>Ga0105047_10000228_pt1 | contig 87491 bp, 65 predicted proteins | sample MAT04_FD_78384 | JGI IMG/M metagenome (GOLD analysis project Ga0105047, IMG submission 78384) | Freshwater microbial communities from Lake Fryxell liftoff mats and glacier meltwater in Antarctica - MAT-04 (megahit assembly) | ecosystem: Environmental > Aquatic > Freshwater > Ice > Liftoff... | reverse complement strand
GTAATCGAAACCGTGCCAACCGCAGTGTCTGGCGTAGGTGTGACATTGTTGCGAACCGTATACGTGAAGACGACTGGACCAGAGTAATCGGCGGTCGGCGTGAACGTAATGTTAGAACTACCATTCACAAATGTGACGGTCCCTCCAACACTCGGTTGAGTTACCGCTACGACTCCTCGACTCGTTCCGAATCGATCGATGTCATTCTGGATAACATCGATCGATGTTTGACCCGAATCCTCGGCAATACTTCGAGAATCCGTGATCGCGGTAAGCCTATCCGCAATATTGAGGATGCCCGTCGGCAGTATCACCATCGAGGAGGTCAAATACTGAGCTAATCCGCCGAAAACAGCAATACCGAGATTGTTTCCGGATGAGCCAGCTTGAGGGATTGGAGATGTATCTCCAGTGAAATTAATGATTCCAGGGGCCGCACCCTTGAAAAGTACATCTACCACATTCCTGAAACTACGCGCTTCTTGGAGTGCCAAAACACTCTTGTCAGCGAATCCTCCGACCAAAGTAATCGTATTCACTGGCGAGTTTGCCACGGGAGTCTTCAACCGGCCATCGATACCATTGATATACCGAACGCCAGTCGCCGTTGCGCCAGTTCCGTCAATAAAGTCATTGTTGAGGTTATGATTGCGCCCAACTGCGGCCACTAGTCCTACGCTTGGGTCGGCTGTGTTTTGACCGACTACCAGTGTTACTGGAGCGCCACCTCGGTCTACTAAATTGTTCGCACCCGCTGTGAGACTATTAGGAACATCCCTGTGGGCCAATGCGCCAATAAAGTTCACCCCGAAGCGAGACGTTGTTCTCTGATCCAATGCGTCCACCACGACGTTGCCCGCGCCCACCGACGGGAGGGCTTGAATCGCGTTCTGAATGTTGATTGCGGTTTTGTCAGGATCGTAACTTTGCAACTGACTATCTGGATCCGTGAATATTCCAGGGCTAATTGGCCCCGTTACTTCTGCACCATATTGAATTCGAAACGACCCGCCAAAAACGCCTAAGCCAAGATCGATCTGGTTGTACTCACCCCACTGATACTCCAGCTTTTCTCCAGCGGTTCCGTCAGCATTTGCGTAAGAAATTTCGTGATATGCACTAAATACACCTTGAGCTGGTGAACGCAGATCCACCATTTGCGTCCGAACGATAACTCGTTCGTTCGTACCAATGGTAGCTTCGGGAATGGCATCGTTCGGGTTTGGATCGGGAAGTTCGGTTCCGGCCGTACCGTCGGCATTCACCGAGAAGAACTTATAACGCACCCTCACCAAGGGATTCACTTCCCCCTCGCCATTGTTGATCGCATTGATCACAACCAGCGCATCCAAAGGTGAATTGAAAACTGTTGGAACACTCGCGAACACATCGCGAGTCAACGTGGCCGCAGTGGGGGCGTCGTTGACCTCCGTAACTCGCACAGCCTGACCGTTGACTGCGGTTACTGTAACGTCGCCGGTGAGGGCTATGGTCCCAGTACCGGCACTGAGCAGGGTGCGGGCTTCCATAGTTTCCACCGACGCGTAATGTGGAATTGAGGTCCGACTTGAATTCCCGTTACATCGGGAGTGTCGTCGCCTCGAAGTGTTGTGTTCGGCTTTGAGTTGAGTCCACCACTGCGAAATACGAATCGACATTCTCGAACACTCCGAAAATCTGAACGAACTCACCAGTTTGTATTTGACGCAGCAAGAATCGAGCCCCGATGAGCGGAATAGTGTAAGCCCAATGGCACTCGATTTAACAAAGTAGAAATCAATCTCCGAGTGACGCATGCCACAAATGCGGCCTCGTGGCATTCGTCACTCAGAGAGTAACGGCTAATGTTGATCGCGAATCGATTCTGTGAGCCTGCCCCGGTCCCCCCGAGGAACATCGCGCCAGTCTGAAGATTTCCACGCAAAAGTCAATCCCCTGATCCGGGGATTTTTGGATACCCAAAGCTCTCGCGGATAACAAATGTCACTCACAAATCGAGTAACATTCGGGTTGCCGGTGTGTGAATCCACTGAGTTTCATGCAAGAAACACAGAATGCAGCCAGCTTCCGATCCCTGATTGTTGCCGTTGCCGCCGCATGAATGGCATCGCATCCCATTCTGCTTTTGTAAAGAGATCGTCATGCAGACTGGTTGCCATGGAATCACGCCGCACGCGGCCAACAACACGAGTACGAAATCCGATGTCAGCGTCTCGATCAAGACTACACTCAATCACATAAGTTCGCTGTTTGTCGGTTAAGCCGAAATCAATGATGGCGAGCGGCGAGATGGCATCCTGATCCGGCCATCCCCGTCCCCATGCCCAGAACCCGGCATCGGCATCAATCAAGCTGGCGACCGTCTGCATCGCAAGGGTCTGCCGCTCCGCCAAATCAGAAGTTTCATCAGCGATCGCAGGCACGCTGGTGATCAGATTGGCAAAATGTTCTGTCGGAACGTCGTTGGACATGATTATTTCAACAGATACCGATTGGCAATCGTGATGCCGCTGAGCATAGCTCCGACGATCCCGAGGAAACCCTGATCGGTTCCACACAAGTACAGGTTGGGTACGGACGTCTGGCCATTCATAAATTTCTGAGGTGCCCCGTAGACGCAGCCGTTGAGATGGCCGGTGAAACGCCGGATCGTTCGTGGGGTGAACACATCCGTATCGATCACATGCGGACGAAAGTCCGGCAAATGTTTCATTGCGCTTTGGATGATCTGTGCATTCCAGTAATCTTTCGCCTTGATATATTCTTCTTCGGGCAGATTCAGCCAGTAATGGGGATCTGCCAAAGCCGTGATCCGAATCCGTCCGTCTTCAAGCGGTTGAGAATAGTCGAAATTATTCGGCGAACACACAATGCCGCTGCGTAAATCGACAGGCGTGTTCGGGCGCTCGTAGTGAAAGTCTTTGGAATCGCTGTAAAACACGATCGTGTCGCTGTGACCAAGTGATGCCGGTTCGCAATCCAGCACGCTAATCGATTCGACAAATGAAATATCTCCAGGCTCCGCCCTGACGACCGGGGCGGTGGGATCAACCATCCGCATCGTTTCTGCGGCTCCGGCGGACGACAGAATATTGTCGGCTTCGATTTCTGTCCCGTCGTCGAGCAAAACGGAAGTGGCAACACCGTTGGTTCGGCGAATTTCCTGCACGCCAGCTCGCAGTTTCAGATGTCCGCCCAGCGACTTGAAGTGTTTTACCAGTCGCTTGAGAATCAGTCGAATGCCGTCAAATGGTCGCCCGAATCCTTCGTGAAAGATACTCTTGAACATAATCACGAATTGACTGAAATCCATGTCATGCGGCGTTGCGCTGCCGTAGAACATCAATGGACAAAAAATCATATCAACCAGAAGCGGGTCGCGTATGTACTCGGAAACGACCTGCCGAGCTGACATGGATGAGCGCTCAAGATCCAGAGCATCATGCTCGGCGATCCGCGTAACCAGTCGGCGAAATCCGTCAATCTGCTGCGGAAACGCGGCGGCAATTTGTTCCACAAAAAAACTGAACTGATTAGTAAAGTGCAACTTGCAGTCCGGGAAAACGATCGACGATCTAAGTTGCGGCCGCAGATCAAAGTCCTCCCACTTCATCCGCAATTGACGCAGCAGCTTGCTGAGCGGTCCTTGCTTCGTGCCAGGTTCTGCGTAGTTGGTCACCGCGTGCAGACCGACGTCGTAGTTGCGTTTGCGAAGGCGGTAGAAAGAATTCAAACCGCCAATCGTGGTATGCCTCTCAAGAATGCAGACATTCTTTTCGAAGTAGGCCAAGCGCACGCCAGCCGACAAGCCGGACATTCCGGCACCGATGATGACGGTGTCATAACGCACAGCTTTGACCTTCAAACATCAGCCTGAGCAGAAATGTCAGGCTTCGACAGCAACATCTTTCAGACGTGGCAGCAGATAATCGACCGTGCCTGCCATTGTATTCAGATTTGAATAATCTTCTTCCGGAATCTGGATGCGGTACATTTTCCGAAGTTCCATCACGATGTCCAGAAAGTCCATGCTGTCCAGTTCCATCTGTTCACGGAAAGGGCGCGCGTCGTCAAGATCGCTGAGATCCTCGTCCGGAGCGATTCGCTCCAGAATTTCCAGAATCACCTGCCGAATGTGATCTGACGTCATTAAACCACCCTCTTGCTTAACCGCGTCGGACACCATGAAGGAATCCGAAATCCTCAGATAATGTGCCACAGCGACCCGCGCCGATTGGCCTGCAAACGTTTAGCCCTGAAATTTTCGAATGATGACAACCGAATTGATGCCAAGCATACCGAACGAATTGTTCAGAATGCAGTCCACCTTGCCCAATTCTCGGGGTTGATTGATAACGAGATTCGTAAGTGCACACCTTGGGTCCAGCTCATCAAGGTTGATTGTAGCGTGAGCCACCCCGTCGTCAAATGATGGCAAATTGCCCAGCATTTCCAAAGCGCCAGCAGCCCCCATTGCGTGCCCGATGAAACTCTTGGTATTGTTGATCACCGCATGGCTGTCGCCGAAAATCCTACGCAGAGCATGCGCTTCCTCAATGTCGCCCTGTTCGGTTGCTGTAGCGTGGCTGCTGACGATGTCAATCTGATCAACATTGATTTTCGCGCGTTTCATGGCCAATTGCATACATTCGGCCTGGCGATTGGCATCGGGCAGCACAAAATCGCGGGCATCCGAATTCATCGCGTAACCAATGATTTCCGCGTAGATTTTTGCTCCTCGGGCCAGCGCATCGGGTAGTCGTTCGACAGTGCAGATTCCGCCGCCTTCGGCCACAACAATTCCGTTGCGATTGACATCAAACGGACGGCAGGCTTTGGTAGGATCTTCGTGAGTTGCCAACGCACCTTGTGCGGCAAAGCTGGCAAAGATTCCGAAGGTGTGTATGCTTTCCGAGACGCCGCCCGCGATCGCGAGATCAACTTCATTCAACTTCAGCATTTGCGCTGCTTGAATGAAACCTGCGTTACCCGCCGCACAGGCTGCCCCCAGGGTCAGATGGGGTCCAGTGACACCCATATTGAGCGTAACTTCGCCCGCAGCATTATTCGCAACGGTACGCGGATTGTGATGATGCGACCAGACCTTCGTGTCGTATTGAAACTTTGAGATTTCGTAGATCTCGTTTTCCGTCTCGACATTTCCGTGTTCTGTAATTCCGATATACACGCCCACTCGATCGCGTGCGACGTTGGGCCAGTCCATGCCGGAATCTCGGACAGCTTCATTGGCACAGTAAACAGCGATTGAGCCAGCTCGTGTGCCCCGGCGGATATCCTTTTTCTTCTGATATCGCAGCTCATCAAAGTTACAGACGCCTGCAAGAACGGGCCCCATGTAGCGGGTCTCGTAATCGACCACGCCGGATTTACCGTCGAGCAGATTCCGACGAAATTCCGTCAGACTATTCCCGTTTGGGGAAGTCAGTCCAATTCCGGTGATGACAATTCGATCCTGATCCGACAAGAGATGACCTCAAACGCCAATCGCAAAGGTAGAAACGCCGCCCGAACCAGTCCAATCTACGCCATTGACGTCGTTCCGGAAAGGGCGAGCAGGGTATCGGGATGCTGAATCTATGACAAGCACTACCGGAAGTTCCTTGAATCTGCGACGAAAACCGGCAATTTTGACGTTCGTGCCGTGGACGAATTGTTTAACCTCCGGACCCACGGTGTTGGTTAGAACGGCGTACACAGACTTTGAATGGCGGGACGTGAGGTGACTTGGCGATTCAGTCGCGACTGAGTTTACGTCAGTGGTTTTCAGGATTCTGCACTACCGGAGTTCTCAGTGTTTTCGAGTCGTGCAGAATCCCGAGAACCACCGGAATGAATCCGGTGGCGGGTAAATCGACTGCCGGACAAGCCGGCAGCGGGCGGGTAGGTTATGGGCAATGAAAGTCGTTCACCACCCCCCGGGCTACTCAACCGCTCATGTCGCCAGCTGCGTTCCCAGACTTCGCGGCTGAACGTTTCCTCCCGGGCACAAACACAATGCCGAATTTGATCGATGCTTCCAATCTGCACAAAACGTTTACCACACCGGTCGGTGATGTTCATGCCGTGAATGGCCTGTCACTCTCCGTTCGCGGCGGCGAAGTGTTCGGGTTGCTCGGGGCAAACGGTGCTGGCAAGACGACAACTCTTCGTATGATCCTGGGCTTGATGCAGCCAACGTCGGGAAAAGCGACCGTCGCCGGTTTCGACGTGGCAACTCAGCCCGAACAGGTCAAACGGAGCGTGGCATTAGTTTCGGCAAGTGCCGGGCTTTATCAATGGCTGTCACCGCGAGAACTCATGCACTATTTCGCCGACCTGTATGACGTCGCGGATGACCGGGCTGTTTCCCGAGTCGAACAACTGGCCGATTTGTTCGACCTGCGAAGTTTCATTGATCGTCCGTGCGCTGGTTTGAGTACCGGACAGCAACAACGCGTGAATCTGGCTCGATCACTAATGCACGATCCGCCGGTGGTGTTGATGGACGAGCCGACCAGAGGTCTGGATATTGTTGGATCGAAACGCATTTTCGACTTTACTGCAAGACTGAAAGACATGGGGAAGGCGGTTGTCTTCTGTACGCATCGACTTGAGGAGGCTCAGCGACTGTGTGACCGTTTCGGCTTGATGTTTCGTGGTCGATTGCAATTGCAGGGAACGCTGACGGAGCTGCGGCAGAAGTCCGGACGCGATTCGATCACCGATATGTTTCTCGATCTCATGGAACAACAGAATTCGATGACCGAAGAATCCATGCAGCCTCAACCGATACCAGCAAATACAATACTCGAAGGGCGGTCTGAGTGAGCTACAACAACGATCAAAACGTCGATCAACATTCCGTTCAACATCGACAAGCCGATCAACCGCAGTGGGGAGGATCCAACAATCGAGCGGCGGAGCCTGCGCGCTCGCCCGTTCTGCGCATGTTCCGTCTGGCCAGAAAAGAACTCCGCGAATCGTTGCGAGACCGCAGAACGCTCGTGACGCTGATCGCGATGCCGTTAATAGTCTATCCATTGCTGGGGTCCGTCGTACAGAAATTTGCGATGAGTCAAATGAAACCCGACTCTCCGGCCGCTATTGTGATTCTGGACAGCAATGTCCCCGAAGAAATCGCCAAAGCGATCGTGGAGGATCCAGAACTGGATTCGGTTTCCAGCGACACAGCCAAAGCAGATTCTGCTGAAAAAAGCAGAGCGGCAACTTCAATGCAGGACGTTGCAAGTTCGCTGACGGGCTCGGCCACGGGGGAAGCAATCGGTTCATTGACCCAGCGCGACAATTCAGAAGGCCCGCCCGTGCGACTTCGGCGGTACGAAAGTCCAGCGAAGCCCGAGTACATCGAAGAATTCCTGCATTCTGATGAAGCGGACGTCGGTATTCGCCTGATACCTGCTGTTCGGAGTTCCGTGACGGGTCGCCTTGCACCAGGCGAATTCCAGGTGATCAGTCGCAGCGGCGATACGTTCAGTCGCCGCGCCGCCATCGCGGTGGAACGCCGGCTGCTGGCGTTTCGCGACAGAGAGCTTCGGGCACTCCTTGATCAAACAAAGTTCGGCTCAGCGATTATGCCGTCGATTTCTCGCCACACAGTTGCCAATACAGGACCAACGTCCTCACCACTCGGGGCCTTCGTGCCGCTGATGCTGGTCCTCATGACGATGACTGGAGCGGTGTATCCATCAATTGACCTGACCGCTGGCGAACGCGAACGCGGAACACTGGAAATGCTGATGGCCGCACCAGTGTCTCGCGCTCAACTGCTCACTGGAAAATTTGTCGCCGTGCTGACGGTTGCGGTGCTCACTGCGATTATTAATCTCGTCTCCATGTTGCTGACGCTGTACGCAACCGGCTTTGATCGAGTCTTATTGGCGGATGGTGCGACGTTCAAAATGTTCTTTCAGGTTCTGGCACTGTTAGTTGTATTCGCGTCGTTTTTTTCGGCTGTCCTCCTTTCCATCACCAGCTTCGCTCGCAGCTTTCGCGAGGCCCAGGCATGGCTGATTCCACTGATGCTGGTGTCACTCGCGCCAGGAATCCTGAGTCTCATGCCCGGTGTGAATCTGACTCTGAGTTTGGCGTTCGTGCCTCTGGTGAACATCGTGCTGCTGGGCCGCGAATTGTTTCAGGGAACTGCCGCCACACATTTGTACTTGGTCACGTTGTTGTCAACACTGGTGTATACGATTTTGGCCTTGCGCGTCGCTGCGAACGTCTTCGGGCGTGATACGGTCCTGTTTGGCAGTTCCGCCGGAATCTCCGCATCACCCAGACTGATCGACGGAACTCGCGTCAGAATTCCACCGGTTGTTGGGATCGGCTGGCTCTTGTTATTGATTCCGTTGTTTCTCGTTTTATCCGGACTTCGAAGCCGAGTCGTCGCAATTGACAATCTGTCCGGGCAGTTGATCCTGTCCGGGTTCCTGACGATTCTACTGTTTGCCGCATTGCCACTGGCCATCACAAAATGGGTCCGCGTTTCTACTGCTGACGTTTTTGCATTGCACCAATTTCGAATCACGGCGTTCCTGGGAGCCCTATTCCTGGGCTGCACCATGTGGACCATCGCCTATCAGGTACTGATTTTCTCGAAAGGTCCATTGCAGTGGATGGAAATCCTGAATAACACGAAACTCCGGGAACTCGCCGAACGACTGACCTCTGAAACACCATTCTTCATTCGCATCGCGACACTCGCCCTGATCCCGGCAGTCTGCGAAGAGTTGTTCTTTCGAGGATTCCTGATCAACACGCTCCAGAAGACTGCCTCGTCATGGCAGCGACCGATGTTAATCAGTACGTTCGTTTTTGCAGCGTTTCATGTGATTGTCGATCAATCTCTGACACTGGAACGTTTTCCGGCAACCTTCCTGCTCGGACTGGTTCTATGCGGAATTCGACTTTCCAGTGGCAGCATTTTTCCGGGGATGGCGATGCATGCCATGAGTAACGGATTGCTGCTGTCATTGAAAGAACTGGATCCGGTTTTCAGATTCATTGGCCTCAACCTGAACATCGAAAACGAATCCTCACTCCCGGCATGGTTTCTCATCACGTCAGGCATCATCAGTATCACAGGAGCAGGACTTGTCTGGCTTGGGCGAAAACGGTGATTCTAAGGAAATGCAGCGGCCCGTTTGTACTCGAACAGAACTCGAAAACTGCTACAAAGCTCCATGACCGACATCCTGGTCAAGGCCGCAGATTCGTTACACCCGCATTCTGACACGTATGTCGTCGCTTGTAACCACCAACCCAAATGAGAACGTAAACAATGCAACTGAGTGTCGTACAGCATCTGTTCGAATCCGTCGTCGAACAGATTGGCAAAGTTGTCGTGGGTCAGATCGAACTGGTCGAAGGGACGGTGATAGCACTGTTTGCGGAAGGCTGCGTGCTGATTGAAGGCCCGCCGGGGCTGGGAAAAACGTTGCTGGTCAACGTGCTCTCAAAGACAGTGTCCTGTCAGTTTCGTCGCGTGCAGTTCACACCGGACCTGATGCCTTCCGATCTGACGGGACACAGCATCTACGATTTGAAGCAGCAGGCGTTCAGCTTCAATCCAGGACCGGTCTTCACAAACATCCTGCTGACCGACGAAATCAATCGCTCACCACCAAAGACGCAATCTGCCTTGCTGGAGGTCATGCAGGAGCGACAGGTCAGCGTGGATGGCAAGACGCACATTCTGCAGCGACCTTTTCTGGTTATCGCGACCCAGAATCCGATCGAGCACGAAGGGACGTACCCATTGCCCGAAGCCCAGGTCGATCGATTTATGTTCAAGCTGCTTGTGGACTATCCGCCACCAGCGGACGAACTCGAAATTCTTGGCCACTATGCCGCTGGACGCGATCCAAGGAACTTGTCCGATTTTGACCTACATCCGGTGATGGAAGCCGACGATGTGATTCAGATTCAGCAGGTGGTCCGTCAAGTGATTGTCGAACCAAAGATTCTGAAATATATCGTGGATATTCTGGACGCATCACGTTCGTGGGGTTCCGTGACGGTTGGTCCAAGTCCACGGGCCGGGGTCAACATGCTGCTGGCAGCGCGGACGATGGCGGCGTGTCGAGGCCGCGATTTTGTGACTCCCGATGATATCAAAGAACTGGCTCCGTGGATTCTGCGGCATCGATTGCGGCTGCGACCGGAAGCCGAACTGGAAGGCAGCACGCCGGATGAAACCATTCGCGCGATCATGGACAGTGTCGAGGCTCCTCGTTCATGATCCCGACGAAACGACTGGTACTGCTGGCTGCATTGCTCGCGATTCCGCTGATGTTTTCAGGCATCAGTCGTGACGTTGCCGATTTTGCGCTGCTGCTGAATCTGCTACTGGTCGCGGTTGCGTGCGTCGATTTGATGATCAGCCCGAATCCAGATCAGATCGAAGTGCGTCGCGATATCTCCGAAGTGCTCAGTGTGGGTGCGTCCAATCCAGCGTCGCTCGTTGTCCGCAATCGTTCGTATATGCCGCTGAACCTGAGTCTGCACGATGATCCGGGTGAGATGTGCAGTGTCCAGCGCTTGCCGCAGACTATTGTTCTGAGTCCGGACAAAGAAACGACCGTTCATTATACAGTGACGCCACACCGTCGCGGAGCATCGGAATTTGTCGCCGTGCATCTTAGGTATCCGACTCGCCTCGGGCTGTGGTCGCGGCAACAGACTCGCCCGCTAGTGACGCCGATTCGCATCTATCCCGATATCCGGGCTGTGTACCGTTATGAACTCATGTCGCGGCAGAATCGCCTGGCCGAAATCGGCGTGCGGATGATACGAATGCCGGGCCAGGGCAGAGAATTCGAACGACTGCGGGAGTTTCGCTACGGCGATGAAATCCGCCAGATCGACTGGAAAGCCACAGCGCGTCAACGAGAACTCGTCAGTCGTGAGTTCAACGTCGAACGCAACCAAAACATCGTGATCATGGTCGATTGCGGAAGATTCATGCGGAACGAAACAGAAGGTGTCTCGTACCTTGACCGCGCGCTCAATTCAGCCATCATGCTCAGCTACATCGCGCTGGGACAGGGCGACAACGTATCGCTGCTGGCGTTTTCCAATCGCATTGAACGGTTCATTCGGCCGGTGCGAGGCAAGCCCGGGATTCAGTCAATCCTGCGATCCACGTACGACATTCAGGCGTCAAACCATGCGTCCGACTACAGCATGGCACTGGAATATCTGACCACCGTCCAGCGCAAACGCGCGCTGGTGGTGCTGATCACGTTTGTCACCGACGAACTGCAACTGCGAGTCATTGGCAACAGCCTGAAGCTGCGTTCACTGCCGTATCTGCCGCTGTGCGTGCTGCTACAGGATGTTGGACTTCGTGCGATGGCAAATCGTGTTTCGGGATCTGATCTTGATGCGTTTCATACCGCCGCAGCGGCTCAGATTCTGACGGGCCAGTCGCAGGAAGCGGCCGCATTGCGTGAGGCTGGAGTGATGCTGATCGACACGCCGCCCGATTTGTTGACAGAACGATTGATCAATGAATATCTGAGCATCAAGGCCAGAAATCTGATGTAGGTTTGCCCGTCTGAAAAAGGGATTTTCCAGCGTCGTCGCCCTGAATCTGTGGGAATAAAATCCAAGCCGCGCCTGCCCGCCAAACTCCAAATCAGACAGGACGATTGGGGACAGAAAGATAGGTCTCCGGAACACCGACAACAAGAAGTCTCTCAAATTTTCCTGTCCCAAATTCTCCTGTCACTTTCCTCAACTTCCTCCTGACCCAATGATAGCTTGGTCGCAGGGTGCGTGAAGCAACGCGTAGCGGCCCATGCGTGAAGTGAATGGTCGCTGATGTGTTCCTGAATTCTTTCGTCACAATGCTTCCACATAGGTGCATGGCACGATGGCAGAAGTGCGATGGCAGCAGCACGATGGCTGCAGTGGCGCGCATGACTCGCACGATGCCTCTTTAAACCCGAACTGGGCGTGACTGGCAGAAGCCGACGGATGACGGATCAGCAGACTTTCGCTTTGTTGGAGGCAATTCGGGAGTTCGTGATTTGACAACCCTGTTCACTGTGACACTTCGCTGTCTCGCAGTAGTTCAAACCCACCAGCGAGATCCGCTTTAGCGCGGACTGTTCGACGATCCAGTTGCAGTCGCTTCGCGGCTTTTTCGAAACTTCGGGTTTGCTGGTATGCCATTTTACAGTAGTGGCACAGCAGTTCATCGGCGGTCAGGCTCAGCGACTGCATTTGATCGACGAGAGCATGAGCAGCCGCTGACTGGTCAGCATTCAAAGCATCTGCAGTACTTTTCTGGGAAGCAGTCGCAGATGACTCATATCGTCCGTGAATCATGATGTTCCGGACGCACTGTTCCAGTTCGCGGATGTTGCCGGGCCACAGATAATCGGGCGGCAGATTCCTGTGCAGCCATTCGACGACTTCTTCGGTGAGCGCGACTTTTTCCTCCGGAGCAATCCACCCGGCGATATGCGCAACCAGATTCGCCAGGACTTCGGGATTGTCCCGAATCTGCAATACCAGCGATGGCGTTTCGATCACATCCGAACACAGTCGGTAGTACAAATCTTCGCGAAAAGCACCAGCCTCAATTTCCCGTCGCAGGTCGCGATTGGTTGCGGCAATCATCTTCCCCTGAAACTCACGCATTTTGGTTTCGCCGATCCGCTGGTACTGGCGATTCTGCAGCACGCGGAGCAGTTTCACCTGTGTCGCCGTATCCAGTTCGCCAATTTCATCCAGTAGAACGGCACCGTGAGTACCGCACGCCTCCAGCCATCCCGCGCGGGCTCCAGCGGCACCGGTAAATGCACCTTTCGCATGTCCAAACAATTCCGATTCGACCAGGTTTTTCGAGAAGGCGGAAATGTTGATTGCGAAGTAACTGTCCGCAGGATCTGCAGAAAACTTCCCCTGCCGAGGATCGAAGGGAACGTATCGTGACATTCCAATTGCCTGCGCAACCAGTTCCTTGCCGCTGCCGCTGGGCCCGGTCACAAGGGTGGTCACCTGATGCAGTGTTCGATAAAGACTGCGACGGAACCTTCGCAAATCATGCGTAAAGATCGACTGCCAAATCCCGGCACGCAATTGGGCGGCCGGCAGGGACTGCCCGATCACACACTCGAAGATGTTGAAAAATGCCCGATAGATTTGATTGAACAAGGCGAATAAGTGGGTCTTCTGCGTCGCCGATGGCAATTTCCGCATTGGCAGTTTCAGCCAGAAGTCAAACTGCGCCGAAAATCGCTTCCATCCGTTGAGGTCTTCGGCGTTATCGTTTGAAGTCGCCGAGCTTCGTTTTCCCCACGTCTCGAGCATTTCATAGAACAGAATGTACAGCACCAGATCATCGTAAAGCAGGAGTTCATTGTCGCTGGTGGATGCTCCATCAATCAGTTTATCGCGAAGCCTCTGAGCAATCGGTCGGGCCTTGTCTGTAATCCGGACAAGGTTGCTCCGCCGCTCCGTGATCTGTTCCGCCGTGAAACTCCAGTAGCCATGCGGTTCCGCAACGAACTCATCTCCCAAAGCGGCCCGCTCAAGATCAAGCCGCTCCTGCAGGAACGGATTCGTGTAGTTGAGCTGGCTCACTGCGCGAACAAACGCCAGATCGGATCCGGGTATGAAGATCATGGCGAACTCTGCTTCTTAAACTCATTCATTCTTGCCGGTCACCGAAGTCGGCTTCCATTGCGATGTCATCATAGAATGTACATAGTAAGTGCATTTTATGTACATACTCACCAGTGTGAAAGCTCTCGGAATAGGGGTCTGAGGTTTCCTAAACAATTATGCTTTAAGGGTTTATGGAAACCCTGCTATGGTTGGCACTCCACATGCATTGTTGATCATTGGTTCCAATTCCCTGATTCCTGATTGAGGAGACAATGATGACGATGAACTTTTTGAGAACGAGATCCCTCCTATGCACTGTGTTATGTCTGGGACTTTGCGGCTGGCTTTTTGCCGATCCGGTGCAGGCATCCGGCCTACTGATCGCCGACGGTGGGTTGGGCGGCGTGCTTGAGATACAGGAACACGACGTTTCCGTGGTGATCAACAATGGGATCGCCGTTACGGAGATCCGCCAGGTGTTTCGCAACACGGAACAGCGAATCGTCGAGGCGCTTTACACGTTTCCGGTACCCAATGGTGCCAGCGTCAGCAACTTCAGTATGATTATCAACGGCAAAGAAATGATCGGCGAAGTTGTTGAGAAAAAACGGGCGCGGCAGATCTATGACAGCTACAAAGCTGTCAAACGTGACCCAGGAATTCTTGAGCAGGTTGACTACAAAACTTTTGAACTCCGGATCTTTCCGATCCCCGCTGGTGCCGAGCAACACATCAAAGTCACTTACTATCAGCAACTGGACTTTGATCATGACAACGCGACCTATGTTTATCCGCTGGCAACGACAACACGGTCCGGATTCAACCAAAAAACAGCAGGGAAATTCGCCTTCACTCTGGACGTGAAGAGCGAAATCCCGATCACGAACTTCTTCAGCCCGTCGCATGAAGACGACTTTGTCATCGTCAATCACACGCAGAACTACACTCGTGCCAGTCTGGAAGTGCAGGAGGGTGACTTAAGCAGGGATCTAGTGATTGCATTTGACACCGCACGGCCGCGAACCGGCATCGATGTGATCACTTCGAAACAAGGTAACGAAGACGGCTATTTCATGCTGACGATGACAGCCGGACAGGAACTGGAAGAATACGGCGCAGGCATGGACTACATCTTTGTCGTGGATATTTCAGGCAGCATGGCGGACGACGGGAAGCTGACCCAGTCCCGCAATACTGTCGATTCTTTTGTCAATGTCCTCGGCCCTGAGGACCGGTTCGACATTATTACTTTCAACAACACTCCGCAAATGCACTTCGGGGCAATTACGAATGTCGATGACGAATCGCGAGAGTCGGCTCAGCAGTTTCTGCGTTCTCAACGGGCCAAAGGTGGCACCGTACTTCGCCCGGCAGTGACGACGGCCTACAAGTACAAAGACGGCGACCGGCCCCTGAATGTCGTTATCCTTTCCGATGGGATGACGGAAAATCGAGAGCAGGCCGAACTACTTTCGCTGATTTCCAATGCCCCTTCCGGCACCAGAGTTTTCTGCATTGGTATTGGAAATGACGTGAATCGTCCGCTGCTTCAACAGCTTGCAGAAAGCGCTGGAGGCCTTGCCGCATTCGTTTCGCAGCAGGATGATTTTGCGCGCCAATCTGAGGCGTTTCGTCGCAAGCTGATGCGACCGGTTGCAACGAACGTACAGATTCTTGTCGATGGCGTCGAAACTTACGATGTGACGGCGGAAGCTATGCCGGATCTGTTCTTCGGATCCCCGCTGAGACTTTATGGACGCTATCGGAATTCCGGAATCGCAAACATCACCGTCAATGCAGCAGTGATGGGGCAGCCAACCACACAAACTGTCACTGTCAGTCTACCGGCAATCGAAGACAGCAATCCCGAAATTGAGCGGATGTGGGCCTTCCGGCAGGTCGAGCAATTGATGGCCGGAATGCGAAGGAACGGTGAGTCCGACGCCTCGGTGTAGAAGATCATCAGCTTGTGTGAGGGATATTCCATTGCGGGGGAATACGCATCGTTCATCGTGCTGGAGAATGATGCCGAGTACGCGCGATGGTCGATTGAACGTCGCAATGCGATTCGGGTACGACGCGATGATACGGCTCGCGTTCGTCTGCAGCAGGAACTGCAGACGCTGCGAGATGCGTCCCTGTCAGAACTCGCTCCTGGTGAACCGCAGTCTGTCGCAGCGACTGATCCCCGACAGTCGCCGGGCAATGCTAGCAGTATTCCGGCACCAACCTTTGACAACTTCAATCCTTCAGTATCGACGACACCGACGGATTTGAACTGGAGTCGTCCTGATTCTTCGGGAAGCAGCCCCGGAATCAGGAGTGGTGGCGGAGGAGGTGCCATCGATCCGATCACCGGGTTGCTTGCGATGAGCCTCGTCGGCGCTGCCGCTGCAAGCAGAAAACGCCGCAGAGCAAAACAGTGCCGCGAAGGTGAGGAAGGTTCTACCGGCAGCGAACGGCTTTGAAATCGCATTGTGGCAGTTTCAGGTCGCCTAACTCCGTTTGGCGGCTTGACCTATTTGGAATCGATTCGGTATCAATCGGTTCGACAACTCCTGCAACAGGAAACTCCCTGTCATGACTGCGATGTCTGCCATGCGGCGAATCTCCCTCACGTTATTCCTGACTGGATGTGCTGTCGGTCTTCATTTCGCGGCCGGACTCCGGCCCCGGCTGGATCTGCAATTCCACGCATTGTCCATGAGCAATGTCTATCGAGTGGTGACGTGTCACTGGCTGCACTGGTCCGCCGATCATTTGATCTGGGACCTGGTAGTTTTTGCTGTTCTTGGGGCGATGTGTGAGTGGCGATCGCCACGAAGTTATCTGGGGACAGTCCTGCTTTCCGCGATCGCAATCCCGCTTTGTGTGATGCACTGGCTTCCAGAGGTCGGTTCGTATCGAGGTCTGAGTGGCATTGATACGGCCCTGTTTGGTCTGCTGGTCAGCGGACTGCTTGTGCAAAGAACAAAGGACCATGACTGGAGCGGAACGCTGTTGTTTGCTTTTTTTCTGATCGGCCTGAGCGGAAAGATCACAATGGAAACGATTTCGCACACCAACATCTTTGTGAGCGATACGTCTTTTGTGCCCGTTCCCCTTGCTCATCTTGTCGGAGCCATCATTGGAGTGGCGACAGGAGTCAGTGAATGGTTGGTCGTGACGCCGAAGCATAAATTCCGACAACAGACGGAATTCTCTTCTTAACTACGCGAAAATCATGATGATTCAGTTCGCCAGTTTGCGGGTGCAGGTCTTTTCGAATTGTCCGATGAGGCAAGAGGAGATGGAAGGACGCCTTGCCACCAAGTCCCGTGGATTGCAACACCTGTCGATGAGTTGACTTCATCTCGTCCGGTCTTCGCTCTGTTTGACGCCGCAAACCGCAAACAACATCCATCATCTCATATCCATGAACCGCACACAGACCGGACTGGACACTTCAACGCTTGCGTCGGCTGGCGTCAATTCGCCGGTGGATTGGTTGATGCGGAACACAATCACGTTGTTCCCCGATTGATTGGCAACCAGCATGTACTGCCCTGTCGGCTCGATCGCGAAGTTGCGCGGTGTCTGCACGCCCATGCCCTGATGACCGACGGACTTCAATTCGCGAGTCTCGGGGTCTATCGAAAAAATCGCGATCGAATTGTACGGGTCGCGGTTGGACACATAAACAAACTTGCCGGAAGGATGCACAACGGTTTCCGCAGTGCTGCCGCCGTTGCGCTCCACATCTGGGGGCAACGTGGAAAGCACTTGTTTCTGATTCAGCATGCCTTTGTCAGCATCGTAATCACAGGCGATGATGGTTAAGTCGGACTCGCCATTGATGTACGCTGTCTTCCCATCGGGATGCCATGCAAAATGGCGGGGACCGGCTCCCTTCGGCGTATCAAACTCACTGTTCGGCGTCAGCGTTCCCTTGTTGGAGTCGAAGGAATAGATGATGACCTTGTCGAGGCCCAGATCGCAACAGAGCGCAAACTTGTTCGCCTTATCGAGGTGAATCGAATGGCCGTTCTTTTTTGGACCTTCGTGCTGCTGAAATGACGAAGAATCACTGAGCCTGCCGTCGGGTTCGATGGGAATGCAAATACAGCTTCCACCGCTGTAGTTCGCAGCCAGCACATTTTTGCCCGTCGCATCCACAACCAGGTGACACGGTGCTCCGCCCTGGGACGGCTGCGAGTTGAGAAATGTCAGATTGCCCGTCGCAGCATCAATGGCAAACGCACTGATCTTCGCGTCGCTTTCATTGACCGCATACAAAAACTTCCGATTGGGATGAATTGCCAAAAACGAAGGACTGCTCGTCTCGCCCGCCAGCGTCGCTTTCGAAAACGAGCAGTCGTTGACGTTGAATTCGCACTGGTAGATACCTTTGCTGTCCTTGCCGGTATACGTACCCAGATAGACGCGATATTTGTCCTGTGCCTGGGCAGATTCAAAACTCAAAACGCTCATAAGGAACACTGCGACAAAATAATGTCGAAACAACATGGATGGGAACTCCGTGACAAAAGCCCAGGGGGAATATGGTGCGCGAAGACAGACTAAATTGTCGGTAATTGCGGAGGGAATATCCAGCGAGGCATCGCGGCTTCGCCGCTCGCCTCAGATCGGTGGATTGTAAGCCGTTTTCGCGCGTGAGGACATCCTGTCGAATCGCAGTCAATGCTTTTTCCAAGCTGGATCATCCGAAGTCGGCGACTTCACGAATCTGACTCATCGGAATTCCGTCGATACAGGCAATTGACGATCTCTCCCGCATGGAGAATCTCAAATCGCCTGGAGATCAAAATTCATGAATGCGAGATCAAGCAATAGCAGATTCCATTCCGCGTTGTGAATTTCAGGACTGAGTTCTAATTGAGGTTCTGTCGGAGCGAAACACGAATCCAGCCGGAAAGTTGTCCGCCCCAATACATTTGTTGGCAGGGATTCTTCTTTATTCGCTACTGAAGCAGCAACCGGCGCGAAGTTAGAGATATCGTTCGTGTTCCATTTTGGAAGTTGGGTCAATTGAACATCGCTCGCTCCCTGAACCGAACCGGCCAGCGTTCGGTTCGAAAAGAGTGTTCTTTCGGTGGCACGCGGAAGGTTTGGTACGCTGGCTGAACTCGGACCGGCCAGTCCGGCAGTGTTCGTGACCACAAACATGGAACCGTTGGCTTGCAACTGAGCCCAGGTTAACGGTGTCGGATGCGATACTCCCCACGGATTGTGCAGCGTAAACGTGTCGGTAGAAGCATTGTAACCCGTGACAATGTAGGCGTGTGAACCAACAAGACCTCCGGCAGTTGTATTAGCAAGTGTGCCCAGCGTTACAGCCTGACGTGCAGCTAAGGCATTCACGAGGACCTGTTTGCTGCTGTTCAGGAATGAAGTATTGATCGAATTGTATCCCAGGATCTGCATATTGACGTTCGACATCCAGCCTCCTTCAATCGCCGAGTATCGATTGGTTCCATCACGACCCTCATTGCCGGTTTCGTTCCACTGAGCGTATGCCTTTTCTGCGAGTGCGATCCAAACTGATGTCGAGGTCGAGGTCATGCTTTGACCGTAGCCAGAGTATCCCAGTGTCTTGTTAGCATAGGCGGGCAATCTCCGATTCACTGTGACATAGTCGACTTTCGGCGTCCCTGAACCAACACAATAGTAGAAGCGGACCGTATAGGTGCCGTCGCCGTTGTCAATGAAGAGATCGCGGACGGCTGCCGGGTTTCGGTCAGCGATCGCGGAGACTGCGGCGATAAAGTAACAATCTCCGAGCTGGCCCTGTCGAGCCTCTGCACGAGATGGGGTGCCGTTGAACAAATTCCCGATGGTAGTCTGATACGTCAGGCTGGCCGTGGTGATCTGGGGTTCGTCGGCTCCCAGGAACCACTTATCGACAAGATCGTTGAGAAGCGTCGAAGAACTTCCGGCTGACAGATTGCCTGCCTCCTGTCCGCGAAACATTTGATTGGCTGGATTGGTCCCCACGACATCACTCGCAAGTTCACGCACGTGGAGCGGCATCACGAAAGGAGTGTTTGCAGAAACAAGGAACCTGAAATCTGCCAATTCCGCTGCATTCACACTTCCATCGCTGCCAGCGCTGCGCAGAATCTGAATCATTTCAGCACGATCAATTCTCTGGTCCGCGTAATAAGTGTTGACCAGATCTGCCAGAGCCGGGTCGTTCAATCCTGATGGAGCAACTGGAGTCGTCACCTCAACGTTGATGGTCGAGTTGAGTGTTCCAGTACGAGCGGCGATCGAAAAACTGCCAGCCTGATTGCCAGCCTTAAACAGCCCCTTGCTGGTGATGGTTCCTCCGGTTGCCGTCCATGCGACGGTCGGCTGAGTTGATAGCGGGAATCCAAACTGATCGATAACCATACCTGCTATCAGCCGAGTCGCACTAAATGCGATTTCCAGATTCCCAGGTGTTAGTGTGAGGCTGGTGGCGGTTTGAACAACGGTAATCTTGATGTTCAATACCAGATTGTCGGACGTTGCTCTGACGGTATAGGTGCCGGCCTTGTTGAAAGTCCATATGGCCAGATTTTCGTTGGAATTGTGTGTCGCTTGACCACCGGATGGATTGGTGACACCTGTCCAGGCGAAAGACGGCTGCACTGACATCAACTTTCCAAACTGGTCTAAACCATTTGCAGTCAGCAGTGCCACAGTGCCAGTCACAGAGATTGCTGCATTATTTGCCAGCACTCGGTTGTCCGTTCCAACCGCAACAATGCGGCTGAAAGTCTGGACAACTTCAAACGCAGCCTCGCATCTGAAAACCCCTGATTGAGCAGCAACTGTATAGCCACCGACAGTCCTGAACGAGACCGTCGCGGTCGTTGAACTGATTTGAGTTGACGCTGAGCCACCTTCCGGAGCAGATACCGTTGTCCAGGTGATCTTAGGGAGCACTACCATCGCGTTACCGAATTGATCGAGGCTTCTGACGGTCAGTCGCTGACTGGCAGACGCGACAGTGATCGGTTGGCCTGGATCAATGGCACTACCGTCGGTCTGCAGCAGACTCAGTGAAGACACCGTCTGCGAGACATTGAGTGATGCACCGAACGCGACGGTTCCCGATTGGGCACGGATGATATAGGCACCCGCGCGATTGAAGTTGGCCGATACGGAATTTCCATCTGCAGAAATCTCAGGATTGCTTCCAGCAGGCTGTTGCGAAATCCGCCAGGTAATCGCAGGCTGTTGCGAAAGTGGCATACCGAACTGGTCAAGGGCAATGGCTGTCAGCCGCTGGCTTGTGCCTTTGACGCTAAGCCCGCTTGAATTCACGGCCTGTCCAGTTTCTGTTTTCACGCCGATTCCAGTGATCGACTGCACGACGTTGAACTGCAGTGTGCCGGATGAAACGTAATTGCTGCCATTTCGTACGTTGACGCGAACCGTGTAAGTGCCGGGACGAGTGAAAGTCAATGTGTTCGCTTTCGCTGCGTTTGACGCATTCTGCGCGAATGTCACAGTCCCGCCTGCTGGGGATTGCACGGCCTGCCATTCATAACGATAAGCTGAAGAATTTCCTGACGACGGAATTACAGAAACCGTGGCCAATCGTTCACGGATTTCTCTGCTGTTGAGGACGCTCGGATTACTGGAAGATGACGAGGCAGGTTTGAGGACAATTGGAGATGTTGTCGGCTGCGGCCCTGCGGACAACAGTTTCGCGCCGACAGAATTGACGGACAGCAACAGTCGCGGCTCCAGTTGTTCGGGATTCGAGAGCCAGCTCTGCCCTGAGAAATGCTTTCTACGACGTGGGCCAAAGTGTAACATTAACGTACCAGTCCTATACTAGGAATTCAGCCATCGGAGCAAACTAACTGAAACACATCAATGAATGTCTGGATACGGGATCCGACGTTCTTAAACGCTCTCTTCGTATTCAGTTGGCCGTTCGGTTTCGGTCGCTCGAGTTCAACATTAGGTCGGAAATCCGCGTGCGACTTTTGGCGGGTTCGATCGACAGCCGCATTTTGCAACTCAAAGTTGAGCGTATGAGCGTGTCGTAAACAGGCAACATTGGCGTTATTTCCAATACATGGCCGCTACGGGAAAACACTTAGTCGCTGAGCGGATGCTGGCACACCGATCAACCAGTTTGCTTGTCACACCCTACGAATCCCATGCATGATGCCAGCGACCCCGTTCCGCCAAATACGACAACAATCAACCACGCGATGCTTAGCGGCTGCAAGAGCCGGACAACGGCTTTGTGCTCCAGACTACCGTCGGCCACAATGCTCATCAGGCAACAGGCGTGCCTGACACGATTGGCTGCGAGCCATTTCGGATATCGATTGGACGGTATTGGTGTTAAACCCGCGAGATCTTCTGGAGAGGACAGTGATGAAACCGACAAATCTGAAAACGTCACGCATGCAGCGTATTTATCTTAACAGTGATGATTGCCGCATAGAGGATCTCGCTGCTTTGACCAGCGAAACGGTGCAACTCGAAGATTATCCATTTGCCAGCGACGTGCAGAAGAATGTTCTGATTTATGATTGCAACACGATCTGTTCGCAGATTGCAGATGCAGAGAGCCGGATGGCAATCATGGCCGAATGGGTTGATGCGCTGCACAAAGGCCCAGGTGTGGTGGTGCTCAAACATGCTCAAACGGACGATGCGATTCTCGATCGAGCCAGTGCGATGTTTTGGGCCATGATTGACGAACAACATCGAACGGGGTCCGGCGGCGGCGATCATTTTGCAAAACCCGGTGCCAACGACCGCGTCTGGAATTCGCTTGGCAAACACTGCCTGAAAGATCCGAAAAATTTCGTCGCATATTACGGCAACCCGATACTGGCCCTGATCAGCGAAGCCTGGCTGGGACCCTATTATCAAGTGACAGCGCAATTAAATGTCGTCAATCCGGGCGGCGCGGCGCAATCGGCGCATCGTGATTATCATCTAGGATTTCTGATCGCCGCCGATGTCGCGCGCAATCCGCTGCACGTACATCAGTTTTCTCCGATGCTGACCTTGCAGGGCGCGATAGCCCATGTCGATGCGACGCTGGAAACCGGACCGACGCTGCTGCTGCCGTTCAGCCAGAAATACGATGCCGGTTACTTCGCTATGAACAGACCGGACTTCAAGGAATTCTTCAACGCTTACCATGTCCAGTTGCCGCTGGAAAAAGGCGACATGCTGTTCTTCTCACCTGCGCTGTTCCACGCGGCTGGCACCAACCGCTCCAGGGACGTTAAACGCATGGTCAACCTGTTTCAGATCAGCTCCGCTTTTGGTCGCTCGATGGAAACTGTGGACCGTACTGCGATGTGCAAGGTACTCTTTTCGGTTTTAGCCAATGCCGCCGGTACGTTTTCGGCCTCGCAGATCGAATGCGCCATCGGTGCCTGCGCTGAGGGATATTCCTTCCCGACAAATCTTGACAGAGACCCACCGCTTGGTGGCCTTGCGCCGAAAACCCAGCGTATGCTGTTCAAAGAGGCATTGGCGGCGGGCTGGTCATCAGACAGATTCAACCGAGCACTGGACGAACAAACGGCACGAAAGCTGGCATAAGACTTACCGGGGAAACCACAATGCGGCAAATGGAAAATCAGATTGCGGTTGTCACCGGAGGTACCCAGGGCCTGGGCGCGGCAATTGCGGCACTCTTCGCTGAGCAAGGTGCCGAAGGAATTGTAATTTGCGGGCGCAACGCCACCAATGGTGAACGGCAAGCGGCGACAATATCCGACAAAAGCGACTGCAAAGTTATCTACCGGCAGGCGGATTTAAGCCGAGTTGAAGATTGCCGGGACGTCATTGCTGCATGCGATCAGGCGTTCGGTCGTATTGACATTCTGGTCAATGCCGCTGCCATCACCGACCGTGGAAATATTCTCGATACGTCGCCTGAGCTGTTTGACCGTATATTTGCCGTCAACACACGCGCTCCCTTTTTTCTGATGCAGGATGCGATCAAGCTTATGAAGCGAGAAAAAACCGAAGGCAGCATCGTCAACATCGGCTCGATGTCCGCCATGGGCGGACAGCCTTTCATTTCGGCGTACTGCGCTTCCAAAGGAGCCCTGGAGACGCTGACTCGCAATACGGCCTATGCGCTGTTGCGCAACCGGATCCGTGTCAACCAGATCAATATCGGCTGGATGTCCAGTGAAGGCGAAGATCGTATCCAGCGCGAATATCACGGTGCAGCAGCCGATTGGCTTGAAAAAGCTTCCGCCAATCAGCCTTTTGGGCGTCTCGTGGCCCCTCACGAAGCGGCTCGCGCCGTTGCATTTCTCGCATCCGTAGAATCTGGATTGATGACAGGTTCCATCGTCAATTTCGACCAGTCTGTCTGGGGCACTTACGACGGTTCGCCGCATCCGGAAACCCCACTATGAAGGTGAGGTCAGTCGTGGATATGTTCAAATCAAGGACTCGAATCCGTCACGGTTTGACATAAAAGTGATTTCCAATCAACGGGGTTTTCCACACTTTATGCGATTCGTGGCGACGAAACAGCCCTTTCCTTTTTTCTGTTCGTCATCATGATCAGCCACACTAGTGAAAGTACGAAAATTGCAGAATACACCAGGATTCGTTGTCGCTCATTCCTATCCTGAATTCCTTGTAGCTTCGAATAGTGACTCACCAAAAGAACAACATCCAGAAAAAAAGCATGACGTGACAGAGTGCGCTGATGCCGAGAAACGAGAGTACAAGAATCACCCAGGCGGACCACAAGAGCTTCTTTGGTGTGACTGGACGGCGGACGGAAACGAATTCAGGACCAGCGTCGTCAAGTCTTCCGGGAGGTTCATACGGATTCATCGCAGTTCGTCCTGGTCATCTCTCAATTCTCGGCAACTTCCGAGTAAGGAAGATCAGAATCTCGGAAAATCTTGACGGACGCGGCATCGCGTGGTTCGGCTGCTGGATGAAACGCCGATTATCTGCGTCCGCTGCTTCCATCATCCGATCCGATCCGTCACATCTCGCGCAACGGCATAGATTACGTCGTCTGCCGGAATGGACTTCGCCGTCCATTCAAACCGCCGCCAGGTTCCATCCGCAGTGCGGTAACGGTTCTGAAACTGCACCACCGGATGTCCATCCAACAGTTCTGACATCACGGCGATCGTCTGATCTCGGTCGTCAGGATGGACGTAGTTCATAAAAGGACGTGACAGGAGTTCCTTTTCTGAATGGCCCAGGACACGCGGAAAATTTGAATTCACCCGGCGAAAATAACCGTCCAGGCCTGCGATACAAAAAAGATCAAGGCTGAGTTCGAAGAAACGTTCCAGATCACTTCCCGCACGCTGCAAGAGAGACTCCAGATAAAGCGTAAGTTCACTGGCCACAATTCTTGCATCAGCAGGTCGAGCATCCGGATCGACAGAAAGGCACTTAATCGCCAGCCGCACAAGCACTGCGTCGGCTCCACTGTCAGCAAGTTGGGCCAGCGTTTCGCTCAAGTCCGCTCGCGTCGCTTTCATGCACACATCTCGAAAATCTGCACCTTGATAAGGAGGTTTGCCGGTCAGGATTTCACAAAGCATCCCCCCCAATCCAAAGACATCTGATCTCACGTCCGACACGTGTCCCCTCGCCTGCTCCGGCGACATGTACGCAGGAGTTCCCCAGACTGCTCCTTCCGGAACCTGTACCTCCAGATCATGGGACGCAATACTCCGAAAGCTCGATGAAGTTTCAATCAGTGAATCACGTTGCTCATTGTCGTCTGCAACATTGACTTGACCACATGCGATAGGAACGCAAAGGTCCGTCGATGCGCGAGCAAGTCCCCAGTCCATCAGATGCACTTCTCCAAACGCACCGACCATGATGTTTGCCGGTTTGATGTCCAGATGAATCACGCCGCACGAATGCGTGTAGGATAACGTCTGGCAGACCTGTTCGAAGATGTTGAGCAGTCGAGGCAATTCTTCCTGTGGCGAAGGTCGAGTGGCCAGCATCTCGGCCAGCGTCTTGCCTCTCACCAGTTTCATGGCGAAGTAAGGACGCTGATCGAGTGACGTTCCTGTCTCATAGATCGGGAGGATTCCAGGATGCTGCAGCCGACCGGTAATACGTGCCTCATTGATAAACTGCTGGTGGAGATGCGCCTCGCCAACATGTTGCTTGTGCAGCAGCTTGATGGCCACTTCTCGATCCAGTTCCACGTCACGGGCCTCGAAAATCACGCCCATTCCGCCGCGAGCGATCGCTTTCTGCAGCCTGAACCGTCCCAAAATACTGCTTTCGATGTCAGCGCCTGCGTCGATGATTGAAGCAGGGCTTCCGTCGGCCAGCATCGTTGTCTGTGAACCCGCGTGTTTTGCATCACAGGCGTCGTCCGAATCACCGGCGAGCCTCAATAGAAAATGATCATCCGGCCCCACCGTGAAAATATCCGATGCCGCATTCGATACCTTTCGCTTCACATCGGGTCCTCGACCAGATGAAGTGGAAGCGTCACAATCTGTTGCAGTCCGACGTGGCTGCAGATCATCAAGGTTCATAGTGGCCGATCTTTTCAAATCGCCTGTATTTCTCCGTGTCAACGCCCTACATTTCACCGTGCACTTATCCGGATTGCAAGTAGGTTTGGAGTTTGGCAGCAATTTGTCTACCGCCGCTGGTCTTCGCGAGGTGACCTTGCCAGGCAGCAGGCCCCTCTGGGCATGGGGAATGTCGTGATGCCGTGCGACTAACCGCAAAACATCTTCCCCTGCACACCACGTGTGCAGGGGGCTTAATTTCTTGGGTAAAGACAAGGACTCACATTTTCATTACAATCGCGCCAGATGCCAAATGTACGAAATATCAAAGTCCATTCCGTCAGAGTGACGAAGTCAACGATGGTTCAGGAGAACATTGGTTTCTGCTGATCAATTTTGTAGGAAAGCCGTTTTCGAACGGTTTCCAGCACTTCGCCGGCATCGTTCATTCCCCCTCTGAACGCTGACGGCGATTTTTTTTAGAACAAACCCATGACGCGCCGCAAACGTCCTCCCGAAGGTCGTTCCATTGCAGTCTCATCGTTTCGAGACCCCGCAAGCTGGCTACCAGGTTATTTGACTTATCTCGACGCTGAATGCGGCATGTCAAAGAATACGCTGGTTGCGTATGGTCGGGATCTGGAACGGTTTTTTACCTGGAATCGAGAGACCGGAAAAGTCGGCATTCACGACATCGGCGTCCCGACGATCACCGCGTTTCTCGATTACCTGCAGGGTCTGGGACTTGCAGCAAGCAGCGTAGGCCGTAATCTCGTTGCCGTTCGAATGTTTTTTCGCTTCCTGATGCTGGAAGGCGTTGTTGCAGAAAGTACCGTCGATCTGGTGAGTTCACCAAAACTGTGGGAACGTCTCCCGAAGGTACTCAGCCCGGAAATGGTTGATGCACTGTTGATGTCGCCAAACGGCGCGTCCGATCGTTACTCTCTCCGCGATCGCGCTTTGCTGGCTGTGATGTATGCCACGGGCTGTCGAGTTTCCGAAGTCGTCGGCTTAAAACAACAGGACGTGCAGCTCGACGAAAACTATTGCCGCTGTACCGGAAAAGGGAACAAGCAACGACTTGTCTCACTGAACCCGGTCGCGACCGACGCGATCCGGAAATATCTGGAACACGAACGGCCCGACATGGTGTCAGTCGCCGGGACGGACAGCGGTTATCTGTTTTTAACACGCAGTGGGCGGGTGATGAATCGCGAAACGATCTGGGAACTTGTCCAACGCTACGCTTCTCGCGTGGGATGTGGGCAGGAAGTCGGTCCTCATACATTGCGACACAGTTTTGCGACGCATCTGTTGGCTGGCGGGGCAGATATCCGTGCGCTCCAGGAAATGCTGGGGCATTCAAGTATCCGCACGACGCAGATTTACACCCATGTCGAACACAGTCGGTTGAAGTCGGTCCACAAACAGTGCCATCCACGTGGATGAATCCCTTTCCTGCTATTGCGAAACTCACGTGTATCCATGAAAAAAACCTGCTGTCCCATGGGAACAGCAGGCTTCAAAGCGAGGTCGACGGGACTTGAACCCGCGACCTCCAACGTGACAGGCTGGCGCTCTAACCAACTGAGCTACGACCCCTCGCTTTGCCTTGCGGCATCTTCAACTGGCGTGAGTTTACTGGCTCTCGCCCGTTCTTTCAAGAACACACGACACAATTTCGGCAGCATCGTCCACGTACCTTCACTCGAAGACCCGAAAACTGCCGGACTGGTTCATAAAAGCCGCGAAAATGAGACCGTGCCAGGAGTTGAGACAGATATTTGTTTTGCGGCGATATTCTGTACACGGTCATCAATGAGTTGTGCTGGCGAGCGGTGGGTGTCAGCCCACCGAGTTGCACACAAGTGACACGGCGGGCTGGCGCCGGCCCGCTCACCCAGGCCCAATTCCCGCACTCTCATTCCCGCAGTTGGTAAACGCCGCCACTTTTCGAAGGATCATTGGCCGACTACAATTTGCCGCATGACGACTCAACCCTCCCACACTTCGACCTTGACTGGCGTCATGGTCACGTCCGATTTTCTGAAACAACTGGCTGCCATCGTCGGCCCTGATCGACTGCTCAGCGCTGACGACGAGTTGATCGTGTACGAGTGCGATGGTTATGTTGTCGAGAAGGCAACTCCGGACGTCGTCGTTTTTCCGCAAACGGCAGACGAAGTGCTGCGCGTCGTTCGTGAATGTATCGCAGCCAGGGTGCCGTTCGTGCCACGCGGTGCCGGAACGAGTCTGGCCGGTGGCTGCCTGCCCGTTGGTGGGGGCGTCATGATTTCGCTCACGCGAATGAACAAGATCCTTGAGATCAATCTGCGAGACCGCTACGCAGTTGTCGAACCGGGCGTCGTAAACGTCCGTTTGACTCGGGCGCTGGCAGGCAGCGGTTTTCACTATGCCCCGGACCCCAGTAGCCAGGGTGCGTGTACGATTGGTGGCAATATCGCAACAAATTCTGGCGGACCACATACACTGAAATACGGCGTCACCGTCAATCATGTCCTTGGCGTCGAATTCGTTTCGCCGGAGGGTGAGTTGATCCAGTTCGGCGGCCCCTGTGGTCGTGGAAACGCTTTTGATCTGACCGGATTGTTTGTTGGAAGCGAAGGCACATTTGGTGTGGTGACCAAAGTCTGGGTCAAAATCACCCGCGATCCGGCAGCCCATCGGACGATGCTTGGTATCTTCAACACGGTCGATGAGGCGACTCAGGCGATCAGCAATATTATCGGCGCCGGAATCATTCCTGCAGCTCTCGAAATGATGGATCAGGGAATTGTCTCAGCCGTCGAAGCCGCGTTTCACTTCGGCTTTCCGTTGGATGCTGGCGCTGTGCTTTTGATCGAAGTGGACGGCCTGGACTGCGTCGTCAATGACGAAGCTCAAGTGATCAATGATCTCTGCATGAAAACAGGAGCCAGGGAAGTCCGCCAGTCAAAGACTGAGGAAGAACGATTGCTGTTGTGGAAATGTCGCAAGCAGGCATTCGGCGCGATCGGTCGCCTCAGCCCCAGCTACTGCACTCAGGATGGTGTCGTCCCCCGCACGCAGTTGCCACAGATCCTGAAGTTCATTCAGGAAGTGGAACAACGCCACGATCTCAGGATCGTGAATGTGTTCCATGCCGGAGACGGCAACATTCATCCAATTCTGCTGTTCGATGAACGTGACGCCGAACAGGTGAAACGAGTCATGCTGGCGAGTGACGAGATTCTGAATCGCTGCATCGATCTCGGCGGCAGCGTTACCGGTGAACATGGAATCGGCGTGGAAAAAATCAGCCTGATGAATCGACTTTTCACAGCGACCGATCTGCAGGTGATGACCGAGATCCGTGAAATTTTCAATCCGAATCAACTCTGCAGCCCCGGCAAAATGTTGCCGACAGCCGGCGGCTGTGGATCCGAACATATCGAAAAATCACATCCCGGACGACACGCCGCGATGTAGGACTCTGTAATTCAGACAGATGCTTTGACGCCACATCGGACTGACTTGATTTGCTCGTCACCGTCGTCCTCTTCAACAGAGTCATCGTCTGACATAAACTCGCGACGATGGTAAGCAACTTGTTCGTTGGGCGAGTTACCCCGCATTTCGTCGTCGTTCAGATCAAACGCGCCTTCGTTATCGCTGGTAAAAAACATGCGGAACCAAAGCATCTGCTCGACGTTGCCCTGAGGATAGTACAAACGGACTTTGATGCCCTGCTCGTACCATTCAAACAGCATTCCAAAAAAGCCGCTCGGGATATACTTAACCGCCGACAGGTTGACTCCGATCGCTCGAAATCCCCCCTGTCCGATCAGGTTCGCCAGAGCTTCGCGGATGAGTGCCAAGTCTGCACCGTCCCAGATTTCCATATCGTCCAGCGAAACGATCGCGAAATCATCTTCAGTGTGTACCGTCAGCCGCTGTTTCTTTCTTGAACTCATTTCCGCCTTCTTCCAGTCCTAAGTGTCCGGAGTACGTCCAGTTTGATGGAGGAAACGAGGCAGGTTGCAAAGCGTGAACCAATTGAAACCGAATTGCCTTTCAGCCTGTAAACAGCGGCGTAAATCGTTGTGTTAATGTCACTTACGAAAAACCAAAAAATCTGTAGTCCGCAACGTCTTGTTGACCCAATGTTGCAATTCTGGCACAAACACACCTTCAAAATGATGCTTCTTTTGAACATTCGTGTTCATATCTGGATACTTGTGTCGTCGCCAGACGGCGGATATGCATGCTCTGGCGAGCGTAGCCACAACACTGATGGATGTGGAGAGATCCTCAGCACGGTTTGCCACCCGTCACGGTGAGTCAAACGTCAAATCGAGGTTGGCTCTACTCGAACGTTCGACGAAATGTCACTAGGCGATCCGTGACTGAGAAGTTCCCTGAGTTGACAAGATCAAGTACCGGCTGGTCGCCGGGCAATACATGGGCCTCAATCATTTCAACGGATTCGCCCTTCAGGCGGCGGCAGATCTCCAGGAGCAAAGCCTGGGCGTAGCCATGACGTCGCTGAGATTCAGGCACAAAGACTTCGCGAATCCCAACGCTTCGCACGCCCCACTTTGGAATGAACAGGTCCATGCCGATGATCTGACCGGAAGCCACGACGTTTTCTGTCTCTTTTTCGTGCAACTCAAATCGCAACGAATCCTGATGGCCGTAACGCACAAACCACCACCACGATTCATTGCGCGGACGATCGGTAATAACAAGATTCAGGTGACGACGATGTCGCAGAAGTTTGGCGTTGACCGGGTCTTTCGTACGCTTTAAGTCGCGACGGAGGATCAGGACTTCGTCGGCAGGAGCATATCCACACGACTGAAAAAACTGCGGCCAGGCAGCGGCGGTCAGGCAGAATCCCGAAGGATCAAGGCCACCGTAGATTCCCGTATAAAAAGCGTTCTGTTCCAGGCCGGCACCGCCAACAACCGATTTCGCTCCTTTGTTTCGAAGGTATTCTTCGGCCTTGCCAATCAGTTCCCGTCCAATTCTGCGTCGTCGGAAATCCGGATGCACCATCAATGCACAGATTGTTCCTCTGCTATAATCCAGAGCGCTCTGATCGGTATTAGGGGCAAACCCCGCATGGACATATCCCACGACCCGCCCGGATTCTTCATCCTGAGCCAGAATCATGCCGTGTGGATCCCAGTAGGGCTGCGAACATGCGAGCAACTCAAAGATGTCGCACGAAAAGCCCTCAGCAGCATTTGGCCCCAAAGCGGACTGATGCCACAGTTGATGCAGCTTGGGAGGATCAGAGTTATGAAAGGGGCGATACAACACGATCGGGTGGTCTTTGGCAGAAACGGACTTGTGAATTCAGACTGGTAAGATCACAAATACCACGGCGCTGCAACTGGAACTCACGAATCTAACTGACGTACCCTGTTCCGGCAAGGCGATCAGTTCGAACGAATCCTCACCTTCTTCGGATCGGCAAGACGGTGAGATTGACGGGATCTCCCGCAAGACCCGATACTCTCCCGAAATTCTGGAGGCCGATACTCTTTTGTGGCGACGGAAAATCTCATGCAGTGGACTGACCGTGAACTGACAGCCTGGCTTGACGAACTCATGCCACTGGATCGCATGGCGGCATTTGAAAACCAACTTCGCACCGACAGTGCATTACGGGCACGAGTTGCAGTGATTATCCGGCATCGAGATCAGGGCGGCAATACCGTTGGCGAAATTTGGCAAAGATCCCGATTGAGTTGCCCGGTCCGCACGGAACTGGGAGGCTACCTGCTGGGGACACTTTCTCCGGACGCCGCTGCTTACATAGAATTTCATCTGAAAACAGTCGGGTGTCGGGTCTGTCAGGCAAACCTGCTGGATCTTGAAGAACAATCCACGCAGTCAGGACCGGTTCCTGACCGTCGCCGCAGGTTTTTTGAATCGTCTGCGGGCTTGCTGCGAAGCGAACGTGATCCTGAGGAATGAAAGGGTCGGGAGTCTTTTTCGGAGAGTTGCATGTTGAAAAACGCTGACGTTTCCGTCCGAAAAAGACTCCCGACCCTCTGCTCACACCCGCTTACGCTTCGGTTACGAAAACACTCGGATTTCAATCGTAGCTGCCGTCGCCAGACGGCGGATATTCACTTGTCGTCCGGCTCCATATTTCATAACACAGAAATCAGACTCATGGAATTTGAAACCAAATGTATTCACGGCGGAGTCCACAAAGATCAGCAGTACAACAGTGTGACGACACCGATTTACCCGTCGTCGACGTTTTACTGGAACAGCCTGGAAACCAATTCCGGCTACGACTACACGCGATCCGGCAATCCAACTCGTGCAGCCCTTGAAGAAAATATTATGGCACTCGAAGGCGGCGTCGGATGCGTCGCAACTTCGACAGGCATGTCGGCGACTCATTGCGCGATGGCTTTGTTTTCACCAGGCGATCATATTGTCGCGCCGTCAGATCTTTACGGCGGCTCGTTCCGACTGTTTGACAAGTTCCTTACCGAAAAGGGACTGACGTTTACATTCGTTGATATGACAGATCATCAACAACTGGCGGCTGCATTTACCCCCGCGACCAAAGGTGTCTGGATTGAAACGCCAAGCAATCCATTGTTGAAAGTCATCGACCTGGAATTTGTCGCGGCTTTGGCGAAAAAACACAATGCGATCTCGCTGTGCGACAATACGTTTATGTCGCCCTATCTGCAGCGCCCGTTCGAATTCGGCGTTGACATCGTAATGCATTCAACCACGAAATATATCAATGGTCATTCCGATGTCGTGGGTGGTTGTGTCGTCTCGCGAACCAAGGAACACGCGGATCGCATCGCATGGATCTGCAACGCTCTCGGATTGGCGTGTTCTCCATTTGATGCATGGCTGGTACTGCGTGGGATCAAGACGTTGGGTTGTCGCATGGAAGCTCAGCAGGCGAACGCCATGCAGCTCGCTCGATTCCTGGACATTCATCCTCTGATCGAAAAAGTCTACTATCCGGGTCTGGAATCACATCCGCAGCATGCGCTTGCGAAAACACAGCAGCGAGGCTTCGGGGCGATGCTGTCCTTCGATACGAAAGATGGTCGCAACACGGCCGAACGTGTTTGTATGAAAACAAAACTGTTCGACGTTTGTGTTTCTCTCGGCGGCATCGAATCGCTGATCTCGTTTCCTGTCACAATGAGCCATGCCTCAATGACAGCAGAAGCTCGGGCACGGGCTGGAATCACAGACAAGACAGTTCGAGTTTCCGTGGGGCTGGAGCATGTCAACGATCTGATTGCCGATCTGAACCAGGCTCTGGAAGTAAGATAGGTTTAGTACCTGTCCAAAATCAAAACCGTGAAAATGCGTAGTGCAGAATCCTGATTACCACTGAGGTAAACACGGTGGCGTTGCCGTCTGTTGCGTCGCCGCCGGATTTATTCCGAAAGTAGCGCGCACCGTTTCACCCGACTCGTAGAGGAGGCTTTCTCACGGCCGCACATTGTGCAGCGGTCCTCCTCTCCGAGTCGGGTCAAACGAAATCTTCCGCTGACAACAAAAACCTCCTCTGAAAAATCTCCGAATTTCCTCGAAACTGCTATTTGCCGCGCACACCAGGCCGGACCAGGGTCGCACGTTGCCTCGAAGTTCTTTATTCAAGAATCTCGCTCAATCGCTGCCTTGTCTCCGGTTGATTAAGTTCGGCTTTGCCAAATCCGTATCGTGCACCTGCAGCCACGGCTTTCTGTTGCCATTCTGCGAAATTGGAAACAAGCATGACTGGGATATCGGCCGTCGCTTTGTCAGTACACAGATTCTGCAATATCTCCATGCCATCGCTGTAGTCAGCGTCGAGCTTACGATTGATCAGGATCAGGTCGAATTCCTCGTTCTTCATGATTTCGTTTGTCTCCACTGCCGAATCTGCTGTCAGCACTTTCGCGTCGAAATGGGACGTCAGATAATGCGAAATTGCAGCTTGATCCGGCCGACACTGGCCGACACTCAATACAGTTTTCCGGGGCATTGAAAGACCTTTGCACACATAAGAAAATTCGCGAAAAATCTGCGTGGAACTGTAAAGCACCACGGTTTGGTGTCCCTGCGTTTGCATTCACTCACCAGACACGATAGACGACACGGATTCTACAACCGCTTCCGACTTTCGCGACATCCAATTCTGACGCTGTGAGCGAAAAATACACTGATCCTCTGAAACAATGTTGAAGGAAGCCGATCTGAGGACGGATCTGGCCGCGTTGTCCCGCCTGTCACTGGTCGGATTTCTATGAAAGGGCCAGGAGATTTGATAGATCCGTTTCTGCCGCGCGCCTGAAAAATTCCTGCCAGAAAGTCTCACGATGCGATCCAATTCCTCTCAGTTTCTGTTACTCGTGTTCATCGTTGCATTGGCAATCGTCGGTCTCGCCAGGCCCGTTGCGGCCAGTGACTTTGTACCCTTGTCCGTTTCGCTGACAGGCATGCACGAAATCGCGGCAAGCGAGTTGCCGGGCGGGATTGTGGAAATCCAGACGCTGGGCACAGATCCGTATCTCTTCACCAATCCACTGCCTGAGAACACCGATCTGCCGTCGAACTCGATATTGGAGTTCGAGTATTTCAGTCTGACGGGCACGGGAGAAGTCCAGGTCTTTCTGATCCCGCCGTCTCGTGAAGAAAACAGCGTGCGCGCTCAGGGACTTAGCCGAAGCGAGGGCTGGTCCCGATATCAGATGGACCTCTCGTCGGCGATCAATTCTACCGATGTGGAAGTAAAGAACCTGCGGATGGATTTTGGACGCGAAGCAAGGAAGACATTTCAGATTCGTAATATTGTCCTGCGTCGCTTGAATGAAGCCGAGCGAGCCACGGCGGCGAGAATCGCGGCAGCCCAAGCCCGCGAAGCAGAACGAGACAGCGAACTGCGCGGGTATCTGAGTCAGGACATGACATCGAAGATTCTGAACGTCGCTGCTGACGCCACGAACATTGAAATCAGCGGCCTCGTAGAAATGAACGAAAAAAGTGAAGGCGATGGTGACAAATGGCTCGTCGAGATTCCAGTGTTTGCCGAGTTTCCGGACACAGATTCATTTTCGATGGTTCAGCGTATTCTTACCGCTGGTTCCGGCAACTTCTCACACCGTACCTCGCGGTACACAGGAGAAGGTCGCGACCGGCTTTTCTCGCGATGGGCGGTGGCACTGAAATCCGACGAACACGTTTCTCTGCTTTCCCACGGCCATTATGCGAATAAAGTTGCCTCTCGCCCAGGGCTGGCCCCTGCCGTGGCAAGAGGACGCAAGGGACTGGGAGCGTTCTCGCCGGGGCGTCCGATTGAAGACGTCGCTGACCTTGGCAGTTCTGCCGTCACGATCAATCTGCTTTTACAGAGTCTTTTTGAAGACTCCTCGCAGAGCAACGGAAGCGCCTACGAATACGGCGGGCGCAGATGGTATCTCAACGACAGTGCGGTGACGCGAATCGATGAGTCAGTGCGACTTGCGGCGGAACTCAGGCAGATCGTTTCCGCGATTCTGTTGATCGGTCCGGCAGGGAATTCCCCGGAGGGTTCGTTTCGCCGGACGATCGCGCATCCGGACGCCGATCCCGCAGGTATCTATGTCATGCCAAATCTGACAACTGCGGAAGGTGTGGCGGCGTATGGAGCTGCGTTAAATTTTCTCGCGGAGCGATACAGTCGTCCTGATGGAAAATATGGTCGCATCCATCACTGGATCATACACAATGAAGTCAATTCGGGCTGGGTCTGGACTAACATGGGTCACAAATCGGCCTTGCGTTACATGGATGTCTACCACAAGTCCATGCGAATGGCTCAACTTATCGCGTGGCAATTCGATCCTGATGCCAAGGTTTACATTTCTCTGGAACACCATTGGGATTCCGTCTTCAATCCTCATTGTTATCGTGGGAAAGAAATGCTGGAACTGTTGCTTGAGTTCGGCCGTGCGGAGGGCGATTTTCCCTGGGCGCTGGCGTACCATCCGTATCCGGAAGATCTGCGAAACCCGCGTGCCTGGGACGATAAATCCGCTTGGTTCTCATTCGATACTCCGCGCATTACGTTCAGGAATATCGAAGTGCTTGATGCCTGGATGAAGCAGCCTGCAGCACGGTATCTCGGACAATTTGTGCGCGACGTGCAGTTTACTGAGCAAGGCCCGAATTCACCCGACTATTCTGAAAAATCTCTCAAAGATCAAGCGGCCTGCATGGCGTACGTGTGGAAGAAAATGGAACCGCTGGATTCGATATCCATGTTCCACTTTCACAACTGGGAGGACAATCGACACGAAGGTGGTCTCCGCATCGGCCTGCGACGATTTTCTGACGACGAAGTCGATCCGCGTGGAAAGAAACCCGTGTGGTACGTGTTTCGAGCGTTGGGCACGTCGCAACAGTCCGAAGCGATCGACTTCGCGAAGGAAGTGATTGGGGTTCGCGATTGGGATGAAGTCATCCATCGCGGGGCGATCACTGAAACCACGGATAAGGTTAGCTCGACTACTGCACAAGACCCTTCGTAAGCTGCAGAAATGCGGTCTCCAGATTCACTTCTTCCTCACGAAACAGCGTGACCGAAAACCGTGCGTTGATGAGTTCCGTAGGAATAATGCTGTAGTCCTCGACCGATGGCTTGAGGGTCAATTCGAGCATATTGTCCTTTTTGATGGTTACCAGTTCCGTACAATCCAGTTGCTCAAGAAGCTTTGCGGCTTCTTCATGCCGCTCCTTAACGCGAATGTTCAGCAGGATTCTTTGTCGTGCCTTGCGCATGACCTCGGCAACATTGCCATCAATGATCATGTGGCCTTTTTCGATCATTCCGACGCGGGTACAGACATCGGCCAGTTCCGGCAGAATATGACTGCTGACAATGACTGTCTTCTTCATTTCTCCCAGTCGCTTGAGAAGATTACGGATTTCTATTCGCGCGCGGGGGTCGAGACCACTGGCAGGTTCATCCAGTAACAGAACCTGTGGATCATGCAGCAGCGTGCGTGCAAGTCCGATACGCTGGGTCTGGCCTCGCGAAAGTTCATTGACCATCGCGTCACGTTTAAAAGACATGTCCACGAGTTCCAGCTTTTCTTCGCAGACCTTCCGGCGAGCTGAGCCTTTAATTCGGTAGGCGGCGGCAAAGAATTCCAGATATTCGACCACTGTCATGTCGTCGTACACGCCGAAGAAATCCGGCATAAATCCGACGAGTCTGCGAATCTCTTCCTGATCGGTATAAATCGATTTTCCACACACATACGCTTCACCATGATCCGGGGCAAGCAACGTCGCGATCATGCGCATCGTGGTCGTCTTGCCGGACCCGTTGGGACCGATAAAACCGAACACGTCACCGTCTTCGAGCTTGAGCGTAATGTCATTGGCAGCAATCAGATTGCCGTAGCGTTTTGTGAGGTTTCGTGTTTCGATCATAATTCGGTTTCAATTCAGACGGTCGGAGGAATCGCCACTTATTGCTGCCACAGGCTTTGCCATTTCAGAATCCGAATCCCCCTGGACTCGCAGGACCGGCAGCAGCAGACGGACCACTGTCTGCGATTCCGTTGGCCGCACCGCTGTCCCGTTGACGATCATTTCCGACACAGGCCCATCGAGTGTACCGAGAACAAGGACCGTGTTCAGATGTATGACGTTGCTGACTTCATCGCGGCGCAATGCGTTGTTCTGCAATTTGACAAACGTTTCGCCACCGGGAACTTCGTACAGGGAAACCATCATCAGGATGTCCAGCAGATTGGTTCCCTGAGTATCATAAAATGACTTGATCTGAATTTGATTTGGTCCAGACCCACGACCTGGTTCAGCCGCTCGTTGCGGGATGCGCACGCCTTTGAGGAATTCACGCAGATCGGACACGACCACCGAAGAATTTTCGCGCGACCACGGTTTACCCGGTGCGATCGTTTGTGCGTCTGTATCTGCGTTTGGTGCCGGATGATACACGCGGTTACCAAAGACCACGATCCAATTGTGAATTGGCGAGGAAAGATGGTGCGTGAATCCTCCCTCCAGCAGGCCGCTCGGCGGCACTTTCAAATCCGACTCGACCACTCTGGAATCCGACACATCAGCGAACGTCTCTGTCAGAAACGCAGAGGATCCGTCGGTAAGCAACGGCACCGACGAAAAACCAGATTTACTTCCCTGATCATCCTGACGATCACTGCGGTGGCTTAGTTGACGGCCCAGTGCGACACCGCCTTCGCGATACAACCCACCGTAAACATTTTCGGCACGTCCGTGCCAGGAAACGGTTGTCCGTGCTTTGTCTTCGAAATTCAGATCAACCGCTTCTGCGAATGGCCGCGGCTTGGCGGTCACTGAAATATGCCCGGAATCGGCGGCTGAAATGCTGCTCCATGACCGCGCACGGATCGTTTGCTTTGAAGCCGGTTGAGCGATATCCAGCAATTCCACCTGCCTGACGATCAACGGGGCTTCGCGAGTCCCCACCCACGTGTAGGCAAGGTAGCAGGCAGATGCAATCAACGCGGGAAACGTCACCCAGGTTAGATGCGGCTTCTGCAGCAGTCGCACAACCAGCACATAGTCCATAGGCCCGATGATGAGCAGGAACGCCACGATCAAAAGCATCACATTCCATGTTGACCAGCGTTCTCTGGCAGGAATTGCGTCAGACACGGCAGTAAGCTGGGTTGAGAGATCGGAAACACCTGAACTGGAAATCCGTCCGCTCCGTGACGCTCGACTTTCAGAGGTGTCCAGTTGCCGTCCGAAAATCAGCATTTCATAAAGTTGCGGCAGCGACAACCATTGGTTCACGGGTTTTTCGCTCAGATTTACCGCGAGAACTGTAATCTGGCCAGAACCATAACTCACACGCTGCATCAGTGGCCCATTGATCGAATCGACGACCGACCATGCTTGAGCCGACCGCAGTTTCAGCAGCGGCACGGCCTTGCGATACGTCTGCAACTGACTGGAACCGGACACGAAATTCTGCAGGGCCGATAGATCCTGACTGAACATCTGAGTCGGTTCAATCTGAAAAATCGGCTGCAACCAGTTTCCCACAGAGGATTGCAGCAACTGCGGAAGATTGACGCCGGAACTGACGATCAGATGCCCTCCAGCCGTTACCCATTCTTCAACTGCCGACCGCTGCGATTCTGAAAGATCGTAGCCATCCACCAGGTAGAGAAAGTCGGCGCAGTCCAGTCCGCGAACTGACTTTGGCAGGTCGGAAAGCGATTCCAACGACATTACGACAAACGTGTTTCGCGTCGCATCGCTGGTCGCGAGTTCATTCGCCAGCGATGGCAACCCTTCTGGCATTCCCACGGTTGCCAGACTGATTGGACCGTGTCGAATCAGCTTCAGGTTTGGCTGAATGGGATCAACCGTCGCAGCAGCGTCGGAGATCGAAAAATCCAGTCCCTTTCTTACATCAGGAACCATTTGGCAGCGGACGACATGTTCCCAAAGATTTCTATCGTTTTCATCCACCAGACGCACGGTCACATTTCCGTCCAGTCGCCCCGTCATGAAGACTGACGAGACAGCAATCCGCCCAGCGCTATCGGCGTTCGCCATCGCAACACTGTCCGCGCACTGGTCGCCGCGTGCATCACTTGCAGTCACAATCAAGTCAACAGCAGCACCGCTGGCGAATCCATCGGCCTCAAGCTGAATCGGTATCCAGCAGCCAACACGCCCCAGCCCGCCGAGTCCCAGTCGCAGGCGAGAAACAGTGATGCCACTACTTTTAATGTTTTCGGCCGCCGGCCTGTCTTGAGCCAACGCGACGGAATCAACGCCTGAGACTGCCAGACACACCACCGCGCACGCAAAAACTGTCCGAATCAGACGTTGAATAAGCGACGTCGGCAGAACCTGGAACATGGAATGGCACAGCATGAAGGTAATTGTCAATCAAAGTAGGGGTATTGCATAATCAGCGACTACGCAAACACGTGTCAAAATGCTGGGATTGTTTTCAAAACGGCAAGTTTCCGGCCTTTATTCTCGACTTCACAGCCTTCGGAAACTCATCCTTCGTGCCAATTTCCGTCTATTCTCAAACCCCACTCAGCCATAAGAATACGAAGAAGAGCGGCGGGCGAGCCGTAGACGTCAGTCTACGGTTGGAAAAGTTCGACGACTTCCAGAATCGCACAAAACAATAAGGAAACAAGGTTGTCCTTAGTTTCAGGGCCATCGCAGGGAGGCCAATCCAGCCCACCAACTCGCCGCAGGCTTTCTTCCCGGAAACTGCTGCGCCGCTTGCTCAGATTAGCACTCGAATATCGAGGGCCATGTACGGCTGTCGTTGTGATGCAGACGATGCTGGTCGGACTGAATCTGTCCACGCTTGGAATCACAGGTCTGGGGATCGACTACCTGACGTCGCAGGTTGTCAAAAATTCCTCCGCACCACAATGGCCGTTCGGACTGATGCCGCCCGATTCGTGGGCTCCTCTGCAGGTCATCATCCTGCTTTCTGTGGTGATCCTTGTAGTGGCGATCTTTACCTCCGGATTGAAATATCTCGCCGCCATCGCCGCAAGTGCCCTGTCGCAGGAAGTTCTTGTTCGAGTTCGAACTGACGTTTATTCCAAACTTCAGCAGTTAAGTTTCAATTTTTACGACGCGGGTGACAGCAGTTCCATCATCAACCGTGCCGCAGGCGATGCGAACAACGTCCGCAACTTTGTGGACGGTGTCATCATCAAAGTTCTGACTGTCTTCCTGACACTTACCGTGTATCTGGCCTATATGCTGAAAATGCATGTCGGTCTGACTTTGGTGTGCCTTGCCACGACACCATTGCTGTGGATCGGAGCCATTGTCTTCTCGAAACTCGTGCAACCAGCTTACCGTCAGGCCAGTGACCTGGGCGACGTCATGATTCGCACGATGGTTGAAAATCTGCAGGGCATTCAGGTCGTCAAAGGGTTCGCCCGAGAAGCCGAACAGGCACAGAAATTTCACGAAGCGAACGACAACATTCGACGCCTCAAGGAATCTATCTTTTTTCGCGTATCAACGTTTCAGCCGGGCATCGGATTTTTGACGCAAGTCAACATGCTGGTTCTGATCGGTTACGGCGGAATGCTGGTGATTGATGGCAAACTTGCGCTTGGGACCGGTCTTTTTGTGTTCGTCAATCTTCTCCAGGAATTTGCAAATCAGATCTCACAGATCACCAATATCGCGAACAGCATTCAGGCCAGTCTGGCCAGCGCGCAGCGAGTTTTCGAAGTTCTGGACGCTCCCGTCCAGATTCAGACTCCCTTAGATGCGAAACGACTGCCGCGTATTTCCGATTCCATTGAACTGGATGACATCTCGTTCGGGTATCTGCCCAATCGCCTCGTGCTGCGTGAGATTTCCCTGCGGATTGAATCGGGCGAGTGCATTGGAATCACGGGGCCGACAGGATCGGGAAAGACAACGTTACTGAGTCTGCTGAAGCGATTTTACGATGTTCAGTCCGGGAGCATCCGACTTGACGGTGCAGATTTGCGAACGCTGAATCTTGACGATGTTCGACGCTCGATGGGGATCGTGTTTCAGGATAGTTTTCTGTTCAGCAACACGGTGGCCGCCAACATTGCGTTCGGCGTCCCGGATGCCACGCTCGATCAAATCATTGCGGCAGCGCGGATCGCGGCGGCGGACGAATTCATTCGAGAACTGCCGGATCAGTACGAATCGATGGTGGGCGAACACGGTTCCAATCTGTCGGGCGGACAACGCCAACGACTGGCTCTGGCGCGCGCGATCGTGACCAATCCGTCTGTGCTGCTGCTCGACGATGCGACGGCCTCCGTCGATCCGGAAACGGAACACGAAATTCGTGAAGCCATGGTGGCTGCAATGCACGATCGAACGACAATTATCGTTTCCAATCGATTGAGCACACTTCGAAAAACTGATCGCATCGTGGTCCTTCAGGAAGGCACGATCAGCGCGATCGGAACCCACGAGGAACTTATGAATGCCTGCGACTATTATCAGGAACTTGCAGCGTTGCAGGGCCACACGGTTAAGAAGGTTCTTCCCGAAATTCAAAGACAGTTTCGTTCAGTCGGCTAAAGGTTAAACGCCCCATCATTCGCCACCGAAATCTGCCAAAAAAACCGTCGAGAATTGTTTCGCCGGATGAGATCACGAAACAGCAGGGAAAACATGTCCAGCGTTGCCACACTGAAGCAATCGATCACACGTCATATCGAACGTGAAGACGGGCCGCGCCAAAAGCCGCTCGACTTTCGACTCATCGGACGTCTGATGGAAGCGACGCAACCGTACCGCTCCAAACGCTTCTGGTTGCTGATGGTCGTCGTCATCCGCGCGGTTCAGCTCCCAGCACTGACATGGCTGATCACAGCCGTAATTCGCGGTCCAATTTCCAACGGAGATTCCGCCGGTGTCATTCAGGGCGCGGTGGCTTTTGCTTTTCTGGCACTTTCGACACAATTTGTGATGCACTACCGCCAACGACTCGCGCTGGAATTGGGGGAATCGGTCGTCACAGATTTGCGGAATCAGTTGTTTCAGCATATCCAACGAATGCCGATGCGGTGGTTTCATACCAATCGTATCGGGCGAGTCATCAGTCGCATGACATCAGACGTCGAAGACATTCGAATCGGCGTCCAGGAAGTTTTTTACGTAACACTGGTGCAGTTTATTCAGATGGGCATCGCCGCTGCCGCCATGATTTGGTACGACTGGTCGTTGTTTTTGATCGTACTTGGGCTGGCACCTGTGATCTGGTTCATTAATCATCATTTTCATCGCCGTTTAAGTACAGCATTGCGAGATATGCGGGAATCTTTCAGTCGCATCACGGCAACTTTGGTGGAATCCGTTGTCGGCATCCGCGTCACACAGGGTTTTGTGCGGCAACAGGAAAATGCTCGCGCGTTCGAAGAGCTGTCGCAGGACCATTCGCGCTACAACAGCAAAGTCCTGAAGATTCACGGAAAATTTCTGCCGCTGCTGGAGCTGAATAGCCAGATCTTTATGGCAGTGCTGTTGCTGGTTGGTGGTTATCGTGTTCTCACACCGGGCCACACCACGGAAATTGGCGATCTTGTTGGCTTCTTCTTTATGGCGAACCTGTTCTTTGCACCGATCTCCGTTCTGGGCAATCAGTACAATCAGGCAATGACCGCGATGGCCGGAGCTGAAAGGCTTTATCGTCTGCTCGATACGGAACCCGATTGGACGGACCCGCCAGATGCTTTGCAGTTGAAGACCATTCGAGGTCAGGTGGAGTTCAGGAATGTTGCGTTCGGGTACGAGCCTGATCGTCCGGTGCTGCATGAGATTTCGTTCACGGCAAGGCCCGGTGAAGTGATCGCTCTTGTGGGACATACAGGCAGCGGAAAATCATCGATCATCAACCTGGTGTGCCGCTTTTATCTTGCGAATTCAGGTCAAGTGCTGATCGACGGGCATGACATCAAAAACATTGCTGGACATTCACTTCATCGCAGGATGGGCATTGTCCAGCAACAGAACTTTCTGTTTTGCGACACAGTCGCCGAAAATATCCGTTTTGCTCGGCCGGAAGCGTCTGACTCAGATATCAGGGACGTCCTGCGAAAACTGGATTGCGAAGATTTATTGACCGCATTGCCGGAAGGACTTGAGACTCGCGTAGGCGAAGGCGGCGCAACCGTAAGTTCCGGACAGCGGCAGCTCATCTGTTTCGCACGGGCCATGCTGGCAGATCCCGCCATTTTGGTTTTGGATGAAGCCACCAGCAGCATCGACAGTGCGACGGAAACACGGTTGCAGAACGCGTTGGACGTTCTACTGAATGGTCGCACAGCTTTCGTCGTAGCTCATCGTCTCAGCACCATTTGCAATGCGGATCAGGTTTTTGTGCTTGACCACGGCAGAATCGCCGAACGCGGAACCCACAACGAATTGATCAGCCACAACGGTATTTATGCAGGCTTGTATGCAAGATTTCTTCAGCATTAGTTGGACCACGCCACTTTTGTGGCTCCTGTTTGCCTTAAAGTCAGGTCAACCTCAACGCGATCAGCGTACGCGTTGAGCTGGGCTTTCCCATGATGGGCTTTCAGCCGGTAAATGCATAGAATGCAAGGCAATCGCAATGGCACATTTCTCTGTTACGCCGACATTCGGGATTGGCTTTTTCTTTTGTGGTCATAGATCCGACCGTTGCGTCGAAAGTTGATATGCTCTCTCAAACTGTTGAATACGCGCTTCGAGCTGTCGTGCATCTGGCGATGCGGGCACCCGATCCACAGACGACTGCGGCGATCGCTGAGGTCACGAAGGTTCCGCTGGCATATCTTGCAAAGGTACTTCAGGGACTGAAAGAGAAGAATATCGTGCATCTTCAACGGGGAATTGGTGGAGGCGTGTCACTTGCACAGTCCGCCGATGAACTCACGATTCTGGACGTTGTCAACGCAGTTGATCCTATTCAACGTATCAATCAGTGCCCACTGGATTTGAAATCACACGGAACGCGATTGTGTGCGTTGCATTTTCGGATGGACAAAGCACTCAAGTCCATGGAAGACGCTTTTCGGTCCACGACACTCAGCGATTTGATCCGCGATGAAAATCCCAGCATCCCGCTGTGCGAAATGACGCAACCTGACAATCATGGTTCTGATTGATGAAGGAAAGGGTCGGGAGTCTTTTTAGGAGAGTTGGCTGGTGAAAAACGCTGGCCTTTCCGTCCAAAAAAGACTCCCGACCCTCTGCACGCCCCCGATTTGATCGTAGTTGCCGTCACCAGACGGCGGAGATCCACGCACTGGCGAGCGTAGCCGCGACAGTTATTAAACGCTCGATGCTAACCGGCGACCCTTGATGCCGGTGGCAGTTGAGCTGCATTGATCCATGAGGTGACCTCCTCAAGATCAGGAACTGCGCCGCTGCGGAGAATACGCTTGCCTTCGGTCGTATCTGCGGTTTGAATCACTTCTTTCAACAGACCGGCGACGTTTGCTTGACGCAGCGCAGTGCAGTCGCGGATTCCGGTCGCCACAAGGATCTGAGCGTCGTGGCCTCGAAGGCCTGCAACATCGATTATCAGTTGGGACTGATCCTGCCAGTCGCGGACAACACTGGCAGGAATATGTCGTGTCGCCAGTTTTTCCGCTGTGACTTCCGGATTGGCATTCAGCAGATCGCGAACCTTGTACATCCCGATCTGCTGAAATCGTGTCGCAGTTTTTGGGCCGATCGATGGAGCGTCCACAATGTCGTCGTCTGCGGTCAGATAGAAGCGAGGTGCTGAGGGAAGTGGAATGCTATTCTGCGATGCCGTAGCGGGGGTACCGGCCGAGGCGGATTCATTTGACGATACGGCAATGGCTAACTGCGGTTTAGCACCGGCAGGTTGTCCGAAACGCGTTCCAGCGGGCCGTGGTTTTTCCGCATTCAATTGAGCCAGAGGAACCTTCAAGACTTCCTCAGCATGAAACTGTCGCACCAGTCTTTCGCTCTCCGGCAGAGACTCGATCGCCTTACCGGTTTCCTGAACCTCCTTGTAAATCGCCTCAACGGCTTTTCTGTCGTTCTTGTCGGCGAGCTTGTTAATCAACTGCCGGATAGGAACCTTCGAAGATGCAATGACCGCGTTGGCAGAAAGATCAACGGCAGGCGGCGTGGCAGATGATTCTGCGAAGGCGCGATTGAGGATCATTGCCAGTTCCACGGTCGCGTATGCCAGGCATCGAGCGACCGCTTCCTGCGAGGCACGGTCCAGACCGGCGGGAGGATTCTTTAGCCCGACTGCAAGATTGTAGTGATCGATAAGCAGTTCATAGAACTGATTCGAAAACGTCGCTCCGTCACGGATCAAGACGCTCAGCCATTGAGGACTTTGCGGATCGCTCAGTGTTGGATAGCCGCCGACTTCAGGAATAATGGTTCGCAGTGTGTCATAGCTGGTCGTGACACTCCATTCCGCCGCGCGATGCACAGCGCCTTCGGCTTCTGTCTGGCCAGTATGAAACGGCATCAACGGATCGGTGCAGTAGTGGCTCAGAACTCCTGCGGCGTAGGCTCCGTCTTTCCATTCACTGTTTCGGAGATGATCGACCAACTGTCCATACCAGTGTTCTGCGGCCGAAACGGCTCCGCCCCAGAAATTGTCACGAACATGCAGTACGTGGTTCTTAAAATCTTTAAACGTGTCGTCCGGAGCCTTCGCACCCTGCAGGTACGAACCATATTCGCTCAACAGAAGATCGCTCCAACCTCCGGCATTCGGACCTTTCAGATGCGGCAAAGCATCCAGCGCCATTTTATGGTGCGTGCTCCGCGCGTAACCAGCAAAAATGATATTTTGCAGCAGCGACATCCATGCCTCCAGCGCCAGGTATTCGGACCAGGCAACCCGACTGTGCTTTCCATTCGATGGACTGTACTTGGAATGCCGCCCGCTGGACAACAGGAATCACCGGATGCCGCCCCGACAGACGACTGAAGCCCAGAGTTCGGTATTGAGCTTGTAGAATGCGATTTCTGAAAGCTGTACACTGGCCAGAAATGACGACGGCGTGAAGGCAAACTACGGCAAGTTCGGCGATCTATTGGCCGGGTCAAAGGCGATTTGTGGAACGAAAGAGTATGATTGAACGACGGATCGCACGGATAATGAAAGAAGAGTCCTGAACACGGCTCTGATTGCTGGTGTCCTTAAAACGACAAATTTTGCACAAACTCTGAAGGAGTAGTCGATGGCCACGACAGTCACGATGGAAGAGGCACAGGCCAAGCTAAAGGAACTGATTCATCGGTTAGTTCCGGGAGAAGAATTGATTATCACCGAGAACGAGCAGACGGTAGCGAAGTTGGTGAGCGAACCGGCGAAACCGCCGTCCGGTGCCCGGCTTGGCCCTGGTCTTTGTAAGGGGATGATTACCATCATCTCGGACGACGATGAACATTTGAAAGACTTCGAGGAGTACATGTAGTACACACTTTCACTCGAACGATCACTAATTAGGAAAAGTAGATGCCTCGAAAACTGCCGTTTGATGTTGCGGTTGTTTCACTGCACGAACTCGTCGATGGAATGGTTCCCGGAGAGGAACTCATACTGACCGTGCATGGTGAACCGAAAGCGGTCGTGACCAAGCCAGCTCGAACAAACTGGCCGTGTCAGCCGGGTACTGCGAAAGATCCAAAGGCATGGATGGCTCCCGATTTTGATGCCCCGCTGGATGATTTTTCGGATTACATGGAATGAACGTGCTACTCGACACTCACACGTTTCTTTGGTTTTGGTGGGACGACCCAAAACTGAGCGTGACCGCACTGGAAACTATCTGTGACGCATCGAACCGAAAACTTATCAGTCGGGCCAGTTCCTGGGAAGTTGCCGTCTCCAAACACGACTAACAATCACAGAACCATTTCGATTCTCAACGTGTCGCACAGTGAAAATGTCTACTCTCCGGGAAATTGAACAATCTATTTTGCTCGCCATGCAGGCGGACCAGTTTTCGCTGCGCAAAATGATGCGGGCCGTGAAGGATGCGGAGAAATCCGGCAAGCCATTTGATCGACTGCTGGATAAGCTACAAGGATTGTTACAAAAATCATTGCAGCGACGCGAACAGAGGGCGGTCTGGCAGCCAAGGCTGAATTGGGACGAGGATCTTCCTGTTGTGGCGCGCAAGCAGGAGATCATGGATACGATTCGTGATCACCAGGTGATTGTGCTGTGTGGAGAGACTGGCTCAGGTAAATCCACGCAGTTGCCCAAGATCCTGATCGAAATGGGACGCGGTCTCACAGGAGTCATCGGACACACGCAGCCACGCCGCATTGCCGCTCGCTCTGTCGCCGCGAGACTTTCCGAAGAGATGAATTGCCAGTTGGGGCAGGAAGTCGGCTTTCGCATACGTTTCACCGACAGCAGTGGCCCGAACACTCGCGTCCGTCTGATGACCGACGGAATTCTGCTGGCCGAGACACAAACCGACCGATTTCTCGATCAATACGATACGATCATCGTCGATGAAGCCCACGAGCGATCGTTGAACATCGACTTCCTGCTGGGGTATCTCAAACGCCTGCTGCCAAAGCGACGCGATCTGAAAGTGATTATTACCTCCGCCACAATTGATGCGGCCAGATTCGCGGAGCACTTTGGTACGTCAGCGGTTGTAGCTCGATCTGTCTCAGATCGAGATCCTGCCATCGCAACGTTGGAAGGAAATCAACCTGGCAGAGATCAGGCCATGGTGGAGGGTTCCCGATCTGGGACAGATCGGGCTACAGAGGGCTTCACCCCTGCCCCGGTGCTGCAGATTTCCGGACGCATGTATCCGGTGGATATTCATTATCGACCGCTGGATGATCCGGAAGCCGGGATGGGGGAAGACGATAATCGCCAACCTCGCGACTGGCTCGACGGTGTGACGGAGGCGGTCGAAGAATTGACCGCAAATGACTTCGGACACATCCTGGTCTTCCTTCCCACGGAACGCGATATTCGTGAGACGGCAAAAGTCCTTGGTGGACGACGTTATCGCGGCGACACACCGCAAATGCCGACCGAGATCGTGCCGCTGTTTGGACGTCTGTCGATGGCCGAGCAGACGAAAGTATTTTCGCCGTACGGTCATCGTCGGATCGTGCTGGCCACGAATGTTGCCGAATCGTCGCTGACCGTTCCCGGCATTCGATACGTCATTGACACTGGAACTGCCCGTATCAGCCGTTATTCGGCACGGTCCAGAATGCAGCGACTGCCGATTGAGCCGGTCTCGCAGGCATCAGCCAACCAGCGGGCCGGACGCTGCGGACGTGTGGGGCCAGGTGTCTGCGTCCGTCTTTACAGCAAAGAGGATTTCGACACTCGAGAAGCGTTCACCGCACCGGAAATTCAGCGGACAAATCTGGCAGCCGTCATACTGCGCACGATCAATCTGCGGTTGGGCAACATTGATGAATTTCCGTTCCTTGATCCGCCGCGTTCGACGACCGTCCGGGAAGGCTATAAGACGCTCGAGGAACTTGGTGCGATCACCGTCGAAGGAGAAATCACGGCGATCGGACGCCGCATGGCAAGGCTGCCTGTCGATCCTCGGATCAGCCGTATCATTCTCGCGGCGGTTGATGAACACGCATTGTCGGAAGTGCTCCCGATCGCAGCACTGCTGGAAAGTCAGGATCCACGTGAACGTCCCATCGACAAACAGCAGGCTGCGGATGAGGCGCATCGAAAATTCAACAACCGCGATTCGGATTTCCTGACGATCTTGAATCTGTGGGATGCGTGGCATGACAAACAGAAGACGTCTTCGCACGGTCAGGTTCGCAAATGGTGTCAGCAAAATTTCCTGTCGTACATGCGGATGCGCGAGTGGATTGATGTGCATTCGCAGTTAAAAGATCTCCTCTCGGAAAGCGATGACCCGGCGATCGCCAAGGCGGCGCGGGCGTTGAATGATCACCGGAAAGGTTCGGCCAAAAATGTCGCTCGATCTGACTCAGATCGAGGTCCAAAAACTGCGGCGGGGGAGAATTCGCGACCTGAGAGAGACCGGACGAAGAAGCAAGGATCCCGATCCGGGACGGATCGGGCTACGGGGGCTGCGGAAACCGAACACCGTCACAACGATTTTGCGGCGATTCACAAGGCTCTGATGACCGGACTGCTGGCCAATATCGGTTGCCAGACACCCAGCGGGGATTTTATGGGCGCTGGAGGAAATCATCTGGCCATTTGGCCCGGTTCAGCACTCTCGCCCAAAGGTGCCAAGTGGTTCGTTGCTGGTGAACTGGTCGAGACGAGTCGCCGATTCGCCCGAACGATTGCCCGTATTCAGCCAGAATGGATCGAACCACTTGCTGGGCACTTGATCACGCGCGAATACTCGGAGCCGCACTGGGATCCGGTTGCCGGCAATATCATGGTATTCGAAAAAATCAGTCTCTGGGGACTGCCGATTGTTTCTCGCCGCAAAGTCACACTGGCGAAAGTTGATCCAGTGAAATCCCGCGAAATGCTGATTCACCACGGGCTTGTCGAGTTCGGATTGCTGTTCGGTGATTCTGATTCGGACAACGAAACGGACGAAGATTATGACGACGAAGAAGATCTGCTGCGAGGCGGCGCGTCAAAAGTTCGTCCTGGTCGCAGCACAGCTTCGAATACAAAGTTGAAGCGCAAAGGCTGGGGGCATGAACTCCCGTTTCTCAAACACAATCACGATGTGCTGGAACAACTCAAGGATTTGCAGGCGCGGACTCGATCACATCATTTAATGCCCGGCGATGAAACACTGTTTGACTTTTACGCCACGCAGATTCCTGAAGAATGCAGTGATCGCGATCGCATGCGACGCTGGTATCAGCGAACGGTGACTCGGAACTCAAAGCTGCTGCAGTTTGATATCAATCAGTTCGCCGATGAAGCTCATCGCTTTGAACAAGCGGCGATGTTTCCCGAGTCCGCGCAATTTGGAGCCATGCATTTGCCGTTGTCGTATCAGCTTGATCCGGGGCGAGATGCTGACGGCGTGACCGTCACAGTTCCCGTCGAGGGACTTGGGCAGTTGAATGAAACGCGTTTGGAATGGCTGGTGCCGGGACTGCTCGAACGAAAAGTGCTGGCCCTGATACGAGCATTACCCAAAAACCTGCGTCGCCATTTTGTGCCCGCCCCCGACACGGCGAAGCTGGTTTACTCGGATCTGGAATTCGGCAGAGGCGATTTACTCACCGGCGTTGCGTCGCGACTGTCGCAACTCGGCGGCGAACGATTTGAATCACGTGAGTTCGATTTGAGCACGCTTGCCGATCACCTCAAATTCAACATCTGTGTCGTTGACGATCAGCGGAAGAAAGTTGTCGAAGGCCGTGACCTCAAAGAACTGCGTGCGACACTGATCAGGAAGGCGCAGGCGGCGGTAGCGTCCGCAGAGAAATCTGCCGCCAAAAGTGGACCGTCTCAGGAAGAGGCTCAGTGGATTCGGACGGGATTTAAGGCGTGGGACTTTTTTGACATTCCCGAACACATCGAAATCAAACGTGCGGGCATGGTACTGCGTTCATTTCCGTCGTTGCGAGATGACGGAGAAACCGTTGGCTTGATGCTGTGTCAGACTCCTGAAGATTCTGCGCGGATTCTGCGGAAGGGATTGCAGAAACTGATCCTGCTGACCGAACGAAAACGAGTACTCATTCAGATTGGCAACATGCCGCAGATCGGGCAGGTCAAATTGCTATCCTCGTCAATCCGAGGTCTGGAACTGATGAATCATTTGTCGCTTCTGATGGTCGAACGTGCCTATTTGTCTGATCAACCGCTTCCGCGGACAAAAGGAGCGTTCGACAAGTGTCTTCAACATGGTCGCGCACGCCTTGGTGTTGTTGCCCAGGAATTTGTGCAGTTCCTGCCGCAGTTATTTCAGCAGTACCATGAAACTCGCAGAACGCTGGAGCAGACACGCGGCCCGGGCTGGGATCCTTTGCTTAACAGCATGAAAGCTCAACTGACGGCACTCGTGCATCCGGCGTTCCTGATCGAAACTCCATGGCCGTGGCTGATCCAGTTTCCTCGCTATTTTGCGGGCATTCGGCAGCGGCTGCAGCGGCTGTCTTCTGGCGGTCTGAAAACGGAACAATCTCTCGAATCGGACTTCGCACCATGGCTGGCTCGATATGAACAAACGCTCAAAGACCATCAGCGGCAGCATCGTATTGATCCGATGCTGGCACATTATCGCTGGATGCTGGAAGAATTTCGCATCCAGCTTTTCGCCCAGAAACTGGGGACAGCGATCAGTGTCTCTGCGGCAAAACTGGAAGAACAATGGGCCAGGATTTTATAGCGGATTCAGGAAATGTCGGAGCTGACGGGAGATAGAGGACAAATGCGACTTATGAATCTATACTCCGCGCGGAATTCTGGCGCAGGATTCTTTTTTGGTAGTGGGATTCGCCAGAATTCCGTTCCATTGTGTTTTTGCTGCCAGGAATTCTGGCGAATTCCTCTACTTTGATCTTCTTGACTGGCCAGGATGCCACGGCTGCGAACGATATGAAAACTGACGAACTGCGTGAAAAGTATCTGGCTTTCTTCGAAACCAAAGGCTGCGTCCGCCGGCCAAGTGACGTCCTGATTCCAAAAGATGATGCCACTGTCCTGTTCACACCCGCAGGGATGAACCAGTTTAAGAACCAGTTCCTTGGCATCGGGCCACTTGAATTTACCAAAGCCACAACCAGCCAGAAGTGCCTGCGAACCGGTGATATCGGGAATGTCGGAATCACTGCGTATCACCATACGTTTTTCGAAATGCTTGGCAACTTTTCCTTTGGCGACTATTTCAAACGCGACGCGATTCACTGGGCCTGGGAGTTCCTGACTTCCAGGCAGTGGTTGGGACTGGATCCGGAACGCCTGACTGTTACCGTCTATCTGGACGACGACGAGGCGTTCGATATCTGGCACAAAGAAATCAAGCTTCCGGCAGATCGCATCAGTCGTCTTGATGAATCGGAAAACTTCTGGCCGGCGTCCGCACCATCGCAGGGACCAGACGGAGTTTGTGGACCATGTTCTGAAATCTATTACCTTGCTGCGGGAGCCACAAAGCCGGTTGAAATCTGGAATCTGGTATTCACGCAGTTCAATCGCGTCGGCGATCCGCCGAACAATCTGCAGCCATTGCCGATGAAGAACATCGATACCGGTATGGGACTGGAACGATGTGCGTCGTGTCTGCAGGGTGTGCTGAGTAACTTCGAAATCGATATTCTCAAACCCATGTGCATCGCGGCAGGCGACTCTCTGGGATTGAAGTATTCGTATGATGCGGCATGGGGACGAGCCTGCCGCCGAATCGCCGACCATTTGCGAGCCTGCACGTTTGCGATCCATGAAGGTGCGAATCCGGGACCGGAAAAAGCAAACTACATTGTCCGCCTGCTGCTGCGGCGCGCGGCGATGGAAGGCTATCTACTGGGCAAGAAGTCTCCGTTTCTGCATTCACTGGTGCCTGCTGTTGTTCAGGAAATGAAAGCCGCTTATCCCGAGATCGTCGATACCGTGCAATCCGTTTCCAACGTGATCAGGTTGGAAGAGGAGCAGTTTCTGGATGTCGTTGATCGCGGTATGCCACGCTTCGAAAAGTTAGCTCAAAAGGCAAAAACAAGTGGCGTGATCTCCGGTGAAGATGCGTTTGACCTGCATCAGACCTATGGCTTTCTGATTGAACTCACTGAGACTCTGGCCGCGAAAAACAAATTGAAAGTTGACCACGAAGGTTACGCGAAGGCTCGCAAACGCCACGAAGCCACCAGCGGCAGCGGCGCGTTTGCGGATTCGGTCATGAGTGCAGGGCCGATTGATTCGCTGAAGCGACAAGGCGGGACAAAGTTCCTGGGTTACGATTCTTTGACGGCGGAATGCCACATCGTCGGGATTATTTCGAATAAGGCACTCGTCAATGAATTCTCTGCCGCTGGGCATGAAGCACCAATCGGCCTCGCCTTGGATCGCAGTCCGTTTTATGCAGAATCCGGTGGCCAGACTGGCGATATCGGCAGTCTCACCGGCACGGACGTTGAATTCGTGGTGGCGGACACCCAAAAAGACGGCGACCTCTGGATTCATGTGGGGCACCTGACAAAGGGCAAACTGACGGTTGGGCAGGCACTGACCGCAACGGTCGATGACGATCGCCGTTCCGGGATCCGGCGTGCTCACTCGGCGACACACATCCTGCATCACGCTCTGCATTGCACGGTGGGCAAGAATGCGACCCAGCGCGGTTCCAAGGTGGAAAACGATGCGTTGCGATTTGACTTTGCGCATAACCAGGCACTGACCCCGGACGAACTCCGTCAGGTCGAAGACATCATTAATGATTGCATCGCAAAGGGAGCGACAGTCACGACCGAATTGTTGCCAATTGAAGCGGCTCGCAAGAAAGGCGCCATGGCGCTTTTCGGTGAAAAGTATCCGGACGAAGTTCGCGTCGTGAGCATGGGCGATTTCAGCGTCGAACTTTGCGGCGGAACACATTTGTCTAATACCGGACAGGTCGGATTATGCCGCATTACATCTGAAGAACCCATTGCGAAAGGTGTTCGGCGAATCACGGCGATTACCGGGGCCAAGGCCGTGCAGAAAGGCCGCGACACCGATGAGCTGGTCGCGCAACTTCAGAGATTGCTGAAGGCTCCGCAGGCGGCAGAACTGATCAAGCGTGTTGAAGCACTGCAGAACGAAGTGAAGGCCGTGAACAAGCAGCTTGCCGAGCTGACATCAGCCAATGTCGCCGATGCGATTGGCGACCTGGTGGCTCAGGCAGAAACGATTGGCGGCGTGAAAGTCATCGCAAAAAAACTGGAAGGCGTCAATCGGGATGCTTTACGGGACTTCGCGGATCAGTTGCGAGACAAGCACAGCCCGATTGCCGTCGTTCTAGGCGCGGAAATTGATGGCAAGGTCTCATTGATTGTCGCCGTGAGTAAACCGCTGGTCAAAGAAAAGAATCTGCACGCCGGAAACATTGTGAAAGCCGCCGCGAGTATTGCCGGTGGTGGTGGTGGCGGTCGTCCAGACATGGCCGAAGCCGGAGCAAGGCTTGTGGAAAAGATCGACGATGCGATTGCAGCGGGTGTGGCGGAGCTCAAGAAGCAACTTGGGGCTTAATCCGCATTGCGCATTAAGGACCGTTCGAACAATAACTATCGGCGATGCAGCCAGATGTTCGCAATCCACCTCCCCCAGCGGAGCGTCTGGGGGAGGTCGGACGAGCGAAGCAAAGTCCGGGAGGGGGCACGCACCATCGCTTGACCACTATTCCAGAATTCGCATCTCGCGATGGCCCTCCCCCGGACCATCGCTTCGCTCGGCCCGACCCCTCCCTGCCTTCGGCGGGCGGGGTTGTGAAATACCACCCTACAACTGCTTCGCTCGTTCGGTTGCATTACGCAGCGTTGGGGTTCACAATCGCGGCATTGCCAGTGTTCTGTGATTCGATTTGATTCAATCTTTTCAGGAATCTCGTCAAGTGAAGCCCACCTCAATCTCCTCGCGCCGTGCGTTTCTGCAATCCACGTCCGCGATTGCTGCTTCGTTGTATGTCAGCGGCCTTCCCGCAGCGGCATCTTCGCAGGAAAAACTCCGAATCGCCGTGATCGGTTGTGGAGGCCGTGGAGGCAGCAATCTGCAATCTGTGTCGTCCGAACATATCGCGGCCCTTTGCGATGTGAACGCCAATAATCTCGGCAAGGCGGCCGAACAACATACTCAGGCTCGCAAGAATACGGACTTTCGTCGCGTCTTTGATCACCCTGATGAATTCGATGCGGTTGTGGTGAGTACCTGTGAACATACTCATGCATTTGCGACATTGCCTGCCCTTCAGTTGGGCAAACACGTGTATTGCGAAAAACCGCTGACGCACGGAATTTATGAAGCCAGACGAATTCGTGAAGCGGCCGCGACGGCAGGTGTCGCGACTCAGATGGGAACGCAGATTCATGCAGAAAACAACTATCGCCGCGTCGTGGAACTGATTCAGACCGGTGCGATCGGAAAGGTTTCCGAATGTCACGTGTGGGTTGGACGAGCCTGGGGATTGCAGACTCCCGAAGAAGCCAAGGCACATGGAGATATAGTTTCTGTGCAGGATCGCCCGAAGAATGCCGATCCGATTCCGCCGGAACTCGACTGGGATTTGTGGTTGGGACCAGCTCCCGAACGACCTTACAACAATGTTTATTTCCCAGGGCCGAAATGGTATCGCTGGTGGGACTTTGGCAATGGAACGATGTCTGATCTGGGAAGTCATTGGGTCGATCTGCCATTCTGGGCTCTCAAGCTGAAAGCTCCGAAAACCGTTGAACCGTTTGGTGGTCCGGCACACAAAGAGATCGCTCCAGCATCCATGCATGTGCGCTATGAATACGCTGCGGAAGGTGATCAGCCGGACGTCGCGCTGACGTGGTATCAGGGCACCCATCGGCCAGAGATTCCAGAAGCGGCCAGCATCGCCGACTGGAACAGCGGTGTTCTGTTCATCGGAGACAAGGGAATGCTGGTCTCCGATTACGGTCATTACAAATTGTTGCCGGAAGAGAACTTTAAGGATTTTAAGCCGCCGGAACCGTTTATCCCGCAGTCGCTGGGACATCATCAGGAGTGGATTCACGCCTGCAAGACGGGCGCACAGACGACGTGCAACTTTGAATACTCCGGTTGGTTGACCGAAGCCAATCATCTCGGAAACGTGGCATATCGTGTCGGTAAGAAACTCGAATGGAACGCTGAAGAGATGCGAGCGACGAATGCTCCAGAGGCCGATCAGTACATCAAACGTGCGTATCGCAAAGGCTGGAGTCTGACATAGGACACGCAATCATTCCCAGAGCTTTGCAATTTTTTTTCGGATCTCGGAAGTATCGCCCTGGATCAGGCTACTCTGACTCTTCCCGTCATAACGAGAACCGTAGGTCATGCCCTGCGAATGGCGATCAAACAATTCCTGGATGTGCGGAGGCAGGAAGCGGGTAATTTTGCTGAGCGAATGCTGATCACTCTTGCGGCGGTTGTGAAAATAGTAACGTTCCGGGCGCACGACACTCAGATGATTCTTCGCGCGAGTCATCGCCACGTAGAACAGGCGGCGTTCTTCTTCGATTTCTTCCGGACTTCCAGTAGCCATGTCAGAAGGGATATTTCCGTCAGCAGCGTGAATCACGTAAACGGAGTCCCATTCGAGTCCCTTGGCCGAATGAATGGTGCTGAGGATCAAAAAATCTTCGTCGAGAAACGGGTCCGCCGGAAGTTCCTGCGTCGAATTCGGCGGATCCAACGTCATCTCGGCCAGAAATTCCGTGCGATTCTGGTAGCGTGCTGCGATGGCCTCCAGTTGAATAAGATCGTTCAGTCTTGCCTTCACATTGTCATACTTCGTTTCCAGCAGTGGAGCGTAAAACAATCGAGTCGCATGAATGTCGGTCGCGACGCCCGCGTCTGATTCGGCTCGTTGTTCCATATCCTGCAGAAGGCGTATGAGCTTAGGCCAGTTGTCGCGAAGAGCAGACGGTGGAGTCCACGATGCCCATGTCTCGAAATGGCCACCAGCGTCGCGCAGCGATTCCAGAAGCGATGCGGCTTTCACATGGCCGATTCCCGGCAACAGCACGAGAACTCGAAAACCAGCGACTGAGTCAAGTGGGTTTTCTGCCAGTCGCAGGAACGACATCAAATCGCGGATATGTGCGGTCTCAAGAAATCGCAGCCCGCCGTACTTCACGAACGGCACGTTGCGACGGCCGAGTTCTGCTTCCATCGCCATGCTGTGGTGCGACGCGCGAAATAACACGGCCTGCTGTTTCAGCGGAACACCTTTTTCACGACGATCCAGAATCTGATCAATGGTGTAAGTTGTCTGAGCGTCCTCATCACTGCACGTCACAAGCACCGGCATTGCTCCATCGCCACGCGATGACCAGAGTTCCTTGGTGTGTCGTTCGTCCGCTTCCTGGATGACGCGATTGGTTGCGTCCAGGATTTTTTGAGTGCTGCGATAGTTTTGCTCAAGTGGTATCAGAACAGTTCCGGGATACTCGACCGGAAAATCCAGAATGTTCCGCACCGTCGCCGCGCGAAAGGAGTAGATGGATTGGGCATCATCACCGACAGCCGTCAGTCCCTGGCCGGCAGGGCAGATGTTTTTCAATATCTGAGCCTGCAGAATATTTGTGTCCTGATACTCATCGACCAGCACTTTCTGAAACTGTTGTCGCAGAATTTGTCCGCCATCGGGAGTTTCTGCCAGGGAATTCCAAAACAAAAGCAGATCGTCGAAGTCGAGGACTCGCTGCTGTTCCTTTGTTGTCGTATAGCCTGTGAAGAGTTCGCCCAGTCGCACCTGATGTTCCAGGCACCATGGGAAATATTTCTTGAGTACGATCTCCAGCGACTTCTGGGTATTGATGCAGCGACTGTAGATGTCGAGGCATGTCGATTTCAGCGGGAACCGATTTTCCGTTTTCGGAAGATTGAGTTTTGATCGAACGAGGTTCATCAGATCTTCTGAGTCACTGCGATCCAGGATCGTAAAATCCGGATGCAGTCCGATCAGATTTCCGAAGCGCCGCAGGAGATTCGTTGCGACAGCGTGAAACGTGCCACCGGTAAGCCGGCGAATTGATGAACGTTGACAAATGTTCGGATCTTTGACGGTAGCTGGATCCAACTGGACGAGAATCTGTTCGACACGCCGCAGCATCTCTGCTGCCGCGCGGCGCGTAAATGTCAGCAGCAGCAACCGCGACGGATCAGTGCCCGAAACAATCTGCCAGGCCACGCGATGAGCCAGCGTCGTGGTTTTTCCAGTTCCCGCACCCGCGATAATCAACAGTGGTGCGTCGCCATGCAGTACGGCAGATCGCTGCTGTGGATTCAGTGATTGCAGAAACTCGGGAACGTCGGAAATTACTGACTCAGACATGACGGAAAATATCAAACAGAAATAGCGGCAGGAGAATGTCGCATGGTACGCGGCAGGCGAGTTACCGACAAACTATCGCTGTTTTGGTCCGTTTGTTTCGGGGAGCACGATTGAAGGAGAATCTCCGGAAATAGCGATCCGTTGCGGATTCGCCTCCTGCATGGTTGGATAATCGTAACTTGCAGTCCTGCTATGACCACAATTCCAGGATTTTCCAAAGGCAAGCGCCAGGATTCTTGCCTCATGTTGCAACCCGGAATCCCTGACCTAGTGTTTACCACACCGCACAATTCCTACTTTTAACGTCAGTGCTTGCAGGGTGTTGAGGATTTCAAATGGGCCTTGTTCTGTCACCTTCTATCGACGCTGGTCGACCGCGTTCGGCTGCCGGATCGGTTCAGAATCGACCTCGCTGCGTACTGCTGGCAGGTAGTGCTCGCGGAGGGACTTCATGGGCCTTAAAGGTTCTGGATTCACATCCTTCCGTCCAGGGATGTCACGAACCATTTTATCAGCTTAGCCACGATGAAAAGCTTGGACAGTTGTGCGACAGAATCAAGGCGGGACACGGAACTCCTGAAGACGCCAAAGTGCTGATTCGTCTTTGGACGAACGCCAGTATTCAGACAAATAAGCCACCGTTCTTTCAGAAGAATTTTCTGAAGTCGCCGGCATGGCTGCGAAAAGCAGCGTGGATGAGTGCCAAGGCCTACCGGCCGATGAGTTCAGCATTCAACTATCTGGCCTCCGGGGAAATGAACGAGCAGCACTGTATTGTGATCAAGAATCGTCCGTTTCCGTTCCTTGACAGAATTCTGGAAGTGATCCACGCGGACGCACTGATTTTGTTGCGTCATCCCTGCGGAGTGGTCAGTTCCTGGTTGCGCGGGATGCGGATGGGAGTAATGCAGGCGACAAGCGCGAATCCGACGGAAGTCTGGAGTCGATATTCAAGCTATCTCGAACCGCTTGGGTTCTCAGAAATTCATTTGAAGACGATGTCACCGGCAGGCTTGCTGGCAGTCAACTGGCTGGTTGATACTTCGCTGTTCACTCACTATGAAACCACGCCCACAATAAGAACTCGCGTCATGGTCTATTGTGATCTGGTACGCAACCCGATCCAGGAATGGAGTAAAGTGTTCGATTGGCTTCACCTGCCGTTTGATTCATCGGTCGAAGCATTTCTCAATCGGTCATCGAAGCCCGGCTTTGATCTTAGGCAGTTGATGGGGAAGAAATACAACTACTTTTCAGTTCAGCGGGGAGAAAAATCACCGATGGAGTCGTGGCGGAAAGACTTGCAGCCCGACGAAATTCGTGAAGTCATGTCGATCGTCACGCCACATTTTCCTGTCGAAAAATATTGGCCAGAGTCACTTGCTTGAGTTGTCATTTTGGGGGGAGTCAGTTCCATGATCAAATCCTTTGCAGGAATTAACACAATCGCGTCACTGCTGAGCAAGCCGGATCTAAAGCGCAAGGCCAGCATTTCCCTGTCGCGAATGCTCACACAGTTGGATATGCGGGACTTGCCGTACGACACCGACCTGAACGCAAATCGACGCAACGATGTCACTCGACATGTGTCGATTGGAATCTGGCTGATTCCCGTTGCTGCTAACCAAAGCCCGACCGCAGCAGATACTTCTTGCGCTGTGCCAGCAGTGACGTGCGACCTGAGACGTCAGGGCATTGGCGTTCTTCTATCCAGCCGGGTCACGGCACCTTGTTTTCTGGTGGCTGCTGCGGATCTCGACGGAGTCTGGCGTTTCTTCCTTACGGAAGTTCGCCATCAGTCGCCGCGTCCGGGTGGCTGGTTTCAGGTCGGACTGGATGTTCTCCGAATTGTGGATCTTGAATCGGAACAGACGTCCCGTTTTAGAAATCGGATGAAATCCCTTTCCGGCACGTGAATCCAGCATGATCGGAGATTCCCCGGCGGCAGTGTGTTTTGATCTGCCGCCCCGCTCACTATAATGTCGGTCAGGTTGCTGAACGCTTCGGTCTTCAGCATGATCGAATGTGAGCTTAGAATCGGGGGAACAGTTCGATGGCGATGCCGCAGATTGTGGCCGGAAAAACGCGACTTGGCTGGATCGGCACCGGAGTGATGGGTTCCAGCATGTGCGGGCATTTGATCAACGCCGGGTACTCGATGACAGTCTATTCCCGGTCTCGACAGAAGGCCGAAGCACTGCTTGGTAAAGGTGCGACCTGGGCAGATTCACCGAAAGCGGTCGCCCAGAATTCCGACGTGATATTTTCCATCGTTGGATTCCCGTCCGACGTGCGTCAGGTGCTGCTTGGTAGCGACGGAGCACTTTCCGGCGCAAAAGCTGGCAGCGTGCTTGTTGATATGACGACCAGTCAGCCGTCTCTTGCTGTTGAGATTTATCAAGCGGCAAAAGAAAAAGGTGCATACAGTGTCGATGCTCCTGTGTCCGGGGGAGACATCGGGGCTCGCAACGCTGCACTTTCGATCATGATCGGTGGTGACGCTGACGTCGTGACGGCATTGCAGCCGTTGTGGGACGCGATGGGAAAAACGATCGTCCACCAGGGCGGTGCCGGTGCTGGTCAGCATACAAAAATGGTGAATCAGATTCTGATCGCCACGGGAATGATCGGCATCTGTGAGGCGTTGCTGTACGGCTACAAATCCGGACTGAATTTGCCTACCGTCTTGAAGTCCGTTTCGAGCGGTGCGGCAGGAAGCTGGTCGCTTTCAAATCTTGGTCCTCGTATCATTGACAACAACTTTGATCCCGGATTTTTTGTCGAGCACTTCATTAAAGATATGGGAATCGCACTCGAAGAATCGCGACGGATGGAGTTATCAATGCCGGGACTCGCGTTGGCTCAACAGCTTTATATGGCCGTGAAGGCTCAAGGCTTTGGTCGCCACGGGACTCATGCACTAATGCTGGCATTGTCGCAGATTTCCGCAGTTGACTGGCGAAATCGAGGTTGATTCTTTCGAAATGATTGTCTCAACGGTCGGCGTTGTTGTCCTGCTCATTGGGTTGCAGAATGTTCAAACGCCTGTAGATTTTCCCTCACGCGATAGATGGTTTATTGGTCGGTGAATTCGTGCGGGAATTCCTGTATATTGCATCAGAGTCTTCGTTGAACGAGTATTTATCTTTGTTTTGGTGAGTAAAGAAGAGAGTCATGGCACGACGTGGAGAAATGTTTGCAGGATTGTCGGTGGCATTGGTGACTCCCATGCACAGCAATGGCTCACTGAATGAAGTCATGCTGAAAACGCTGATCGATTTTCACGTAGAAGCGGGAACCGATTCTCTGGTTCCGGTTGGAACAACTGGCGAAAGTCCGACTCTGACGCATGATGAACATGAACGAGTCATCGCGCTGACCTGTCAATACGCAGCAGGTCGAATCAAGGTTCTGGCAGGAACTGGTTCAAACAGTACCGCCGAAGCCATTCGGCTGACCGCTTCTGCAAAACGCGCCGGAGCGGATGGTGCCCTGATGGTGACTCCATATTACAACAAGCCGACTCAGGAAGGGTTTTTTCAGCACTACCGTGCGGTGGCGGAGCATGTTGATCTTCCAATTGTGCTGTACAATATTCCCGGTCGTACTGCAAAGAATATGGAACCGGAAACTATCTGCCGCGTCGCGGATACCTGTCCGAGTGTCGTGGCTATCAAAGAATCGACCGGCTCAATGGATCAAGCCTCCCAGATTCTGTCAGCGTCAGATCTGACGCTGCTGTCCGGTGACGATAGTCTGACACTGCCACTCCTGGCACTTGGTGGCAGCGGTATTGTTTCGGTCGCCGGCAATATCGTCCCAAAAGATGTCAAAAGTATGGTTACGGCATTCAAGGCCGGGGATGTGACGAAGGCTCAGAAATTGCATCACAAACTATTTCCATTGTGCCGTGATATGCTGGGTCTTTCGACAAATCCGATCCCGGTCAAGGCCGCGATGAGGATGGTCGGAATGGATTGCGGCGACGTTCGCCTCCCACTGACATCGCTGACGGATTCCGAATTGGCCTCACTGCGAACAACACTTCAGCGATACGGCCTGCTGTAAGATTTGCGGTTCATCGCTCATGGCCAGTCCGGTTGTGCATTGCGTTACGATTGCAGGGTCTGTTGCAACCAAGTCATTGCGTTGAATTTCCGGAACAGTCCGTTGCATCGCGTTCCTGTGAGATACAGTTGAGGCAGCGATGCCAGGCGGTGTTGCTGTTTTTCACAAGTTGCTTCTGGATTCGTGAGCCTGTGGACTGTCGAGATCCTGCTGGTCATCACTGTGCCGAAGCGAAAATGAATGCACCCGACTTTGTCTACGTTATCTTCAACCCAGCGAAGTGTGGGCCTGTCGATTGACAGTCTGACACCAGCAATTTCGACAGACACCAGCGGTGTTCTGATGCGGCTGCTGTCGCTTTCCGAAGATATACGGCGACAGCGGACTTCAAATACTGATCGCCCGATCATGCCAGCCAGCGTGATACAGCTTCTGCTGCGTTGCATGAAGTTGCAGGATCCCGCTTCTCTGTTACACGCACAGCGAATCGCAGCCATCTCCAGCGGAATTTCGCAGTTGCTTGGCTGGGACGATGAGCAACGGCGATCATTGGAAGTTGCCGCTTTGCTGCACGACGTCGGCAAACTCAGCGTACCTTCGCACATTCTTAATAAACCAGGCAAACTCAGCAGTGAAGAATACGACTTTGTGCTGATGCATCATCATGCCGGTGTTTGTCTGCTGCAGGCTCTTTATGCCGACCCGGACGTCGTCTCGATGCTCACCAAGATTCACGAAGACTTCGACAGTGCCGGAATCATGGACGGCGACGCAGTAACACAGACACGGGTCTCGCTGGGATCGCGTATTCTGGCGGTCGCTGACGCCTACGATTCGCTCAGTTCCCCAAAAGCCTATCGTCGCGGAATGACACACCCGGAAATCATGAAGATTCTGGACGAGCAATCCGGCACGCGTTATGACGGCAACGTGATCTCGACTTTGAATCGCTGGTTCGAAACTGAAAGCGATTCATTATTGCGTTACGGCGATCCACGTCATCCGGAGTTGCCTGTCACGGATCTCAGTGATCGTCAACGCAATGAAATGGTGGTCGTCGCGCAATTCATCAACGTGCTCTATCAGTTCCAGCAGTTGTATGATGGCTACTACCTCGTCGATTCGGAATTCAACTACTGCATCTGGAGCGATGGTATGCCGGCTTTGACCGGACTGCCGCTGTCAAACGTTTTGGGACGCACGTGGCAACCTGTCGATGTGCAGTTGCAGTCGCTGACCGATGACCATCCAATCCCTGAGAATCGCGAAACCGCGATGCTGAACAACGCGATGCAGAATGGTCATGCGATGTTTGCAACGCGACTCTGTCGCGTTACTGAATCGCGGCACCTGAAGGTCGATGTTTATTCTATGCCGGTCGTGGGGCCGAATGGTCACGTGTTCGGAGTTGTGCAGTTGCTGCGAAGCAACAGTGGCGTCCGCCGTCAAAGTCGCGAATACGTGGAACTCAAACTGGCTGCTACACGCGACGCACTGACGGGAGTCGCCAATCGCGGCCAGCTGGAAACTCAATTGCGTCACATGATCGAAGAATTCCACGCAAAGGAAGGCACTCGTCATCTGAGTACCATTTTTCTGGATGTCGATAAGTTCAAAAACGTCAATGACACCTATGGTCACAAAATCGGTGATCAGGTGCTTGTGGATCTGACACGCACACTGCAGAACGAAACTTATTCTTCTGAAGTGATTGGTCGCTATGGTGGTGAAGAATTCGTCATCATTTGTCCCGATACCGATCTGGAATCTGCCGTCCGTCGAGCTGAACGTTTGCGTCATGCGATTGCAAAAAGCTCGATTGGCGGGATTACGACATTGAACGTCACTTCGTCGTTCGGGGTATCGACCACTCGATTGGGCGACACTGTCCAGACGCTTTTGGAACGAGCGGACTCCTGTCTGTATCACGCCAAGGAAACTGGCCGCAATCGGACGTGCTGGGAAACTGAAGTCGTGGACATGGATGCTCTCAAGAAAGCAGCCGAAGTAGAAGATAAACCGCAGTTCCTGACGAATAACGGTCAACTGGAATTCCGAGAACGCATCGAAGTCTCAACGTCTCTCGAATTGACGGCCATGAAGCTGCATGCGTTTATACGCGAATTCAACGTCGAGATACTCAGTCAGGATCAAGCTCAGATGAAGATCCGACTTGGCAAACTGGGCTTCACACGCCGCTGGGGCAACACAATTGATCGGCAACCACTCGAAATCGAAGTGCAGTTTGAAACAACACGTTCGGCGGAATCGGCAAATACCAAATCCAGGACTGTACGGCTGGTTTCGATTGTGGCTGTACCGTATGGTCGAGCTCCCGAAGCTGAGGTTTTCGCACATCGCTGTGGAATCCTGATGCGTGAACTTCGAGCGTATTTGCTTGGTTCGTAGAGAGACCACGTGAAGTTCTGACGCTGCTGTTGATGAATCGACAGAATCCTGCTCTGATGCGTTCTTCTATGGACCGCATCAGGAGTTGAGATTGTCACAAAACGCAATGGACGCCGACGAAAGTCACGATCAGCCCTGTGAAGCTCTGATGGTTGACGATACTTCGGACAGCCTCGGTATTGGAATCGAGCGGCATACGCTGATATCAACAGCGTTCTGGGGATTTCTGATCACTCAGTTTCTTGGTGCCTTCAACGACAACTATTTCAAGCAGATGGTCCTGCTGATCTGTCGCAGCAATGCAGCGGTGATCGCAGCACAGAATGTCGCCGGGCAGAACGTCCCTGGTTCGGATCGCCAGTCTCTGGCGATGGCGGCGTTCGCGTTTCCGTTTGTGTTGTTGTCCGGCCTGGGCGGATTCTTGTCCGATCGCTTTTCAAAGCAACGAGTTATCGCAGGCAGCAAGGTTGCCGAAATTTTGATCATGGCAGTAGCGCTTGCGGTGCTGCTGATTCCGGATTTGAGTCCCGACGCGCAGTTGGTGGCGTTGATTTTTGTGTTGAGCCTGATGGGAGCGCAAAGTGCGATTTTTGGTCCGTCGAAATACGGAATTCTGCCCGAACTGTTTCGCCGCGACAGACTGCTGCCGGTGAATGGTGCCGTGCAGATGACCACATTTCTGGCAATCATCTTTGGCACCGTCTGTGCGGGAGTTGCGATTGATCAGATTCGTGAATTTTTGTGGATCGGCGGTGCCATCGCCGTCGGAATCGCCGCAGCGGGAACTGTAGCGGCTTTTCTGATTCCGCAGACGCGAATCGCGGAGCCGACTCTCAGGATTCGCGTCGAAAACTTTGCGGTTCCCTCAGACGTCATACGTCTTGTTACGCAGGAGCGAGGACTCCTGCAGGCCATTCTGGTGGCGTCCATATTCTGGTTGCTGGGAGGCGTTACGCAAATGTCAGTGAATACGCTGGGGACTGCGACTCTCGGACTAAGTTCGACTCGAACCAGTTTGATGGTCGCAGCAATCGGCTTCGGAATTGCCGGCGGGTGCGTTGTGACGGGCTTCTTTGGAAAAGGCGGCAATGGGCGTCGTTGGGTGACGGCAGGTGCATGGCTGTTGTTTACCGCGCTCGCCTTGACAGCACTGCTCGGCAGCGGGCAATTTGGTATTCCTGCCAGTGCCGGTGTTCAGGACGCAAACATTCTAACCGACGTCTGGAAGGCCGATGGACTGGAATGGAGTCTGCGGCTGAGCATGATCCTGCTGGGATTCGCCGCAGGAATGTTTGTCGTTCCGGTGCAGGTTTATCTGCAACAGGCACCGCCGGATGAACTTAAAGGCCGCGTTCTGGGAGTGCAGAACATGGTCACATGGATTGGCATTTTGATGTCGGCAGCATACTTCAAAATCGGCGGCATGTTGTTGACGACATTTTTTGGCCCCAATGGGGAATCCCAGTATCAGTGGCTAATCTTTCTGTCCCTCTCCATCCTGATGCTCCCAGTCTGCTTGATTTATCGATTGCCAAAAGCGAAGTAATCTCCGCGATGCGACAGCAGTGACTTGTGACGCTAGTACTGATCCACGAGATACTTAATTAAGTCAGTCGATGTCACGATCCCGGCAAGACTCTTGCCGTCAACAACTGGCAGGGAATGGAATCCATTCGTGCTGAGCAACTGAGCGGCCTCACGAACGGTTCCGGACACCGCGATTGTCACCGGATCTGGTTTCATGACGTCTTTAAGCTGATATGTGTGATCAAGTACCGCATCCAGACCTCGCACGTCCTGATTCCCGAACTCACCGAAGCTGATCCGCAGAAAATCTGTCCATGTCAGAATCCCGACAACTTCATTGCCTTTGACGACTGGCAAATGGTGAATCCCCGAGTCTTCGAATAACTTGCGAGCCGTAGAGATCGGATCATTGAGGTCGAGTTTAACAACATCTTTGCTCATGACATGGGTCACAGAATCGTTTTTACGCATCCGAAATCTTCCTGCAAGGGCTTGGCGGGGAATAGCGCTCACCGTGAAACGGTAGGGGAGCACTAGATCCTGATTCAGCAGGGCAACAAGTGTGCCAGAATATGATTATGAAACGGCTCTGAGTGCGCGTCGCACGACACGTTCTCGGATCCGGAGATTTAATGCACGAGATGCGCCACCCTGACACACTGAACATTAATAAATTCGCACACTGTGTGACAAATACAGACAGGGCCATGCTCGCTTCCGCTGCTTGTTGAGCGCAATATCTTGCTCCAGCGAACGCCACAGATACCATGAGGCAATTGTTCGATAAGGACGCCATGCCTCGGCACGCAATTCGAGTTCCTGACGGGTCTGTAGTTCGGACAATTGGTACAATTTCTGAATGGCATTTCGCAGGCCAAGGTCGTCGGGGGCAAAGACATCGATACGACCAAGACAAAACATCAGAAACATTTGACCGGTCCACCGTCCGACACCTTTGACCTGAACGAGTTCAGCGATGGCAGCTTCATCAGGTGCCTTCGCAATCCGGCGAAAATTGATCGTTCCGTCCAGAGTACATGTCGTCAGATGCCGCAGGTAACTTTGTTTCTGCCGCGAAATGCCGACAGACTTGATTTGATCATCTGACAAAGCGTCGAAATTCTTTGCCGTCAGTTTCCCGCCGGGCATCAACACCATGAGCCGACTTCGAATTGTGCGGGCGGCCGCGACGGAAATCTGTTGCGACAGCACTGAACGAACCAGAATTGCATATCCGCCAGACTCCGGAGTCAAAGTAAATGCGCCGACGGCACGAATGACAGACGCCAGAATCTGGTCGGCCCTGCCCAGATGCTTCAATCCTTTCCGTATTTCGCCTGCATCAAACGCCATGGCACAGACTCACGCCTTCGGAAGTGCCTTCAATGCATCGATCACCTGCTGGTCGTGCCCATCGACAGACACTTTTTTCCAGACTTTCGCGACAGCTCCAGTCGCATCGATCAGGAATGTTGAACGCTGAATCCCCATGGAGACCTTGCCGTACATATTCTTTTCGCGCCATGCGCCGTACTTCTCAGCCAGTTTGTGGTCGATGTCTTCGAGAAGTGGGAAATTGAGATTGTACTTTTCCGTGAACTTCTGATGGCTTGCCACATCGTCAGGACTTACGCCCAGCACCGCTGCCCCGAGCTTTTTGATTTCGGCAATCCGGTCGCGAAACGCACATGCTTCTTTGGTGCATCCAGGAGTGTCATCCTTCGGATAGAAATAAAGTACAACCGGCTTCCCCTTTAGATCAGTCAATTTCACAGTCGTGCCGTCTGTTGATTTCAGGAAAAAAGCAGGTGCCTTTGCGGGAGGTTCAATCCAGTCGGACATAGGTTTATGGGCTTTCAGAATATGTTTTGGGATTGCAAAATGGACATCTGATTCCAGGAGTTCTCGCCGCGAGCAACTCCGGACGTTTGCACTATAATTAACATGAATTGCATGTGCAGTTGTGCGTAAACTTGGTGCTCATGTCCAGGAATTAGGCGTCAGCCAGTTCCTTTGTCAAATTACGAGTGGAATAACTCTGCAGGCAATGGTACATTAGCCAACAATGACAGTCAAATATGCCTGAAAAATGCGCAGTTACTAGCGGTGTGCCTTTTAAAGTTGCATCCTGCGGTGATATTTTGTGCCTGAAACAATGCTCCATTCAAATCCCGAACATATCCTCATCAGTGGTCTAATTGGCAGCAGTACTCCAATGCTGGAAGTGTACCGTGTCACTCGAAAAGTGGCTTCGACATCCGCCACGGTTCTGCTGACAGGTGAAACAGGCACTGGCAAGGAACTGATTGCTCGGGCACTGCACGAGCTGAGTCCACGTGCGACCGGACCGTTTATTCGTGTCAACTGCGGCGCTCTGTCTGAAAGCCTGCTGGAAAGCGAGCTTTTTGGCCACGCCAAGGGTGCATTCACAAGCGCGATCGAGAACCGTACAGGTCGTTTTGAGGCAGCTCATGGCGGCACGATTTTTCTCGACGAAATCAACAGCGTCAGCTATCAGCTTCAGGTGAAGCTGCTGCGAGTTCTGCAGGAACATGAATTTGAACGCGTCGGTGATACAAAAACTATTCGTGTCGATGTTCGAGTGATCGCTGCGACGAACGTGGAACTTCAGGATGAGATTGTGGCGGGAAGGTTTCGCGAGGATTTGTTTTACAGATTGAACGTGATCCCGATTTACCTGCCTGCATTGCGTGAACGCGGCGACGATATTATCGACCTTGTCAATTTTTTTGTGCGACGCTACGCGCTGGCGAATGGCTTCCCCACACCACGCATCGCAGCGGACGCAATGCGGTTCCTGCAGCAGTATGACTGGCCAGGAAACGTCCGCGAACTTCAGAATTATATCGAGCGATGTCTGGTACTTGCGCCGAGCAACGAGATTACCGCCGATCTTCTGCCAGCACATGTTCGGGGGCTTGCACCGGTTCGGATCGGACGCCGTGCCTCAGAAGGTCTCGATTCACTGTGTTCGGACCTGGTCAGCCGTCGCCTGGCTCAGATCAGCGAAGACAATACCGATGTCTACAACGCTGTGATGAACGTGGTTGAAAAGGAACTTTTACTTCAGGTTCTGCGGCAAAGTCAGGGTGTCCAGACCAGGACCGCCGCGCGGTTAGGCATCAACCGCAATACGCTGCACAAGAAGATCGAGGACCATAACCTGAGTGCTGAAGCAAGGTAATGCCGAATCATTGTTGGCGAAGTTGCACCCCACAGGCTGTTGATTTAGTCGTGGGCAGGCATCTTGCCAGCCATTTTCGGCCTGAAACCTTTTCATCAGGTGACTGACGTCCCCCGCTTGACGGAATAGTCCTCAGGCTTGGCCACTCAGAGTCTATTTACGGCCCTTTTCTTAACGGCGGAGACCTGCACTGTCGTATTTGGTAACACTTGACTGGTTGCCGCGATCCGAATTGGATTGCTTCTTCGGGCAAAGAAGTGGCCCGTCGTCCTTTCTTTGGTTTGACGGGGTTACTAGAATGCCTGCCGTTGAGGCTCTGAATTGGCTTTGTTTGATTCACTGGATGGAAGGAAATCGAATGCAGGTTGCAATTACCTGTCGTCACGGCAGCATCCGACCGGAGCTGCGCGAATACATCACCCGCAAAGCGGAAAAGCTTGTCAAGTATCTTGATACCGTCAGTGAAATTGACGTGACGGTCGAATTTGAGGGGCCACGTGTCACTGTCGAAATGCTGGTCGAGATTGATGGCTACCACACGATTGTAGCGCATGTCGAAGGCGAAGACACGGGCGCGACGTTTGATAAGACACTGCACAAGATGGAACATCAGGTCCACAAACACAAAGAAAAGCAGCGTGATCATCGGCATAAGACGTCCATCGGAGAAGCCGTTCATCAGGCAAAAATTCTAACGGAAACAGAGGACGTTCCGAAAGAAGATTAAGTCCTGAACGAACCCATTCTTCGACTCTTGATGCATCACCAGCCTTCGCACTGAATCCTCGAAATCTACGGTTTTCGGGCGGAAATGAGTAGCCGTGCCGATTTCGGAGAAAACGGCTTACAATGAATTCCCACCGTGAATGGTAGCTGCATGTCTGTTACATTTCGCAAAATGGCCGTCTGGGATGAGATGCGGCCTGATTTTCCAAAGCAGCGTGTGCTTATTTCCTTGTCGATCGATTTCGATTATTTCATTCCCGCGGCTGCTTATCTGAACACTGTGAGAGACAAAAATGAAATTGACTGAATTTGTGATTAAAGAAGCCATCCTCCCTTCACTCAAAGCGACTTCGAAAGAGGAAGTCATTCGCGAGATGGTGGCTCATCTAAGAACATCCGGCGCACTGAAAGCCACTGACGAAGAAGCGGTTGTTGCGGCAATTTTGAAACGCGAAGAACTGGGTTCCACAGGAATTGGCAATGGTGTTGCCGTGCCGCACACGAAGCACGGATCGGTGGAGAAGCTGTCTGCAATGGTGGCGATTTCCCGCACCGGTGTCGATTTCTCCAGTCTGGACGGAGAAGACGTATACATTCTGTTCTTGCTGGTGTCGCCTCCGGATCGTCCGGGGGATCACTTGCGTGGTCTTGAAAACATCTCCCGTCATCTGCGCAGTCAGGACTTTTGCAACTTCCTGAAACAATCGGCGACAACCACCGATATCTGGGATTTGCTGGCCGAAGCAGACGACGGCGACCGTGACAATTAGTAATCCGTGAAGGCAATCGTTTTAAGGTCGTGGAATTTAGAAGACTTTCGTGCGTCCGGGGATTCCGGAGAATACGACTTCTAACAGAGCCTGAAACTTTGAGATTTCGCCAGACCCTTTCAATTGCCTCATGAGGCTGAAGGGAGAAGAAAGATGGAGGCAGTTGATACCGTTTGCCGACAAGTGCGAGTCACGCCGGAAGATGGATTACATCTCAGGCCGCTTCAGTTGCTGGTGCGGAAGGCTTTGACGTTTTCTTCGACAATTACTTTGACATTTGATGGTCGGCGGGCTGATGTGAAATCGGCTTTTGATCTGATGTTGCTGGCGGCTCCTACAGGCGCAATCCTTAACCTTGAAACAGCGGGGCCGGATGCTTCCGCTGCCGCTGATGCCATCAGCGAACTTTTTCAAACAGGTTTTGAGATCACTGGTTCTGAAGTACGCTGAGTTGTCTGGCGTCAGGTATCTCTTTAGACTGACGCTATGAAGGTTTACACAGGAATCGCTGTTTCTCCAGGTGTCGTTTCCGGGCCAGTTCTGGTTCTGGGCACGGAAAACTTTCGCATCCCGCGCAAGTATGTCAGTCGCGACGCCATTGACGATGAGCTTAATCGTTTCAGAGCCGCACTGGAACACGTTTGCCACGATATCAGGCAGAATGAACAGCTTGTGTCGGCCCAACTGGGGGCTCAGTACGGAGCAATTTTTTCAGCACACCTTCAAATGGCTCAGGATCCCCGGCTGATCCGTGAAGTCGAATCGTTGATTCGAGAGCAGACGCGGTCACCGGAATTCGCCGTCAGTCGCGTACTCCGCAGCTTTGCCGAACAGATGGAGCAGTTGGGCGACAAATATCTTTCAGAACGTGCGCTCGATATCTACGATCTGGAAAAGCGTCTGCTGCAGCAATTGCTCGGCGAAAGCCGGGAAGAACTGCGAAATCTGACGGAACCTGTCATTGTCCTGGCGCATGATCTGACACCCAGTGAAACGGCTACGCTTGATCCAAAATTTGTCCTGGGTTTCGCGACGGAAGTCGGAGGCCGAACAAGCCACACGGCGATCCTGGCGGGCGCTCTTGAAATTCCGGCGATTGTCGGACTTGGTCGCTGTCTTGCGGGCATATCCGGGGGCGAAACCGCCATTCTGGATGGCGATAGCGGACGCGTCACGATTGATCCGGACAGTGAAACTGTCTCTCGCCTTGTGGACATGCAGGTGCGCAGTGAAAAAGTTCGCGTACGCCTGGGTCTGATGGAAGCACTGCCTGCAGAGACGCAGGACGGTCAACGGGTTTCGATTTACGGTAACATCGAATTTCCCGAAGAAGTGCGTCAATGCATCAAGCGTGGAGCAGATGGTGTCGGACTGTATCGAACAGAATTCCTTTTCCTCAGCGGGAATCGTGAACCATCAGAATCGGATCACTACGAAGCGTATTGCCGCGTTGTGGAAGCTTGTGGAGATCTCCCGGTCGTTATCAGAACACTTGATATCGGGGCCGACAAAGTTCCGCAGTTTCTGGAGGGTCAGTTTTCGGGGACTCAAAATCCGATGCTGGGACTGCGCAGTATTCGTCTGAGTCTGTTGAACACGCCGATGTTCAAGCGACAACTACGGGCAATTCTCAGGGCATCGGTCCATGGAAATGTGCGTGTCATGTTTCCGCTGGTTGCCACGCTTCTGGAATTTCGTCAGGCAAAAATGATTTTGATGGATGTTATGGAAGATCTGGAAGATGAGGGGATTCCGTTTCGGCGAAACATCCCGATCGGCATGATGGTCGAGATTCCCTCTGCCGTGATTCTGGCGGAAGAATTCGCACGAGAAGTCGACTTCTTCTCGATTGGTACAAACGATCTAATCCAATACACTCTGGCTTGTGATCGTTCGGACCCTTTGGTGGCGAACCTGTATCGATCGGGTGATCCATCGATTCTGCGACTTATCCAGATGGTACTTCGAGCCGCAGAAAAGCATGGGAAATCCGTAACAGTCTGCGGTCAGATGAGTTCAGATCCGCGTTTTATACCGTTGTTGCTGGGAATGGGGTTGCGTAGTCTGAGTGCGACGCCGCAGACAATCCCGCGGCTGAAAGAAGTCGTCAGAAACCTGTCGATTTCGGAAGCTGTCCGCATTTCGCAGCACGCATGTTCGCTGGATCTGGCTCGAGATGTTGAACATTACCTGCAAGGGGAACTCTCACGACTTTGTCCGGATCTCGTGGACAGTGTCGGGTTCTAGAGATTGAAACAATAACCGAGGCTGACGACGTTCGTCGGTCCACTGAAAACAAAAATGCCACACCCTGTGACGGCACAAACCTTAGAACGAATTTCGCGTCAATGAAAAAAGAAATGTTGATCAATGTCCTCCAGCCGGAGGAAAGCCGTATCGCGATTGTCGAAGACGGTGTTCTGGAAGAACTTTATGTCGAACGAAGCAGTGCCGAAAATTACGTCGGAAATATCTACAAGGGCAAGGTTGTAAATATCGAGCCTAGTATTCAGGCTGCGTTTGTGGATTTCGGCGTGGGCCGTAACGGTTTCCTGCACGTGAGCGACGTGGAATACCAGTATTACAAGCATCTGGTGAAGGACGAACCTGATGACGACGGTGACGATCGCGAGCCATCGCGCGGTGGGCGTCCGCCAAAGCATCTTAACGAACGCAATGCGCGGAACAAACCGCCGATTCAGCGAATCTTCCAGCGCGGAAGTGAAGTGCTGGTGCAGGTGATCAAGGAAGGGATCGGCAACAAAGGTCCGACGCTTTCAACTTACATTTCAATCCCTGGGCGTTATCTGGTTCTGATGCCGGGCCTGCAGCGTGTTGGAGTCAGTCGCAAGATCGATGACGAAAAAACACGACGGCAATTGCGGCAGACGATGAAGGCCATTCAGCCACCAGAAGGTCTGGGCTTCATCATTCGTACTGCGGGAATTGATCGCGAAGAGTCCGATCTGAAACGCGACCTGAATTATCTGCTGCGGCTGTGGGAGACCATTGTCCAGCGATTGAAGAAATCTGCCGCACCGACGGATATCTACGAAGAAAGCGACATGATCATTCGCACCATTCGTGATATCTATACGAATGAGATCGATACGGTGTTGATCGATGAAGACGGTGCTTTCGAACGAGCACGGGAATTCATGAAGATCGTGATGCCAACGCACGTCAACTGCGTGAAGCGATATGAAGGCACCGAGCCGTTGTTTAACAAATACGGTATCGAAGAAGAAATCGCCCGCATTCAGGATCGCCATGTGCCTCTGCCTGGCGGAGGTTCGCTCGTCATTGATCAAACGGAAGCTCTGGTCGCGATCGACGTGAACAGCGGCAGTTTTCGAGCTGACAATGATCCTGAACGCAGTGCGTATCAGATGAACCTGAAAGCCGCTGACGCGATCGCACGCCAGATACGCCTGCGAGACTTGGGTGGCGTGATCGTCAACGACTTTATCGATATGCGGGATGAGCGACATCGTCGCGGTGTTGAGCACGCTCTGCGGGAAGCTGTCGAACGCGACCGCGCCAGGACTCGCGTGCTGCGGATCAGTCCGTTCGGGCTGATCGAAATGACTCGCCAGAGAATTCGTCCATCGCTGCGACGCAGTGTTTACGAAAACTGTCCTTCGTGCAACGGCGTCGGTCAGGTTAAGACTGCCGAAAGCTTATCGATTGAAGTGATGCGGATGGTCATGGCAGCATCTGCCCACGAACAGGTGGCAAAAATCCTGATCGAAGTGCATGATCGCGTCGCCAACTATCTGAACAATCGCAAGCGTAAGGAATTGATCCGGATTGAAGACGAACACGAAGTGGAAATTGTGATCGTTTCGAAATCTGATGTTTGCCTGGAGCACATGACATTTCGCGCGGAGGATGCCAATAGCCGAGAGATCAATGCGGGGTGAGCAGTGTAGCCCGACAGAATTTGCGGCATTGCCTGTTCCTTAGTTGGATGTGTCACTTTTCGAAGAAATGGGCGTAAACGACAGCCTCGGAGCGGCGACAGCAATTAGCCGTGGGCGTCAGTCCACGGAAGTGCATTGACGAAGTTTCAAAGCCCCGGCAGGGGGCGGCAGCATGGTATTTCGCACGCTGCTGTCGCCCCTGCCGGGGCTTTGATGGATAGAAATTATCTTTACCGTGGGTTTCACCCACGGCTACAAGCTGCCGCCACTGCCGTGGCTGAAACGCAGCAGTGCTCCTTTTTAGCTACGACACTGAAAAACACTGTGTTTCCCAACAACGCGGCGCTGTCCAATCAGGATCGATCGAAGAATCACTGTTCTGATATGAACTGAGCAGCAAGGCAATTCCATGGCAAAGTACAAAGTCGCAGTGATTGGCAGCACGGGGCGAGGAGACTATGGGCATGGTCTCGATATTGTCTGGCAGAAATTTGACGACTGCGAAGTCGTTGCGGTTGCCGATCAGGACGATGCCGGTCGGCAGAAAGCTTTGACTCGTACCTGTGCAGCCCGAGGTTACGCCGACTATCGCGAGATGCTGGACAAAGAACGTCCGCACATCGTAGCAGTTTGCCCGCGATGGACGGATCAACATCGCGATATCGTCCTGGCGTGCGCCGAACATGGCTGCCACATGTACATGGAGAAACCGTTCTGCCGGACTTTGGGTGAAGCTGACGAAATGATTCAGGCGTGTGAGATGCGACACTTGAAGCTGGCGGTCGCCCACATCAGTCGGTACTCACCGCAACTGGACGTAATTCGCCGGTTGATTCAAGCCGGCGAAATCGGCGATGTTCTGGAAATCCGCGCACGCGGCAAAGAAGACAATCGTGGCGGAGCGGAGGACTTATGGGTTCTCGGGACACATGTACTTGATCTGATGCGTGCTTTTGGCGGCAATCCAGAATCGTGCTTTGGCTCGCTGCACATCAACGGTCAGCGCGTCACGCGGGAGCATGTTCACCCTGGTAACGAAGGACTGGGGCCGATGGCTGGTGATCGAGTTGATGCGATGTACCGGTTTCAGTCGGGGATCACCGGCTATTTTTCGTCACAAAAAGGCGCTGGCGGAACCCCAAGCCGATTTGGACTTCGGATTCTTGGCAGCAAAGGCATGATCGATCATGCATCCGGATACGCCAATCCCGCGTTTCTGCTGAACGACGCTGGATGGGGCTTGTCGAAGGAATCGGGCAACTGGAAAACCATTACTTCTTCCGGCATCGACAAACCGGAACCTATAACCGTCAGCGGCTATGACGGTGGTAATCCGGCTGCAGCCCGCGATTTGATTGAAGCGATCGAGCAGGACCGTCAGCCTAAGTGTTCGATGTACACGGCTCGAGGAGCTATCGAGATGGTCCTTGCGGTCTTTGAATCGCACCGCCTTAATGCGCCCGTCAACATGCCTCTCGATTGCCGCGAAAATCCGCTTGGTTTACTGTAGTTGTGCTTTTTTGAATTCGGGCCAACAGGAAGTCGTTGTGGAAAACACCAACTCGATCGGAGTTGTCAGGACTCAGATTGTGCAACTGTTTCAGCCGCCGAATCCTCTGCGATTCGCCAGCGGTCAGGAATTGAGTCCCATTACCGTCGCTTACGAAACGTATGGGACGCTGAATGCCGATGCCAGTAACGCAATCTTTGTTTGTCACGCACTTACGGGCGACGCTCATGCGGCTGGCCTGCATTCCAATGACGACAGCAAACCTGGCTGGTGGGACGGATTTATCGGATCAGGTCGCGGCCTTGATACGAACAAGTATTTTGTGATCTGCGCGAATGTTCTTGGCGGCTGTCAAGGCACAACCGGACCGGGTTCAATCGACCAGGCCACCGGAAAACGTCACTGTCTGAATTTTCCATTCCTGACGATTCGCGACGTGGTCACCGTTCATGCGGAACTGGTCAGGCATCTTGGGATCAGGCAACTGCTGGGCGTCATCGGAGGCAGCCTTGGCGGGATGCAGGTTCTTGAATGGGCCGTCCGATTTCCCGAGCAGGTTCGAGCCGCCATCGTACTGGCGTCAGCACCGAAACTGTCAGCACAGGGAATTGCATTTAACGCGGTTGGTCGTCGGGCGATTTATGCAGATCCGGGATTTCTGAACGGTGAATATTACGAATCCGAAGGCCCGCGTTACGGTCTCGCCCTGGCGCGAATGGTCGCTCATATCACATACCTTTCGGAAGACTCCATCGAGTTGAAGTTTGGTCGTCGACTTCAGGACAGTGATCGCTTTGCATTCAGCATGCAGAAGGAGACAGAATTTCAGATCGAAAGTTATCTGCACTATCAGGGAAAACGGTTCGTGCAGCGATTTGATGCCAACAGCTATCTGTATCTGACACGGATGATGGACTATTTTGACCTGTCTGAAGGATTCGCATCGTTGTCCGACGCTTTAAGTCATGCAAAGGCACGATTTCTGGTAGCGTCGTACGATACTGACTGGCTGTTCCCCACCAGTCAAAGTCGCGAACTGGTGTCTGAACTGCTTCGAGTCCGAAAACACGTTTCGTTCGTTGAACTGCCATGTCCGTATGGCCACGATTCATTCCTGATCGATCTTGACCCGCTCGCCCGTATGGTCGCACCATTCCTGGACCGGACGTTTGATTCGTGATGTGCAAACAAATCCCGGAATATTAGCCCAATCAGCCCTCTCTTCAGAGCCGGATATCCGGCTCCAGCGAAGGAATCCGACCTGAGGACAGGTAGGACTACAAGTACTTGCAACGGTCGGCCGTGAGTTTGGCGAACTGGAGACGCCTCATCAGGGGACTGACGTCTCCCGCTCGCCGGAATTGACTGCAGACTGACTGTCGAGAGAATGGTGAGTCATCGCTTTCAGGAGTACCGGCAGCATCTTGTCGGCCATGATTTTGTGACCAGCGACATTCGGATGGCATTGGTCGGTCGTCCAGGTTCCGACATCCGTGCCTTCGGAATTCGCTGTCGTCCACATTTTAAAGTGGTCAATCAAAGGCACACGAGTTTCCTCAGCCACGCGACGGCATTCATCAACGAACTTCTCCAGGCGAAGATTCGGATGTTCCCCGGCACCATTGTTTCCTGCATGATCGCCCCAGCGAGGTTCTGTCATCAGGATCGGCTGACTTCCGATGCGGTGCAGTTCTGCCACGATTGTCCTGAGGTTCTGTTGGAATTGTTCCGGCGACAGGCGACTGTTCTGCTGGCCCTGATCCACATAGCTGTCATTCGTGCCGTACATCACGGTGACGATCTCCGGTTCCAGAGCCAGGATGTCGCGATTCAGTCTTGCGATGGCCTGATCGGTGCGTTCGCCGCCAATCCCCTGGTTGATCACATCCACATCATAGCCCGCCGCTCGAAGCGAAGTCTGAAGCAAAGAGCCGAATGTCTCTTCCCGACTTACTCCCTCGCGAAATCCTTTCGTAATGGAATCTCCGAGTACCAAAATGCGACGGCGAGGCGCGACGGTGGCCAGTTTGTTTGGAATGTCCCATTTCACTCGCGCCGCAAAGACACTGTTGTCGGCTCCTTTTGGATGCGGTTCCGTCCCGAAGTAGTACTCGGCATCGGTCACCCAGGATTCATTGGCGTTGATCGCGGCTGCACCGAAGTTCCCGAGCATCACACCGCGCTCAGGAATCAGAATCTTCTCCGTGCTGCGAATGACGTACTTCTTCTCGGGATCAACCTGCCCAATAAACAGCGGTGCGCGATTTCTTGCAATATGATCATTGTTTGCTCCGCGTCGGGTGTAACACAGAAATAACGCCTGATCATGCACGAGCCAGTGCTGTTGAGTATTATAGCTTCCGAGTTCCTTGCCATCGTCGAACGTCCATGGCACGATCGGCTCATAATGCAGACCGTCACGACTGGTGCTGACGAAGGCTCCTGCATCGTTGCGGAGTGTCAAAAAATACGTTCCCTGAAAGAGCGCCAGAGAAGGTTCGCAGAAGCCGCGACCGCCGGTCATTGCGAGATCATCACCCTGTTCAATGAGAGTCATTTCAGAACCGTCAAAGCCACACTGCAGGACTGTCGCCGTGTAGTCATCTCCTGTCGGCCCGCGAAAATACATTGGAAGCAGTATCGTTCCATCCGGACGCACCAGCCACTGGACACATCCGGGTGCTACGAGATAGTGCTTCGATGCTTCATCGGGCATTTCCAGCATCTTCCAGTTTGTCCACGTTCCTGCTGCCGGATCGTATGTCGCATACGCACACTGGTGAGACCGAGGCTGATCGAGCAACTGTTCGCCCGATGCGCTGTAGCGAAGTTTGGTTCCAATTGCGATGATCCGATTTGTCTGCCGATGCCAGCCCGGAGTGACATCGCAGACGGCAATCGATTCCCCGTTTTCGGTTCGCCAGTCCAATTCCGGAGGACACACCGGCGTGGACCAGGATGTTCCGCCATCATCAGATCGCATGAAATAAAGTCCTGAGTAATGATCGGACACACCCAGATGCTTTTGCAGCGTGCAGATAACGGTTTGCGCAGCAGGATCGGAGTTCGGAATGGCGGCGACACGGGGATGGAACCAGCAGAAGTCCGGGCTGAGTTCCTGATGCACCACATCAAGCTGAACTGCGTACGGCAGAATTGTCTGAGCAAATAGCAGAGACGGAACCAGTGCCACGACAAGGAAGATGATTCGGCTCATAGTTAGTGTTACTTGCTGTAGGAGTAGCTCCCGGGAACGAAGGCAATTCAACGCAGCGAGAATCGCGGTTTGGATTCTACCCCGCAACAGAACGTGGGGCAACGCCCAAGCGTGGTCCGATTTGGGAACGCGGACCACACTCACATCTGCTGAACGACTGCAGAAAAAAAAGCGTGTGTCAGATTAGTAAATGCCGCAAGACAAATAAGGACCGCAGGGCGGTAATAGCAGACAGCCCATAAGCGTCCGGGGAATCCATTCTTGCCAGTGTCGATAGTCTTGTTTCCGGTGTAATTCCGGTCTCTGGATTTTTTCTGGCGAGGTGAGGTATGAGCGAGCGGGAGCGGGTTTGGCGTGAGCGGATTGAGTGGCAGCAGTGGTCGGGGCTGACGGTGGCCGAGTACTGCGAAGAGGCGGGCGTTTCGGTCGCCTCATTTTATCGGTGGAAGAAACTGCTGACGGAGCCGCAAGGTCCTCGGCAACCACGATCGACGAGAAGATCGACGCAACGAACGAAAGTGCAGGCGTTAGCTCCAGAGAAGCGAGCATCTCAGTTTGTGCCGATCGCCCTGAGAGATTCTTCGGCAAGTCCCGGTCCTCGGCAGAGCATCGCATCAGACCATGGCAACAGCATGCGGATGGAACTGCCCAACGGGGTGGTGATTCATGTGGCTGGCGATCTGGATGGTCAGAGGCTGGGCGATGTGGATGGTCAGAGGTTGGGACATGGCAGCTTCCGGGATCGACATCGACAACGCTGGAGCTGGAAGCTCATGAACTGGCGATGATCCTGCGCGGGATTGACCTGAAGTCGGCGCGGCGACGAGCGCGATATCAGCAGCCAGTCGCCGTCTGAATTACGATGTGTCGCAGGAAGAGAAAAGCTGCAGTGAGTGCCAGCGCGACAAGAACTGCATTGGCGAAGAGATCAGTCGGGTGCTGGAGTTTGTACCGGGAAAACTCGAGGTTCACAACTACCATCTGAAGAAATACGCCTGCACGTGCGGTCAATGCAGAGTCACGACAGCACCAGTTCCGCTGAAGCCGATCGAAAAGAGTATTGCGGGCCCCGGCCTGCTGTCCTCGTTAATTGTCAGCAAGACCGGCGATCATCTGCCGACGTATCGCAGCGAAGATATTCTCGTGCGCCACGGGCTGCACATTCCTCGATCAACATTGTGTGACTGGATGCATCGCAGTGCCATGCTGCTGCTCCCGTTCGTGGCGTTTATCACCACTCGAATTCTGAAGCAGAATGTACTCTGGACGGACGACACTCCGGTGATGTTCTTCGATCGCAACGGAAAACCGGTGCAGACGAAGAAAGGGGAATCGTCGCTTCGCCGCGGCCGCTTCTGGCCGTACCTCGCACGCGGCGATTCGCCGTACACGGTGTTCGATTTCACGATCAGTCGAGATCGCGACGGACCGATGTCGATGCTCACCGGCTGGTCCGGTTTCCTGCAGGCCGATGCCTGCAGTGGCTACGATCCTGTGATTCATCAGAGCAACGGACTTATTATTGAAGTCGCGTGCTGGGCTCACGCGCGCCGTTACTTCGAGCAGGCTCTGCCGAATGACAGCACGGTGTGTGAACGTACGATTCGCGCTCTTGCGATCGGTCGCGAAAACTGGCAATTCATCGGCAGTCCGCCCCGCCGACGCCGCTCGCAACTGAACGCGGCCTGACCAAATGGGTTCCCCGGACGCTTGCTAGCCAGTTACAATTGCAGTTGGCATTTGCGTCATCTCATTGGGTGCCAGGCAACAGCGACGCTTCAACAACGCACGGTCAAAAAGAGCCAGGTTGCCCTGCTCGCGCTGGCTCGCCCTCTACCGTAACATCGCATGTACATTAGAAATCGAAATTCAGACGAAGGATTCACGAAACATGATTCATAAAGACACTCTTGCATTTCTGGAAGACTTGAAGTGGAACAACACAAAGAAGTGGTTTGACGAAAACAAGGCTGCTCATGAATTTGTTAAAAATGATTTGCTAGTTTTAACTGAAAGACTTCTGTCCAAAGTTTCGGAGTTTGGCGAGCACATCGCAATCGCAGAACTCGAGTCAAGAAAATGCATTACACGCATCAACCGTGACCTAAGGTTTTCAAAAGACCGAACGCCGTACAAAACAGATTTTTACATCGTACTGAATAAGAACGGAAAAAGTGGTTTAACGGCATTTTATTACCTACACATCGAGCCTGACAATTCGTTCGTCGGCGGCGGCGTGTACAATCCACTACCCGAACAGTTAACCCAAATACGAAAAGGAATTGAAGCGAACTTCGATGAATGGTTGCAAGTAATAGACAATCGAAAATTCATGCGGACCTGTCCAAATGGCGTTCAATCTTCCGGTCTTTCATCAAAGACTCCTAAGGGTTTTAGCCAAGACAGTTTGGCTTCTGAATTCATAAAGAACAAAGGGTTTTTCACGAAGGAAAATCTGATTGACGCGGAAATGGTTTCAGGGAAACGTTTTGCGAAATCCATTGCCGATTTCAAAGCGAGCAGCGAACTGACGATCGTGCAAATTTTACCTCGTTCGGCTAACTTTCGTCCTGCTTCCTGAATGAAGAAGAAGGCGGCTTTTGAGTTGACCGCAAATATCTGGTCATAGTCCACCTCGGTCACGTCGGCGATTGGTTTCTTGATGACCATCCCCGTCGTGTTGATCGCGATGTCTACTTGGCCGAATTCGCTTACCGTTTTGTCAAATAGGGCCGCGCAATTTTCCGGCTTCGTCAGATCGGCTTGCACGGCAATTGGATTGGCTCCTGCCGCTTTAACGGCCGCGACCGTTTCATCCGCTGCGGACTTGCTGCTGTCACTGTTGAAGTCAACGGTGACGGTGCGGCACCCTGCTGGGCCATGTCCCGCGAAATCAACCCGCCAAAATTTTTGGCCCGCCACCCACGATGACGACCTTACAGGTTGCGTTCACGAACTTTCTTATTCAGTGTGCCAATGTTCTCTCGATACCAACTCGCCAATTTTGATCTGTTGCTGGCTGAGGAAGAGATTCGGCAGCCGATTGAGTGGCGCGTTGGCGACGATCGGCACCATTTCATCATCCACTTGGGCGGTCAAATGAATCAGTTGAAAACTGAGATCAACGGTCATGCTGGCTGCGTCTGCCCGGCGGTTCCCGGCGAAGTTTGGAGTGTTCCAGTCGAACATCTCGACGATGCGTCGCTGTTGACGAAGGCGACTCTTTCTGACGCAATTTTGCGGCGTCTCGAAGAACGATACTTGTGCAATCCACAAACCACGGACATTGAGACTGTTTCCCTACTGGAAAAGTCAGATGCCCGATTGCTGCGCAACTACATCTACGAAAACCTGGCGGAGCAAATCACCATCGACATGTTGGCACGACTTGTCGATCTGACGACGTACCACCTCTTAATTGCCTTCAGGCACGCTTTCCGGACAACACCGGCGCAGTACTTGATCAATCAGCGGATTCGGAAGGCCCAGTGGCTTCTACTTCACACCATCCACGACGTCATACGCGTCGCGTTTGACACTGGATTTTCGAGTCACAGTCACTTCTCAAGCGCTTTCCGAAACCGAACCGGTTTTTCTCCGACAGAATTCCGAAGACGGTGCAAGTGACAACGGGAAATGAACCGGCATGTTTGCCTATGACAACGTGCATATCGCCCCAAGCGTTGATCACACCCTGCCGCTTGCGACGGGCAGCGATTGATTTTGGAAGGTCCTCCTGCAACTCTCTCATCAATGGATCTTGAACGTCAGGGTTCGTTTCCTGACTTGAAGTCAAAACGACAGGCATCTGGGTGTGTTTCGCGACTCTTTTGAAGACGCGTCCTGCCTCAACCAGGGCGACTGCACCCTGTTCACTGACATAATAAAGGTATGCGCCGGCCGAGACAGCTGATGCTGAGTACGTAGCACTGCCTGTGCTGACGCGCTGATGATAGATCAGCCATCTGACGATAACCATTGCAGAGAATTTGCGATCGATCCTCCGTCGTTACGACCAGAGGTGTCGACCACGTGGCAACTTCTCCATAGCGATCAATGCACCAAATCTCCTCGCCGGTTTTCAGATTTAGAATGGCGACAAAGTTTGCATTCAGGCAGTCGCATTGAACAATGACAAAACCGCCGTGTCGTCGAAACTGAGGCCAGTTGTCGTCACTGAACGCTGTCGCCAGGATCAGACAGACCAGGAACGCCACAGCTAAAGTTTGAATCTTCGTTGGACGGTTCTTCCATAACGGTATCGCGAAGTGATTCGTAGGGCAGTTGTGTTTGGTTGTAAAGACGGGACGGCGAGCTCGTCCGCGTGACAGGGGCCCTGCTGTCGCTTACCGTACACTGCGCCGACTTGCTTGATGTTCGCTCGATGTCTAACCGTGTGACTTGTATCCGGGGGCGGGCGATCACACGATTGATGCTCTGAAACATGCGGTATCAAACGTGAAATAGCCCTCCCCTCGCTTCGCTCGACCCTCCCAAACATAGGGTAAAAATTTTTCACGGATATAGGAAGTCTGCAATGCTTCGCGTGTTTGCGTTCTGTCTTTTGATGTCCTCGACGATTCTCGTGGGCGATGAGCCAACCTCTCAGAAGCTTACCGCTCCGAAAGAATGGGGCGGAGAAACCATCACACTTCCGCCAGGATTTGCTCCGGACATGAAGCTGAAGGGATTCGAACATGTTCGGTTCGCACCTGGAATGATGAAACCGGAGTGTGATACTTTCTTCAGCTATGCCTTTGTGTTCGAACTCGAGCCGATGCCAGAGCTGACTGAAGTCGTTGTCAAAGAGGAATTCCTGAAGTACTACCGTGGTCTGTGCAAGGCCGTCCTCAACCGAAAACTCCCGCAGGTCGATCCATCGAAATTGACGCTTGAATTGCAGCGAGCGAAATCCGATGCCACGATTACTCTGGACAACAGGACTGCCGACATGCCAGTGCTCTACACAGGCGATCTGGAGTGGGTGGAACCATTCGCCACTAAGAAGCCACAAACACTGAACCTCGACATTCAAACATGGACCAGTAACGACAAAAACTATATCTTTGCCTGCGTCTCACCTCAGGCCCGAGATGCCGCGATCTGGAAACAGTTGCACAAGATTCGTAACGACTATTTGAAGAAGTAATTGTTTGTTGAAATGAAAGGACAATACGACCATGAACACCAATCGACGACGTTTTCTCCAGACAGCCGCAGCGGCGGCCGCAACAACATCTTTGCCGAACTGGTACTTGAACGAGTTGGTGCCGGAGGATTCTTTCTCCTGGACCGCCTTGAGGAATAACATTCATGTTACGCCTGTGCCCTGATCGGCCGCTTCCACCGTATTCGTACGTTCCCGGACTTCTGCCCCATCCGATCAGCGACCCGGCGGGCCACAGCTACGGACTGCACTTGATCTCACCGGGCGAAGTTCAGCACGGGCCTGTCGCGTCGGTCAGTCTGGTTTCCGGATGGCGGGTGTCCTCCGACTATCTCTTCGGCATCGACCTGTTCAACCATGGATTCTATTGGGAAGCTCACGAAGCCTGGGAGCAACTGTGGATTGCATGCGGACGATCCGGTCGAGAGGCCGATTTTGTGAAGGGCCTGATCAAACTGGCCGCTGCCGGTGTCAAGGTTCGTGAGGGTCGCCCGATCGGCGTTCAACGACACGCTTCACGTGCACACGAGCTATTTCAATCGGTCTCTGAGTATATGATCGACGGACTCACTGCTAGCCTGGGCGGTCTGGATCTGAGTGCGCTTTGTGACGCGGCGGAAAAGATCTCCAAAAACGCCAACAGCATCATCGACGATTCCGACGACCGATTGACGGCTGCTTTCACACTGTATCTCATTCCCAAAGACGTCGGATGAACCACCTGGTTCATGGGCCGATAGAATGACCTCTCTGTTCACGCGCCCATGACAACACGCCCATGACAACACGGCCTGCAAGGTCTCTCCCACTTTGTTGGCTGTGCGTCTGGCATCCGCACCAATCGTCCGACACTGTTTTGTCTCGATGGAAGCAAGGCATTGGCCGCTGCCGTGAATCGCATCTTCATCAATTCTTCTCAGCGACGAATGCGACCGAATCCATGTTCAGCCGAGTTCGCCAGGTCACCGGACGAATCAAACGCTCGCAAAGCGGAACAACGCGTCACCGCTGGTACGTCTTGGGCCTTGTGCAAGCCGAATAAGGCTTCCGGAAAATTCGAGGCTTCAAAGAATTGCCTCAACTTTCTGAAGCTCTTTCAAAGCTCGTCCTTGACAACGTGAATAACTCTTAGTTTTATCTCTAAAACTCATTTTCGCCGACACTCTGTTTCAATTACGCTGCGGACATCCTATCAACACCGTCTGATCCGAAAGCCAAATGAAATGATATCACTGCCAGACTCAACACATATCGACAATCCCGACGTCATTCTGATCGGCAGCGGCATTATGTCCTCAACGCTTGGCGCAATGCTGAAGCGACTGCAGCCGGACTTGAAGATCCAGCTCTACGAGGTGACCCACGAACTCGCTCAGGAAAGTTCGGACGGCTGGAACAACGCCGGGACCGGGCATGCGGGAATCTGCGAACTGAGTTACACGCCGCATCGCAACGCCGATGGTTCGGTCGATGTGTCAAAGGCGATCGAGATTTATCAGCAGTTTGAACAATCAAAGCAGTTTTGGGCTTCTGCGATCAGTGAAGGAATGATCGATGGTCCGCGCGACTTCGTGAACGGTATTCCTCACATCAGCTTCGTTTACGGTCCGGAACAGGTTGACTTTCTCACAGCCCGCTACGCGTCAATGTCGGCCCACCATTTCTTTCGAGAAATGGAGTTCACGACGAATCGCGAGGTAATCAAAAGTTGGGCTCCGTTGTTGATTGAAGGTCGCGATGACATGCCGGTGGCCGCAACCAGAATGGCGGCCGGTACCGACGTCAACTTCGGCGCGCTTTCCCGGAAACTCGTTCATTGGCTGGCCCGCCAACCCGGCTGTGGTGTCGCCACCGGGCACCGCGTCATCGATCTCGATAGAACGTCCGATGGCTGGAATGTCAAAGTGAAAGACATTTCCGGCAACCGCAGTTTCAACAACCAAACGCAGTTCGTGTTCATCGGAGCCGGCGGTGGCAGCCTGCCATTGCTGCAGAGATCGAAGATCGACGAGGTGAAAGGTTATGGCGGGTTTCCGATTGGCGGGCAGTGGCTCGTGTGTAACAACCCGGAAATTGTAGCCAGGCATCAGGCCAAGGTTTATGGCCAGGCTCAGGCCGAAGCGCCGACAATGGCAGTGCCACATCTTGACACGCGCGTGCTTGACGGTAAGCAGTCGCTGTTGTTTGGTCCCTTCGCCGCCTTTACAACGAAATTCCTGCAGCGTTCTGGGAGCTACATCGACCTGCCTTCCTCGGTCAAGATCGACAATTTTGGTTCGCTGGCCAAGGTCGGGCTCTACAACTTGCCACTCGTGAAGTACTTGATCCGGCAAGGCACGCAGAGCATG
>Ga0105047_10000225_pt1 | contig 87864 bp, 69 predicted proteins | sample MAT04_FD_78384 | JGI IMG/M metagenome (GOLD analysis project Ga0105047, IMG submission 78384) | Freshwater microbial communities from Lake Fryxell liftoff mats and glacier meltwater in Antarctica - MAT-04 (megahit assembly) | ecosystem: Environmental > Aquatic > Freshwater > Ice > Liftoff... | reverse complement strand
GCTTTAAAATGTTTTAAATTGATGTCAATATACCTTGCTAAACGCCCGCCTTAGTACAACTAACCGGGCCAGGTTTTGTAACTATGCCGGTTGGGGCAGGCTGTAACTGGCCAACGAAGAAAAAGGGTAGCTTGTATGCTAATAATTCGTTTTAACTGCTTTAAAGGCACCTCTCAAAAATTGAAAAACTCAATGTACCAGGGTTTATGGAAAAGGCACAGCACACTAAACACCTTACATTTGCTGGCATATGAATGTTACCGACGACCTTCAAACCCGGTGGTGGGCTTTAGAAAGTTCACTTTTGGAAAGATTTGGAAAAAAACCTGACCTTGAGGCAATCCTTTTTTTAATTGGCCTGCAGGAAACGGGTTTTATGGCCCAAAAAATAACAAAAGAACAAAAACAAGATTTAATGCATGTGGCAGTATGTACCCTGCTATCTCAAAGTGGTTTTTATATGAAAGAGGGTAATGATGAAGATGGTTGGCCACATTTTAAACAAGTAAAGGACATTCCCGGCTGGCAATTGATGGAACAGGAAAACATTTTGAAAGATCATATTCTACTTTACTTTAACAACAACGATATTCCTTTGTAATTAATGAAAAAAGTATTGTTTTTATCCCTTGTGGGCGCATTTGTTTGCTGGGGAGCCCACGCACAAACCAAAAAGGTAGCCGGTACTAAAACCACACTATCGCAAAAAGCAGCAACTGCAGCCAAAAAAGCGCCCAATACCCTTAAAATTTCCATTACATGGCCCAAAGAAACATTGGTTGAAATAACCACCAACCTTGGAACCATGGTGGCCAAATTATACAATAGTACGCCACGGCACCGCGATAATTTTATAAAATTGGTTAAGCAAGGGTTTTACGATAGCCTGTTGTTTCATCGTGTTATAAAAGATTTTATGATACAAGGTGGCGACCCCAATAGTAAAAATGCCCCGGCAGGTACCATGTTGGGCATGGGCGCGGCGCCCGGGCTTAAAGTTCCCGCCGAGTTTAACCCTGCTTTTTTTCACAAAAAGGGTGCTTTGGCAGCCGCACGAGATGGCAACCCTGAAAAAGCAAGCAGCAATTGCCAGTTTTATATTGTAAAGGGTAAACCGATTGAAGCAGCACAACTTACCGGCCAAAACAATTCAAACACCGTGTATAGCCCCGCGCAAAACGAAATATACCAACGACTGGGCGGCACGCCTTTTTTAGACCAGAATTATACAGTGTTTGGCGAAGTAGTTAGCGGGCTGGAGATTATTGACAAAATTACCGCCGTACAAACAGGCGAAAACAATAGGCCGTTACCAAACGTAATTATGAAAATGAGAGTGCTTAATTAACAGCTTTAGCAATTTTTGATTAATATTTGTAAATAAAAACCTACCAAATGAACTTTCCTGAAAACCTGTATTATACTAAAGAACACGAATGGATAAGAATTGAAGGTGACGTAGCTTTTATAGGCATTACTGATTATGCACAAAAAGAATTGGGCGACATTGTATATGTTGACATTGCTACAGTAGGACAAACACTTGAGGCCGATGCTACCTTTGGTTCGGTAGAAGCAGTTAAAACCGTCAGTGATCTTTTTTTACCACTTGCCGGTACAATAACTGAATTAAACGATGTTTTGGCCAACCAGCCTGAGCTGGTTAACACTGACCCTTATGGCCAAGGCTGGATGATAAAAGTTTTGTTTACTAATAAAGACGACATAAGTACTTTATTAACCGCTGAAGCTTACCAAAACCTTGTAGGCTAAATCCGAGGCAAATACTATGACGTATGTTTATTTACCCATCAGTTTTTAAGCAAAAACCCTATTTCCCCGCTAATTGAACTCAGTTACCACATATACGGAGAATGAATTGGTGTTATTGTTAAAACAGCGCGACCAGGATGCGTTCGGTTACCTGTACGACAATTATTCCAGTACGCTTTACAGCATAATTTTAAATATTGTACCCGACAGGGATTTGGCAAATGATGTATTGCAGGACGTGTTTGTAAAAATTTGGAAACAAATTGAAAGTTACGACAATACCAGGGGTAGACTTTTTACATGGATGCTAAATATTTCGCGCAATGCAAGTATTGACGCGGTACGCAGTAAAGGCTACCAAAAATCGCAACAAAACCGCGAGCTTACCGAAAACATGTACCATGCAGGCGGAAGCACCGAACTAAACACCGATCAAATTGGATTACGAAAAATTGTAAATAAACTAAAAGAAGAGCATAAGGTGTTGATAGTGCTATCGTATTTTGAAGGGTACACACAAGATGAAATTTCAAAAACATTAAATATTCCATTGGGTACCGTTAAAACAAGAATGCGCAATGCGTTGATACAATTACGACAAATTATAAAATAGGTAGTGGATTTACAAGCATACATACAAAGTGGGGTAGTTGAAAGCTACGTACTTGGCCTTGCGGAAGACCAGGAAGTAGTAGAGATTGAGCAATTGATAGTGCAATACCCCGTTATTCAACTGGCCATTGATGAGTTTGCAATTGCCCTAGAAAAAGAGGCGTTTGAAAATTCATTGACACCGCCCGGTTTTATAAAACAAAAGCTAATGGCCGAGCTAGCCTTTAGTTACAAAAACAATGATAAGGCTAATCCGCTAATGATTGCTTACAACAGCCAAAACGAAAACACAACCGGGCAATACCAGGGTAAAAGCAGCACTTACTGGAAAATATTGGCAGCAGCATCGGTTATATTATTTTTTGTAAGTGCAGCCGCAAATTTTTACTTGTACAATAAATACAATACTACCAATAATAAGTACACCGCATTGCTTAACGAGCGTAATTTGTTACAGGCAAGTAACCAGGTTATACAAGCCAAAGTAAATAACTATCAACTGGCAACCGCAATGATGGCCAACCCCGCTATTGTTACGGTTCAAATGACCGACCCTTCGCTTAAAGAAAATAACATGACTACCGTGTTTTGGGATAAGAGCAACAAAAAAGTCTACTTGCTCACTAATAAATTGCCTCTGCCCGGTCCAAACAAACAATACCAATTATGGGCATTGGTAAATAACGTACCTGTAAATGCGGGCTTGCTGGATCCTACCTGTACCAGTTTATGTAAAATGAAAAATGTGGACGATGCCCAGGCCTTCGCCATCACCCTTGAAAATAAAGGTGGAAGCGAAACCCCTAACCTTGGACAATTGTTTGTGTTGGGTAAAATTTAATGGACTAAACCTATTCTTCTTTTACCCAATATACTTTTTTTTAGACCGGCATTTGTTAATTAGTGGGGCTTTTGTTGCCCGCACGTGCGACTCAGCCGGGCATATGTAGCTAAGTTTTACAATAACAATTATATCGGGGCCAAAAAGCAAAAGCAAAAAGGCCCCCCAATTGTAACATATTGGTCGCATTTATTTGTTAGTAACTTTTAATCATAAAGCCTTCACTATTTTGAAAGCATAAACAAAAAATACCATTTTTATATATCTGTACACATCTTTTATTGAGCCATCTAAACAACAAACCATTATCTATTCATTTTTTGCACTCAGTTTGTTTTCAGTGGAAATGATATATTCTCAAATCCTTCTTTTCAATTGCTGATTGTATTTATTATGTGCAATCATCTTTAAAATGTCTTCTAACTTACAAACAAATTTAACTACTTTTTTACCCGGCTTGTCATGGGCGATATAGATATTCCAACGTACGTTGCACCGGGTATTGTACACTTATTCACATCCTTAAAATAATAAGTAATAAATAAGCATCTGAAGCCTGGTTTTTATAAAAAATAAAACCAATAATTAAGTTATTCTATTTCATTTTGCAATCTCCTTCTTTGGCAAAACCATCTTTTATAAAAACTTTTTACAAAAGCTACCACGGGCAGCACAATTTTTTATGGGAAAAACTGCTTGTAATCAATTGTTAAAGAAGCTTATAATATTAAGAAAAGAACGCTATATTCAAAACTTTTGCAATTAGACAAGCGTATATACAGGCATTATCAAATTATCTTAAACAACATTAAAAATGAAAAGTTATTTCAAATCAATTGGAGCAGTTTTATCTTCAATCCTGTTATTATCAAGCGTTGCCAACGCACAGGAAAAAACAGTAATGGTTGGTGGTGCGGCTATGTCGCCGTCTAAAAATATTGTTGAAAATGCAGTAAACAGTAAAGACCACACTACCCTTGTTGCAGCCGTAACAGCAGCAGGTCTTGTAGAAACATTATCGGGCGCCGGTCCTTTTACCGTGTTTGCACCCACCAACGACGCGTTTAACAAGTTACCTGCCGGCACAGTTGAAACTTTATTAAAACCAGAAAACAAAGAAAAATTGGCTGCAGTACTTACTTACCACGTAGTTGCGGGTAATATTAACAGCACCACTTTGGTTGATCTTATTAAGAAAAACAGTGGAAAGTTTACTGCCAAAACGGTACAAGGTGGCGAGTTGACCTTTTCTATTAAAGGTAAAAACGTGATAGTTACCGACGAAAATGGAGGTACCGCCAAAGTGACAATTAAAGACGCTACGCAAAGCAACGGTGTAATACACGTAATCGATGCAGTTGTATTGCCAAAAAGCTAATTTTTAGCGGGGTTTTTTAAATAAGAAAGGGGCCAGGGGTGGCCCCTTTCTTATTTTGTTATTTGCAGACAACAGGTTATTGTTGTACAATGAAGAGATCAAAATTTATTTTACCACTATTTTACATTGTTTTCACTTTTCTATTGCTGGTTATACCGGGGAAAAATTTACCGACTAATGGGTTCTTTTCCATAAAAAGTTTGGACAAAATAGTACACACTGTTATGTTTTTAGTGTTGACATTGCTGTTTTGCAGGCCATTGTTACATTCCGGTTTAGCAAAATCACAATGTACAAAGTGGTTTTCGCGTATAGCTTTATACGCGTTTTTTTATGGAATAATAATGGAGATAGTTCAAAAATACTTTGTACCCTTCCGGGCCTTTGAAGTGGCTGATATAGCCGCAGATGGGCTGGGATGCCTGTTTGGTTTTGCAGTAAGTTATGCATTGTTAGTACGCACCAAAAGAGCCTAAAAAAAAGATTGGCCCCGATAGAAATCGGGGCCGCAACCAAAACTAACTGCTTATGAGAAAATTTGACTACTTATTAAGTAATCTTAATTATATAATGCAAAAGCGATGCCATCACTCATTACTAACTTGAAAGTGAAAGGTATTTATTGCCTTTACTATTTAATTTAAATTGAGAAGAACTTTTTTGCTACTGATTGTTTAACTAGGTAAAAGTAACATCAGTTGTCAAAAAGTATTGTTAAGCAAATATTGATTATACGTTAAATATGGTGATTAAAGATTGCGGGTAACACCAATATTTATAATCAGGCTTCCTGTTTTATTATTACCAAAGTTGGGATCTTTTTGCAAACGATTAAAACCGTAGGTTCCGCCAATAGTAAAAAAGTAATTTAAAACCGTGGTTTCGTAAGCTATGGAGCTTCCCCCCTGTATACCAAAGTTGGTGCGGTTTAGCTGGCTTATAATATCCTCGGTGCGGTTAAAATCAACTTCGCCCAGTGCAAAACCGTTATACGCCAGTTCGGCGGTTTTAGCCGGGTCGGTAAATATTTTGTTTTTGCCGCTTGCCTTAGCATCGGCGCGAAGCAAATAGCCAACATAGGGACCTCCAAAAAACGAAAGCCTGTATTGGCTGGCCAGCGGAAAACTAAATTTGGCCAAAACCGGCAGCTCAAGGTATACCAGCGAAATTTTATTACCGAAATTTGAGTATAGGTAATTGGGCAGGTTTACACCGGCAGGAATGTAGGCCCTAAAGTCGCTTGTTTGTATGCGTTGCTCGCCATTTTTTTCGCCGCCCTGGGTTGAGTAGTTCAATTCGGTTTGCAACGAAAAAAAGTTGTTGAACCTGTACTCGCCAACAATGCCAAATTGTGGCCCCACCACCGTTTGAAAGCCTTGGCTATAGGTGCTGCCCATGCCTTTTGGCGCTCGTAAACTTGGTATGCTAATACCGCCTTTTATACCCGTTTGCCAACCTTTTTGGGCTTCTGCCATTACGGGCAAATTGCTAACCGCCATCAATAAAATTTTCCAGTAAATTTTCATAGAAAGTTACATTAGTAAAACAATACCTTAAAGATGCCTTACGCCGTATAAATGCTGCATTTGACCAGGCAGCACAAAAGTACGTAGTTAGGTGATTTTGTTTTTTTAAGAACGACAAAGTTTTGGTGATATTTTGTTGCCAAAAAAAAGCCAATGCTTTTTACAAACATTGGCCATTTAAACACCAGCATATTTTATATAAATCTTTAATTAAAAAATCCTTTTACTTTATCCATTAGCCCACCGCCATCTTTACCGTTGCCACCTGTTATTTTACCCAGCATATCGCCCATGTTGCCACCGCCCGTAAGGCTTCCTAAAATGGACGATAAATCAAAACTATTGTCGTTAGGATCGTTGGTTTTGTTTACAAACTTAGCCATAACCATAGGTATAAGCGAGTTGGCTATCTGAGAGGCCTTGCCCTTATCTAGCCCCAGTTTTTGCACAAGCCCTTCTACAAAATTACCCGAAATGTTTTGTGTAATGCCTGCATCGGCCACGTTTTGTGAACCTCCACTAAACATATTGGTTAGGGCGGATGTATTGCCGCCAGCTACTGCATTTTTTAGTCCATCAACAATAGAAGAGGACGCCAAACCTACAGCCTCGTCATTTTTTTCGTTCGGGATGGCGGGATTTTTAATAATGGAATCGCCTGAATATTCTCTAACAAGAGATGTTAATTGATCAAACATAAATATTTTTTTTAGAAGGATAAGGTAGTAAAAACACCCGGTGATTACAAATTAATGCCCCGGCAGCTATTTTTCTGACGCTACAAGTGTCGCGTTATTTGTAAAATGTCGTAAATCATGCGTGTTTAATAGTCAGTGGTGAGTGGTTGCCTTACTCCACGATGACTGCCATTTATCATTGACCATTCACTATTTACTATTCATTGTTCATTATTTACTTTTAAAAACTCACACTTAACATTAGTTGGTTTGGCTGGTCATTTTTTCAGCATTCTCTGCCATTTGTAATTGCTCAATAAATTCTTCAATATCGCCGTTTATTACCGCATCAAGGTTGTAAGAGGTAAGGCCTATCCTGTGGTCGGTAACCCGGCCCTGTGGCCAGTTGTAGGTCCTTATTTTTGCGCTACGGTCACCGGTGCTTACCAGCGTTTTTCTATGGCGGCTAATTTCGTCTTCCTGTTTGCGTACCTGCTCTTCGTACAAGCGGCTTCTTAACATGGTCATGGCCTTTTCGCGGTTGCCCAGCTGGCTACGTTCGGTTTGGCACACCACCACTGTGCCTGTAGGTAGGTGGGTAAGCAATACCTTGGTTTCAACCTTGTTTACGTTTTGACCACCGGCGCCACCACTTCGGGCAGTTTCCATTTTTACATCAGCAGGGTTTAGTTCAAAGTCAATTTCTTCGGCTTCGGGCATTACGGCCACGGTGGCTGCCGAGGTGTGCACCCTGCCCTGCGTTTCGGTGTTGGGTACTCTTTGTACCCGGTGTACGCCACTTTCAAACTTTAAGGTGCCGTATACATCTTCGCCCTGTATTTCAACCAACACTTCCTTATATCCGCCTACTGTTCCTTCGCTTTCGCTTACTATTTGCGCCTTCCAGCCGCGCCGGCTACTGTAGCGCAGGTACATATTTAAAAGGTTGCCCACAAACAAACTGGCTTCGTCGCCGCCGGTACCTGCTCTTAGTTCTAAAATGGCGTTTTTATCGTCTTGCGGGTCTTTGGGTATCAACAGCTTCGTCAATTGCTTTTCAAGGGCTTCCTTTTTTACTTCCAGCTCGGGTAACTCCATTTTTGCCAGTTCGCGTAAATCATCGTCGTTGCTGTTCATTGCCTGCTTGCCAAAATCATACTCCGACAATACTTTTTTGTACTGCTCAAAAGGTTCCACAATTTTTTCGAGGCTGCGATACTCCTTACTGAGTTGTTGGAACGCCTTTTGATTACCGATTATTTCGGGATTGGTGAGCGCAACGCCTACCTGTTGGAACCTGCCTTTAATGGCTTCAAGTTTATCTATCACTTACGGTGTTATTTTATAATGATTTCAACCGGTGAGGGCTGTTACTTTTTGCCCTCTTGAACCACCTGCTACAAAAAGCTGTGAACAGGGTAGAAACTAAGGAAACAGTATTTTAAACGGCTGCAAAGTTAAGCTTTCCCAACTATTGGTAAACTAACCTATGCAGTTAACAAAACAAGCTTAACCGCATCATAGAATTGCTGCCGGTGAATGGTGCGACATGCGGCCCTGCAGTAAACACCAAAGTGGTTTGGCCGGGATAACCGGCCTGGCTGAAGCCGGACGGGCAAGTAAAGCCTTGCAGAGAAAGTAAGCCGTTAACCAAAAAAAATTAAAAAGTACCACGATTGGCAAACCTGTAAGTGCACTTATTTTTGAGCTACTATGAACCTGAGGAAATTTTGCGGACAACAAGTGTTTAATGGCGAAGCATTATTGGATGGCGACCATGTTGTAATAACTAATGACGAAGGTATAGTGCAGGATGTAGTGCCATTATTGGAGGCGGGTGAAGGCGTGGAACGGTACGAAGGCATACTTAGCCCGGGATTTATAAACTGCCATTGCCACCTTGAATTAAGCCATATGAAGGGCCTTGTACCCGAAAAAACCGGGTTGGTTGATTTTGTGTATAAGGTGGTAACGCAAAGGCATTTTTTGCCCGAAGAAATTACCTCTGCCATTGCCCTAGGCGAAAAAGAAATGATTGACAACGGTATTGTGGCCGTGGGCGACATTTGCAATACCACGTTTACGCTGTTGCAAAAACAACAACAACAACTTGCCTATTTTAATTTTATTGAGGCAAGTGGCTGGCTACCCGGCGGTGCAGCCGCACGGTTTATTGCAAGCCGCCAAACCTACCAACAATTTATCGATGCAAAGTTGGTGGCATCACTGGTACCCCATGCACCTTACTCAGTCAGCCACGTAATGTGGCAAAAATTAGCACCTTATTTTAACGGCCAAACCATTACGATACATAACCAGGAAACTGCTTTTGAAAATGCGTTTTTTACCAATGGAACCGGCGATTTTTTGCGGATGTACCAGTTGATGAATATTGACAACAGCCATTATGTGCCGGGCGGAAAAACGAGCCTGCAAACAGTATTTTCAAACATGGCAAAGGCTAAAAGCCTGGTGCTGGTGCATAACACATTTACTACTGCCGGCGATGTAGCTTTTGCAACCGAAAGGTCAAAAAATAGTGGGCAGCAATTGTTTTGGTGCATTTGCATAAACGCTAATTTGTATATTGAAGATGTAGTACCGCCCATACAACTTTTGCGCAATAACCATTGCCAGATAGTGTTGGGCACCGATAGCCTTGCCAGCAACCACCAGCTTAGCATATTGAACGAAATGCGGGTTATAAAAACCCATTTTGCTGCAGTGGGTTTGGAGGAAATGTTGCGATGGGCCACCATTAATGGCGCCACCGCCCTGCAAATGGACGATAAACTAGGCAGTTTTGAAAAGGGTAAAAAACCGGGCGTAGTGCAGTTGAGCGATGACTTGACAAAGGTGCAACGGCTTTTGTAAACAGTAGGCAGTAGTGAGTAGTGAGTAGGCAGTAGTGAGTAGTGAGTAGTGAGTAGTGAGTAGTGAGTAGGCAGTAGTGAGTAGGCAGTAGTGAGTAGGCAATAGTGAGTAGTGAGTAGGCAGTAGTGAGTAGTGAGTAGTGAGTAGTGAGTAGGCAGTAGTGTGTAGTGAGTATGCAGTAGTGAATAGTGAGTAGTGAGTAGTGAGTAGCGAGTAGGCAGTAGTGAGTAGTGAATAATTAATGGTAGGCTTCCCGGAGTAATTTAATCACTTACAACTGACTTTTCCACTTTGAGCTAATTACGACAATTTTACAATTAACATGACGGTAGTAACAAATTTTCGGTAAAATTAGGTTATTGAGTAATGGTCAGTTGTCAAAAGCCTTTGCATAGAAGTTCCATTTCTGTGGTTATATAATCTCTGCTTTTAGCTTTGCTATTATTCTTTTTTTAAAAGATGGTGGCTTTACACTTTACCCCAAAATTTGGTGAAGGATGGGCAGGCTTTTTATTTCGCCAAAATCGCTTACATGCAAGGTAAAATATTGCTGGTAAGCCAAAATAAGTTCGCGCCTAACTTCTTTTGACAGCCTTATGTTTTCAAGATCGTTATAAAAATGAATGCTCAATAATTGGCTGGTGTGTTGCGCCAACCGACCGTCAAGGTAATAAGAGTGATTGGGTGGTTCGGAGGTAAACTGGCCTTCGGCAAGGTCGCAAACAGGGGTTGCTGTACTGTAACCACCCTGAATTTTAAACCCAAGTTCGCCTGCAAGGTGCAGCGCAAAATACAAGGGAAGATTTGCGGTAAGCAGGTCGTTTCCCCCATCAAGCTGTTTAAAAGTGTCCTGTACAAGGTAAAAAAGCTCGGGGTTGGCTTCGGGCTGTTTTAGACAGTGCAACAACATTTCGACCACGTACAGGGCTACCGTATTTTTTACTACACTAAATAACACATGCTCGTACAAAAAGCCCCATTGATATTCCTTTATGTATTGCAGGTTTTTTACCTGGTTGTGATATACTACGAGGTCTAAGATTGCCGCCGGTTGAAAAAATATTTCCCTGCTTCCGCTTTTTTTGGTGGCCTGCCGTATGCCTTTTACTATGTACGATTGTATGCCAAACAGTTCGGTGTAAATAGTTGTAATAATACTGGTTTCGCCATACTTAACTGTACGCAGTACTATACCGGTTGTTTTATGCGTCATGCCGGCAATAGGTTTATAAACATTAATATAAATTGAGTATGGTTATACCTGGTAAAAAGTAAAACAACAGTCGTTGCATTTGAATGCCATTGTAACACCGGTGGCTACAAAACTACTTGTATTGCAAAAGAGTGGAGGCTTATAAAATGAAGAAGATTTTGTAATGGCCATGAAGTGAAAAAAGCCTTTGGCATTTCACTTTAGGCGAAGTTGAATAGCTGGATAAGATTGCTGATCATCTAATGTTTTACAAGCTATCTTTTACTAAAAAAGCATCGCGAAAGATGTTTTTTTTAAAATGTATACGGGTAATGTTTTATTCAAACGTACTATAGAAGTAAGGTGTTTTAGCTTCAAACTCGGCGCTACACGTGTCAACCATTTTATACACCCGGTTTATGCCCAATGCCTTTCTTTTTTGGTACACTTCCTCCTCAGTACAATTTAATAAAATGTTAGCTATTTGTTCATCGCCAAAGCCGTTCTTTTTTGCTTCTTTTAGTAAAGGTTGGGGCAAACTTTCAAGCGTATGCTCAAGCAGTTGGTGTTCAATGTCGCAAATTTTTTGAACCTGGTATAAAAACCAACGGTCTATGCCTGTTGCCTGTGCAATAGTTTTAACGGTAACTCCGCCCATCAGGGCATCTTTTATTCTAAAGATCCTGTCCCACTTCGGCACTTTAATATATTCAATCAATTCGTCGGTCTTCATTAGGCTTTTGCCATAATAGCCTAAACCAACGGCATCATTCTCAAGGCTTTGACAAGCTTTTTGAAGTGCCTCTGTAAAACTGCGGCCTATGGCCATTACCTCGCCTACACTCTTCATGCTTAAGCCTAGCGTATCATTGGCTCCCTTAAATTTGTCAAAATTCCAGCGGGGTACTTTTACAATTACATAGTCAATAGCTGGTTCAAAATAGGCCGAGGTAGTTTTAGTTATTTGATTTTTTAATTCGTTGAGGTTATACCCAATGGCCAGTTTAGCGGCAATTTTTGCAATAGGGTACCCGGTGGCTTTGCTTGCCAGTGCCGATGACCGGCTTACCCTTGGGTTTATTTCAACTGCTATCAGTTCTTCGTTTTCGGGGTTTATTGCAAACTGTACGTTGCAACCACCCGAAAAGTTGCCAAGGCTGCGCATCATTAAAATACCTTTATTGCGCATGTCCTGAAAGGCGGTGTCGCTCAGCGTCATGGCCGGTGCTACCGTTATACTGTCGCCAGTATGCACGCCCATGGGGTCAACATTTTCTACCGTACAAATAATTACCACGTTATCGTTTTGGTCACGTAGTAGTTCCAGTTCAAATTCCTTCCATCCCAATACTGCTTTTTCAACTAACACCTCGTGCATGGGCGACGCGGTAAGGCCTCTTTCCAGCGCCTCATCCAAATCTTCCTTACCATGTACAAAACCGCCGCCGCTACCACCCAGGGTAAACGATGGCCTAATTACCAGCGGAAAACCTATTTCCTGGGCAAACTCCTTACCTTCCAAAATACTATTGGCTACACGGCTTGGAGCCACCTTAATGCCTATTTTAACCATCAATTGCCTAAACTTTTCACGATCCTCAGCGGTATCTATGGCCGCCACATCAACCCCAATTAAGCGGCAATTGTATTTTTCCCAAATGCCCAGTTCATCGGCCTCTTTACACAGGTTAAGTGCTGTTTGGCCGCCCATGGTAGGCAATACGGCGTCTATTTGGTTTTCTTCCAATATTTTTTCAATACTATCGGCCGTCAATGGCCACAGGTATACTTTATCGGCCATCATTGGGTCGGTCATAATGGTGGCAGGGTTGCTATTTATTAAAATAACTTTTATCCCTTCCTCCCGCAAGCTGCGGGCTGCCTGCGACCCTGCGTAATCAAACTCGCAAGCCTGGCCAATAATAATAGGGCCAGATCCAATAATTAAAACCGATTTAATGGAAGTATCTCTTGGCATTGACGTATAAAATTTGAACAAATGTATAGTTCATGGCCCAAAACGGGCATAGTTTTGCTATTTAGTTGTTTACCAACCATACACAACTAAACAACCAAGCCGCCAAACGGTAGCATAAAACAAACATTGCCAACTTATTAAGATTGGTATAGATATACCGGTATAGTTTGTACCGCAACTGGTAAAATAATATGCCGCCAAAATACATTGAGCCCCATTTAAGGTTTAATCTCGAATGCCTGGGCTCGCCAAATTCAAAAACAAAAACGTTTATTTGGTGAAGCAACATTACGGTTGCCCTTTAAAATAAAAAAGATATTTTTTTGATTAATGCAAAACAACGGGCCTACAACTATATAAAAAAACCCGGGTACCTACAACCAATACGCCCCATCAATTGCCGAGGCAGGAAACATTCTTTTTATCGTGGTAAGATTGGCGTTTTAATTGCCATACATTCTTTTGGCGGCCGGGCAGGCCAACCTATAACACTAAAAAAAGGTTATAAACAGGCAGGCTTATGAAGTACGATAAAGGCGCGAAAACCGCTAATAATAAAAATCTATCGGAGAAACAGCATGCTTTAAACCGGAAAACATAACAAAACCACTGATTATAAAAAAACTGCACACCGGGTTAGCCATAGCTAACGTTCCGGGCAGCATTAAAAGTATGGCCGTAATCCTTTAAGTACCCTTTGGTATAGTATTGTAAAATTACCGCCAGAACAGCCAGCCCCCTAAAGGCGTTCAAAGGCTCCAGCCGGTTAATTAAAATATTATTAAAATGCTTACTCCATTAATGGCATCGGGGCTGTTAAATATTGCTATCTTTTTTTCAACAAAAATTATTGCCTTTACATTTGGCGCTATGACCGCAAAGTTTATTATAAGCGTATTATCGGCAACGGCCTTTTTATGCAGTACTAACGGAAACACGCAACCTGCATCGCCTCAAAATTATCCGCAGGGCTATTTTAGAAATCCATTGGGCATACCAATTCAACTGGTAGCTAATTTTGGAGCATTGCGCACCAACCACTACCACATGGGGCTTGATATAAGGACACAGCAACGGGAAAACCTGCCAATATATGCTGCAGCCGAAGGGTTTATAAGCAGGATTAAAATTGAGCGATTTGGCTTTGGCAGAGCTATTTACATAACACATCCTAATGGTTTTACCACATTGTATGCCCACCTTAATAATTTTTACCCTGCACTTAACGCATATCTTAAAACATCGCAATACGCAGCAAAAAGCTGGGAGCAGGACCTGTATTTTTCGCCTGGGCAATTTAAGGTTACCAAAGGCCAGTTTATTGCATACAGCGGTAATACGGGTGGATCGGCAGGGCCGCACCTTCACTTTGAAATAAGAGAAACCTACTCCGAAGAAAATGTAAACCCCCTGTTGTTTGGTTTTGAAATAACCGACAACATTGCCCCTGTTATAAACCAGTTATACCTGTACGATAGAAGTGCAAGCAGCTATGAAACACGCCCAAGGTTAGTGCCTATTCGTAAAACAGGTGCTAACTATGCCGCCACAAGCAACGTTGTTACCATCCCTTCGGCAAAACTTGATATTGGTATTAATGCATTAGATAAGGTAAACGGCTCACCATTTGCCGTAGGCGTATTTAGTGTAGCCCTTTACCTTGATGGAAAATTGCAAAATGGTTTCAGCATTGACGACTTTTCGTACCCGCAAAGCAGGTATATTAATGGCAGTACCGATTATAGCAACCGCGCAAGGGGTGGCAGTTGGATACAATACATACACCCTTTACCGGCCAACAACATTTCAATATTTACTGTTAGCAACTCCAAAAGCTATGTAGAACTTACAGACACCGATGTACATAAGATTTTGCTGGTGCTAAAAGATGCAGCCGGTAACAGTACCTCGGTAAATTTTAACATACAATACAATGGGCAACCTGCTAAAGTTAAAGCGTACACCAACGCAACGGTTATAGTACCCAACCAGCCCAATGTTGTAAAAACAACCAACTTGGAAGCTTATTTTTCGGATAAGGCTTTTTACGATACCGTGTATTTTACCACCGCAGAAAAATTGCCAGCGGCGAAAAATGCGGTATCTCCCCTATTTAGTTTGCATAACTATACAGTGCCGGTACACGATAGCTTTACGGTTTCAATAAAACCCTCCTTACCTGTGGCGGCTGCGCAACTTCAAAAAATTGCGGTTCAGTTAACTAATAATAAATCGAAGGAAGCAACCAAAGGCACATTGAACAATGGATGGTACAATGCAAAATTTAGAGATCTGGGCGATTTTCAATTGTTAATTGATGAGACCCCGCCGGTTATAACCCCCATTGGTTTTGCTGATGGCGGCAATGTAAAAGGCAAACCGTCGCTAACCATTTTGGTAACCGACAATTTGACCCAGCTCACCAGCTTTAGGGCCGAACTTGATGGCAACTGGCTAATGTTTAAGCGAAAAAAAGATTATTTTATTTACGATTTTGATGACTTTTTTGCCCCCGGCACTCATTATTTAGTAATAACAGCTACAGATGCATTGGGCAATAGGGCCGAAAAGCGTTATACCTTAACCCGTTGATAAAATACAAAAGCAATACATTTAATAAAACCTTTTAGGGAAGCGTAGGTTATAGAAGGTAAAAAACAACTCCATGTCAACACTTACTACTGGTGATAAAGCCCCGGCAATAAAAGGGATAGATCAAAATGGCGAAACCATTGAACTGAAAAGTTTCATTGGAAAAAAGGTGGTATTGTACTTTTACCCAAAAGATGATACACCAGGTTGCACTGCGCAGGCATGCAACCTTAGAGACAACCATTCTGAACTATTAAAAAAGGGCTTCCAGGTAATTGGGGTTAGCAACGACAGTGTAAAAAAGCACAAAAAGTTTGAAACCAAATACGAACTGCCTTTTCCCCTAATTGCGGATGAAGACAAACTTATTGTGGAGGCATACGGCGTATATGGCGAAAAAAAATTTATGGGTAAAACATATATGGGTATAACCCGCACCACTTTTTTAATTGACGAAAAAGGCAACATCAACCATATTATTGCAAAGCCTGATACAGCCAACCAAACTTCGCAGGTGCTGGCGTCGTGGCAGAAATAACAACCTTACCCTGCAAATAATTACCGCTTTATTAAATCCAACTATATTTAGCAACCACCTTATCTGAAAGTAAAGGTTACTTTAAGGCAGCAATGCAACTGGATGAGTAACTTTACAGTCTGTGGGTGCAATTGTTGCCCCATTAACAGGCAATTTTAGTAACTCAACCTGCTAACGAGAAAATGATTGTTGTGACCATTAAGGAAAATTCGTTTATGGCCCGGCTTGCTGCTATTAAATTAAAGCAATCCAAAATGGCAATGGTTATTGGCAAAACCATTTATTTGCACAATACCACTAAGTCCGAATTTTTAATGAATAAAAAATGGCTCAGGCACGAAATTGCCCATGTAAAACAATACCAAAAACAAAGCGTTCTCAGGTTTCTTTTTTTATACCTGATGGAAAATTTTAACAATGGTTACGCCAATAACCGATTTGAGGTGGAGGCCAGGCAAAAAGAGAGAGATCTTAGTATTTTAGACGGAATAGAGATCAATTAATTACCCATTGCAACTGGCCCGCGCCTACACTAATAGTTTGGCCGGTATATAGCAACAAGGCACCGGTACTGTCAACACCAATTATTTTTGCTGTTATTTCCGCACCCCCCATTTTAAACCGGGCAATTTCGTTTAGTTTATACATAGCCGATTGAAAGCCGGCAAATAGCAAAAGGTTGCCCTGGGTAAGCAACTGCTGCCATTTTAGCTCAATATCCGCACATAACTGTTGGGCCATGGCCGGTACATTAAAACGTTTTCCGGTTATTTGTGCCAGCGATACCGGGTTTGATAGCGAGGGGTGAAACACTGTTTGATTAATATTTAACCCTATGCCCACCACCGCATATTTCCATTGCTTACCCAAAACAATGTTTTCTATTAATATTCCACCTGCCTTTCTGTCTTTCCAATATATATCGTTGGGCCATTTTATGGTAGTATGACCCATGGCTTCGGCAAAAAAAATATTATGGCAGCAAAGGGCTACCATGGCGCTGAGCGCAAACTGGTCTGCCATCGAAAGCGCCGAAGTATCAATTAAAATACTCATCGCTATATTTTTTCCCGGCTCGCCTAGCCATACTTTGCCACGTTGGCCTTTGCCATTTGTTTGGCTATGCGCCAGCCATGTACAACCATGCCCTGCCAATGAGGCTTGCACCTGTGTAATGGCATAGTTGTTGGTGCTTTCTACTTCAAATAATTGTACAAACGGTTCACCTATAGGCATAGTACCTGATAAAGGATTGGTATTTTTAACGTTAGTCGAAATTGTTTTTACTCTATTGATGTTACAAGCAAAGGCAAAAGCATTGCAAATGTTTTAGTGTTAACAATTAACAACACTTTTATGTTTTTTTACATTTCTGTTTGTTAGTACATGACGATGCATCTAAAATAAAGGTTGTTGGCAAAAAATCGCCATCATAACTTTCAGAAGTCTTAAATAACATTTTGTTTTAACCGGCGAAATGTCAAAAAATATCATTAATTAAAAGATCTATTTATTGGAACCACTTATATTACTCTCCTCGCGTAAAAAAAGCAGCTCAGTTAAAACTACCAGAAACTCAAGGCTTTTTAAATCAATCATAAACGCAATTCAGGAAAAAAAAGGTGAAAAGATCATGTCGCTTGACCTACGTAAAATAAACGAAGCAGTGGCCGATTTTTTTATTATTTGCGAAGCCGGTAACCCACAGCAGGTTAGGGCTATTGGTCAGTTTGTTGAAGAAGAAGTGAAAAAACACTGCGACGAAAACGCTTACAAACACGAAGGCTACCAGGCGTTACAATGGGTGCTTATTGACTATGTAAATATTGTAGTACACGTGATGCTACCAGATACCCGGAAATTTTATAACCTTGATGAAATGTGGAGCGATGCAGAAATGCAGGAGCACAGAGGTTAAAAAACAATGGAAATGCTAAACTTTTTATAACAGATTTTATTAAACAGAGAAGAAAGCAGGTTATGGCAAAAGAAGATAAAAAACCAAGAGATTTTAGAAACATTCCGGGTTTACCTAACAACGGCGATGATAAAACACCCCGCAAAGGCCCCAAATTCAGCATATATTGGATTTATGCAATTATTGCTGTGGTATTGATAGGCGCAAACTTTATAAAGATGAGCCCCGATGCGCTAAAAACAACCGAACTGGAGTTTAGGCAAAAAATGTTGGCCAATGGCGACGTTGAAAAACTTGACCTTGTAAAAAACAAGGAACTGGTTAGGGTATATGTTAAAAAGGAAAGTTTAAGTAAAGCTTTTTACCAGCAACTTGCCAAAAACAAAAGCAATGGTTTGGCAAAAGGCCCCCAGTTTGAGTTTACGGTAACGGATTGGGAAAGTTTTAATGCTGCGCAAAGTTCATTTTTTAAAGACTCCGCTGCAAACCCATTAGGTGTTGAAAAAGTGCCGGAAACAGTAGCTAACGAAGGTGAATGGTTTGGACCGATAGCTAATACCTTAGTAACTATATTATTATTTGTAGGCCTTTGGGTGCTGTTAATGCGTAAAATGGGCGGTCCCGCCGGCGGTGGTGGCCCGGGGGGTATATTTAACATAGGCAAATCAAAAGCCACCCTTTTTGAAAAAGGTACTCGTGTTAATATCAACTTTGGCGATGTAGCGGGGCTTGACGAGGCAAAGGTGGAGGTTATGGAAATAGTTGATTTTCTTAAAAATCCTAAAAAATACACTGCCCTTGGAGGTAAGATACCCAAAGGCGCCTTATTGGTTGGCCCTCCAGGTACAGGTAAAACCTTACTGGCAAAAGCAATGGCAGGCGAGGCACAGGTACCTTTTTTTAGTCTTAGCGGCAGCGACTTTGTAGAAATGTTTGTGGGAGTAGGCGCCAGCCGGGTACGCGACTTGTTTAAGCAGGCCCGGGAAAAAGCACCCTGTATTATTTTTATTGATGAGATAGATGCCATAGGCCGTGCCCGGGGTCGTAATGCTATAATGAGCAACGACGAGCGGGAAAATACCCTTAATCAGTTGTTGGTTGAAATGGACGGTTTTGGTACCGACATAGGTATTATTATACTTGCAGCTACCAACCGGCCCGATGTGTTGGATACCGCCTTACTTCGCCCTGGCCGTTTTGACAGGCAAATAACCATTGACCGGCCAGATAAAAAAGGTAGAGAAGCAATATTTAAAGTGCACCTTAAGCCGATTAAAATTTCGGAGTACCTTGATGTTCACAAGCTTGCCGAACAAACACCAGGTTTTGCGGGTGCTGATATTGCAAATGTTTGTAACGAAGCTGCTTTAATTGCAGCCCGTAAAGGCAAGGAATCGGTAGATATGACTGACTTTCAGGATGCGATTGACAGGGTAATTGGTGGTCTTGAAAAGAAGAACAAAATTATACTTCCTGAAGAAAAAGCGATTATTGCTTATCACGAAGCTGGTCATGCTATCTGTGGATGGTTTTTGGAACATGCTTACCCATTGCTTAAAGTAACTATCGTACCAAGGGGTTCTGCTGCTTTAGGATATGCCCAGTACACACCTAGAGAGCAATACCTTTACAATACTGACCAGTTAAACGACCAAATAGCTATGACGCTGGGCGGCAGAGCTGCAGAAGATATATTTTTTGGAAAAATATCCACCGGAGCAAGCAATGACTTGCAGCAAATAACCAAAATTGCTTACAGCATGGTTACCGTTTATGGTATGAATGAAAAGGTAGGCCATGTTAGTTATTATGACCCTACTGCCGACAATACCTTTACAAAACCTTACAGTGAGGAAACAGGTAAAATGATTGATGAAGAGGTACGCCGTATAATTGATATATCATACATACGCACAAAGGCCTTACTGACCGAAAAGAAACACGAAGTAGAAATTCTTGCAAAGGAATTATTAGAGAAAGAAGTATTGTTTCAAAGCGATGTGGAAAACCTGATTGGCAAAAGGCCTTTTACCGATAAAAATATACTGGATGTAATGCACGATCAAAGTGTAGAGCTTAGCGCTCCACCTGAAAAAACAGTAGTAGACGCATCTTTGTAAATTAGCAATTAAAATGAAAAGATGATTTCATCATCAGCAAAAGAAAATATCTTAAAAAAAATACGACAGGCCCTGGTAAATCCAGTGCCTGTTCCTTTTTTACACAGTGAAGGTAGCAGCAGCGTATTTCAGTCACCACAGGGCGAGTTGGCCGTTGAATTTGCACAAAATTTTACTGGTTTGCTAGGTAAGTTTGCTTATTGCAGCAACGAGGAAGAGCTGGCCATACAGCTAAACCTTTTATCCGAAAACAGAAAATTTACCAAGGTATTCTGTCGCGAAAATCATTTATACGATCGTTTATTAGCAAACGGTTACACACCGCTGCCAACCAACGATTTAGCAGGTTGCGATGCAAGCATTACGGGTTGCGAGTTACTGGTGGCACGCACTGGCAGCCTGTTAATGAGCACTGCCCAGCTAAGCGGACGAACTACCAGTGTGTATGCCCCCATACACCTTTGCATAGCCTACACCAACCAATTGGTGTTTGATATAAAAGAATCATTGCAAATACTATTAAAAAAATACGAAGGCAACCTGCCATCGCTTATTACGCTGGCTTCGGGGCCCAGCCGTACAGCCGATATAGAAAAAACCCTGGTAGTAGGCGTTCATGGCCCTAAGGAAGTATTTGTTTTTTTGGTAGAAGGCAACAGGCCTGCCAGCCTGGGGTAGCGGCTACATTATTTAATGGTGGCATATTTTTGCACTACCTACGCCGCAAAACCTTTTTACTTTCACACTTAATTAAATAGTTAATTTGAAGCTGTTTATTAAAGCGGTTAATAAATTTAAGCCTTATGGAAATTCAACTTCAACAATTGTTTGTTTATGGCTCATTACGCAGTGGCTTTAAACACCCTGCCTACGAATACATAAGCAGGTACTTTAACCTGGTAGGCAAAGCAAAGGTGAAAGGAAAAATGTACGATATGGGCAATTTTCCGGCTGCTATTGCCTGCACCGACCCGGCATATATTGCTGGTGAATTGTATGTTTTAAAAGACAGCAGGCAGTTTAGCTGGGCTTTTGAACAGTTAGACGATTATGAAGGCGTACATGGCGAGGAAAATGAACCACCTATGTATGTTAGGGCAATTTCGGATGTGTACATGTACAACGAAACCATAAGTACTGCGTGGATCTATTGGTATAACGGAAACATCAGCAACAAACCGTTTATTGCCTCGGGAGACATACTTGAATATATTAAGCAAAAAAGCAAATTTTAAAGATGGAAGCCGCCCCATCAAAAAAAATATACTTTCTTTCCGATTTTCACCTTGGAACACCTAACTACGAGGCAAGCCTGGAACGCGAAAAAAAAATTGTCTCTTTTCTTGATTTTGCGGGAAAACAGGCCGCTGCCATATTTATAGTAGGCGATATGTTTGATTTTTGGTACGAATACCAGCAGGTGGTACCAAAGGGGTATGTTAGAATTTTTGGTAAACTGGCCGAGTTAACCGACAAGGGAGTACCTATTTATTTTTTTGTAGGCAACCACGATATGTGGATGAAAGGCTATTTTGAACAGGAGTTAAACATACCCGTTTACTTTAAACCGCGCATATTTACCTTTAACAACAAACAGTTTTATATAGGCCACGGCGATGGGCTTGGCCCCGGCGACCACGGTTATAAATTTTTAAAAGTAGTTTTTAGAAACTCCGTTTGCCAATGGCTGTTTGGCCTGCTGCCACCAGCTATTTCAATAGGTGCCGCCAACTATTTTAGCCGTAAAAGCCGTAAAAAAACCAACCCGGATGAGTATGTTTTTTTGGGCGAAGACAAGGAATGGCTGGTGATTTACTCCCGCGAAATACTGGCCAAACAACCTATTGATTATTTTATTTTTGGCCACCGGCACGTACCCATTAATTACGAACTAAGCCCCCGAAGCAGGTATGTTAACCTGGGCGACTGGATAGTAAATTTTACCTATGCCGAATTTGACGGCACCAACATTAAACTGTTAACCTGGAAGTAGTGAAAATAAAATTTAAACCGGGCCCCGGCTCACAAAAAAACCATTTTAAAGGTAACAAGCCATGTACCCCTTGCAAGTACTTTAAAGGTATTGTTGTTTGGTGCGTCTTTGCAGCCTTGACATTCAATACCTTAACCAGCGTTTTTGCACAGGTTCCACCGGCTGTTTTACTTCTAACTAAAATAAATACCCTTGGCAGCGATGTTATTAATTTTGGGGTAGATAACCTTGGCAATCTTTACCTGGTAAACAGTACTAACCAGGTAAAAAAACTATCGGAAAAAGGAGATTCCATAGCTGTATTTAACGATATCAGGCGGTATGGCAACCTATATTCAATTGACGTGACCAACCCGCTAAAAGTAATACTGTACTATAAAGATTTTACAACAATTGTAGTATTGGACCGGTTGCTAAATAAGCGCAACACCATTGACCTGCGTAAGGCAAATATTTTTCAGGTTAGAGCGGTAGCAACAAGCTACGATGGAAATGTTTGGGTGTTTGACGAACTGGACGGAAAGATTAAAAAGATTGATGATTATGGAAAGGTAATTTTTGAAAGCACCGATTTGCGTGTTGCATTACCCGATAGCCCTCAACCGATTAATATGTTTGACCGCGACGGACTGCTGTACCTGTACGATAGCAGTAAAGCAATATTTGTTTTTGATTATTATGGTGCATTAAAAAATTCACTTGCCATAAAAGGCTACACCAACCTGCAGGTTATTGATAAAAACACCATTACTGCCCTTTACAAAAAGGAAATAGTGGTTTACAAACCAACTACTTTACAACAATTTACCTTTTTGCTACCTGCCAATGTTAATAATTTTAAGCAACTACATTTTACAAATAGCAAACTGTACGTGTTAACCAATAAGCAAATGGTGGATGTTTACAGTACTCCTTAAAAATAATCTTTTGGTTATTGAGCCAAACATTTCTACCTCCTGGCCTACAATGGTTGTCGTTTCTATTCGCCAAAAGCTTTTTTTACCATCTGGCCCAACTCCTTATCAATCTGGCCGGTACTTCCATACTCAACCACCCTGCCAACTTCCTTACCATCTTTAAACACAATAAAAGTGGGAACATTAATAATAGCGTACTTTTTATGCATATCAGCAAACGCTGTTTTTTCGCGGTCAACACCTACCAACAATATATTTTTTTCAGGGTAATTGCTTTTGTCAACCAGTCTATAATACACCGGCAGCAAATTTTGGGTATCGTGACACCACGTGCCGCCAAAAACCACCATGGTAAACTGCTGTCCAAATTTACTGAACGCAGCTACCGCTTCGGCATCGGCCTGTCCATATTTCATGTTATCGGCAAACCATTTAAAAGCCGTATCGTTTTCAATATTAGCCCTCGTAATGGTTCCTTTCAACACTTTTGTCTCATCATCTTTCACTACTTCAAATGTTGGTTTGGTTAATTGTGCCTTGCTGCTAATGCCACATGCACCCATCACATTTACTACAAAAACCATTAACACTACAAACTTTGCATTTTTCATAATCCTGCTTTTACCTCAAGCAAAAAACCTTTAAACTGTTGCAACGTGTTTACCAGTTGCCATTGCATTTCGGCTTTGCTTTTGTTGGTTTTTAGATAATCTTTAGCACCCTCGATTGAAAATTTTTGTTGACGCAACAGTTGATAAATCAACTGTAAATTTTTTACATCCTCTGGTCTAAACAATCTATCGCCCTTTCTGTTTTTGCGGGGCTTTAAAATATCAAATTCGTTTTCCCAAAATCTTAATAACGATGTGTTTACATTAAACCACTTTGCTACTTCACTTATAGGGTAATACTGCTTTTTAAACAACAATTCATCGTCGGGCACTTGCACCATGGCACTATCGGCCTCTAACTCCTTTAGCGATTTTCGGCCCCGTTTCCGGGGTAACTTTTGTACACTTTTCTGCTTAACTTTCTTTTCTAAATTTTCTTTTAACAGGGCTTCCTTTATGCTGTTTTTAAGGGTTGCCATCGTATTACCCAAAACCAGGCTATATTCGGTATCGGGCTGTTTTACCAAAATAGACGGCCTTGGCTTTTGGCGTTGTTCCAACGGTTGGTCATTGCCTCCTGGTATATTTTTAGCCCTGATCTTTACCGAAATATTGCTGTTTTCAAACACAACATTCCCTTTTGTAAAAGCCTCAATTTGCAATGGCGGTGCTGCCGGCAAATTAAAATTAATGGGATACGCTTCGCCGGTTGTTGGCTTTGTAGCGTGTTCAGGTTGCCCGTTATGTGGCTGCGGGGTAGTATTATTGGGTGTTTCTAATACTTTATCTATCGTTTGTAACAAATTAATAGCTTGTATTTTTGGTGGTGCGTTTTCCCCGCCTTTTTTGCCCTTTTTAACGGGCAAAGGTTGTTCATATTCAACAGGCATTCCAAACAAATCAAGTTGACGCATGGGGTAAAATTAGCAAATGATAAACCCTGTTTGTTACCTGTATTGTAAAAGTGGATAATATTATGCTGGCAGGGTTAATCAAAGCTTTGATTGCTGGCTGCAGCCAGTTTTAACATCCTGTCAAACTGTTCGGGCGACAGGTCGTTATAAAAAAAGTAAACGGGGTTTACCGGGTTACCATTTTTATGTACCTCGTAGTGGCAATGTGGGCCAGTGCTTTTACCTGTGTTACCAACCCAACCTATTACCTCGCCCCGCTGTACCATTTTGCCAGCCCTCACCTTTATACGCACCATGTGGGCATACAATGTTTCGTAGCCATAGCCATGGTTTATTACTACATGGTTTCCAAATCCTCCATTTTCAAAATTTGCCGCCTTCACACGTCCATCGGCAGTGGCGTAAATTGGGGTTCCCTGCGGGGCTGAAAAATCCAACCCCTCATGAAACTTGGTAACTTTATACACCGGGTCTATACGGCTACCAAAACCTGAGGCAATTTTACGCAGGTCTTTATTACTTACAGGTTGAATGGCAGGTATGGCAGAAAGTAATTTTTCCTTGTTTTTGATCATTTCGTCAATTTCGGCATAGCTTTTTGTTTGGTACGCTACCCTTGCGCCAAGGTTGCTTAACTGGTTTAGCAACCCACCTATAAGTGCGTCGTCGCTAAGGCGCTGCACCAACATTACTTCTGTTTTCTTTTCCTGCTCTTTGGCCCTTGCGCTGTCGGGTATTGGGTTGGCCTCAAATATGGCACGATACACCTGGTTATCCCGGTTTTCTAACTCCGCCAGTTTTTTTTCAAGGTCAGTTATTTCATTTTCCATCAGGGCATACCCCTCACGGTAATCCTGTACCTGGCTTTTCAATATTTTTTCGTTGGGCGATCCAATATATTTAAAACCTAACCAAACTATTAACCCGGCAGTAACAAGGGCAGTTGCCAAAAAAGCAAAAACCCTTAACAATTTTACTCGTAAGGGCACCTCTAGTTTTTCGTACCGTAAACTATGTGTGTTATAATAATATTTTATCTTTTTCAAAATACCTCAACTATCAATGTATGCCAACCTATAGGGTAGTGCTTACGAATACGTGGTTAAAAAATTACTGCCTTTTTAAAGTTGGCGGCCAAAAGGTATACAATATCTGCCACTAATATTTTTACCAAAAACCTTACCTGCCTTTGTTACCTTTACGCCCGTTGTAATAACGGCAAATATAATTTCAGATACCTTAATATTCAGCCAAATATTTTTTTCGCAACATGATGTCAAGTGCCGAAATAAGACAACAATTTCTCTCGTTTTTTAAAACTAAACAGCACATTATTGTTCCTTCCGCCCCTATTGTAATTAAAAACGACCCCACGCTTTTATTTACCAATGCAGGTATGAACCAGTTTAAGGATTACTTTTTGGGTAATAAAAAACCTGGGTATAACCAAATAGCCGATACCCAAAAATGTTTACGGGTTAGTGGTAAACACAATGATTTGGAAGAAGTGGGCGTGGATAACTACCACCACACTATGTTTGAAATGTTGGGCAACTGGAGCATTGGCGATGCAGCCAACAACACCGCCGGTTATTTTAAAAAAGAAGCAATAGCCTATGCCTGGCAACTTTTAACCGGCGTTTACAACATTGATGCGGAAAGGCTATACGTAACTATTTTTGAAGGCGATTCTTCTGAGCAATTGGCAAAAGATGATGAAGCCTGCGAAGAGTGGAAAAAAGTAGTGCCACCCAACCGCATTTTGTTAGGCAATAAAAAAGATAATTTTTGGGAAATGGGCGACACAGGCCCCTGTGGGCCCTGCACCGAAATACACTACGATGGCCGCACCGATATCGAAAGAAAAACCACCGATGGAAATACGTTGGTAAACAACGATCACGACCAGGTAATTGAAATCTGGAACCTGGTATTTATTCAATACAACCGTTTAAAAAGCGGTGTGCTTGAACCGTTGCCTGCCCGCCATGTTGATACAGGTATGGGCTTTGAAAGGCTGGTGCGGGTAATACAACAAAAAAGCAGCAACTACGATACTGACCTTTTTTCAAGTACCCTTTCGGCTATTGAGCAACTAACAGGTAAACAGTACGATGCCAGCCAAAGCAAGCAAGCCATTGCTTTTAGGGTATTGGCCGACCATATCAGGGCCATTTGTTTTACCATTGCCGATGGGCAACTGCCTGCAAATACCGGGGCAGGTTATGTCATCCGCCGCATTTTACGCAGGGCGGTCAGGTACTATTATTCCTACCTGCATCATAAACAACCGCTATTACACCAATTAGTGCCGGTTATTGCCAAACAGTTTAAAACAGTTTTTACCGAGCTATACCAACAGCAGCAGTTTGTTGCAAAAGTGGTAAAGGAAGAAGAAGAAGCTTTTTTACGTACCCTTGAAAAAGGGCTTAAAAAAATGGACGACATTATTGCAGGTGCCCGGGCTTTAACAAACAACACCATCAATGGAAAGTCGGCCTTTGAACTGTTTGACACCTACGGATTTCCCATAGACCTTACCCGGTTAATAGCCGACGAACAACATTTGCAGGTAAACGAGCAGGAATTTGAATCCGAAATGCAACAGCAAAAAAACCGTAGCCGCGCAGCTTCGGTGGTTGATGCAGGCGATTGGATAGTGCTGGATAATTATTCGCTAAGCGAGTTTATAGGGTACCACAGCATTGAAATCAATAGCCGGGTACTAAAATATAGAAAAGTAACACTGAAGGGAAAAGATAGCTACCAAATGGTATTGGAAACAACTCCATTTTATGCCGAAAGCGGCGGGCAGGTGGGTGACAAAGGGGTGCTGCTGTTTAACAACGAACCAATTGATGTATTCGACACAAAAAAAGAAAACAACCTGACTATACATTTTACCAATAAACTACCGGTTGATATTGGTGGCGATTTATTGGCAAAAGTTTTTTTACCCGATAGAAAAGCAATTGAGTTTAACCACACCGCTACCCACCTGTTACACGCCGCGATAAGGCAGGTGCTGGGCCAGCACGTTACCCAAAAAGGCAGCCTGGTAAACAGTGATTACCTGCGTTTTGACTTTGCTCATTTTAGTAAAGTTTCACCCGCCCAAATTGAAGAGATAGAACAAATAGTGAATGAAAAAATTAGGGCAAATATTCCTGTATGTATAAAAGAAATGCCGAAGGACGATGCGTTGGCAATGGGCGCAATGGCCTTGTTTGGCGAAAAATACCACGAGGTGGTACGGGTGGTAATTATTGACCCCGGCTTTTCGGTTGAACTTTGCGGCGGCACCCATACCCGGCAAACGGGGCAATTGGGCTTTTTTAAAATTAAACACGAAACAGCTGTTGCGGCAGGTGTGCGGCGTATTGAAGCGGTAACAGGCATTGGGGCAGAACAATTTATCCATCATAACTTTACCGTTTTATCGCAAATAAAAGAGGCGCTAAAAAACCCGGCCGATGCAGCAAAGGCCATTAACGATCTGCACCATACCAACACCCAGCTAAAAAAGAAAATTGAAAGCTTTGAGGCCAAACAGGTTTCGGCATTGATAGCAGAATTGGCGGGTAAAAGCCAGCTAATAAACGGAATACAGTTTATTGGCCAAATAATAGAAACAAGCAACGCCGAGGCACTTAAAAAAATAGCGACCGAACTAACACAACTAGTTAAGTTGTCAGTAATTGTGCTGGCCGCCATAGTAGAAGGTAAGGCACATGTTGTAATAGGCATTGATAAAACAGTAGCTGGCGATAAAGGCCTGGATGCAATAAAATTAATAAAGGAAAAAGTTGCCCCAATTATTAAAGGTGGCGGCGGTGGTCAAAAATTATTGGCTTCTGCCGGTGGGCAAAATGTCAGCAACCTACCCGCGGTAATTGCAGGTATAAAAGGGTTGTTGTAGCCTGCCAGTACCAAATAAAATAAATGAATGCGTACGCTTTTTGAATCTGAACGATTGGCTTTCAGGCAATTTACTTTGCAGGATGCCCCATTAATTTTTGAGCTGAACAGCGATTTTGCTGTGGTAAAATACCTGAACGAACCCGTGGTAACGCTTCAAAAAGCCGCCGAAGTGTTATCCGATATCATACTGCCGCATTATTCCTTGTACAACCACGGCCGTTGGGCCGTGTAACTAAAAGCCACCCAACAATTTATAGGCTGGTGCGGGTTAAAATATCTGCCTGAAGCAAACGAGGTAGACCTGGGCTACCGGTTTATGAAAAAACATTGGGGCAATGGTTATGCTACCGAAGCAGCCATATAAACCATTGGCTACGCGTTTTCGGTGTTACCATTGCAGCAATTAGTAGCCACGACTAGTGTTGATAATTTTGCCTCGCAAAGGGTGCTTGAAAAAGCCGGGTTCATTTATGTAGGCCACGGGTTTATTGACGGATGTAATGTCAAATCGTATGTACTAACAAAACCAGCACTATTATTTGCCAAAAAGCTTTGCCATTGTTACCCTGCATAACTTCACTGGGTTTTAACATTTCCGAAACTTTTCGTATATCAAAAATTACTGTAGATTTGATCTACTAAACATTTCGTACAACGTAAAAACACAACATGAAAAATTGTATAAAAGTAGCAGTGGTATTTTTAGGCGTAATACTCGTTTCGGCAAATACATGGGCGCAACCTAATAAAAACAGCGCCGAAACAATTGAAAAGAAAGAAGAGATCGTTATTAGGAAAAATGGCAAAAGCACCGAAAAAACCACAATTGTAATTGAAGGTGATAAAGTAACCGTAAATGGTAAACCTGTAGATGATTTTAATGGTAGTAACATTACCATTATTCGCCGCGACGGCAGCCGTGGATTATGGAACGACAATGATAGTCGGGAATTTGAGTTTGAAATGGAAAACAACCGATCAACAATGATGGCCCCAAAAAAGCCAGGCGCACCAAACAAGGCATTACTGGGCGTAATGACCATGGCTGCCGGCAATGGTGCAAAAGTTACCAATGTAAGCAAAGGCAGCGCTGCCGAAAAAGCCGGTATTAAAAACGATGATATTATAACCAAAGTAGGCGACGAAAAAATTGAAAACCCGGCAGACCTGGCCAAAGCCGTTGCCAAATACAAACCCGAAGAAATCGTAAACATAATACTGCTTCGCGATAAAAAGGAGCAAATGGTAAAAGCTACGCTTGACGAAAACAAGTCTCTTTCCATGTTGTTTCGGTTAAGCAACGATAGCTTTGCCCTGAACCTGCCCCGTATACCCAACCCGCCATCGCTAAACGGCCAGGGTTTTCAATGGAACAGTAGGCCTAAAATAGGCTTTCAGGTGCAGGATGTAGAACAAGGAAACGGGGTAGTGATAAAAGAAGTAGAAAAAGACACCCCCGCCGAAAAAGCAGGATTAAAAGAAGGCGATATCATTTTTAATATTAATGATAAAGAATTAATTGGAGTGGATGATATGCGTAGCCGAATTATTTATTTAAAAGAAGGCGATAGTCTGAACGTAGACTACAAAAGAGACGGTAAAAGCCTAAGCAGTACCATTAAAATTCCTAAAATGTTAAAGACTGCAGACTTGTAAATTGCAAGTTTGTCGCTATTAAGTAACCAGCTTTGGTAGTACGATCCTACATTAACCTGACAAAATAAATTGTATATATAAATTGAGGGTAAAAGTAAATGAAACTAGTGTTGTATTGTTTGTAAAACGTTGTAATTGAAAAAAGAGGTAAATAGTAAATTGTAAGTGAATATTTTGTGCAGAGAGGGCTTTACTTACTATTCATTACTGACAACGCATACTTAACTTAATACTTATTAGTAGTAAACCATTAACGACGGTTGCCCGGTATAATATTTTAAAAAAGCCGCCTGCACTTTTTGCAGCGGCTTTTTTGTACAACCAAAACTTGCGTCTGACACACAATATTTTCATGGCTAAACGTATTGTTATTAAAAATGAAGGCTTTATCCTTATCAACCTACCATTAACCCTAATCTAATACCTTTACCATCTTTATAAAAAAGTAGAAAGCTACATGCAGGCACGCTTAAAATATGAAGTGGTTATAGGGTTGGAAGTTCATGCGCAACTGGCTACAAACAGCAAACTGTTTTGTGGCGACAGCGCAGCATTTGGCGGCGAGCCAAACACACATATTAGTGCCATTACGCTGGGCCACCCCGGTACGCTTCCCAAAACCAACAAAAAAGCGGTGGAACTGGCCATAAAAATGGGGCTGGCCAGCCACTGCCAAATTGAAAGGTTCAATTACTTTGCCCGTAAAAATTACTTTTATCCCGATTTGCCCAAAGGTTACCAGGTTAGCCAGCATACTACCCCCATTTGCAAAGGAGGCTACATAACCATACAAACAAGCACGGGCACCAAAAACGTGCAACTTAACCGCATACATATGGAAGAAGATGCGGGCAAAAGCATTCACGATGGCGATGACAACTTTACCTGTGTTGACCTTAACCGTGCAGGGGTAGCACTTATAGAAATTGTGACAGAGCCCGACATGGCCAGTGCCGAAGAAGCCTTTGAATATGTATCGGAAATACGCAAACTGGTACGGTGGATAGGGGTATGCGATGGCAACATGGAAGAGGGCAGCCTTCGCTGCGATGCAAACGTTTCCATTCGCCCGGTTGGCCAAAAAGAACTCGGCACCAGGGTAGAAGTAAAAAATTTAAACAGCATCCGCAACGTAAAAAAAGCCATTGAATACGAAGTTGACCGAATGGTAGCCATGGCCGAAAGAGGTGAAACCATTACCCGGCAAACGCGCAGTTTTAATGCTGACAACGACACCACTTTTAGTATCAGGGACAAAGAAGACGCCAACGATTACCGTTATTTTCCCGAGCCGGACTTAACGCCCTTTAACATTACCGACGATTACCTGGCCAAAATAAAAGCCACCCTTCCGGTATTACCCAACCAGTTGAAACAACAACTTATAAACCAGTTTGCCCTACCACATCAGGATGCTGAACAGTTGTGCGAGGATAAAAAACTGGCAGATTACTTTTTGGCTACAGGTGCATTAACCAGCAATTACAAAGCCGTTGCAAACTGGATGCTCGGCCCCCTAAAACAATATGTTAACGAAAAACAATTGTCGTTTGACAAAGTAACACTACTTCCAAATCAACTGGCATTATTAATAGCCCTCATTGACAGTGGTAAAGTAAACTTCTCCATAGCTTCTCAAAAAATATTGCCGTTGCTTATTGGCAACAACCAGTTACAACCGGTACAAGTAGCCACGCAACTAAACCTGTTGCAGGTAAGCGATACCAGCGAAATTGACAACTGGGTAAGTACGGTATTGGAAAACATGCCCGATAAAGTGGCCGAATACAAAAAAGGAAAAAAAGGATTAATAGGTCTTTTTGTGGGCGAAATAAAAAAATTAAGTAAGGGCAAAGCCGATCCCAAAGTGGCAACCAAAGTGTTAGAAGAACGTTTACAATAATAAAAATAACCCCACATACAATGACAATAAGGTATATGATTGGGCTAACAGCAATGGTATTGCTATTGGCCTGCCAGCAAAACGGCAATAATAGTTTTGAGGTAAAGGGAAAAATCACCAACGCACCCAACAAAAAGGTATTGCTGATGGAAATACCATTTAGCAGCCCACAAGCAGTGGTTTTAGACTCCAGTACGCTTGCAGCCGACGGAAGTTTTAGCCTCAAAGCCAATACAACCGAAGAAGGTATTTATCGACTGGTAGTTAACAATGGCCCAGAGGTAATTTTGATTAACGACAATAAAACCATCGATATTATGATGGATGCCATGGACTACACCAATTATACTGTAAAGGGATCACCGGCCAGTACAAGCCTGCAAAACTTATTTAAAACATATAGAAAAGATGACAGCACACTGTACACCACCTATAAATTATTGGATACGCTGCAAAAGCAAACGGGTATGGATAGTTTGATGGAGGAAGTAAAAAAACTGCGGAACAACCAGGTAAATATAATGAACGACCATATAAAGCAGTTCATTGCCGAATCGAAAAGCCCGGCTGCGGTGTTTTATGGTATTGGCCTTGCCAGCCGAACCCTTCAACCCGACGAACTGAAACCAATAGCCGACAAGGCCGCCGAACGTTTTAAGGAGCATGCCGGAATAGCGCGCATAAAAAGCTTGCTAACACAGCAAATGGCCGAGGTAAAACCAGGCTATGCCTTACTAAAACAGCAGGCACCACCCCTATCAATGCCTAACGAAAACGGCAAAATAATAAGCGTGGCCGACTTTACGGGTAAATATGTGTTGGTTGATTTTTGGGCCAGTTGGTGCTCGCCCTGCCGAGGCGAAAATCCTAATGTGGTAGCAGCCTACAACAAATACAAAAACAAAAACTTTACCGTTTTAGGTGTGTCGCTTGACAGGGATAAGGACGCATGGATAAAAGCAATTATTGCCGATAAGCTTACATGGCCACAAATGAGCGACCTACGTATGTGGGAAAGCACTGCCACCAGTGTATACCAGTTTAACGAAATACCGTTTAATGTTTTAATTGACCCGCAGGGTACCATTATTGCCAGCTCGTTACGAGGCGAGGAACTACAAAACAAACTGGCGGAGGTGTTAAAATAACAGAGTGGACATCAAAATTTTACCCATCACTGTAAACCAAAAAAAGCTTTTACATTCAGTACTAAACGGCCTTTTTATTAAAAATTATAATTGTATGTCTTGGACCTCCCACAAACGCACCCCACCTTGCCTAACCCAAACGAAAGTAGAGTGCATTTATTTTTGAATTAGGCAATGTAGATTTGTCAAAAGCCCGGAAGTTTGACGTCAAATTATTTTTTTTGGGGTCAAACAGTAGGACGTCTATTTAACATCCTTGCGTCGCACTCGTGTACGTCATATTTTCATGGCGGCTTTTAGCACATAAAATGCCATTCGCCAATTATATTTATTCCTATATTTTCTACACGGCATATTTGCTTTAAAACAATGTGGTAGGCTATTGCCTGCTAAACAATAAAGTAGATATGGGCTTTAGTTTATTTAAGACATTGCATTTTACTGATACAGGTGGGTAACGACTGGCCGACTGGCCTTAGCCAGGCACACTTTCATTCAACTAACACTGGCATCGCCAACCTTTAAAGTAATTGTTACCAATAATTGTAAACATCTTCTAAAAAAAAAACCGCCTTTACCAATACGGTAAAGGCGGTTTATTAAATGTCATGGATATTTTTACTAGCGCCTAAGTGTTACCTGGTAAATATCGGGGGCATATCCTACACCAAATATACCTACCTGCATTACCAACACAATACGTTGGTTACAAATAGAAAATGTACCCACAAGTCCACCACCAGCAACCGAAACAGCCCGTACACCAAACGGTTGACCCGCAAATCCAGCACCAAAAACATCAGCAGCGTTTCCGCCGGCATTCTGGGTTACCAGCGTTGCACGCCTGTTGTTTGGGTTTGTCCAATCAAGCGTAAATGTAAGTGGCGTCCAGCCTGCATCAAATATGTTGGCTACTGTAATTGTGCCGGTAGTAGCACTGGTTTGCTGCACTTTTGTAACTGTAGTAGTGTAAGGACCATATAGCGTCCCACCAAAATCTTCGTTTGTTCTTGCATACACTCCTAAAAACTCATCAAGATTAACATCGCCATCAAAACAGGGACCACGCATTGCAAGCGTAAAGGTGGTATTGAAACCAGCCTCTTTACCAGCCTCTATAATAGTAAATCTAAGCGAATCTCTACGGCCGGCCTGGTAGGCCGCGAGATTACCCCTTACCAAAAAACTATCGATAGCCGAACCTGCTTTTATGGTTACCGTGCTGCTGCTAAGCGTATACTGTGCGGGTGAGGCAGCACCTGTGGGCGACGATACTGATATAGTAAATGTTTTATCGGTAGTGGCTACTGTTGTAATACCAACTCTTACAGCGAAGCTTGAATTGGCCGCAAGAATGGTGTAACTGCCCGCTGACTGCCCCACAAAGGTCGCCTGCAAAGGTGGTACAGTAATAATCGTATCTTCTTTTTTACAACCCGTAAATGCTGCAAAACTCAACAACAGTGCAAAAGCCACTAATTTGTTTATACTTTTATTCATATAATTTAATTTTCAGTTTTAGTTAATAGCCAGGATTTTGGGTGGCATTAGGATTAGCAAACAATTCATCCTGCGGAACAGGCAGTGCAAAACGGAAGTTTCCTACCTCCAGGTTTTGCCAGGTTGGACTGGTAACATCACTGGCGTTCCTGGTAATTCCTAAGCCTTTTCGTTTAAGGTCAAAAAACCTGAAACCTTCAAAACAAAGTTCTTTAAAACGCTCAGTTAATATTTCGGCAACAGCTACATCCTTAGTTGGAAATGTTACCGGAACATAGCCTGCTATACGTACCCCCCGCAAAATGTTCACGTCAGAAGCCGCGCCGATCAGGTCGCCGTTCTCTGCTCTTGCCTCGGCACGATTTAAAAATAATTCAGCCAGCCGTATAATCTTTAAGTCGTTAATTTGCGGCCCTAAAGCTGAACCGGGATATTTATTGATAGTAGAGGTATCGCTTTGTCCACCGGAAATAACACTGCCAAAATAAGTATTATATCTAATATCGGCCGTTCGGTTATAGGCATTTTTTAGCTCATCCGAAGGCTCAAAAAACACATCGCCATTCGTGTCGCGCCATAATAATTGTGGCCCCGACTGGTTACGGTATGTTAAAATAGATTCAGACCCATTCGCGTCCGTCCAGTAGGCTGCAAAATTTGCAGATGTCGCTAGTGTTTTACCTGAAAGATTGATGGACTCAGTTGCAAAGGTTATAGCATTAGCCCAGTCTCTTTTTAACATAGCCAAACGAGCCTGGTACGCTGCAATCGCACTTTTACTAATACGCAAAACATCGGTAGGAGCTCCTTGTAATGTTGGCTCTGCTTTGGCAGCGGCAAGATCTGTTTCTATTTGAGCAACTACCTGGGCAACGGTATTACGTGCAGGCTTTGCAGTAATATCCGATGTTACCATAACGGCAACAGCCGGTGCAGCAGGGTCGTATCCCGCAGGCATAAAACGTATCATTAATTCAAAATGGGCAATACCACGAAGGGCCAACAACTCAGCACGCAACGTAGCTTTTTTGGCGGTTTCGGCAGGTGTAATTGCGGGAACAGCGTTTATTAATGGCAAAATTCGGTTAGCCCGGTCAAGCAGCCGATAATACAAACCGAAATCACTATTATGTTCGCCGCCACCAGCCGAAAACTGGTATTTAAAAGTAAACTGGCCCTGGCCCCTGTTTTCGTCTGAAATTTTAGCTTCATCGGTTAACAAAGTAGCTATATAAATTTTGTTAATTGGGTTATTGGCACTGTACACACCCAATACTCCTTTTTCAAGGTCACCCACATTTCCAAATGCGTTTCCAGCATTTATTGTGTCGAATGGTGCCAGTTCAAGTTCTTTTTTACACGAGGTAGAAAAGAATACTGCTGAAACCAGCACTATTGATAGGATTTTATTCATAATCATATTTTATAAAATTTTTATTTAAAAGTTACACTCATACCAAAAGTATAGGTTCTTGGAGCGGGGTACTCGAAACCCGCAATGTTGTTATTATCCTCCGGGTCAAAACCAGTCCAATTGGTCCATGTATATAGGTTTTGTGCCTGTCCAAATATCCGTATACTGTTAATTACTTTCTGACTTCCAAAAATACCCTTTGGCAAATCGTACGAAACAGTTAGGTTTCTAAACCGCAGGTACGATGCATCCTGGATGTCTTTTGACACAAACTGACGCTGGGTTAATGGATTTTGGATATCCGTTACATCTCCTGGTTTTTGCCACATGGTCAGCATTTCTTTACGAAGGTTAAAACCTTGTAATGCAAAAGCATGGTTTAGTTGGAAGAAGTCCTGGTTATTAAATCGCTTGAAGCCCGACTGGAAGCTTAACAAGGCGTCGATGGTAAAACCTTTATACCTGATTTGAGAAGTAAATCCACCAATTAATGGTGCGTTAAAGGTGCCAAAATCGGCTACACGATCACCGTCGCTAAAAACGTTTGTTAACTTACCGTCTTTAGTATAATATAAAGGTCTGCCGGTGGCAGCATCCACTCCACCCCATTTTACTGCGTAGTGCGAACCTATCGGTAAACCAACACGAACAATTGATGTTCCCGATTCAAACTCGTTTACCTGCCCAAGGCTCAATACTTCATTATGGTTGTAACCAAAGTTTCCACCAATGGTCCAAACAAAATCCCTTGATTTTAATATATCGCCATTTAATTGCAATTCAACACCTTTATTACTAACAGTGGCAGCATTAACATCAAGACTTCCAAAACCTGTTGGCAATGGCAGTTGTTGTGAAACGATCACATCACTTCCTTTCTTGTTATACACATCTACTGAACCACGCAGCCTGTTGCGGAAAAAAGAGAAATCAACTCCAATATTGGTGGTTGCAATGTTTTCCCATACCAGGCTTGAATTACCTGGTGTAGTAGGTACAATGGTTTGCTGCCCATTATACGACCCGTTTCCAAAGGTAGCCAGGTACGAAAAATTACCGCCCGGAAAACCATCGGCATTGGCCGAAGTACCGTACGACACCCTTAACCTTAAATCGCTTATTTTATTCCAGTTTGCTGCAAATCCTTCTTTTAGCACATCCCAAATACCACCAAGTGCGTAAAAGTTAGTGTACCGGTTTGCGGTAGGTAACTGCGACGACCCATCTCTACGTATAGAAGCGTTTAACGTGTACTTACCTGCGTAGGTGTAGCGGCCAATTAACATGGCCGCATACAATGCCCGCAAATCTTTAAACCCACCAACCCCGGCAATCAATCTGTTATTTAAATTACCCGGGGTTATACCTGCAGGTGTATTTAATAACTGGGGGCTAATGCCAAAACCAGTATAATTTAAACCCTTTGAATTATCCCGTGTGTATTCGCTAATAGCGGTAATCGACATATCGTGTTTTTCGGCAAATACATTTTTGTATCCGGCAGAAGCCCTTACTACATACTCGGCAAAATTGTTATAACCGGTTGCGTACGAGCCACCACCTGGTTGATTTGCAGCAGGTGGGCCAGAAGGAAAGCCTGCGGTGTTTGATGCAAATGTATTTGGAAAAACAGAGCGTTCATTAACCGTTTGGCGGTAATCAATACCTGCATAACCGCCTATAAATACATTACGGGCAACGTCGTAGTTAACGGTAAGGCTACTGGTTGCTTTAATTTGGTTATTTAGATTGCTTGTGTTGTTTACTCTTTCAAAAGCATTAGGGCCTACACGGCCACCGCCGGTAGAAACGGTACCATTGTCGTTAAACAATTTTTGATATGGTAAGGCAAGATAAGCGGCGGCAAAAGGGTTGGCCAAAGCAATTCCGTTTTCTGACTCAATAAAATTACGTTGCGTGTAACCAACACCAGTGCTAAAGCCAACCGTTAACTTGTCAGACTTATGGTCAACGTTGGCGCGGATAGAATACCTTTTAAGGTTGGAACGTAAACCGATACCGTCTTCGCCGTAATAACCACCCGACAAATAAAACCTCGTTGCTTCGCTACCACCCGATAGGGCAAGGTTATGACTTTGAAATGTACCGTTGCGTAAAAACACATCTTGCCAGTTGGTATTGATGTTTTGTAAGCTGTCAAGGTTTCTATCGCGTTGTCCCCTTACGGCAGGCGTGGCGGCGGCGTAACTTGGGTTTAGTCGCGAATTGGCCCATCCTGGTAAATTATTAGGCAATTGGCGGCCTAGAATTTCCTGGAACTGCAACAATTCGGTTGAAGTTAGCATATTGAATTTTTGTGTACCAGCTTCGGTAGCACCCACCTGCCCGTCGTACCTTAAAACCGCTTTGCCCGACTTGCCTCTTTTAGTGGTTACCAATATAACGCCCGAGGAACCGCGGTTACCATACTGGGCGGTAGCTACTGCATCACGAAGTACATCTACACTTTCAAAATCGACAGGGTTTAACGATTGAAAAACGGCTTGTTCTACCGGTTGTCCATCAACCACATATAAGGGAGCATTGCCACCTGAAATGGACGAAGCACCCCTTATTTGTACCCTGGCAGCTGCACCTGGCTGGCCGCTACCCGAGGTAACTAACAAACCTGGCGCTCTTCCCTGCAACATTTGGTCAAAAGAAGCTGCAGGCACAAAATTGATCTGCTCGGCTACTACTTTAGTACCGGCACCGGCGTATTCGTTCTTTTTATAACGAGAGTAACCAGTTACTACCACCTCATTTAAATCGACCGTTGAATTAGTCATTTTTACATTAAACGTACGGTTGTTACCGATAGCAACCCGCTGAAGGGTATAACCAATGTAAGTAACCAAAAACTCCTTCGCATCTGTTGACACGCTAATAGTAAAAACACCCTGGTCGTTTGTGCCGGCCCTTACGCTACTACCGGTTACACTAACAGTAGCCCCCGATAATGGAGTACCATTTACATCCGTAACTTTTCCCGTAAGGGTACGGTCTTGTGCAAACAATTGACTAAATGTCAATCCCAGGCACAACATCATCATCAAAAATTTTCTCATAATATTTCTTAAATTTTGAAAAAAGGAATAAACTAAATAAGTTGACAGTTCGTTAAACTTTTTTGCTGCACACTTAAAAGATCGTTTTTTATTAAAACGAGCTATTTCTTTAAAGTGTTAAAAGCAACTAAAGTTTAATTGTCCTCACCAAACTTATAAAAGCAGGGCAAGATACTTAACATTTCTTTAATTCTGATGCGATTGCAGTAGCCAATAAATGTGTTTGTTATTTTAATTTACTTTTACTAATGCGGTCTTAATCAAGCTTATTTACCAGTTATTCTTAGCATTTATATGTTAATAGGACAAATCAATCGGTATTCATTTATGGCATTATCGGCCATTTCTTAACAAAATACAGCCACGAATAAATTACATACCACGCTAAATAAACCCACGTTATCGATAAGTTAAGCTTCCAAAAAAACTTGATTTTGTCATTTTTAAAGGTTTGTTAAAAGAATTTTTAAATTCTTTTATTAAAAAACTGGCAAGTTAAAAAGCAGCAGATTATAATTGCTGATATTGTATAATTATTTTGCCCCAACAAAAAACATAGGTGGCGGCAATATTGCCTAATTGTAAAATTGTCTGCCAGCGTAGAAGAAAAATTAGGAAGTTTATTGGCGTAAATTAGCCTGCTGTCTGGCAAATTATGCTTGTATTTGTATGCTGAAGTTTGTATAAAAGGTTAATGAAGGCCTTTTTCGAGAGCCGGTTTTTTTGAAAGTCCATTTTATTTACACAAGAACCCCTTATTTTTTTTTTAAAATTGTCAGCAATACCGGTAGTAAAACAAGGTTGGTAATGGTACCCACCACCAGCGTAAGTGAAGTAAGCCAGCCTAGTGCCTGGGTACCACCAAAGCCGCTGAAGCAAAAAATAATAAAACCGGCTATCAGTACAAGGCTTGTATAAATAATACTAATACCGGTATGCCTTATGGTTTGCAGTAAAGTAGCCTCAACATTATTATTATTAGCAGGAAGTTCCTGTTTATAGTTCACCAAAAACCGAATAGTCACATCAATAGCTATTCCCAATGCTACACTAAAAACCAATACAGTAGAAGGCTTTAGCGAAATGCCCACCCAACCCATTACACCTGCAGTTATAGCCAGCGGCACCACATTTGGTATTAGGGAACAAAACAGTATACGAACCGACTTAAAAAGGTATAACATACACAGGGCAATAAGTAAAAAGGCCCAAAGAATGCTTTCCTTTAACCCGTTAATAATAAAGCGGCTTCCCTCTAAAAAGGTAACACTTGCCCCGGTAAATTGCACATCATAATTAGCAGTGTCAAATATTTGATTAGCATGTTGTTGTAGTGTATCTAAAATAATGGGCAATTGAACGCTGCCCACATCTTTCATAGTAATGCTCATGCGGGTGTATTGCTTGTTACTATCAATAAATCCATTTAACAGGTTATTAAACGATGCATTGGTAGCTGGTGCCCCGGCACCCGATTTTAGGTAGGGTGCTAAAAAGGGCATATCAAATTCGCTGGGGGCAGCGTAACTAAGGCTGTCACCATCGTAATAGGCCTGCTTCACAAATTTTAAACCTTCAACCACGGTAAGTGGCCGGGACATAGTGCCCCTGCTTTGTAGGTAGTTGCTAAATTCATCAACACGGTCAAATGTTCGTAGTGAACTGGTAACACCATTCTTTTTTTTAGTATCTATTACTACTTCCAATGGCATAACACCGCCAAAATTGCTTTCAAACCATTTTAAATCTGTGTATATTTTTGCCGTTTTAGGCAAATCGTCTACAATAAAGCCCTCGCTTTTTAGCCTGAATATACCGGCAACAGCAATACCGGTAATTGCTAAGGTAACTATCAATACCAGCCGCTTATGGTGTACGGTCCAGCGTTCTACCTGCTGTAATGCCCCCATAAGTAGCCGGTTGTCAAGGTACCGCAATTGCGCTGGCCCGGGAAGTGGCAAATAACTTAAAACCGATGGAATAAACACCAGTGATATACCAAAAAGCAACATGATGTTGATACCGGCAACCAAGCCAAACTCCTGCAAAAGAGCGCTTTTGGTTAATGCAAATACTGCAAAACCAATAGCGGCGGCAATATTACAAAACAGGGTAACAATACCCATACGCCCCACCATATTTATAATGGCTGCCTGCTTATTGGCCTGCAACTGCAAGCTGGTATGGTACTTATTTAAAAAATAAATACAGTTGGGTATACCTATTACCACCACAAGCGGCGGAATTAATGCGGTTAGCAGCGTTATTTTGTAACCGGCAATTACAATAGTACCCACACTAAAAATTACTCCAATAACTACCACTACCAGGCTCATTAGCATTGCACTAAACGACCTAAAAAAAATGAGCAGGGTAATAGCCGATAACAGCAGTGACCCGATAAGAAAATATTTCATCTCCTTTTTTACCATGTCACCCAGCGTAGTGCGTATAAATGGCAACCCACTAATATGCAGCGTATTGCCCAACGTTTTTTGGTAAACCTCCACCTCTTTTAAAATATTGCTTACCAATACTGTTCGGTAATCAGAGTTGATGAGGCCTTTATTTACCTGCATACCAACTAAATATGCTTTGGATGACGGGTTATACAACAAACCATTATAAAAAGGCAGGTTTTCAAAAATGGCCCTGCCGCTGTCGGCCTGTTGTTGAGTGGACAAGGCAAGCGGAAAAATTCGCCTTGTTTCCAGCTTATCGGTACTATCGTTACGCACCAGGTTAAGTGCATCGGCCACGCTTAATACACTTTCTACACCGCGTATTTTTTTTAGCTGTTGCGATAAGGTAAGCAGTGCCTGCAAATTTTTTACCGAATAAAAGTTGTTGCTTTCAATACCTACCACCAGTAGTCCGCCATTATCGCCAAAGCGCTGTTTAAATGATTCAAACTCCTGGTATTTGGGATTGTCGGTGGGGATGGCCCTGGTAAACTCGTAGCTTAATTGCACCTTGCTGGCATAATAGCCCATAATACAAGTGCCTGCGAAAAGCAAGCCTAACAATCCTATCCTGTTTTTAAGTATAAACCTTGCTACACTATACCACATAAATGCCTGTAGTAATTAATTGAATATAATTGTTAAAGCCCGCCAAAGTACGTTATTCTCAATTGGCACAATACCAAACCTGTTAACTTTGAAACCTGCGGTCAATAAACTTCATTTCAAATAAGGAAAAACATTGAAGCAAGAAAAATATTTTTCAAACAAACTGACAGTTTATTCCAGTTTAATTTACACTTTATTGGCTTTGCTGCTGTTTGTTTTTGCACATGTTACCACTTACGCCCAATTGCCTTTGCCGCCTATTGGCCAGTGGCGCGAACATGTTACTTATCAAAATACAATACAAGTAGTTGAAGGTGCAGATGCAGTGTATTGTGCTACCACCAATAATGTATTTAGTGTTGATGGTAGCAACACCATAAATCGTTTTAGTAAGGTTACCGGCCTTAACGACATAGGCGTATCGGCCATTGGCTGGGACCAAACCACCGGCCAATTAGTAATAGCATATAACAATAGCAACATTGATGTGCTAAAAGGCCTGATGGTAAAAAATGTACGCGATGTGTTGCGCAGCACCGTAACGGGTAACAAAACCATCAACTACATTTATTGCGAAAATGGAATAGCCTACCTATGCAGCGAGGTAGGCATTATATTGTTAAACCTGGTAAGGTTTGAAATAAAAGACACCTGGAAAATTGGCAACAATGGAGCTTTGGTAAATATAACAGGGCTGACGTCCAGCGATACTTTTTGGTATGCCGCTACCGCAGAAGGAACAAAAACCGCTGCAAAAAATGGCACCGACCTTGCCAATTTTGCCAACTGGTTTACTCCTGTCACATCACTAACCCGAATGGTTAGTAATGTGGCCGGTTTTATTGCGGTATTAATAAATGACAGTGTTTTGTTGATGAACGGACAGCGCCTGTATTACGAAGCCCAATGGCGGGTCATCAGCATGACATCGAGCCAAAATAAACTTTTGTTGTGCCAGCGAAGTGCTAATGGCAACAGCCGTGTATTGGTGATTACCCCCAATGGAAACGTGGAAAGAATCGTTTTGCAAAGCGGCGTTATTAGTACGCCCAGGTGGGCCATACAGCAGGGCAATGCGGTTTGGGTAGCTGATTTTTTTGGAGGCCTTTCAAAATTTACTACGGCCGTTGAACGGTTTATACCCAATGGCCCGCCCGGCCCGGCCAATGGCGAAATGGTGGCGGCCAATGGTAAACTGCAGGTGGCTGGTGGAGAGGTGAATGATGCCTGGAACTACCAGTTTAACCGTAATGGTGTATTTAATTTTAGCAACGGGCTTTGGAGCAGTACGGGTGGCTTTACCACCCCTGTGCTGGACACCGTACTTGATTTTATTTCGTTGGCTACCGACCCCATAAACCAAAGCCTGTGGGCAGGCAGTTATGGAGGAGGGCTGGTAAACTTTGGGGCAACCAATATTTCCATTTATAAACAAAGCAGCACTTTACAACCTGCCATTGGCGACCCCACCAGTTACCGCGTTAGCGGGCTTGCCTTTGACAGTAAAAATAATTTATGGATCAGTAATTACGGAGCCTCGCAAAACCTGCAGGTACGCAAGGCCAATGGAACTTTTAAAGCCATTGCCATACCATTTTTTCATTTTGAAAATGCCGTGAGCCAACTGCTTGCCAACGACGACGACCACCTATGGATAGTGAGCCCCCGCGGAAACGGCGTGTTTGTTTATAGTTATGGGCAGTCGGTAGATAATTTGGCCGACGACCAATGGAGGTATCTGCGGTTGGGCCGTGGCAATGGCAACCTGCCATCCAACAACGTATATTGTTTGGCTAAGGATAACGATGGATTTATTTGGATAGGTACCGCCCGGGGCATTGGTATTGTGCAGTGCCCGGGTACAATTTTTAATGGCGGCGATTGCGAGGCCATACTTCCGGTGGTGCAGCAGGACCGTTTTGCAGGCTTGCTTTTTCAAAACGAAGAAGTGCGCACCATTGCAGTTGATGGCGCCAACCGTAAATGGATAGGTACCCGCAACGGGGTGTGGCTTATAAGCCCCGATGGCGAAAAGGTGATTTATCGTTTTACCGAAAATAACAGCCCATTATTAAGCAACGATGTAAACCGCATAGCGATAGACGGCCAAAGTGGTGAAGTATTCATTTCTACCTTTAAAGGAATATGTAGTTTTAGAAGCACAGCCACACAGGCAGTAAGCGACAGCAACAATGTATTGGTATTTCCCAACCCGGTGCCGCCCGGCTACCAGGGTACTATTGCCATAAAGGGATTGCCCGAAAATGCCAACGTAAAAATTACTGAGCTAAGTGGCAGGCTGGTATTTGAAACCCGCAGCCTTGGCGGGCAGGCCATATGGAATGGGCGTAGTTATAAGGGCGAAAAAATAGCCAGTGGTGTTTACCTTGTGTTTGTATCAAACGGTAAAACACCTGCCAAACCAGTTACCAAAATTGTAATTACCAGTGGAAGATGAGCCAGTAACAAATCAAATTCACCATCCCCTACTGCACCATAGAACCCGATAATCTTTTCAATTCAACTTCGGCCAGTTTGGCCTGGAACGAAATATTAACCAACCTGAAGCCAGCTTCTACAAAACTTTTTTGTGCTTCGCGAACGTCGACAATAGTGCCTACGCCCAACAAAAAACGTTGCTGCACCAGGTTTAATAAATCTGCTGCCACTTTGTTATTTTGTTGCTCTACTTCCAACTGGTTCAGGTTATTTTTATAAGCAAGCCACGACCTGGTTATTTGCACTTCAATATCACGCAATATAATTTCCCTTGAGGTTTCGGCATTTCTAATATCGATGGCTGCTACCTGTTGTTGCTTTTTAATTATACCACCATTAAATATAGGCACCAGTATACCTATGCCTGCCACCGGGCCATAACTTTGGTTTAATAAGGTAAAGCCCGCCGCATTTTGGTTACGGTTATAATTGAGCCCCCCCACAACCGATAACGAGGGCAGACGGCTGGTATAAATTTCCTTTTCGAGTAACTCGTTTATTATAACCTGCTGATCGGCCGAGCGGACAGCCGGTGTGGCAAATATTTTAGCCCGCAACGTTTCAAGGTCAAGGCTACGGTCTACAATAATAGTATCCTGTATGGTTACTGTACTGTCGGCCCGCAGGGTTAGCAGCCGTAACAAATCGGCGCCGGCCTGCTGTAGCGCCAGTTGCTGGTTGCGCAAATCCTGCTCGCTGGCCGTAAGGTCTAATTGTGCCTGGTAAGTATCGGCATTGTTAGCAAGGCCTACTTCTTTGCGGGCATCTATTAATTTTTTACGCTGTTGGGTAACCTCAATTGACTTTTGAACAGTATTTATAAAACCATTTTGCCTAACAATGTTGTAATAATTGGCCATTACATTGGCCAACAGGTTTTGAGTTTGTAGCAATAGCAACACCTGCGACTGCTTTTCAATAGCCCCTAACCTTGACCGCGCTATTTTTACCCGGTTACCATTGTATACCAGGTAGTTTATAGTTACGCCAGTATTTAGCGCATTATTGGTGTTTCCGTTACGGGCAATATTGGTGCCGTTGCTTAACTTTTGATTAAGGTTAGTGTACGATTGGTTGTCGTTAAACGTGGCGTTAACTATTGGTAACCCACCTGCCAATGCCAACGAATTGCTGATGGTGCTGGCCTCCAGGTTGTTTTTAGCCAACTCAATATCCAGGCTGTTTTTAAGCGCAATACTAATAGCTTCGTCTAATGTTAGTTGTTGCGCACGCAACGCCAAAGCGGGCAATAATAATAAAAAAATACCTGCAATTTTATTCATCAGGGGTGGTTGGTTCTATAATTTTTGTTGGTAAAAACCGGGTAATATTTTAATGGTCATTACAATTGTACAGCTCAACCTAAAACCTGTTATGGCTCTACAAGTAACGATCGTTCTGCTGCCTTTTCTGTTTCCATTCGTTCCTCCTTATTTACATCATCGTACACTTTGTTCTTATCTTTTTTATGCTCGCCCGACATGTAGGTGTACACTGCCGGAATTACAAACAAGGTTAACACCAGCGAAAACAGGATACCGCCTACCACCACAATACCTAATGGAATACGGCTGGTAGCGGCCGCCCCCAGGCTAAGTGCAATGGGCAGGGCGCCAAGGCTTGTGGCAAGGCTGGTCATTAAAATGGGGCGTAACCTTTGGGCCGATGCCTCCAGCACTGCCTCTTTTATTTTTAAACCCGTTTCGCGTTTTTGATTGGCAAACTCAACTATTAAAATACCGTTTTTGGTAACCAACCCAATTAACATAATCATACCAATTTGCGAAAAAATATTAAGCGTTTGGTTAAAAATCCAAAGGCTTAGCAATGCACCGGCCAATGCCAGCGGCACAGTAACCATTATAATAAATGGATCGGTAAAGCTTTCGAACTGTGCTGCCAGCACCAAATAAATAAGTATCAGGGCTAAAAAGAAAGCAAAGGCCGTATTGGACGAGCTCTCGGCATAGTCCCGCGAGGGGCCGCCCAGCGATGTTTGAAATGTTTCGTCCAACAACTTATTGCCAATGGATTGCATTGCCTTTACGCCATCGCCAATGGTTTTACCCTCGGCCAGCGCTGCCTGTATGGTGGCGGCTTTAAACCGGTTGTAGTGGTATAACGAGGGAGGATTGCTGTTTTCCTGCATGGTTACTACCGAATTAAGCGGAATATTTTCGCCGCGATTATTGCGGATGTAAATTTTGGCTATGTCAACCGGCTCGTTTCTGTCGCTTCGTTCCACCTGTGCTATTACTTCGTATTGACGGCCATTCATTATAAAATAACCGGCACGCCTACCGCTGAAAGCGCTTTGTAAAGCAATACCAACATCTGTTACCGAAACACCAAGGTCCTTTGCCCTAATCCGGTCAATTTCTAGTTGCAGCTCGGGCTTGTTAAACTTCAGGTTTACATCTACATTGCTAAACGTGGGGTCTTTGCGTGCCTCCTCTAAAAATTTTGGTATCACTTCTTTTATCTTATCAAAATTTAGGTTTTGTATTATAAACTGCACCGGCAGCGCACCCCTGCTGCCACCAACCTGTATGGTTTGTTCTTCTATAGGAATAATACGTGCATTGTTAAAACTGCCTAACTTTTTTTGCAGGTCGCGTACAATTTCGCTTTGGGTACGGGTGCGCTGTTCAATAGGTACAAGGCTAAGCCTGAGGCTACCTGAGTTGGTAGCATTGCCGCCAAAGCCGGGTATTGCGCCAAATACAAAATTACGTTCGGGTATAGAGTCGTACATAAAATTTACCAGTTGCTCGCCTACGTTTATCATGTAGTCGTAGCTGGCGCCCTCGGGGCCGGTAGCACTTAACCTAATATTGCCCTTATCTTCAAGCGGCGCTATTTCATTTTGAATATTGCTTCCTACCAAATAAATAATACCGCCGCAAACAGCCACTATAACCCAGGCCATCCATCGAATTCGTAAAAAGCTGGCCAGCATATTTTTATACCCGCTTTCCATTTTTTGAAAAAAGGGCTCGGTGCGTTCGTAAAACTTACCATGCCCCGATTTTTTGGTCATTACCACATTTAGCACTGGTGTAATGGTTAGCGATACCAGGGCCGATACCAACACTGCACCTGCCACCACCACTCCAAACTCTCTAAACAAACGGCCTACAAAACCTTCTAAAAATATTACCGGCAAAAACACCACTGCCAGCGTAATGGAAGTTGATATAACGGCAAAAAATATTTCGCGGCTACCTACCAATGCAGCTTTGCGAACAGACATGCCCTGTTCCATTTTTCTAAAAATGTTTTCGGTAACCACAATTCCATCGTCAACCACCAGGCCGGTGGCCAGCACAATGGCCAGCAACGTAAGTACATTAATACTAAAACCTGCCAGGTACATTATAAAAAAACAGGAAACCAGCGAAATCGGAATGTCAATTAGTGGCCTAATGGCAATAAGCCAATTGCGGAAAAAGAAAAAGATAACCAGTATTACCAGGCAAAGCGAAATGATCAGTGTTTCCTTCACTTCCTCTAACGATTTGCGTACGTTTAAGGTAGCGTCAATAAGCACATTAAACTCTATATCTGACTTTTCGGTGCGCTTAATTTCCTCTATCCTTTTATTAAATTCGTTTGAAATATTAATGTAGTTGGCCCCCGGCTGCGGTATAATGGCCATACCTACCGCATTTACTCCATTATATTTCCAGCTTGTCTCTTCGTTTTCGGGTCCTAATTCAACTTTAGCTACATCGGCCAACCTTACAATACCTGCATTATCCTGCCTTACAATCAGGTCGCTAAATTCTTTTTCGGTTGTCAATCGTCCCAGGGTCCTAATAATGAGCTCGGTATTATTACCGGCAATTTTTCCTGCGGGAAGTTCTACATTTTCGCGGTCGAGGGCCGTTTGCACTTCGGTAAACGAAATATTGTAGGCGCTTAATTTTTCAGGCTGAAGCCAGATGCGCATAGCATAACGCTTCTGCCCAAATATATTTATTGCGCTTACCTCATTAATAGTTTGTAACCGCTCCAGCAACACATTTTCGGCATAGTCACTTAGCTCCAACAAACTTTTAGTGCGGCTTTGCAGGGCCACCAAAATAATAAACTCACTGTTGGCGTCGGACTTACTCACTACCGGCGGTGCATCTACATCCTGCGGTAAACTAAGTAAGGCCTGCCCCACTTTGTCGCGTACATCGTTGGCAGCCTCGTCCATACTAACATCAAGGTTAAACTCAACGGTAATGTTACTACTACCCGATGTGCTTTGCGAGGAGATACTTTTAATACCGGGAATACCGTTAATAGCTTTTTCCAGGGGTTCGGTAATCTGGGTTTCAATAATATCGCTATTGGCACCAGTGTACGAGGTTCGCACGTTTACAATGGGCGGATCGATGGCGGGATACTCCCGCAGGCTTAAAAACGAAAAACCCACTACACCAAACAGTATAATGAGCAGGTTAATTACGGTAGCTAAAACCGGCCGCCGCAATGATAATTCAGAAATATTCATTGGTAACGAATCTTTTTCATTGTAAACATTGGCATATCTGAGGTGCTTTTAAAAGCCAGGTTGTAAGCAGCCGTTGTATTTTTTATAAACCAGGCAACAAAGTAACTTTACTACAGGCTACCAGGGCGATTACTAATTAACAACCTCAGCCAACTGCTTTACGCTCCGTACTTTAACCGGGGCGTTGGGGCGTGCAAACAACACACCACTTACTACCACACTATCGCCGCCTGCCAAACCCCTGGTCACTTCCACCGCTCCTTCCTGCCTTAGGCCGGTTTCTATTTCAACAAAAGTTGCTTTGCCATTTTTTACCAGCACTACTTTTTTAGCCCTTGCATCGGGAATAATTGCATTGGCCGGTATAAGTATCCCTGCCCCCTCGCCAGCGTCTATATACACTTTTACAAATGTGCCGGGTTTTGCAACAACACCTAATAATGCTGCCCTCACCAAAAGGTTGCGGGTGGTAGTACTTACCTGTGGCTCAATAGCCAAAATGGTAGCTTTTTGCCTTTTACCGGCACTATTGTCGGTTTCTACTTCAATGGTATTGCCTCGTTTAATACTATTGGCATATGTTTCGGGTAAAGTAAAATCAATTTTTACCTTATCAATTTTTTGAATGGTTGTAAGAATACTTGCTGGTGTTATATAGGCACCATTGCTTACCAGCCTTAAACCAATAACACCACTAAAAGGAGCCCTGACAACAGTTTTGGCCAGCTCGGCATTTAAAATGCCCATGTCAGCATTCAGGCTATTTACCTGGTTAAGGGCCATATCGTAGTCGGCTTTATTTATGCCCTGTATATCAAGTAATTTTTTATAGCGCTCTACAGTATTTTGGGCCAGGTCAAGCTGCACCTTTACTTTGTTTTGTTGAGCTTTAAGGTCAGCATCGTTCATACGGGCTATAACGGTGCCTTGCGCAATGTTAGTGCCTTCGGGAATATTTAGGTAGATGATCCGCCCGCTTATCTCCGGCCTCAGGTCTACGGTTTCGCTGGCTACAATACTTCCATTGGCTTCTATAGTATTTACAATTTTTTGCGGATTGGCTATAATTACATCAACAACGGGTATTTGTTGCGGGGCAGTTTTTTTTGATGTATTGGCCTCGTTTTTATTTTTACATGCGCTTGCTAATAAAAAACAAAGTACTACAAAACCCGGGAAAAATCGCTTCATTAAAACAGCCATTTTAATTAATAAAAGTGGGTAAAGATAGACAGTTTAAGAAGTGATTAGTTAAAACAAACACTCTGCCATTTTTCAAAAGTTATGCAAACCTTTACCCTAAGCAAATAAAATTATTATGTGGATGAATAATTATTTTTTTAGGTGAAACAACTTGTTATACCGCCGAAAGTGCTAATGGCATTAATACGTTTGCCGCACCCATAAATGACTGTGGCTATTAAGCACGTACGTGCAGCTTTGTTATTGCTATTATACTTTAGGCAATAAATTTTTTTTATGTTTGATGATAATAATTAGCCCGTCATGATGCATTTATACTTACAACTTCGCCTTTGGTTTTTTATGGTTGTTATTGGTTCAACTATGGTTATTACTGTTGCCAACGCACAAAAAACCGACCTTCAGTTAACTAAAAAAATAAATGAGCTTTTAGCCGGTTTTAATGGGCAGGCAGGCGTATACGTGTACGACCTTGAAAAAAACAACAAGGTGGCCATTAATGCCGATACTGTTTTTTCAACAGCAAGCATGGTTAAGATTCCCATTTTATTGGGCATAATGGATAAGATTAATAAAAACGAATTGGCATACCACCAGCCACTCGTTTACAGCGATAGCTTGTTGTATGCCGGGGTGGATATACTTGGCTCGTTTAAAAATAATGAGACTATTGAACTAAGTAAGGCGGTAATGCTAATGCTTACCATGAGCGATAACACTGCCAGCCTTTGGTTGCAAAGCCTTGCGGGCACAGGCACCCGCATAAACCAGTTGGTTGACAGTTTGGGCTTTAAAGCTACCCGCGTAAACAGCCGCACCCCTGGCCGCGAGGCCAACCGAACTCAGTTTGGCTGGGGGCAAACAACGCCCCGCGAAATGGCTTTGCTGTTTGTAAAAATTGCTAACGGTCAATTGTTAAACCAGGAAATTAGCAATCGTATGCTTACATTATTAAGCCGCAATTATTGGGACGAAGAGGCTTTGTCGCAAATACCGGCCGGTGTGTTTATAGCCAGCAAAAATGGAGCAGTAGATGCCAGCCGTAGCGAAGTGGCCTATGTGAATGGTAAAAAAAGCCGCTATGTATTTTGTATTTGCACGCAAAACAATGCTGATAAAAGCTGGACCAGTAGCAACGAAGCGTGGGTATTGACCAAAAAACTATCGGCATTGCTTTGGCAGTATTATGGAAAAGGGCGCAAATAAAACAACCATTAATTACTTTAATAACTGAAAAACCGCCAGGCTCATTACATAGGCAAGCCCGGTCATGTAAAGTAGTTGAACTATGGGCCATTTCCAGGTACGGGTTTCGCGTTTTACCACGGCAAGGGTACTCATGCATTGCATGGCCAATACATAAAAAACCATTAAGCTAAGGCCACTGGCAAGGGTGTATACCGGGGTACCATCGGTGCGTTTTGCTGTGGCCATTTTTTGCCTTAGCGATGTGTATTTATTGTCTTCTTCCACACTATATAAAGTGGCCATAGTGCCTACAAACACCTCGCGTGCTGCAAACGAGGTTATCAGGGCAATGCCTATTTTCCAGTCGTAGCCAAGGGGCCTTATGGCGGGTTCAATGGCATTTCCTAAAATGCCTGCATAACTATTTTCTAATTTGGCGGTACCATATTGTTTTTTTAGTAGCTGCTTATTGGCATTGGGTTGTTGCAACAGGTTTTCGTATTGGGCAGTTACCTTATCCATTTTACTGGCTGGGCCATAACTGCTTAAAAACCATAACAGCAGGCTTATAACCATAATTACCTTACCGGCATCCACTACAAATATTTTTGCTTTTTCAACCATGGTAATGCCTACATTTTTCCAACGGGGGCCACGGTATACCGGTAATTCTAAAATAAAAAAGCTGCGTTCGGTAATTTTTATGATCCATTTAAAAACATAGCTTACCACCAGGGCCATTACAGTGCCCAATAGGTATAAGCCCATCATTACCATGCCCTGTAAGCTTAAAAAACCGAAAAAGAATTTGGAGGGAATTACCAGGCTTATAAGGATGGTATATACCGGCAACCTTGCACTACAACTCATTAAAGGCGTTACCAAAATAGTAAGCAGCCGCTCCTTCCTGTTTTCTATATTACGGGCACTCATAATAGCGGGTACGGCACAGGCAAAACCACTTATCATAGGCATAACACTTTTGCCATTTAAACCAACTTTTCGCATTAGTTTATCGCTTAAAAAGCTAATGCGGGCCATATAGCCGGTATCTTCTAAAATGGTTATTAAGCCAAACAAAATCATTATTTGGGGCACAAATACCAATATGCCGCTAAGCCCGGCCACAAAACCGTTTATTAACAGGTCGGTCCACCATGCGTTGGGCAAGTACTTTGCCATAAAAATGCTTGCCTGTGCAAAACTCCATTCAATAGCATCCATAGGAAACTGGGCCAACCAAAATATGCTTTGAAACAGCAGAAACAACACCGTTAGTAAAATAACATAACCCCACGTACGGTGCAAAAGAATATTGTCGAGCTTTTCGGTAAACATTTTTTTCTGCAACGGATCGGCCTCCACCACGCTCATTTGCATAATTTGCCTTATGCGGTTGTAGCGTTGCAGTATTTCCTCGGCCTGTAACTTGGTTGGGTTAAAATTGGTATCAGCTTCAATAACTTCAATTTTATGTTGTACCTGCCGGGTTAGCGGAAAGTGCTCGTGATTAATAAGGTAATGCACTGCACCATAATCGCTAAGGGCCGGGTACATTTCCTTTACACCTGCAATGGCTTTACTGGCCAATGCACCCACCCCGATAAAATCGCGGGCAGGTGGTTTGTACTGCCGCTGCGCGGTTTGCGCCAATACCTTTTTTAGCTGGGTTAATCCTTTGTTTTTTCGTGGGTTGATTGATACGATGGGCACTCCCAGCTCCCGCTCCAACTCGGCAAGGTCAATTTCCATACCTTTTTTGTTGGCAAGGTCAAGCATGGTAAGGGCCACCACTACAGGTATTTTAAGATCTATAATTTGCGAGCAAAATAACAGGTTGCGCTTTAAATTGCTTGCATCGGCTACAAGTACTACCATTTGCGGTTGTACATGCTCGTCCACATTCATTAATACTTTGTAGGATACCCACTCGTCGCTGCGGCGCGGATAAAGGCTGTAAGTGCCAGGTAAATCAATAATGTTTACATTAAGGCCATCCTCGAGTGTGCATTGCCCTGTTTTTTTATCGACAGTAACCCCCGGAAAATTTCCCACCTTTTGGTTTAAACCGGTGAGGGCGTTAAATAAAGAGGTTTTGCCGCTATTTGGATTGCCCACAAGGGCTATATTAAGCTTAGTGTTGCGCATGTTTATTTCGCGGCAAAAGTAGAGCTAACCTACCACCTACGTTTACGATATTGGGAGTTTACGCGGTACTTATCAATATTTTACTAAATAGTACTAACCAATTTGGCTTCAAAAACCATGTTGCTGGTTACGGTGCTTTATTGAAACTTAACAGTAAACAACTTTTCGTCGTTCTCCCGCATAACCTTTAAAATAGTAACATCCCCCTTTTTAAAATTGGCCAGCGCCTGCAGGTAACTGCTCATTTCGCTTATTTTATGCTCACCTAACTGTAGCAACACGTCCCCCGCCTTCAAGCCAATTTTTTCGGCCAGCCGCTTAGGGGTAACCCCACCAATTTTAAACCCTTGCCCGCTATAGTTGCCAACCGGTATTACCCCAAGGCTTACTGAATATTGTACGTTAGCATTTACAGGCGCCGGACGTTTTACCGGGGCAGGGACAGTTTCGGGGGTGGATATTGCCTCAGGTATTAACGTGGGCTGTGTAATCGTAACTGCGGTAACAGGTGTAGCAGCAACAGGTGTAGCAGCAATAATTGTTTGCCCGTTTGTAAGGGCAGCAGCCGGGGCGGACGGCTCAGTTTGGGCAGCAAAGGCAAAGTTTGGCTGCGTTGTGGTTGTATATAAAAGTTTACCAATGCCATCAGCAGTTTCCAAAAGCTTGCTTACATATTTTACAAGTGCTAATTCATTAGTTAATTGTTTGCCATCTAACCCCAATAAAGTAACCGGTGCGGCTGTGCCAATTATTAATGCAGGTATTTCTTTAGCATAAAAGGCAGCCTGGCAGCCGATGGTGTCTATGCCTAAGTCAAGGCTCACTTTTATATCGGTGGCAGCAATGTTTGCAAAAACATCTTTCCATTGTGGCGAGGTGCCAACGCCTTGTACATAAACACCTGGTGGTGTTTTGCCACCTGCCAACCGGGTAAGGTTCAACATATATTTTATGTTGCTTTTTAAGCCGGTATTGTTTAATAAATACCCCACGCCGCAATTGTTTGCACCATTGTTTACAAAGGTTACAAAAAGGTAATTGGTGTTTTTGTGGGTAGATGCCATGGTCATTTTTGCAAGTTCTATTAACAATGATGTTGCACTTATATCAAAAACTTCGCTTCCGGTTTTTACGCCGTCACTAATTGTTGGGAGGGCAATGGAGGAAGTAACAATGGTAGTTAACTGGCTTGCATTATTAATATACCCTATAATATTGTTAGCCTGTGTTGTGTAAGGGCTTATGGCAACCGATAAGGCAATTTCCTGCATGTCCGATCTATCGGCATAATATTTTTTAAATGTTTCGTTTTGAAGATATACCACTGGTATGGACACTTTATGAGACGTACCAAAGGGATCGAATGCAATAGAATCTTTTTGATTGCTGCTATTATAAAGAATTAGCGCTGTAGCACCCTTTTGCGATGCGCGGCTAACCTCCTCTAAAATTTTGACATAAACGGTTGACGATTGTTGTGTATCAGTTTCATTTTTCAACCAATCTTTTACATCAATAAACCATGGCTGGCCTTGCTCTTTTAAATCGGGAGCGGGCATGCCTGTAACATTTGCATTGGCCGAAAATATAAGTGGAAAATACTGCCTGCCCTGAATTAAAGTGTCGCCGCTAATTACAAAAAATGTAGATGCGTCAACTTTTTGCCCCTTTTCATCAACAAACGATTGTATAAATGAGTTGTTTTCGGCTGGTAATAATCCAATAGTGCCAAACTGGTGCGACAGGTAATTACAAAACAACGTTTGTGCGGCCAATGATGGCTGTGCTTGCTGTAAAATAGCAGATAACTCAGTAACACTATTTGACAGACTAACTATAACTGCTTCATCGGCCATGTGCCGGGCCTCCAAAGCCTTGCGCTCTTTTTTACTTTGGGCCGAAAGCGTAAAAGGAAGAACTATTAACAGATACAAAAAAAAATTCTTCATTGAGGTGCAAATTTCAGATATATATGGCAAAAGTAATGCCGCTACTAATTTGCGCAAACCTACGGTGGTTGCCGCCGTTTTGGATATACCTGATCAAAAATTAATAATGACTTTCCGCAATCTGGTTCTAATATTTTGGACCCGGGCTTTATAGCTTTGTTCATTAGTCGTTGCAACCTGCCTTTATGACCATAGAGGTCGCACACTTATACGCCTGGTAATTTTATTGAGCCTTTTTTATCATGATATTATATGTAGCATTGAGCTTACCAAATGGCAGATAATCATTAAATTAATAAAATATATGCATTGTTTTTTTTGCCCCTTATAATAAACTAATTCTAAAGCCATTCGCTAATGCGGCCTGTCAGTATACTGGCAAATCTTGATAACCTACCTTGTTGCAAAAAGTTGTTAGCATTAATCAAGTGCTTAAAGCCGGGTTTGTACCTTTATTGCAATTAATTATGGCCATTTTAATGAAGTATAAACTGGACGTTGAAAATATGACGGACGACTTTTTTTTCGGCACACGGCTGTTTGGTATCATGGCGCCGGTAAAAAATTATTTATTCTGTTGGCACTTAAATAATAAGCTTGGGTACGATTTCAGGCTCAGTACCGACCTTGAACTTCAGAAAATAAAAAAGGGCCGTCATTATTTTTTTTCGTTGTATCACTGTATGGAAAAAAACGGTTTTCTTAATCATTATCTATATCACAATCACTGCAACGGCGAGTATTTGTTACCCGAGTTTAGACACATGGACTTTATTTGGCTAATGAAAGACGACCTGGTGGACGACCATAAGTTTCAAATAATTGTGTCGCTGGTTAAAAGCGTTGCTGGTGTACAAATGGTGGCAGAGCTTACCAACGAAAAATGTAAGAACAAGGAAAACCTGGTGTTTTAACCTTTGAGATGACAGGCCACCATTAATTACCTACACCGGACAAAAGCCCGGTATATTTTACATCCATTTATTAGTTTTACACCAATGTATTGTTTCATGCAAACCTTTTTGTAGATCGTACCTGGGGGTAAAATGTAATTTCTCAGCGGCTTTACTAATATTACAGCACCAGTTTTGAGCCGTGAGCTCGGCTAGTTTTTCGCGGTTTAAAACGGCAGGCTTTTTTAATATGCCATTCCATTTTTCAAGTACAAATGCAAGGGCTTTTACTACAACCATTGGAAGGTGAAAGCGGGTTGTTTTTTTATGCAGTATTTGTTTTACTATGTTTGCCAACTCATACCTGTCGTAACAATGTCCGTCGGTAATATTAAATATACCTGTTTCGCTACTGGTTAAACATAGCACTGCAAGCGAAGCTACATCAGTTACATATACAAAGCTTAACCGCTGGGCAACCTTTCCCAAATAAGGTTCCCACCCACCGGCAATTGCTTTTAGTATAATAAAAATGTCCTTCTCCCTTGGGCCATAAATAGCTGTTGGCCTTAATATTATGCAGTCAATGCCGGTAGAAAGCAGTTTTTCCTCGGCCAGTAACTTACTACGGCCATAAGCAGTTAAGGGAGCCGGCAGTTTGTATTCGGTTATTGGTTGGTGCTGGTAATGCACCGGGCCTACCGCCGCAAGGCTACTAATGACTACTGTTTTTTTAATTTGACTGCCACATTGGGCAACCGCTTTAGCCAGCGTATAAGTAAATGTTGCGTTTACACGGCGATAGTCGACTTCGCTTACTGCCTTTGTGGTACCTGCGGCATGGATAACAAACTCAATATTATGAGCCAGCAACTGTTGTGCAAGTGCGGACTCGTTCACAAAATTAAGGTCAATAAATTGTATGGGCAAATGTTGCAGATGGTCCACCTGGCTTGTTCTTCGCACGGCCGCTACTACTTTAAAGCCGCTGGTAATAGCCGCAACAATTAGGTGAAAACCTACAAAACCGCTAGCCCCTGTAATTAAAACCGTTGGCATTAAATACTTTTTTCGTAAATCCTATAGGTTTTGTACAGTTCGCCCTTTATGTTTTGCATGGCCTTATTCATCATTTCATTGCCTTCCAATACCCACGAAGCCTCGCCGCCCCGTAGGTTTTTTTGTTGTGCCTTTTGAATAATACCAGCATAAAAACAGGCTTCGATACCCATTTTTCGGTAATCGTTTATTACGCCCAGGGCAAGTACCCGTAAGTATTTAATTTTTTTAAGGCCAAAAAGCAATTTTAAAATACCTGTGGGTAATAACCGTCCTTTATTTATTTTAATAAGCAACTCGTTTATATCGGGTATGGCCAACGCAAAGCCTACTATTTTACCATTATGCTCTGCTATTAAGCACAGGTCAGGGTCCAGCAACATTTTAAGATCTTTCGCCAGGTAGTTAAACTCGTTTTCGGTCATAGGTACAAAGCCAAGGTTCTTATCCCATGCAGCGTTGTATATTTCCCTAACCCTGGCTACTTCAATTTTGTAATTTTTTACATTGATGCACCTGATAGTAATGTTTTTTTGTTGCAGCCGCTGCAGCAATGCCTGCTGAAGGCGCACTGTTCGTTGGTTTACCAGGCTTGTATCCAGGTGGTAGGCGTACAGGTCAACGTTTTTTGTCATTCCAAACCCTTCCATCAACCCGGCATAATAAGGTTTGTTATAGGTCATCATGGCTACCGGCGGCATATGAAAACCTTTTATGAGTACACCGGTAGGCTCGTTGGTCGATGGATTTAATGGCCCGATTAACATGTTAAGGCCTAGATTGTTTAACCATTGAACAGTAGCTTCAAACAATGCATTGGCTACCTGTTGATCGTTTACACAATCAAAAAATCCAAAAAAACCATCGCTGGTATGGTTAAATTTATTATGGTTGTTGTTTTGGATAGCTGCAATGCGGCCTACGATTCCGCCATTTTTTTTTGCCACAAACAGTTGCATGGTCGAATGCTCGTGAAACGGATGCTTACCCGGTGTTAACAAGTCGCGTTGGGCTATAAAAAGTTCAGGAACATAATTGGGATCGCGATAGTATAATTCGTGTGGAAAGTCGATAAACGCCTTCATTTGCCCCGGTAAATTAACGGGCTCTATGGCTATCATAATTGATACTTTCTTACAGGAATATCCAACGTAACAGCCGCCTTTACAAGTTTTTCTATGGCCTCTTCTATTTGTGTAAAAGTATGGGTAGCCATCAGGCTAAAGCGTATAAGCGATGAGTCGGCTGGTACTGCGGGCGACACTACAGGGTTTACAAAAATGCCATCTTCCTGCAAAAGTTTTGTAAGTAAAAAGGTTTTATAATTATCTCTTATATACACCGGAATAATGGGGCTTTCAGTTACACCAACATCAAACCCTTCGTCGGCAAGCAATTGCATAGCATATTTGGTGTTAGTCCACAGTTGGTCAATAAGTGCTGGCTCGCTTTGCATTATTTCTAATGCAGCAATTACGCTTGCCACAGCGGCTGGTGGCATACTGGCACTAAAAATTAGCGAACGTGCTTTATGTTTCAGGTAGTCAATAGTAGCTGCATCGGCCGCTACAAAGCCGCCCAACGATGCAAGCGACTTACTAAAAGTGCCCAAAATAAGATCAACTTTATCATCTAACCCAAAATGCGATGCTGTACCTGCGCCATTGTAGCCCAAAACCCCCAAACTATGGGCATCATCAACCATTACATTGGCACCGTATTTATCTGCCAGTTCAATTAATTCGGGCAACTTTACAATATCGCCTTCCATACTAAACACCCCATCAACAGCTATTAATTTAATAGCATCGGGAGGAAGATTCTTTAACTTATGTTCAAGATCTTCCATATTGTTGTGTGCATATTTGATGGTACGCGAAAATGAAAGCCGGCAGCCATCAATAATAGACGCATGGTCATACTCATCAAGAATAAGGTAATCGTTACGACCAGTTATACAGGATAATACCCCAAGATTTGCCTGGAAACCAGTGCTGAATAATAATGCAGCTTCCTTATTTACAAAACGGGCCAGTTTTTCCTCCAATTCAATATGAATGTCAAGCGTACCGTTTAAAAAACGCGAACCGGCGCAACCTGTACCATACTTTGTAATGGCTCTTTTTGAAGCTTCCTTTATTTTGGGATGACTTGTTAAACCAAGGTATGAGTTTGAGCCAAACATCAGTACCTTTTTTCCATTTAATATTACTTCTGTATCCTGAGCAGATTCTACCGTTCTAAAGTAAGGATACACTCCCTGTGCCTTTATCATGTCGGCATCTTTAAACTGCGCTATTTTTTCGTAAAGTTTTTTTTCCATTGAACTCAAATTTAACTGACTATTTTTTCTTCAAAAAAATTTTACAACCAGGTACAAATCAATCTATATTAGTTGGTTACCATAAAAAATCACCAACACACAATAATATTATTGAATATACCGATAATATGATTTTAAACAAATTGCGGAACGTAACATATTAGTAAATTGTGGCAAGAATGTGCAAAAATAAAGTTTTGAATGACTATACAATTTACTGTTCAAGCATTTTGGTAGTGCGTTTTTAAACCTTTATTGAAAAAACGATTGTGGCAGCAATCGTACTTACAAGTAATCTGTCAATTTTTTAAAATACCCACACAACATTTTATATTTAAATTTTTCAATATAGAACATGAATTGCCTTAAAGCAAAGAAATATTATGACCGGCAATTTATAAAAGTGTAGAAAAAATTGTACCATGTTGCAACGATCATCCAGCCCAGCCTTCGCGGTCAAGGCTTCGGTACTGAATCGCTTCTGCCAGGTGTTCTACTTTAATGTCTGCACTGTTGGCCAGGTCAGCAATGGTTCGCGAAACCTTTAAAATACGGTCGTAAGCCCTTGCAGAAAGATTGAGCTTTTCCATGGCACGCTTTAATAAGCCTTCGCCCGCCTGGGTTATTGCACAAACTTCCCTAAGTTGCTTACTACTCATTTGGGCATTTGAATACGTTCCGGGAGTCTCCTTGTATCGTTCGGCCTGTATTTCGCGGGCCTTTATCACCCGCTCCCTAATAGCATTGCTGGGCTCGCCGGCCTCTTTATTGCTTAACTCGGCAAACGACACGGGCGTTACTTCTACGTGCAGGTCTATCCTATCAAGCAACGGCCCCGAAATTTTGTTGAGGTATTTTTGAACGGCCCCCGGCGGGCAGGTACATTCCTTATCGGGGTGGTTGTAAAACCCGCACGGGCAGGGGTTCATACTGGCCAGTAACATAAAGTTTGCAGGAAAATCGATGGCGGCCTTTGCGCGGGAAATAGTCACCCTTCGCTCTTCCATTGGCTGGCGCATTACCTCCAATACCGTTCGTTTAAATTCGGGTAACTCATCTAAAAACAATACACCGTTGTGTGCAAGCGAAATTTCGCCGGGCTGCGGTACGCTACCGCCTCCCACAAGTGCTACGTCCGAAATAGTGTGATGAGGACTACGAAACGGACGTTTATTAATTAAGGAAGCATTGTTTGGAAGCTTACCGGCAACACTGTGTATTTTAGTTGTTTCAAGCGCTTCGTGCAGGTTTAGCGGTGGCAATATGGTAGGCAACCGCTTTGCCAGCATTGTTTTTCCGGCTCCGGGCGGGCCAATTAAAATAGCATTGTGGCCACCGGCAGCCGATATTTCCAATGCACGCTTAATGTTTTCCTGCCCCTTTACATCGCTAAAGTCAATGTCAAATTGGTTTTGTGTGTAATAAAATTCTTCCCTGGTGTTTACAATGGTCGGTTGCAAGGTGGAAGCATCTTTAAAAAAGCCAATTACCTCCTGCAAATGGTTTACCCCATATACTTCAAGATTACTTACCATGCCGGCCTCCCTTGCATTTGCGCTGGGTATTATGAGGCCTTTGTAGCCTTCTTTACGTGCCTGTATTGCTATGGGCAATGCGCCTTTAATAGGCTGAATGGCACCGTCAAGGCTAAGCTCGCCCATAATAACATAGTTTTTTAACTGGTCAACATTTTCCAGTTGCTCGCTGGCACCTAAAATACCCATAGCAATTGGCAAGTCAAAAGCCGACCCGCTTTTTTTAATATCGGCAGGGGCCATATTGATCACAATTTTTATGCGGGGCATTCTAAAACCATTGTTTTTAATGGCACTATCAACCCGTTGCTGGCTTTCCTTTACCGCCCCATCGGGCAGGCCAACCAAAAAATAGCCCTGCCCTTCGGCAACATTTACCTCAATAGTTATATTAATTGCTTCTACCCCAAAAACGGCACTTCCAAAAGTTTTTACAAGCATTACTAAAGATTAAGAAAAATGCGGATATAGAACGAAAAAAGAAAAATTGGCAAAATGGGGTTTAATAAAAGTGAGAGCGCCTAGTTAACATTGGCTAATTGACTTGCAATAGCGTTGGCCACCCTTTCGCCATCCATTGCGGCGCTTACTATGCCGCCTGCATAACCGGCCCCCTCGCCACAGGGGTATAGGTTGGCTACCTGCGGGTGTTGAAGGGTTTCAGCATGCCTGGGTATCCTCACTGGCGCTGACGTGCGGCTTTCGGTAGCCACCACCATAGCCTCGCTGGTATAATAGCCCCGCATTTTTTGGCCAAAGCTGGCAAAACCTGCCCGCAAACGTTTGTAAATAAAAGAAGGTAACACTGTTTGCAAGTCGCTTTCAATTACACCGGGCAGGTAACTACATGGCGGCAGGCTGGCCGATTGCTTATTAGTACAAAAATCGGTCATACGCTGGGCAGGTGCTACAAAATTACCACCCCCTGCTGCATAAGCTGCTTCTTCTACCATTTGCTGAAAATAAAGCAGCGCAAAAGGCGAAGCCAAACTGCTGTTATGCTTTTGCAGGTATTGAGTAAAACCCGGCACCGTGGCCACATCAGCAAGTTCGCAGGTAACGACCATGCCACTATTGGCAAAGGGGTTATTGCGTTTGCTGGGGCTCCAGCCATTAACTACCAGCTCGCCGGGGTTTGTGCTTGCCGTAGCAATAATGCCACCGGGGCACATGCAAAAACTAAATACTCCTTTATTGTTTACCTGTTGTACCAGGCTATACGAAGCTGGCGGTAAAAACTCGCCGCGGCCATTGTTTGTACAATCGCTGCGGTGGTTGCCATACTGTATTTCATCAATTAATAATTGTGGATGTTCAACCCTAACACCTAAAGCAAAAGGTTTGGCCTCTATTTTAATAGCCTGTTGGTGCAGCATAAAAAATACATCCCTGGCACTGTGGCCTGTAGCCAGTATAACTGCACCAGCGGCAAAGTGGTCGCCGTCGGCAGTTGTTACCCCGTTTATTTTACTATTGCTTATTAAAAGTGCTGTTACTTTTTTATTGAAATAAAACTCACCTCCGTTATCGGTTATAGCCTGCCGCATGGCGGCTATAATGTTGGGCAACTTGTTGGTACCAATGTGCGGGTGCGCCTCAACAAGAATATTATTGTTTGCACCAAATTGAACAAACAGGTTAAGGATGCGATTGATGTTACCCCGTTTATTGCTGCGGGTGTAAAGCTTACCGTCGCTATAAGTACCTGCACCTCCTTCTCCAAAACAATAATTGCTTTCGGGGTTAATTATACCCACCTTGTTAAGGGTGGCAAGGTCTCGTCGGCGAGACCTTATATCTTTACCCCGCTCAAGCACTATAGGTTTTATACCCTTTTCAATTAATTGTAAAGCGGCAAACAAACCTGCGGGGCCTGCGCCAACAATTACCACCCGCTTTGCGGCCAACGGCAGTTGATGAAATTGAATAATTTGATGCTGCCTGGCAAAAAAGGGTTCGTTAATAAAGGCCAGTAGGGTAAGGTTAATGTATACCTGCCTGGCCCTGGCATCCATTGAGTGTTTAAGTATATGAAAACCTGTAACGGCCGTACTTTTTAAACCAAGGGCGTTGGCTATATAAGTTTGTACTACATTATGGACCGCAGCTTCGCAGGGAAGCAATTTTAAAGAAACTTGTTGTTGCATGTTGTCAGGTATTTATCCCAATGAACTGCTTTAGGAGGTGATTAAAAAGGCAGGTCGTCCACAATCTCGGCTGCTGGTGGCATATCATTATAGCTTGTATCGCCAGGTGCAGCTTCGGTTCCCATTTTTACACTTTCCATTTTCCAGGCATCCAGGTTGGTAAAATAACTCACCTTTCCATCGCGGTCGTAACGATTGCCACGCAGGTTAAAAAACACCTTTACTTCATCGCCTTTATTAAACCTGTCGGGCATGGCAGTTTTGTCCTGTATACATTGAAACTTTACATAATTGGTAATATCCCGTCCGTTGATGTTTTCTGATTTTTCAATGACAAACTCCCGCACTTTAAAAGTTTCGGTTCGTTGGTTAGTCTCAAATTTTTCAGCAAGTTTTCCTGTAATCTCGTATGACATTGTTTGTATGGTTTGTAACAAAAGTATCAATTAATATTTTAAGAAAATAAGTACCCTTTTGCTGTTTAAAATTGTACTTTCAAACTTCCATCCAATGTAAAAATATTTAGACCAACGTATTGCCAGTGCTCCACCTGCCAGGTTTTGCCTAACGGGTAAAGGATTGTGCCCAGATACCGTTTTTTACAAAGGTTTTAAATATTTTAAGTTAGCCAGCATATGAAAAAAAATTAAGCATTTTAATAATGCTACAAAACCGGTATGCAACTTTCTGCTTTAAAAGCATCATTACCTGTAATGTATATTTTACGGTAGTTTAATTAAAGTAGCATAAGGCAGTGTTGTATAGTGCTTTGGCATGGCTATTGAAGAAATACGAAACCTGCTGCATTGCCCCTTTATAAACAATTAAAAAATGTTATAACTAAAACAGCTATGAGGCTAAAAATACTATCAATGACAATGAAGCAGTTAGAAAAGAAAGAAGTTGATAACAGTAAACCCGTTGCTACTACCCCTTTAAACAGGAAGACGCCAAACCCTTTGTGGTATTGTGTTTTAGCAAAAAACAGGTTGAAAATATAAATCTTGTATCAACCGCCATACTGTGGTAACAAGGTAAAATACAAGTGATTAAAAAGTTTTTTATTAATTATTAATGTTTGATATTCGCTCCCCTGCCAAATTTTTTTTTACACAACTTGTGAAGAAGTTTTTAGAAGAAATTGGCATGGCTACCATTCATAACTCAATATAAACCGGACTGATACAAATGACCAAAACTGCTGACATCGTTTGGAGTAATTGTTTAAAAATTATAAAAGACATTGTAGAGTGGCAACATTATAAAACATGGTTTGAACCAATTAAGGCAGTAGAACTAAAAAATAATGTGTTACTTATACAAGTGCCCAGTCAGTTTTTTTACGAGTACCTTGAAGAAAATTATGTAAACCTGCTTGCTAAAACCCTAAAGCGCGAACTGGGTAAGGAAGCAAGGCTGGAATACAGGATAATGGTTGATAGTGGCAACAATAATAACAAGCCGCTTACTATGGATGTGCCTGCCAACAACATTAAAACCTATACTAACAACGAAATGGATTTTCCGCTGGTGATTAATAACCCCGTAAAAAATCCGTTTGTAATACCGGGGTTGAAAAAAATGCAGATAGACCCCCAATTAAATCCCATTTACACATTTGATGCGTTTATTGAGGGGGACTGTAACAGGGTAGCCCGCCGTGCAGGTAAAACGGTGGCCGAAAAACCGGGTGCTAATTCTTTTAACCCTCTTGTTGTGTATGGCGGCGTGGGGCTTGGCAAAACCCACCTTGCACAGGCAATAGGCAATGAAGTAAAACGCTTACACCCCAACAAGGTGGTGTTGTATGTTAGTTCCGAAAAATTTATAAACCAGTTTCAGGACCATAGCCGCAATGGCGCCATTAATGATTTTATACATTTTTACCAGCTAATTGATGTATTGATTATTGATGACGTGCAGTTTTTTAACCGGGCCGAGCGAAGCCAGGATGCCTTTTTTGCCATTTTTAACCATTTGCATCAATCGGGTAAGCAATTGGTACTATCAAGCGATAAGCCGCCGAAAGACCTTGATGGATTGCAGGAACGCCTGCTAAGCCGCTTTAGATGGGGATTAAGTGCCGACCTGCAAATGCCCGACTACGAAACCCGCATTGAAATTTTAGAAAACAGAATGAAAAAAGACGGTATGGAAATGCCGAGAGAAGTGGTTAAGTATGTAGCATACAATATAAATAGTAATATTAGGGAGTTGGAGGGTGCCCTTATTTCATTATTGGCACAATCTTCGCTAAATCGGCGTGAGATAGACCTTGAACTTGCTAAAAAAGTGCTAAGAAATTTTGTAAAAACCAGCAGTAAAGAAATTACGATTGAAACCATTCAAAAAATGGTTTGCGAGTATTTTGATGTACCGTACGATAAATTATTGGAAAAAACCAGGAAACGCGAAATTGTACAAGCCCGTCAAATTACCATGTTTCTTGCGAAGTCCTTTACCAAAAATTCGCTAAAAACCATTGGTGAGCATTTTGGAGGCCGCGATCACACCACTGTAATTCATAGTTGCCAAACGGTTAAGGACCTTATGGATACCGACAGCCTATTTAGGGAAAATGTAATGGAACTTCAACAAAAGGTACAATTGGCAGCAATGTAACGTTGGTTGCTATTTAAAATAATTATTGCGATGGGCCACCACCCATCGCATTTGTATTTTGTGAGCCATAGTATAACTGCTTTTCCGCAGGCAAAAGGCTGGTTAATTGTTTAATGGTCGCGTTTTTTACCAACAAATCATGGTTTAGTATCTTGCGCCTACGCTAAAAATAATTCATGTCAAAAATTTCTCCTTTTAAAGCGCTTAGGCCCGCCGCCGAACTGGCCGCCAGGGTAGCGTCAAAACCATACGATGTATTAAACAGTAAAGAAGCGAAAAGCGCAGTGGAAAATAATCCGTACTCGTTTTTACATGTAACTAAAAGCGAAATTGACCTGCACGAGGATACCGATGTGCATAGCGTTGAGGTGTACCAAAAAGCCAAACAAAACCTTGATGCACTACTACAGCGCAACGTGTTATTTAAAGAAAGCAAGCCATGTTATTATATATATGAGCTGGTAATGCAAGGAAAAAGCCAAACAGGTATTGTTTGCCTAAGTTCGGTTGACGATTATGAGAATGACATTATAAAAAAACATGAATATACCAGGCCCGAAAAAGAATTAGACAGAATTACACATATAGGCACCACCGGCGCCCAAACAGGCAATGTATTTATTGCGTACCAAAATGTGCAGGCCATTGATATACTGGTTGAAACCTGGAAAAAAGACCATAACCCAGTATATCATTTTATTGCCGACGACGCTGTAACACATACCATTTGGATAGTAAACAGCGACGAAACCGTACAACACATTACCTCGTTATTTGAGGAGGAAGTACCCTACACATATATTGCCGATGGCCACCACCGCGCTGCATCGGCAGCAAAGGTTAGAGCAGCGCTGGGCAAAAAAGCTACCGCCGATGCAAACGGTTTTTTAACTACGCTGTTTCCCGCTAACCAGTTAAAAATTATGGAGTATAACCGTATGGTGAAAGACCTTAATGGCCTTGACAACGAAACATTTTTGCAAAAGCTGACTATACAGTTTGAAGTAGAGGCAGTAGGGAACAATGCAGTAGCCCCGGCTGGCATTCACCACTTTGGTATGTATTTTAATGGAGCATGGTACAAACTAATGGCAAAACCCGGCACCTATACCCACGACCCAATTGGCATACTGGATGTTACCATTTTACAAAATAATGTATTAGATACTATTTTAGGTATTAAAGACCCCCGAACCGATACCCGTATAGACTTTGTGGGAGGTATAAGAGGATTAAATGAGTTGAAAAATAGAGTAGAAATTAACGAGATGGCTGTAGCCTTTTCGTTGTACCCTGTAAGTATTCAACAATTGTTTGATATTGCTGACAGTGGAAAGGTAATGCCACCAAAAAGCACCTGGTTTGAGCCAAAACTCAGGGATGGCCTGCTGACGCATTTAATTTTTTAACCGCAGATAGTAGTGCAGGGTAGCTACAAAAAGTACGCTTTTACAACATAATTATACTGGAATGAAAATTTTTTTTCTTTTGATTTTTTTTACCATTGCAATAGTGCAGGCTAAGGCTCAGGTGACCGATGTGGCTACCTTTCAGGAAACGGCAGCATCGTTTACTAAAAAAGGCGATTACGACAATGCAATTTTGGTGTTGAATAAAGCCCTTTCGCTTGAGCCGGGCAATAAAGCTGTTTTAAAAGATATATTATTTACCAGTTTTCTAAAACGTGATTTTGCTAAAGCCCGCGACATTGGCGAGACTTTAATAAAAAGGCCTGATGCCGACGCGCAAACCTACCAAATGCTTGGCTCTACATATAATGCCATTGCAGAAAACAAAGAGGCTGAAAAATTATATAAAAATGGAATAAAAAAGTTTCCTAACGAAGGGGTTATGTATGCCGAGTATGGCAAACTTTTAAGCGACAAAAATACCGATGACGCACTAAAACTATTTGAAAAAGGCATAGAAGCAGATGCAAACCACAGCAGCAATTATTATTACGTTGCCAAATTGTACGCACAAAAAGGCGAAATATTATGGAGCCTGCTTTTTGGCGAGATGTTTATAAATATTGAGAGTTTTAGTGGCCGAAGCACCGAGATAAAGAACCTGCTACTGGATCAGTATAAACAGTTTTATTTAACAGCGCCCGACAAAACCTATAGCCAATCAAAGGCCACTGATTTTACAAAAATGGTGGCAAAAGTGTTAAGCGACCAGCAACAACAGGCAATTTTTGGGTTAACCCCGGAATCATTAACCGCCATACGTACCAGGTTTGTATTAACCTGGTATTACTCCAACGCAAAACAATATCCTTTTAGGCTATTTGACCAACAAAGGCAACTACTGCGGGAAGGCTTGTTTGACGCCTATAATCAATGGTTGTTTGGACCTCCATCAAACCTTGCCTCTTACCAGCTTTGGCAAAAGTATCATATCAACGACTTTAACGAGTATATGGCTTTTGTAAAAAGTAAAATATTTAAAATTCCCGAAGGCCAACAATACAAAGTGTTTTAGCGCAAACACCAAAGTTGAGCCCGTTAAAATTTCTGACGCTACCACAGGTTGGTTGTTCAACACAGCGCCAATGCAATATTCGTTATTAGTATAACTGGTTTTGCGTAAAAAACAGCCATTACTTTGGGGCGTAAAAAAGCAAAAAAGCGCCCTGTAATTAGGGCGCTTTTTGTAACCAACAAAACACCACAATAACTTAAACAACCAAAATTAGAAAGATATTAGAAAAAAACGGGGTGTTAAACAACGTACAAAGTATAAATAAACCGGCATGGAAAAGCACGTATTTCCACCCATTTATTTTGCTTCAGCTTTTGCCTAAAGGGTTAGCATAAATACCATTTGCCCTAGCCGATATTGCAGTACGCAACCAGTAAACTGAGGCCGCGTTTGCTTGGTATAAAAGCTTTATATTGCAACAAGGTAATGCCGGGTGTAAGGGCCAACTTTACGTGTAAAATTTTAGTGCTTTATGAAAAATCGCCTGTCTATTTTTGTTACATCCTTATTATTCATAGCCTGCCATCAGGTACCTGAATCAGACGCAACCATCGCTGGCGATAAACAGCAAAACGCGGCTTTAACGGGCGACAATTTTTTAATTGACACTTCAAAAAGTTATGTTACCTGGGTAGGTACCAAGGTTAACGGAAGCCATACGGGAAGTATAAGAATAAAAACGGGAGTTTTATCAATAAAAAATAATATGGTTCAGGGAGGCAGATTTGTAATAGATATCACTTCGCTGGTTAATGACGATCTGCCGCCAAAAGAGAAGGCAAAAATTGAACATCATTTAAAAAGTGCTGATTTTTTTGACATCGCCAGCCACCCTACCAGTGTTTTTGAAATAACAGGCACAGTACCATTTAACGAAAACAAGGATAAAAGTATTTTACCAAAAGCCAACCACATCATAAAAGGCAATCTTACCCTTAAAGGGGTTACTAAAAACGTAACCTTTCCGGCAGTGGTAACCGTTGAAAACAATATAGTGACTGCACGTGCCGATTTTTTAATTAACCGCACCGACTGGGGCATGAACTACAAAGGGGCCAAAAACCCACAAAACTGGTTGATAAAAAAAAGGTAAACCTAAAATTGTTTCTTACTGCCAGTAAATCCCAATAAAAAAAATTTCTAAAAACCTGGAAATGCTATACAAACCTGCTGGAAGCATTTTAATTATAACCATGGACTTACACGTAAAAAAATAATTGCTTTTTTTTTGATGTGGGGATTTTAAATTGTACCCAACCGTAGCCCTTTAATATTTATTGAAGCAATTTTCATACATTCAATTAAAAATTTACCTTACTGGCCAAGATTAGCCATAATTAAATTAGGGTACATTTTTTAGTGCCTATATTTTTGTTTTGTAAATCGATTGCTTCACCCCTATTTTACCCACTTATGGATTTTGATAAACGTTTATTTGATTGCCTGGATTACCAGCTGACCAATTTTCCCAACGACACTATGTTAGTAGAAAAACTACATGGCGTTTGGAAACCACATAGTACTAAAGAAATTAAAGAAAATGTAGATGCCTTGTCGGCAGGTTTACTAAAACTTGGCGTTAGCGGTAACGACCTTAGCTCCGAAGGCTCGGACAAAATAGCCATTCTTAGCAATAACCGCCCCGAATGGTTGATAACAGATTTGGCAGTACAACAAACCGGCGCTATACTGGTACCAATTTACCCCACTACCAACCCAATAGAACTTCAATTTATTTTAAACGACGCAGCTGCCAAATATGTGTTTGTAAGCAATGCCGAGTTATTAGATAAGGTAAACAGCGTGCTGGAAAAAGTACCCACTGTAAAAAAAGTTTTTACTTTTGACGATGTGCCTGGGGCCGACCATTGGACAACCGTAACGGCTATGGCCACCGACCAATGGTTAACCAAGGTAAACGAGGTTAAAGCCACCATACCATCATCGCATCTTGCAACCATTATCTACACCTCGGGCACAACGGGTGTTCCTAAGGGGGTAATGTTAACGCATAGTAATATTTATAGCAATGTTCAGCTATCAAAAAGCAGCTTTCCCTTTCCTGATTCGCCCGCAACCAAGGTGCTAAGTTTTTTACCGCTGAACCATATATTTGAAAAATGTGCCACCTACATTTATTTGTTTAGTGGCATAAGTATTTACTATGCCGAAAGCCTTGAAACCATAGGCGACAACCTGAAAGAAGTAAAGCCGGATGGTTTTACCACTGTACCGCGGCTATTAGAAAAGGTGTTTGAAAAAATAATGGCAAAGGGCAGCGAACTAACCGGCATAAAACGAAAATTGTTTTTTTGGGCCGTTGGCCTAGCCGAAAAATACGATAATATTAAAAGTGGTGGGCCTTTATATAACCTGCAACTAGGCATTGCCAACAAAATAATATTTAGTAAATGGCGCGAGGCATTAGGTGGCAACGTATCGTTTATTATATCGGGCGGGGCAGCATGCCAGGTAAAATTATTACGCATTTTTAACGCGGCTCAGGTACCCGTTTATGAGGGTTATGGCCCTACCGAAAACAGCCCCGTAATAAGTATAAACAGAAGAGACGATAAGCAAGATATGCGCTTTGGCACCGTTGGCCCCGTACTTAATGGCCAACTAGTAAAACTGGCAGCCGATGGCGAAATTTTAGTGAGCGGCCCCAGCGTTATGCAAGGCTATTATAAACGCCCCGACCTAACTAACGAAGTTTTGATTGACGGGTGGCTATATACCGGGGATATAGGTGTTTGGGAAGCAGATAGATACCTGAAAATTACTGACCGCAAAAAGGAACTGTTTAAAACCAGCGGTGGAAAATACGTTGCCCCACAACCCATAGAAAATAAATTGAAGGAAAGTAAATTTATTGAGCAAGCCATTGTGGTAGGCAGCGAAAAAAAGTTTGTTGGTGCATTGCTGGTACCATCGTTTGCAATGTTACGGGAGTGGATGCGTGAAAACAACGTGGCTTATACCACCCCAGAGGCGGCCATCAACAATGCGCAGGTGCAAGGTATGTACCGCGACCTGGTAGAAAGCTTTAACAAATATTTTAACCATGTAGAGCAAATAAAAAAGTTTGAACTAATGCCACATGAATGGAGCATTGATAGTGGCGAAATGACGCCGAAAATGAGCTTAAAGCGAAAGGTTATTATGGAAAAGTATCATACTGCCGTAGATAGGATTTATGAATAGCTACAGGTTATACATTTTTACATTAGGTACCGGAACAGCAGGCCTGCACTTGACAAAACCGGTTTGCTATCATAACTAAGTTATACTACTTGTATTATTTTACTACACACTCAGCCATTATATTTCCATCGCCCAAAAATGGAATATAAGGGTGAAGTAGACCTAAAAAATGAACGCAGTTTGAGGAGGACATTGGTAAGATAACTATCAGGCTTTTCGGCCTGGAGGCGCTCAAATTCCCGGCCGATAATTCCATTTATCATTTTGTATAAAGCCGCCGCTGCAATAGCTGAACGTATTTTTCTTATAACAAATGCAATTACTAATCCAACAATTGCACCAATAGCTATTTTTCTAAACTCAGGCACTTTTACAAATCCACTAAAAGTGCTTTTAAAAAGGCTTAAAGGCGTTACCGACTGTTTTACCGACGAAAAATTTTCTTTCAACTCCACTTCTAAAATAGCCTTGCGCCGCTTTAAATCGGCGATAGCTTTTTGTAGGTCGTCCTGGTTGTGAATTTGCATCATCATTAAGAATCGCTTAATAAAAGTTTAATAAACAGCTTTACCAATGGCCTTTTAAAAATGGCACCGCGTTTAACAAATAAAATAACGCCGATGATAATATAAACAAGCGACAACACGAAAAAACCCAGGTACGCCTTCCCCAATAAATCACCAATTAACAAGGCAAGTCCAATGTTTAGAATCACTACCATTGTAAAAAAAATAAACACAAAACATATAGCAATAGCAACGATAGAGGCTGCTAAGGACAACTTATCTACCACTTTAAGTTTAATTAGATCTTTGTTTACCTCAATGTATTCTTTGCCTTTATCGTAAAGCGTTTGTAAATAGCTGGAAGCAGGATTGCTCATATCTTTTGGTTATAATATCACCGGCGGTTGTTACTGAAAAAGCTGTTTCTTTCTATCCTTCAATTATTGTTAATACCGTACGCTGCATTTTTAAAAAGCCCAACCGAACCCATTTGCTGATTTAGGTGGCGATTGTTGCTATCAACAGTTTACTATAAGCATCCCGGCAATAATTACCGGGCTAATAACATTGCCATCAGCTAAAATTGCCGTTTTCAACGTTTTCGGCGGCCGCGGCGGCCTTCGACTTTCCTTTATGCAAAAGGTCGTTGGCGCTTTCGCGAACTGAGTCATACTTTTCAGCAATGCCATCTACCAATTCGCCAAACTTATCTTTTAGATTGCTGGTAAGATCTTTACTGTTTTCTGATATTTTTTGACGGGTAGCTTCACCTTTTTCAGGCGCCAGCAATATACCCAAAACAGCACCGGCAGCAACGCCGGCCAAAACACCCAATAATACTTTTGATCCTGAATTCATAATGTTAGATTTTTAAAAGTGAAAAATATTTATGATTGCCAATGCCCGGATAAATTAAAAAACAATACCACACATTTTTTAAAGCAACCTTACCAAACCAATGTATACATCTTTATAAACATATTTTAAAATTGTTTGCCAATATAACCGCCCCCTATAAGTGGATTATAAAAAGCGCCCAAAAGCGTAGACTTAATACAACCGTGTGTGGAAAATACTACTTAAAATGCTAATTGCCAAGCATGGTTGGCCGCGTTGCCCATGGCCAGGTATAAAGCCGTTTTAATTTACAACAGTCCACTTATTGCAAAACCATGCCATTAACGCTTAAAAGTAATTTATCAAAAACTATCATTACCTGGCTACTTAGCAGGGGTAGGTTGTCATAAACCGTACTAATTTACCATTAATATTTAACAGCATTATTGGGTAGTGGAATGCCCCTTAACAGTAAAGGTTGGAACTACTAACGTGGCTAAAACAAAAAGCAACAAATAGCCCGGCTTGTAAACCGACGTACAAAAAAAGGAAAAAAGGACACCATCGTGCACTTGTAATTTGCAAAAAACTATCAATTTCTATCACAGCACACCCACACCCGTAAGTGCTTTAAATGACAATACCGTTCTTAAAATATAATAACGAAACGATGTTTAATTGAGGAATATTTTACCCAGTACCTACCATAGAATCTTAAACCTGTAATGATCTAAAAAATGCCTGTCACGGGTGCGCCAACAAGGCTTTTGCAATTTTAGTTTGGATTTTGCCGAACAGCGCGCAAACAATACCGGCAACATAAAATATAGACAACGGTAAATAATTTAACAATCATGTTAAAAGACCAAGGCGACGCATTACCCAACTATTTTCCATTTTTTTTAGTCGACACTTTCCTTAGCAAGGTTAGTAGTTGTTTAATCCAAACAGTCAGTGATCCAAACTCTGCCCGCGAAAAATAGCAGCCTACCAAAACAATAAACATATTACAAGGGTACATTTACCCACAAAAAAATTGACTTCCCCTAAATTACCGGTACCGTAAGGTATAAACATACAATACCCGTTAAACACACCCCTGTGACCAAAGGAGCCCATAAAATTGATTTTCGGTAAGTGTAAGCTTTTAATAAAGTGAAAACTGAATAAACAAAACAACAGTTGAAAAACAACTCCTGCAATCATTTGCATTCTTATTGCCATCACATATAATTTCAGGTTTATTGTCTACTCTTTTGCAGTTTGGCAAACAACTGCTATTATAAATACCCCCGTATTAAACAACAATAATCAATACCGATGTTACCCTTTTCGTTTTCAATTTTAAAGTTTTGAACAACGATGTTAATTCTTTTATAAACCATTTTTACAAAACTGGTACACAGCCCGTAATCAACAAATTTAAATTTAATTTATTTTGCACAGCAGGTTACGTTTAATTATAGAAAACTATAAAACGATAACGCCATTGTTGCAACCAGGTAAGCCACAACCCGCATAATAAATTCTGGCATCAAATTTTAATTACTTCCCCACAGTTGTCATCAACACTTACATTATGAAAACAGGAAAAGTATTTTTATTGCTGGTATTTTTAAGTTCAGTACTTAGCAGTTGTAGCCTAATTGCAGATATATTTAAAGCAGGTATCTGGGTAGGTATTTTAATGGTTGTTGGCATTGTTGCCCTTATTATTTACCTGATTAGTAAGGCAAAAAAGTGATAGTTTTAAGAAATTTACCCATAGGTGTTAACATTTTAAATTGATTGTAACCATGTAAGAGCACGATAAAAGCTGACTTTGCAATTGTTTTGTACATTATTTTGAACGCCATTAAATGAATGCTGGCACGTTACTGGTTTATAAGTATAAATATGTAGGCTATAAATAGAAAAACTACCTGCTTCGGCATTAATTCGTGAGGAAGAACTTACACAATACCTTTCGGATAGTAGTTAGCATTGTATGGCCACATAAATTTTTATTGATCTAAACCTGACTTTAAAAATAGCAGGATTGGCATTGGATGAATTTGCAAACAATCCGTTGTAAGTTAAATTATGCAAAGCAACAAAAAAATTGAACCTAAAAAACGCAGCCTGGGAAAACGTTTACTGAAAATATTTCTGATTATTGTTGGGTCGTTTGTTGGGCTTGTAATAATTATATTGCTGCTTATTCAAACTGGTCCTGTTCAAAACTTTGCACGTAAAAAGATAGTTACCTACCTGGAAAATAAATTGAAGACCCGCGTAGCGATAGCCGGGTTAGATATTGATTTTCCAAAGATATTGGTATTGAAAGGTGTGTATATAGAAGATCAATTAAAAGATACCCTTGTATCAGGTAAAGAGATAAAAGTTGATATAGACATGTTTAAATTAGTGAAAGGTGCTATATTAATCAATGAAATTAATCTTAATAAAATCACTTTAAAATTAAAACGCAGTCTGCCCGATACCACCTTTAATTTCCAGTTTATAGTCAATGTTTTTTCATCGCCCGATGCAGCACCCTCTACCGATACCAGCAGTTTAAGCATTGCCATTAGAAATATTGTTATCAACAAAACACGTATTGTTTTTAAAGATGTAGTAAGCGGTAACGACGCTGATGTTTATCTTGACCACTTTGACACCCGCATAGCCTCTATCGATCTGGAAAAATTAGCGTTTAATATACCTTCTATAAACCTATCGGGGGTTAGGGGAAGCATAAAGCAATTTGCACCGCTTTATGTAACAACTACTACAGAAGAACCAATTGATTTTTCGTTCGCCAACGGCAGTACTAAACTTGCTGACATTAACCTGCAATACGAAAATGAGGTTAATAAACTTTCTACCAACATTGATCTTAAAAAAACTTCGCTTACTTCTACCTCGTTCAATCTGTTGGCTTCTTTTATTGATATAAAATCGGTAGCTGTAAATGGCCTTTCTACAGCAGTAGTATTGGGCAAACCGACTACCCCCATAACCACCGCAGACTCAATTGCAACCACAGATAGTCTTCCATGGAAAATTAAGATTGGTGATATAACCATTGATAACAACAACCTTTCATTTGACAATGCGCTGCAGCCGGCCATTTCCATGGGTATGGATTATGCTCATTTACGGCTTAGCGGTGTAGCGCTTCATCTAAACGATTTTTATTTTGCCAATAACATTATTTCAGGACAGGTTACAAAGGGAACGCTGGCCGACAAAAGTGGTTTTATCCTTACCGATTTGCAAACAAAGTTTTCGTACACCTCCACAGGGGTAGCGTTAAACGGCTTGTTGGTAAAAACACCCGGCACAACCCTACAAAAAAGTGCTGTTATTAGCTACCCTTCACTGGCGGCGCTGCAAACAAATAGTGGGTTAATGCAGCTTAATGTAGACCTGGCAGATAGTAAAGTGCGGGTGAAAGATATACTACTTTTAGCACCATTTTTGGCCGGCCAGCCTGCTTTAAAAAACCCCAACGATGTTTGGTATATAGATGGTAAGATAACAGGAAGAGTTAGCAACCTGTATATAGAAAAATTTAAATTCAGTGGCCTGGGCTCCACCCGGCTTAATATGTCGGGTACGGTAGCAGGCCTGCCCGATCCCAATAAAGTGTCGGGCAACCTGTTAATAAATAACTTTTATACTACCAGGAAGGATATACAAATGCTTGCCCCGCCGGGTACCATCCCCTCAAACATTTCGTTGCCTGCAACCATGGCGTTAAAGGGCAGGGTAAATGGCAGCATAAAACAGGCAATGGCAAACCTTACGCTTACTACTGACCTGGGTATTGCAAAGCTGCAGGGAAACATTGCCAACGCTACCGATATGGTAAATGCACGATACAATGCATCCATGCAGCTTAACCGTATAAACCTTGGCATTATTCTTCAAAAGCCAGACACGCTAGGCATATTTACCGGCAATTTACAGGTTAAGGGCCGCGGCTTTAACCCCGACAAGGCCAACGTAACTTTTAATGGTACTATCGAAGCCGTAGAACTGATAAAATACACCTACCGCGATATACGCCTTAAAGGATCGTTGGCTCAGCAACAGTTTACGGCCAATATGGCCATCAACGACGCAAATATTGATCTTGATTTGGAAGCCAGCGGGCATTTTGGCAATGATCTTCCCGGCATAAAACTGTTGGCAACTATTGATAGCATTAAAACAAAACGACTTAACCTGACTGCCGACGAAATTATTTACAGGGGCAAACTAGCAGTAGACTTTCCACAAATAAACCCCGATGCACTTGAGGGAAAAGCATTTGTAACCAATTCGCTGCTGGTTTTTAACGGGGGGCGGACCAGTATAGACTCTTTATCGTTGTTAGCCAATTATGTAATGGGCGTACAATCCATTAAGGTAGATGGCAGATTTTTTAACGCGGACATTACCGGCAAATATAAAATTGTTCAGCTTGGCAATATATTTTCGGAAATCATTCAACCCTATTATACCATTGACACTTCGGCAAAAGTAACATTTCCCGACCCTTACGATTTTACCATTAAGGCCAATCTTGTTAACCATCCTGCATTAAAAACCTTTGTACCCGACCTTACGCGGCTCGATCCTGTTTCGCTTAATGTAAGCCTGGCACAGGGTAATGGATTACAGGGCACCCTTACCGCACCGTTTGTGGCTGTTGGCACCAACGTGTTACAAAATTTTACTGCTAATTTTGCTGGTGACGCCGACCAGTTAAAAATAGCGGCCGGTATACAAAAATTTGCAGCCGGAACAAATGTTACCATTTACCAAACCGACCTCATCTCCACCATTAATAATAATGAAATTGATTTTGGCCTTTCAATAAAAGATCAAAAAGACCAGCGTAAATATTTATTTGGAGGAACACTTTCGCAGGCATCGTTGGCAAACTATCGCCTGCACCTAAACAGCGATAGCCTGTTGTTAAACTACGAAAAATGGAATATTACCTCGCAAAACCTTATAGAGTTTGGAACGCAAATAGTAAGGGCAAAAAACTTTACCCTCAGCCAAAATAACCAATCACTTTCCATTAACAGCAAGGACTCAACGTCAGGCATTGCAATAGAGGTTAGGTTTGCCAATTTTGAAATACCTACCTTAACTGCATTGGTACAAACAGACTCGTTATTGGCCAATGGTAAAATTAATGGAACCATTTTATTGGACAACCTGTTGACAAGCCCCACTTTTACAACCGATATAAGCGTGGACGACCTGGCCATAAACAGAGATACGCTTGGCAAGCTTACCGCCAAAATTGATAACCAAACGGCCAATATTTTCAATACAAATATTACGCTTACAGGCCAGGGCAACGATGTTAGCATAACAGGAAGGTACCTGTTGGAAAGTGCCAGTAATGAAAACCTGGACCTTTTACTGGATGTAAAAAAACTACAAATGAAATCGCTGGAGGGCCCCAGCTTTGGAGCTGTGTCAAATACCAGCGGTTATTTGTCTGGAAAAATAGATATTGGCGGAAATGCCGATGCACCCAAAATTGACGGATCCCTTGATTTTAATCAAACTGAATTTAAGCTTTCGATGGTTAACAGCTTATTTAAGGTAAACGATGAAAAGATAAAATTTGACAATGATGGAATTACTTTCAATACGTTTAGTATAAAAGACTCTGCAGGCAATGCCGTAACGCTTGATGGCCGGGCGCTCACCAACAATTTTTTAAATTATAAATTCAACCTCACCCTAAAGGCAAAAGACTTTAGGGCCATAAACAGTACCCGCGCCAATAACGAATTATACTATGGGCAGTTGTATTTTAGCAGTGAACTAAATATAAAGGGTACAGAAACAGCCCCTATTGTTGATGGTAGTATAGACATTGAGCCGAAGACAAACCTTAGCATAGTAATACCGCAGGAAGAACCGGGTATTATAGACCGGCAGGGAGTAATTGAATTTATAGATAAGGATGCTATAAAAGAAGACTCTTTATTTATGGTAGCCACTATGGCCAAATACGATACTTCATTTAACCAAAGCCAGTTAACAGGCTTTGATGTTTCTACCAACATACAAATATCAAAAGAGGCTATTTTTAATATTATAGTTGATGAGGCAAACGGCGATTTTTTAAAGTTAAAGGGCGAGGGAGTAATTAGTGCCGGCGTTGACCCCAGCGGTAAAATATCTATGACAGGTACCTATACTGTAGAAAGTGGCGGTTATGAACTATCGTTCAATTTCTTAAAACGAAAATTTGAGATAGAAAAAGGTGGGAAGATAACCTGGACCGGCGAACCTACTACAGGCACCATTGATATGACAGCTATTTATGTGGCCAACACAGCTCCTATTGACCTTGTGCAAAACCAATTGCCTGCAGACACTAAAAATTCGTATCTCCAAAAGTTACCATTTCAGGTAAGGTTAAATGTTGATGGAGAACTGCTTAAACCAAGCCTGACCTTTGATATTACCCTGCCTACCGACAGAAACCTTCGCGTATCGGGCGATGTTGTGTCTACGGTTACTGCTAAATTAGATCAGATTAGAACAGAGCCCTCTGAACTTAATAAACAGGTTTTTGCCTTGTTACTCCTTAACCGCTTTGTGGGCGAAGATCCATTTAGTAGTGGCGGTGGTGGCGGTTTTGATGCCGGCATTTATGCAAGGCAAAGCGTTAGCCGAATATTAACTGAGCAATTAAATAAGCTTGCCTCTGACCTTGTAGGTGGCATTGAAATAAGCTTTGACATTAATACCACCGAGGACTATACTACCCAGCAAAAACAGGCACGAACCGATTTAAATGTAAACCTGTCAAAGCGATTATTAAACGATCGGTTGCAGGTAAGCGTAGGCAGTAATGTTGAATTAGAAGGCCCCCAGCAATCGGACCAAACGGCCAGTAACATTATAGGAAACGTTACCATCGATTACCTGCTTACCAAGGATGGTCGCTTTTTACTTAGGGGATATCGCAAAAACGATTTTGAAGCTATAGTTGAAGGAATTGTAGTGGAAACTGGTTTGCGTTTTATAATTACCGTTGATTACAATAAGTTTAAAGAAATATTTACGCGTAAAAAAGACCCTAAGAAAAACGCCGGTGACAAAAAACAAACCAACAATGTTTCAGCACCAGCCACTTTGCCCCAAAACGATAACAATACAGGCAATAACGCACCTGAAAGAGCTGCTGGCGATAAGCCAAATAAAGTTCCCGAACTTAACAAGAAACCATAGCATGAGGTTAAATAATAAAATAACTGGTACTTGTATATGGATGTGTATTGCCTTGTTAATGGCTGGCTGTAATGCTACTAAGCATGTACCTGAAGGCGATGCCCTGTACACTGGCGCTAAAATAACAATTGATAAAAAAGGAGTAAAGGCTGACCTTAAAAAAACTACCGTTGAGGAGTTGATCAGGCCTAAGCCAAACGCAAGCTTTTTGGGAGTACGTTTTAAACTGGGTATTTATAACCTTGCCGGCAAAGGCAACAAAGGATTGAATAAAATATTAAAAAAGTGGGGCGAGAAACCGGTACTGCTGAGCCAGGTATCGGTAGAAAAAAACATTTCTATCATAGAAAATAACCTTGAGAACATGGGCTATTTTAATGTGCAGGCAAGTGGCGATACCACTATTAAAGGCCGTAAAGCATTGGCTAGTTATACGGTTACGCCATATAGCCAATACACCATAAACGGCGTACAATTTTTACCCGACAGCGGCACCCTTAACCGGGCCATTAATAAAACAGCCGGAGAGTCGTTGTTAAAAGTAGGCGACCCTTTTAGCCTGGCCACCATTACCAACGAAAGATTGCGCATTGATGCCGTTTTAAAAGAAAAAGGATTTTTTTATTTTAGCGCTGAGCACCTTTTATTAGAGGTGGATACAACAGCGGGATCAAATACAGTAAACCTGTTTTTGAAGGTAAAACCACAGGTGCCCGGGCAGGCAAAAGAAAAATATTTTATCAACAATGTATACATTTATTCCAACTACCAGTTAAGCGCCAGCCGTGCCGATACCACTACAGGTGATACGATATCGTTTAGGGGATATAATGTTATTGACGGCAACAAAACTTTTAAGCCATTGGTGTTTGACAGGGTTATGCGCTTTAGCCCCGAGGATATTTATAGTCGAAAAGACCATAATGTAACGCTGGCAAGGCTTACCAACCTGGGTACTTTTAAGTTTGTAAAAAACAGGTTTGAAACCGCCCCTGGCAATAACCGGCTAAATGTATTTTACTATCTTACCCCGCAGCCCAAAAAATCGCTGAGTGCCGAAATAGGCGGCCTAACCAAATCAAACAACGTAACCGGGTCGGAAGTAACGCTTAAATGGCGTAACCGTAACACATTTAAAGGGGCAGAGCTATTTACAGCCAGTGCCTATTTTGGAACCGAAGTGCAATATAGTGGCCAGTTTAGTGGATACAATACCCTACGCTACGGAGCCGAAGCCACCCTTGCCTATCCACGGTTTGTAGTACCAGTTATAAGGCTTAACACTACCGGCTCGTTTGTGCCGCGCACTTTTATAAAACTTGGTTATGATGTTCTAAAGCGTCAAAAATTATTTACCCTTAACTCCTTCAGGGGCGAGTTTGGTTACTCGTGGAAACAGAACATACGAACCGAACATCAATTAACCCCTATATCCATAAACTACATAAAACCAATAGATGTTAGCCCCGAGTACACGGCCAGCATTGCAAACAAGCCCCTGTTGCAACGGGCCGTAACCAGGCAGTTTATTTTTGGAAGCAACTACAATTTCAACTACAATCAACTAGCCGATAAAGGAGAGAATGCAAGTGGCATTTACTTTAACGGATTGCTGGATGTGTCGGGCAACATAGCGGGATTGATTACAGGGGCCAACGTACGCAAAGGCGATACTTCCAAACTGTTTGAATTGCCATTTAGCCAATACGTAAAAACCGAAGGCGACTTTAGGTATTACAAAAAAATGGGTAAAAAAACGTTGGCCAACCGCATTATTGTAGGTGTGGGTGTACCCATTGGCAACAGCAGTATACTTCCTTATGTAAAACAATTTTTTATTGGCGGAAACAATAGTTTGAGGGCTTTTCGTAGCCGCTCGGTTGGGCCGGGTACGTACAACGGTGGCCAGCGTATTAATACCGCGCAGTTGTTTCCCGACCTTACCGGCGACTTAAAACTTGAGCTGAACAGCGAACTTAGAGTGCCACTCGGCGGCTTTTTTAGCACCGCTGCATTTGTTGATGCGGGTAATATTTGGCTTTTTAACACCGACCCTAACCAGCCCGGAGGAAAATTAAGCAAAGACTTCTTAAGCCAACTTGCCGTAGGCGCCGGCATTGGCCTGCGTATAGATGTTACCATATTGCTGCTAAGGCTTGATGTGGCTATACCATTACGGCTACCCTACCAGCCCCAGGGCCAGCGTTGGGTAATTGACCAAATAAACCCTGGCAGCTCCGATTGGCGCAAACAAAATATTGTTTTTAACCTGGCCATTGGTTACCCTTTTTAATTTTTGGTTATCGGTTGTACTGCCTGGGCCATCATTGTTGCCCCGCCGGGCCTAACGGTACAGACAGGCCTGCTTCAACGGCATAACTACGTGTATATTTTGCTGCATTACTTATTCATGTGCAGTGGGAGGCAAGTAGAAAAAACTGCCTAGTGTTCAGTTCAGCTATTGTTGTGCCCTTATACAATTATTGCGGATAGTTGGGAATATGAAGCCCCGATACAATGTGGCAGTGCCTGGTATTACATCATTCGTTTACACCATAAAATAATTACGCTATCTATGTTCGATTAGTAAATTAAACAGGAAAAGCGGTAACTAAAAATCTTTGATAGTAAAACCAGTAAAGGCTAAGGCACCAAAAAACTATACGAAGCCCAAAAACTTTCCCAATCGGCTATGGCAGTGTCAGCACAAGGTATCATGTGTGTGGCATGTATAAACCATTCGCCACGGCGGCTAAGGGTAAAGGTGCATACACCCTGGTTATTAGTACGACTGCTAGTGGCTATGGCAGGCAGGTTACCAGTACGGTTACGTGCGGTAATTACTTTATTGGCAAGCGGTTTTCCATTGTACAACACACGGGCTTGCAGGGTTTGTCCACTTTTAAGTTTATAGGGATTTTGTAGCAAAACAATTTCGAAGGCCTGGCTGGTTACGCTTTTATAAATCGTATCGTTTACCAGCGGCTCACTCTGTACCAGTGCTTTTATATAACGTGTATATCGTTCGCGTTGTATTGGCTTACTGCCATTGGTAATAAGGGTTATGTTTTTAATATTATCTTCTTTTAAATAATTAGCAAATTTTGCAACAGGCAAGCTTATGTAGGCATAATCGCGGCTCATATGCAATAGTCCCAACCCTTTAAAATTTACCGGTATAGTAGCTACGGGGTAGGTATTGTTCGTGGCATTAATTAACAGGTTTTTGCTGCCCTCATTGGTAAGTAGTTCAAACTTTTTGGTAATGGCTGTTTGTACCGGGCGCTCCATATCAATATTAAACCCATCGCTTACAAAAAGATGCATTTGCAACGTATCTCCCAGTTTTGGGGTAAAGGCAGAGGCCAGCAAAATATATTCGTGCGCCAGTGTAGTGGCAAGGATTACCAGCAGGCCACCGATTAGCAAACATTTTTTCATGGTTACATTATTTGTATGATTTATAAAAGATGCTTCATCAAAATGTGTTTTCCTACACAATGATTTTAGTAGTAATGATGCCGCCAATACAACAAAACTTTGTTTACCGGCGGTAGTTTTGCAAAATTGGCTTTTTAACCTATCATCCGTTTTTAGGTCCACTATAATATGTACGCAAATGGAATTAAGCGGTATATGGTTAAAAAAATTATTAAACAAATATTCAATGATTGCCGCTATTTGATACACTCAATGCTAAATATAAAATCATAATAAAAAAGGCTGAATAAAATTACCAATAGTATAAAAGTGTGACCACTATGGTTATAGCGGCAGGCTGCAACGGCTGATGAAAATAGCTATAATGCTGGGTTCCAAAATATCGGCACCAGTGTGCGGATAATCATCAAATATTCATAAAACCCACCGGCGCCTGCCACAAGGCGGGCTATTTTAACACATGCGTAGCAAGCACTTTTTGCACATCGTAAATATTTACCTGCTTATTAAAACTCTTATGAATGCCTGGTTCTTTCTCGCCCGATATCCACACCTTTAACTCGGCCTCCAAATCAAAATGGCCAGCCGTTTCTACACTAAAGCGGGTAATACTTTTATAATTGACAGACAGATAGTTTACTTTTTTGCCGGTCAGGCCTTGCTTTTCAACAAAAATTAGCCGTTTGTTGGTAAAAATAAAAACGTCGCGTATAAGCTTAAAACCAATTTCTATTACCTCATCGGCGCACAATAGTTTTTCGTATTCCTGCTGTAACTCCTCGGGTTTGGCTGCACCTGCATTACCCAAAAGTGATGAAAATATTCCCATGACATAAAATTTAAGGTTAATTATCAAATTAAAAATACACTATTAGGCATAACAGTATGTGCTACGGTTAACAATGATACCGCTAATTTTTATAAGGGTTTAATCGAATATTTTTATATACTGGTAATTGTAACCTGCAAAAGCAGTTGTTTGTGAGGCCGTTGTTTACAGCATAAAACTGGTAGGCAGGTGTATACTTTACTAACTTGCATTGTGGCTAAAGAAAAACGTGTGGAGCGTTGTATTATATTTACAGTGAAAAAATTTAAACCCTGCATTTGTATGGAGCTCTTAATCCCTAATATAGAATTTCTTTTATGGACAATATTTATTGCATTAATAATTGTGTTGCCCCTGGTTGCACTTTTTAATGTGCTAAAATCGTCGTTTAAAGACAGTACAACCAAACTTATGTGGGTATTAATTATTTTACTACTGCCCTTTGCCGGACCAATTTTTTATTTCGTTATTGGCAGAAAACAACGAATAAAAGTAGCCTGATTGCACGCCGCTTATTAATGTATATGGCAGTTTTAACCGCTAATTAGTGCCGCCACTGTAATGGTAATAATTGCAGCATACCTGCTTACCTTCCCGGCCTTTACCACGCATCATTACCAAACATTTTTTATGTTTTAAAATAATCATCAGGCAAATTGGAAACCGCTTTATAGTTACGCTACCTCCGCTATTCGCTATTGGTGCCCTTTCTTTTACAGTATTTTTGCCTATGGCTTTATTTAAACGATCGGCTACCACAATACCAGTAACTGAAACGCCGCAAAACCCGTTGAGTGTAAAAGACCGGCTGGCTGCATTGCGCAATTTACCCCGCTTTTTTGCCATGGTATGGCAAACCAATAAATGGATGACCCTTGTAAATGCTGCTTTACGCCTGGTGAGATCTGCCATACCATTGTCCATTTTATATGTAGGCAAGCTAATTATTGACGAGGTTATTTTACTTAGTAATACCGGCGGACCCACCGGCCATTTATGGACGCTGGTGGCCTTTGAATTTGGACTAGCCATTGTTTCAGATTTATTAAGCCGCGGCATTAATTTAATGGACACACTACTTGGCGACCTGTTTAGCAACCATACCAGCATACGCATAATGGAACATGCCGCCACCCTTGACCTTGACCAGTTTGAAAACTCGGCCTTTTACGACAAACTGGAGCGGGCCCGGCAACAAACCATTGGCCGTACTATATTACTATCGCAGGTGCTTACACAAGTGCAGGACCTTATTACCATGGGCTTTTTGGCGGTGGGGCTCATAGCATTTAACCCCTGGCTGATTGTTTTATTAATCGTCGCTATCATTCCGGCCTTTATTGGTGAGGCATATTTTAACGATAAAACCTATGCCCTTAGCCGCCGCCAAACACCCGAAAAGCGGGAGCTTGATTATATACGCTTTTTAGGCGCCAGCGATGATACCGCCAAAGAAGTAAAAATATTTAACCTCTCGGGTTTTATTATTAACCGGTTTAAAACCCTTAGTAATGGCTTTTACTTACAAAATAAACACCTTACCATACGCCGCACTTTTTGGGGCAGCCTGCTGGCAATGCTGGGCAGTGGCGGCTACTATGCAGCCTACGTTTTTATAATTGCACAGGCCGTTACCGGTATCATTACTATTGGTTCGCTAACGTTTTTGGCGGGCAGCTTCAGGCAGTTGCGCGGCCTTATGGAAGGTGTGCTGATGCGCTTTAACAGCGTATCGCAAGGGGCGGTATACCTGCAGGATTTTTTTGAATTTTTTGAAATACAACCCAACATTGTAGCTACCCCAAACCCACTGCCCTTTCCCAACCAAATACAGCAGGGCTTTACTTTTGAAGATGTTGGCTTTAAGTATGCCAATAGCGAAAAATGGGCAAGCCGCCACATAAGCTTTACGCTGAACCCCGGCGAAAAAATTGCATTGGTTGGCGAAAACGGCGCCGGCAAAACCACCTTGGTTAAACTGCTGGCCCGCCTATACGACCCAACCGAAGGACGTATTTTATTAGATGGTCACGATCTTAAACTATACGATCTTAACGAGCTTCGATTTAACATAGGGATCATTTTTCAGGATTATATACGCTACCAAATGAGCGTTAGCCAAAACATTGCGGTGGGCAACATTACACAAGCCGACAACCCTGAACTTATTACCCATGCAGCAGTGCAAAGCCTTGCCGACCCGCTGATACAAAACCTGCCGCTGCAATACCAACAAATGCTGGGCCGCCGGTTTAATAATGGTGTAGACCTATCGGGCGGCGAATGGCAAAAAATAGCCCTTGCCCGCGCTTATATGAAAGATGCCATTGTATTGATTTTAGATGAACCAACGGCAGCATTAGATGCCCGCGCCGAGTACGAAGTATTTCAGCGTTTTGCCGAGCTGACCAAAGGCAAAATGGCCGTACTCATCTCCCACCGCTTTAGCACCGTACGCATGGCCGACCGTATTATTGTACTTCAAAAAGGGCAAATGATAGAAACCGGTAGCCACGAACAATTGCTACAACAAAATGGCCGTTACGCCGAGCTGTTTTCGCTACAGGCAATGGGGTATAGATGAGGGGATTTTTGGTCGTTGGTGGTTGGTCGGAAGAAATTGGGTGGTTGATTGGAAGACGTTGATGGTTGATTGGAAGAGGTTAGTGGTTGATTGTTGGTGGTTGATTGGAAGATGCTGGTGGTTGATTGTTGGTGGTTGATTGGAAGAGGTTGGGGGTTGGGTCGGAAGATGTTGGAAGTTGATGGTTGGGGGTTGATTAGAAGAGGTTGGGGGTTGATTGGCGGAGGTCGATGGTTGATTGTCGGTGCTTGATTGCTGACGGTTGGTCGGAAGAAATTGGGTGGTTGATTGGAAGACGTTGATGGTTGATTGGAAGAGGTTAGTGGTTGATTGTTGGTGGTTGATTGGAAGATGCTGGTGGTTGATTGTTGGTGGTTGGTCGGAAGATGTTGGAAGTTGATGGTTGGGGGTTGGTCGGAAGATGTTGGGAGTTGATTGTTGGGGGTTGATAGGAAGAGGTTGGGGGTTGATTGTCGGAGGTCGATGGTTGATTGTCGGTGCTTGATTGCTGACGGTTGACTGGAAGATGTTGGGGGTT
>Ga0105047_10000224_pt1 | contig 88047 bp, 95 predicted proteins | sample MAT04_FD_78384 | JGI IMG/M metagenome (GOLD analysis project Ga0105047, IMG submission 78384) | Freshwater microbial communities from Lake Fryxell liftoff mats and glacier meltwater in Antarctica - MAT-04 (megahit assembly) | ecosystem: Environmental > Aquatic > Freshwater > Ice > Liftoff... | reverse complement strand
TCCCGCTCACTCCGACCCGATCTGCTCGATCTTGTCGTTCGTGGTGGCCTCGGTGGACTTCCACATCTGCTGGAAGCCCACCCACATGGCCGCCCCCAGGAACGCCATGATGAGCACGGCGATGGCGGCGGAGATGACGCCTTCGCCGACGTCGCTCCTCAACCGTCGGGAGCGGGGGCCCTGGACCCTCGGATGGGGGGCCCGGAGGGACTGTACGTGAGCCATCGCCCACTGCACTCCGAGGAGAGTCGACCTGTCGATCGATGTCGGTTGCATTGGAAACTGCCTTCTGTTGGTGGGATGGGTTTCGTTCGGGGGGAGGTCCGGCTAGCCGCTGGTGAACATCTGCATCGCCTCGACGAAGGGAACGGCGAGGAACAACACGCCGGGAACGAGCGTGGCCACCGTCACGGGGATCCAGACCTGCTGGCTGCGCCGCTCGATCGCCTCTATGAGCTCGCGGTGCACCTCGGCGCGGATCGCTCGAGCCTCCTCGGATATGAGGTGGCCGAGATCGGTCGCCTCGCGGTTGAGGGCCAGCACACCGACGAGGCGCTCCACTGCGGGCACTCTCGCCACGTCGGCCCACTCGCGGAGCGCGGTGGCGTCGTCGAGTCCCTGCTGAATCCGGCTGACCACGGTGCCCAGGTCCGTGGCGACCGCCCCGTGGCTGCGTCGAGTGAGACGGGTCAGGGCCGAGCCGAGCGAGAACCCGGCCGAGAGCAGCATCCCGAGCTGCTCGCTGACCACGGGCAGCTCGAGGAAGAGGCGGCGCTGCCATGCCGCGTTCTCGCGTCCCAGTTGCTGTTCGAGGACCAGGAAGGCCAGGAGCGGTGCTCCCAGTACCGCCAACACCACCATGGGGACCGGCGGGCGGACCACGGCGGTGCCGAGGATCGTGAGGGCCAGCGCCGCGACCATCCATCCGAGCTGGCGCAGACGGAACGAAGTGGGATCGAGTCGGGAGTGGATGCGTCGGAGGCGCAGCGCCAGCTCTTCGGAGACTCCGAACAGCCGGGCGACCGTCGATCCGTAGGAGCGGGCGATGGGCCCGAGGACCGTGGCGAGGGATCCGGTCCAGCTCGCCGCCCGTACGTTGCGACCCGGTCGCGCTTCGGCCCCGGGAAGGTACGGGCCGAGGCGGTCGGGCAGGCCGACGCGGCGCACCCAACGCAGCTCACCCAGGAGGAGCGTCAGCCCGGCCCAGAGGGCGAGCGTGGCCGGGACGAACAGGCGGATCACCGGGCGAACACCCGCTCTTCGCCGGGAAGGCGCAGCATGCGGCCCGCCCACACCCAGCAGACTCCGATGATGGCGATGGCGGTGAGGACGGCGACCTGACCGAGTGCGGTCTGGTAGGACGCCCGGCCGTTGCCCACCGAGAGGCCCGCCGCCGCCATGCCCAGCGGGACGAGCAGGACGAAGCGGCGGGCGAATCGGACCCCGGCCTGGCGGGCCCGCGTGTCCTTGCGGTACCGCGTGTCCTGGCGGCGATCCTCGGCCAGGTCGGCCAACCGGCGGTCCACATCGGTTCCGCCCAGCTCGTGCGCGATGAGAAGCGTTTCGCACGTGGCATCGCAGGTCGGGTCAGCCATCTGGTCGCGGAGAACCCGGAGGGTGCGCTCGAAGTCGGTGGTGAGGAGCCATTCGCGCTGGGCGGCGGCGAAGGCCGGACGCAACTCGACCGGGCCCGACGCTCCCACCTCGAAGAGGGCCTGGGGGATGGAGCGACCCACCGATGCGGTGAGGATGCGCAGCTCCTCGATCATCCGTGGCCAGCCGTCCTGCGCCGCGGCGCGAGCGGTGGTCCGTCGCTGGCGGTACGCGGCGACGGGGAACGACGCGGCGAAGGCTCCACCGACCAGGGCGGGGAGCGGGCTGGCGAAGAGCACCAGGGTGAGGGTGGCGCCAAGAGCGAAGACCACTCCGAGAACGGCCATGAACTCGCCGATGGCCACGTGGCCGAGCCCGGATTGGGCCAGCCACTCCTGCGCCCGTCCCCGCACGGATGCTCGGGGCCCGGTTCGACCGGTCCCGAGCCGGGTGCCGCGCCATCCCAGCGCCATCGAGGTGTACAGCAGGTACACGCCGAAGGCGGCGGTCAGGGCCACCAGAGCCGCGGTCACCGCTGCTCCTGTGGTGGCCCGACCCGATGGGCGCCCACGGTCTGGAGCCAGGCGGCGAGGTTCTCGCCGCGCCCCGCAACGGCGCCGCCCACCCTCACCGGGACGTTGCCGGACCATTGCAGTGGCTCGTCATAGGCTTTTCGGGCGAACACGTCGGTGGTGGTGAAGGCGATGGTGTCGGCCCCACCGGTGAGGTCCTCGACCGCCATGACCTCCATGACGCGCGGGCCGTCGGGGCCCCGCTCGCTGTAGACGACGAGGTCGATGGCCTCGCTCACCAGGGCCGTGAGCGCAGCGTGAGGCATGTTGCTCGAGGCCTCGGAGAGCTGGGCGAGGAAGCGGAGCCTCGACAGGGCCTGGCGGGCGTGACCGGCGTGGATCGTGGTGAAGCCATTCACTCCCGAGCTCAGAGTGAGCAGTAGCGGCAAAGCTTCTCTGTCGCGGACCTCCCCGACGATGGCTACGTCGGGCGCCATCCGCAGGAAGCCCGAGACGAGTCGTCGCAGGTCGATCTCGGGTCGGTCGGGGCGACCCGGTCGGGTCTGCATCTGGGCCACGTTGGGCAGCGGCGCGTCGATCTCGAACACCTCTTCGGCGATCACCACCCGAAGCGACGGATCGAGCTCGCCTGCGCAACAGGAGAGCAGCGTGGTCTTTCCGGAACCCGGGGCGCCGGCGAAGACGATCGACAGGCCGGACCGTACGGCCATGGTCAGGAACGTCGCCACCTCCGCGCTCAGGGTGTTTCGTTCGACGAGCTGGTCGAGGCGGCTGAACGGCACGCCGGTGAAGCGGCGCACGTTGACCATCATGTGCCCGCCGCGGCTCAGGTCGCCGTGCACGATGTGCACCCGGGAGCCGTCGTCGAGCTGAGCGTCCTGCAGCCCTTCGGTCGGGTCGAGCTTGCGGTGGCTCACCGTCGATTCGTCGAGCAGCTTCGTGAGGGTTCGCACGACGTGGGCGTCGTCGTGGAAGGTCTCGTGGTGGTAGCCCGACGGGCCACGATGGCGCTTCACGAAGATCGACTCGGGAGCGTTGATCTCGATCTCCCACACATCGGGATCGGTGAGCAACTCGGTGAGGGGGCCGTGCAGGGCCAGGTTCCGCCACGCCCGGTCGGCCACCAGCGTGGGGTTGGCCAGGGCATGGGGTCGGCGCCCCCGACGGACGTCGTCGTCCCATCGCTCGAGCTCTTCGTCGATCAGTGATCGGAGCCCGAGATGGCCGGTGACACTGTTCATGTCCAGGGCAACCTCCTTGGCCCGGTCCTGGACTGCCCGTTCGATCAGCGCCAGGGGGGCCTCGGGCTCCGTGGTGGGGCCCTTGTCGAAGGCCATGGTGGTCATGCTCCGCTCCCGCTCCCGCTGACGTGGCCGGCCCGCACCGCCACGCTGACGAGTCCCGGGGCGGGCTCCGAGGAACGGTGGAAGACCCGATCGAGGAGGGCCGACGTGGCCGACGCCAGCGGGTCGGTGAGGGCCGACGGAAGGCGAACGGCGTCTCGTTGCAGGCCGTCGAGGTCCTTGCGGTGGGGGAGGAACAGTGGGGAGGACGTCAGTCCCTCGCTCGCCGGCCGGAGCAGATTGTCGACGGCCCGGGTGAGCTCGGCGCGCCGTCGGGGCGATCGGGGGGCCATGGTCAGCACTGGGAGGAGCCGGTCCGGGTCGACGCCGTGGTCGAGGAGAGCCCCGATCCCCCGCACCAGCCGGTGCAGACCGGTGACGGACGGGACGGCGGTCACCAGGACCAGGTCGGCGGAACGGGTCAGATGTCGGGCCAGGAGGTTGCGGTCCTCCACGTCGGTCGAGCCCGTGAGGTTCTCGCCCTCCACATCACCGTCGACATCAGCCACGGTGAGCGAGTAGGCCCTGCGCACCGAGACCATGGCCGCTTCCACGGCGCGGGGCCGCAGCATCGTCCAATCACGGTGACGGCGAAGGCCGAGGAGCAGGTCGTAGCCCCGGTCGGCGCACCGCCAGGTGAGGCCTCGGGTCTGCTCACGGTCGAGTTCGCCGGATCGGTGGGCCTCCACGAGCTCCTGAAGCCCGGGAACCACGTCGCCGGTGTCGTGGAGGAGGGCCTGGGTGGCATCGAGGGCGGCGTCGGCCAGCACGACCCGGCCGCCGAACGACGGATCGGTGGCCAGCCCCTGCGCCAGCGCCGCCGCCACCGTCGAGGTACCCGATCCCCCGGCACCGGTGACGGTGACGAGTCGGCCTTCCCACGTCCCGCTCTCGAGGGTGGCGGCCAGATCGGCGCCGCTCCCGGGGAGCCGCACGACCGGCGCGGCACAGGAGCGCAGCACCGAGAGCAGGGCGTCACGGTGCAAGGGCTCGTCGACGACTGCCGCAGCACCCAGGGCCACCCAGTCACGCCGGTGCGAGCCCTCGGTGACGACGATGGTGGCGCAACCCACCCGGCGGGCGGCGTCGATGAGGTCACGGTCGAGGCCGGGCGCGGCATGGTCGACCAGCAACGCCGACCAGGCCCGACCGTCGTCGAGGCGCGCCCGGAGCTCGTCGGCGGAGACGCAGCGAACGAAGTCCGCAGGGAGCGACGCCGACGTGGCCCACCGTCCGACTTCGGTGAACCACGGTGCCCGGGGACGAGCGAGGCCCAGCAGCGGATAGTGCTCGTTCGTCATGCGCCCGCTCCCGTGGTCGTGCCGCCGGCCGAGGACGGTGCTGACGAAGGTCGCGGAGGAGTTGTGGCGCGATCGCGCGTCGCCGCGACCTCGTCGGCGCGGGTGGCCCGGATCACCGTGAGCTCGGCGACCTGAGCGGCGTGGGCCGCGTCGAGCACCGAGTCCGGTGATTCCAGGCCCACGGTGAGTACGAGGTTGCCCCCACCGATGGTGCCCTTGCCGTTGGCCTGCACCTTGACCACCGTGGCCAGGCGGGCGAGCACCGACGTGGTGGCGTCAGCTCCGCTTCCGTAGGTGGCCAGCAGGTCGACGGTCTCGCCCGGCCGGAGGTCGCCGTCGAGGGCTCGCTCGCGGTCGACCGGGAACGAGAACTCGTGGCCGGCCGGGCGGTTGCGGCCGTCGGTGAGCACGGCGCTGCGTTGCACCAACTCGTCGGCCTGCAGCGGCGCCAGCGTGATGGCTCCCACGAGGTCGTCGACGGCCACGAACCCGCTCTGGGCGGTGCCCGCGGGCAGGTCGACCGGTTCGGCGACGAGATCGGCAGCGGTGAGCCGGTGTCCGGCCGGGAGGTCGGTGCGCACCGCCACCGCCCGCAGGGGAGGGCCGGTCTCGGCGCCGGCATAGGCCGCGAACACGGCGACCGCGGCCGCCGTGACCAGGAGACCACCGACGAGCGCACGCCCGTTGGGTCGGGCCGAGCCGGCCGGGTGGGGCCGTCGCGGACGTCGGTCCGGGTCGGGTGTCGCCGTCGCTGGATCGGTGGACTCAGACTGCCGCGAAGACGTGCGACGTCGGAGCCCCCGCAAGGGGTGCTTGGTCATGTTGTCCGTCCGTTTTCCCGCTCAAGGGCGAACCCCGCCTGGGTCATCGCCGATGGCCCGAACATAGACAGATGTGTCCGATCGCACAAGGGCACCCCCGGAGAAATCGGCGGGCGACATCACATCAGAACCACAGAAAAGCCTCCAGGTTCACATCTGCGTTCGTAGAATGGTTCGTATGGCTCCCACCCCCGTCGAATGGCTGAGCACCGGCGAAGCAGCCGACTACCTGGGCATCACCACCCGAACCCTCTACACCTTCATCGACGGAGGTTCATTGCCCGGCTATCGATTCGGTCGGGTGATCCGCCTCAAGGCGTCCGATGTCGAGGCGTTCGTCGAGACCCTGCGCATCGAACCCGGCTCGCTGAAGCACCTCCACCCCGAACCGGTGGAGCGCTAGGGCGACGGGCGGGTGGTGACCTCGTCGGCGGTGCACAGGCCGACGTAGGCGAGGTCGCGGTTGTCGAGTCGCAGCACGGCCACGTCGTGGCCCGCCGACACCAGTTCCCCCCCCGTCGTCGTCGCCCCCGCGGCCACGATCACCCAGTCGCCGAGTTGGGCGACGGCCAGGGCGAGGCGGCTGAACCGACTGGTCGTCGACGGATCGGTTGCGCCGGCCACCGGTGGGGAGGAGATGGTCCGCAGCACGGCCACGGCGGTGAGGCGGGCCACGAGCCACTGGCGGGTCTCGAGGAACAGCACCACCGCATCGGGCCCCACCATGCGCACCGACCCCCGATGCTGACGCCCGGATCGCATCACCAGGCCGACCGCTTCGCCGCGCCCGGCCAGACCCACGAGTACACCAGCAAGTGTGGCCTCCTCTTCGGAGCGGGCCCTTTCCTCGGCGGCGACAGCCCGGCCGCGGGCGGCGTCGTCGACGCGGACCTCGGCCAGCCACTGGTCGAAAGCGGCATCGGGCGTGGCTCCGGGGGACCCGGTCGGGGGTTGTGGTTCCTGCGTGGCCATCGCGCACCTCGGGCTGGTTCTCGCCGCAAGGGCAGTCTCCCCCATGTCGGCGGGGTGGGTCGCCCGTGTCGAGGGATGAGGGGCTCCGGTCGAGGTCGGGGAGGGAGTCGGCGGAGCATCCGAGGCCGGGGATCGGGCCGGGCCGCTCTACGCTCACTGGGCAATGGCCGATACGCAGGTGAAGATCAACGTCCCCGGGAATCACCTGATGGTCGGCCTGCTCGGCGAGCGCGACGAGCTGTTGAGGCTGGTGGAGGCGGCCTACCCGGGGGCGGTGGTCCACGTGCGGGGCAACGAGATCACCGTCGACGGTGACGGGGCCGAACAGGTCGGTCGACTGTTCGACGAACTGGTCGTGCTGCTCCAACAGGGTCACGTGCTCGAGGAGGCCGGGGTGCGGCGCATCATCGACATGGTCAAGGCCGACGAGCGCCCCTCGCAGGTGCTCACCGCCGACGTGATGCGGGGCGCGAAGGGTCGCATCGTTCGCCCCAAGACGAGCGGCCAGAAGCGCTACGTCGACGCCATACGCGCCAACATCGTCACCTTCGGCGTCGGCCCCGCCGGCACCGGCAAGAGCTGGCTTGCCGTCGCCATGGCGGTGCAGGCCCTCCAGGCCAAGCAGGTGGATCGCATCATCCTCACCCGCCCGGCGGTCGAGGCCGGTGAGCGCTTGGGGTTCCTTCCTGGCGACATCATGGCCAAAGTCGATCCTTACCTGCGGCCTCTGTACGACGCCCTGTACGACATGGTCGAGGCCGAGGGCGCCCAGCGCATGCTCGACCGGGGCACCGTCGAGGTCGCGCCGTTGGCATTCATGAGGGGGCGCACGCTCAACAACAGCTTCATCATTCTCGACGAGGCCCAGAACACCACCCCCGAACAGATGAAGATGTTCCTCACCCGCATCGGGTTCGGGTCGAAGGCCGTGATCACCGGCGACACCACCCAGGTCGACGTGGCCGGAGGGCGCAGCGGGCTCCTCGGCCTCGAACCGATCCTCACCGGCATCGAGGGCCTCGAGTGGGTGCGTCTCGGCTCGGCCGACGTGGTGCGCCACCGCATCGTGCAGGACATCGTGAACGCTTACGAGAACCACACCGCCCGGCAAGGTGGGTCAACGATGGGGCAGGCCGACCGCAAGGGTCAGCACTTGCCGGCGGAACCGGCGGCGTTGATCCCCGCCACTTCCGACGCCGACAGCGAGCGGTTGTAGACCGCCATTTCGTCGAGTACGCCGGTCAAGGCGATCGGTGAGCCGGGGCCGGCGAGGCTGCCCAGCAGGAACGGTGTTCCGGCGCCGCTGTTGAGGGTGCCGCCCTGCGATGGTTGGGTGGCTACCTGTTGCCCATCGATGTACAGCGACATCGAGGTCGTGTCCCACGTGGCGGCGACATGATGGAACGAGCCGTCGAAGAGTTGCGGCACCATGGCCGTTAGACCCACCGGTGAGCGCGTCGACGTCTCGTCGGTCATCCACAGCAGGTCGTTGTTCACGCCGGCGAACAGCGTGAACACGTCGTCGGAGTCACCCCCCACCCACGTCCAGCGGCTGGCGAGGGTCTGCACCTGCCCGGTGTTGTTGGTCCGCACCCAGCCCTCGATGCTCACTGCGTTGGTGAGGGTCGGGAACCCGCCGGTCGACACGGTGTTGGTTCCGTCGAACGCCAGACCCCGCCCCACCTTGGCGTCGGTGTAGGCCGCCGCCCCTTGCAGAGTCGGTCCCACCTGACCGGCAGGCGAGTCCTGGCCCCGCCACCACGCCACGGCGCCGCTCGGCGCGGCCACGCACACCGGTGACGACACCGGGCTCACGGTGACGGTGTAGGGGCCGAGGCTGGAGTAGTCGGAGTAACCGGTGGTGGCCGGATTGCCCGCACCGACGCCTTCGACCTTCACGAAGTAGGTGCCTGCGCCGAGGGCCCGGATGATCGTGGCTCCCATGCCGGTGGCCACGTCGAACGTCGACGGGGCCGACGGCGGGTCGGCGCTCGCCAGTTCCACTCCCGCGCCGTCGTACAGGGTGAGTTTGACGTCGAGGTTGGGGCTGACGACCGACGGGGCGGCGGCGATGGTGACCGACGGAAGGGTTCCGGTGACGAACGAGAAGACGTCGACGTCGGTGGCGGTGCCGATGCGCCCCGAGGCGGTCCCGCTGAACGCGGTGGAGGTGCCGAAGGCGTCACCCCGGTCGTCGGTGAGCAACGAGATCCCCCGGGCGGCCATGACCGCCATGTCGTCCTCGGTGTTGTTGGCCCCGGTGTACTCGCCGCGGCTCCAGTGGCCGATGGGCCGGTTGTAGCTGTTGCCCATGATCGGCGTCCAGGCGCCCTGGCCCCCGTAGTAGGCCGACGCGGTCGTGCCGTCGTGGCTCAAGCCCAGCGTGTGGCCGGTCTCGTGGCTCGCCGCTTCGGCCAGGGTCTTGGCCGCGGCGCCGGCGCCCCCCAGGCCGGCTTGGAACACGAACGCCGGTTGCAACACGCTGTGGAAGACGGTCTCGTCGAAGGCGTCGAGGTAGGCGATGCCACCGCAGCCGCAGGTCGCGGTGATGGGGTTCGTACCGGCGATCACCACCCGGGTACCGAACTGCTGGTCCGAGAAGCCAGTGCGCTCGATGGCGGCGAGGCCCGGGTCGGCGGTGGTCACGTTGACGTCGAAGGCCGCGAAGTCCTCGGCGACGCGCTGCCACACGCTCTCGATCACGGCCTCTTCGGAGACGGAGAGCGTGCCCGGGTTGCCGTCGCTGTCGTAGGGGGTGCTCTGGACGGTCGCCCCCGTGCCCAACTGCGAGCTGTTGTTCCACAGGGTGCCCGTGGTGGTGTGGCCGTCGAAGTCGAGGTGGACGACCCGCGCCGACCCCGGCCGGCTCTGGAGTCCGAGGGGGTTCCCGAAGACCGGCGAGCCGGCCTGGGGGCCACTGGCGGAGCCCGTCTCGGGCCCCGCCTCCGGGCCGGTATCGAGGGCCGGTTCGACGTAGTAGAGCCTGAGGGCTGTGTCGATCCAGAGGGTGTCGTCGGTGCGCAGCTTCTGGCGGAGCTCTTCGGGGCTCGTTGCGTACGACGCGGCAACCCCGTCGAGACGATCGCCGAGCGCTTCCACCGCATCCTCTCCGTTCACCGGGCGGTCGAGGACGACGGGAGGCAGAGACCCGGCGACCGAAGTTGGTCCTGGCGCCGAGGTGGCCGTCGGGGCCTGCGCCTGGGCCTCCGTGCTCGTGCTGCGACTCGTGGTCGCCCAACCCACCACGCCGGCCAGGAGCACCATCGCCAGCGCGAGCAGGGGGCCTTTTCGAAGACGGCTCATCAGGCCGGTCCCGACCCGCCGGCGAGGTCAGACGTTCGGCCCCACCACATCGGCCCACACTCACACGCCGGGCGTCCATCTGCCACCGCCTCTGGAGGTCTTCACCGCGGGTTCACCTGCCCACCACCGGCCGAGGTGTCCCCGACTGCGACGAGGAGTCGGCTCGGGCGCCGTCGGCCTTCTACGCTGGGGGACCTGATGCTTCCGTCGTGTCCTTCGTGCGTGGTTTCCCGACCCGCTGCCGACTGCGGGGAACGGCGGTGATCGACCGCCCCCCGAGTCGCCGCCGGCGCCGCCGGGGCCCCGACGATGGTGAGGTCACGGTGTTCGTGGCCGACGAGCAACGCGACCATCCCGTCGAGGTCGAACGGTGGCAGCGCCTGGCCGGCGCGGTGCTGGCCGACGAGGCCGTCGAAGGCGAGTGTGAGCTCTCGGTGCTTTTCGTGTCAGAGGAAACGATCGCCTCGCTCAACGGGCGGTTCATGGGCCACGAGGGTCCCACCGATGTGCTGTCGTTCCCGATCGACGGTGAGGCCAATCCGCCCGGACGATGGCCCGACAGCGGTGGCCCCGGTCCCGACCGCCACGACGACGAGACCGACGACGTACCGCTGTTGCTGGGCGACGTCGTGATCTGTCCGTCCGTGGCCGCCCGCAACGCCCCGGGCCACGCTGGGAGCTACGACGACGAGGTGGCTCTGCTGGTGGTCCATGGCGTGCTGCACCTTCTGGGTATGGACCACGCCGACGCCGCCGCCACCGTCGTCATGCAGGACCGGGAGCGCCAGCTGCTCGCCGCTCATCACGGTCCGATGGCTGCCGACCCGTGGGCGACCCCGCCGGTCGAGGCCCCACCCGCCGGCGGGTCAACCGACCCGGCAACCTCGGCCGAGGGCTCACCGTGACGACCGTGGTGCTCGCTCTCACCGGTACCCAGACGGCGATGCTCGTCACGATCGCCGTGATGTTGCTCGTGTCGGTCTTCCTGGCCCTGGCCGAGACCGCCCTCACCCGCATGACCCGGGTCAAGGCGGTGGCACTCGCCGAGGACGGGCGCCGGGGATCGAAGCGCCTCATGGAGTTGGTGGCCCATCCCGAACGTTTCCTCAACGTGGTCCTGCTCGTGGTCCTGGTCTGTCAGCTCGTGCAGGCCACCTTGCTCGGCATCCTCGCTGATCAACTGTTCGGGGGTTGGGGCGTGGCCCTGGCCACGTTCTTCAACGTGGTCGTGGTTTTCGTGCTCGCCGAAGCCGCTCCCAAGACCTGGGCCATCGAGCACCCCGAGCGGGCGGCGCTGCTGGCCGCCCCGATGGTGTCGGCCCTGGCCCGGTTCGGCCCGCTACGCCTGCTGTCGCGGGGTCTCATCGGTCTCACCAACGTCATCCTGCCGGGCAAGGGCCTCAAGGAAGGGCCCTTCGTGTCGGAGGAGGAACTGCTGGCCATGGTCGACGCGGCCGTCGAGGAGGAGGTGATCGAGCGCGAGGAGCGTCAGCTCATCAGCCAGATCATCGAGTTCGGTGACACCATCGTCCGCGAGGTCATGGTGCCGCGCCCCGACATGGTCACTGTCGACGCCGACTTCCGGGTGGCCGATGTCATGGAGGTCGTGCTGCTCAACGGCCGTAGCCGGATCCCGGTCTGCGGCGAGGGCATCGACGACGTGGTCGGGGTGGTCAACGCCAAGGACCTCATGCGCGCCGAGCGCGACGGCCGGGCCGAGGAGCCCGTCATGGCCTTCGTCCGCCAGGCCGAGTTCGTGCCCGAGACCAAACGGGTGGCCGCGCTGCTGCCCGAGATGCAGGCCCGCACCTTCCACATGGCGATCGTGGTCGACGAGTACGGCGGCACGGCCGGCCTCGTCACGATGGAGGACCTCATCGAGGAACTCGTCGGCGAGATCGTCGACGAGTTCGATCGTGAGGAGCCGATGGTCGAGCCGCTCCCCGATGGCGGAGTGTTGGTGCAGGCCCAGATGGCGGTGGACGAGGTCAACGAGCTCCTCGGTCTCGACCTTCCCGAGGGGGACTGGGACACGCTCGGCGGGCTGGTGTTCCATCTGGCCGGGCACGTGCCCGTCGAGGGAGAGATCGTCGAGTCGGCCGGCCGTCGACTCCACGTCGAACAGGTGAAGGGCCGACGCATCGCCACCATCCGCATCGACAAGGCCGCCGACGCGCCCATCCGCTCGGCCACCGACCGAAGCTCCGCCGGCGACGCCGAGCGCAAGGTCGAACGGTGAGAAGCGGCTTCGCCACGCTGGTGGGCCGACCCAACGTGGGCAAGTCCACCCTGCTCAACGCCATCCTCGGCACCAAGGTGGCCATCACCTCCGACAAGCCGCAGACCACCAGGGCGCAGATCCGCGGCGTCCTCGAGCGCCCGGACGTGCAGGTGGTGTTCGTCGACACCCCTGGCATTCACAAGCCCCGCACGCTCCTGGGCGAGCGGCTCAACGCCACTGCCACCAGTGCCGCCGGTGGGGTGGACGTGGTCTGCCTGGTGGTCGACGCCACGGCGCTGATCGGACCCGGAGACCGCTTCGTGGCCGAGCGGGTGCCGGCCGACGCCATCATCGTGGTCAACAAGACCGACATCGCCTCCCCCGACGAGGTGATGGCCCAGTTGGCCCGGGCCGCCGAACAACTGCACCGGTCCGCCTACTTCCCCGTGTCGGCCCTCACCGGCGCCGGCGTGGCGGCCCTGATCGACGAGATCGTGGCCCGCCTGCCCGAGGGCCCGGAGTGGTACCCGCCGGGCACGGTCACCGACGTGCCCGAAGCGTTCCACGTGGCCGAGCTGGTACGCGAACAGCTCCTCGCCGTCACCCACGACGAGCTCCCGCACTCGATCGCCACCCGGGTGGTGGAGTGGGAGTGGCCCCGCATCCGCGTGGAGATCCTCGTCGAGCGGGACTCGCAGAAGGGCATCGTCATCGGCCGCAAGGGGGCCGTGCTCAAAGCGGTCGGCACGGCGGTGCGCGAACAGCTCGCACCCGGTGCGTACCTCGAGCTGTTCGTGAAGGTCGACAAGGACTGGCAGCGTCAGTCCCGTTCGCTCGACCGCCTCGGCTTCTGAGGCCGGGCCGCCCTACTTCGGGCTCGGGTTCAGGCCCTGAGCGCCCGCAGGAACGCCTCGGCCTCGGCCCTGTCCCGAGTGCGACGCATGGGCGGTAGGGCCCGCACGATCTCCCACCGGTAGCTGGCGTTGGTGGCCAGCCGGGGGTCGAGGACGGCGACGACGCCGCGGTCGGTGGTGGAACGGATGAGCCGGCCCGCCCCCTGGGCCAGGAGGGTGGCGGCGCGAGGGAGATCGACCACCCGGAAGGCGTCGGCCCGGGCCCGCTCGCGCCGGGCCTGCAGCAGCGGGTCGTCGGGGCGGGGGAAAGGGAGACGGTCGATGGTGACCAGGCTCAAGGTGGCCCCGGGCACGTCGACGCCCTGCCAGAAGCCCATCGTGGCGAACAGGCAGCTCTCGGGTTCGTCGGTGAACCGGCCCAGCAGGGCGGCCTTGGTGAGGTCGTCCTGGGCGAGGATGGGCACGTCGAGCCGTGGCCGCAACGCCTCGACGGCGGCGTGCAGGGCGCGGTAGCTGGTGAACAGCGCCATCGTGCGTCCCCCGGCCGCCTCGATGAGGGCGGCCAGCTCGTCGTGCACGGCCTCGTCGAACGTGGGTTGCCGGGGGTCGGGCAGGCCGGCGGCGCAGTAGAGCAGCGCCTGGTGCTGATAGTCGAACGGGCTGCCCACGTCGATCTGGGTGAACTCGCCGTCGGCCAGACCCAGCCGCTCGGGCAGCGTGGCGGGCAGGGTGGCGCTGGTGAGCACGGCGGTGGTGGTGGACCACGCCTGCTCGTGCAACAGCTCGGCCACGTCGATGGGGGCCACCCGCAGCACCGGGTTCTCGGGTGTGCCCTCCACCCAGGCCACGTCACCGGCGCGCACCTCGGCCACTGCGTCGAGGTCTTCGACGAGCGTCGTGGCCGCCTTCAGGGCCCGTTGCTTGCGGGCCCCCACGTCGCCCGGCCCGTCGTCGGCCACGGCCCGCAGCGCCGCCATCACCAGGTCCATCCGGTTGCGGGCCAGGTCGCGCACGACGGCGGCGTCGCCGTCGAGGTGCCCACGCAACCGGCGGCCGCGCTCGTCGACCAGCGCGTCCCTCCACCGGTCACCGAGCTCCTCGACCGAGTCGACCATTCCGCGATCGTCGATGATGGCCGCCACCGTGCGGGCCAGGGCCACGAACCGTCCACCGGTGAGCTCGAGCCCCGCCGTGGCCGCCACCGTGTCCTCCAGTTGGTGGGCCTCGTCGACGATCACGATCTGGTGGTCGGGCAGCACCGTCCCGCCGGTGGCGAGATGGAGGCCGTAGAGGTGCGTGTTGACGACCACGATGTCGGCCTCGGCGGCGGCGCGACGGGCCCGCTCGGTGAAGCACTGGTCGCCCTTCGGGCAATGACCCGCGCCCGGGCATTCGCGCGGACCCACGCTGACCGCGGCCCAGGCTCGCACGGAGGGCTCGTGCTCGAGCTCGGCGCGGTCGCCGGTGGTGGTGCGCGCCGCCCACGCCGTGAGGGCCGCCACCTCCTCGGTCGGAGGGCGTGGGCCGACATCGAGGGCCAGCTGTTCGCCCCCGTCGAGCTCGTGGATGCGTTGGAGGCACACGTAGTTCGACCGCCCTTTCAGCACCGCCCACTCCACCGGATGGTCGAGGTGTTCGGCCAGGAAGGGCAGGTCCTTGTCGGCCAACTGGTCCTGCAGGGCCTTGGTGGCGGTGGTGACCACCACCTTCTGGCCCGACAGGAGGGCGGGGATGAGGTAGGCGAACGTCTTACCGGTGCCCGTGCCGGCCTGCACCACCAGGTGGCGTCGGTCGGTGATGGCGGTGGCGACGTGCTCGGCCATGGTGACCTGCCCGGGTCGGGGTTCTCCGGCGGGCAGGGCGTCGGTGATCGTGGCCAGGGCGTCGCGGGTGGCGGGGGCGAGACGGTCGGTAGCGGCCATGAGCGCGTGGAGCGTAGTGCCGGGTGGCGACGGTGGCGGGTGGTCCAGGGGGGCGGCGGTAACGTCGGCGCAGTGGATGTCCCCGGCCTCGACCCTGATCGGATACCGGTGCACGTGGCTGCGGTCATGGACGGCAACGGACGGTGGGCCCAGCGGCGGGGCCTCAAGCGCACCGACGGTCATGCGGCCGGTGAGGAAGCGCTGTTCGACACCGTCGAAGGGGCGTTGGAGCTCGGTGTGCGCTGGCTCACCGTGTACGCCTTCTCCACCGAGAACTGGCGCCGACCGGCCGACGAGGTCCGGTTCCTCATGGGGTTCAACGAGTCGCTGCTGGTGCGCCGGCGTGACGAGCTCCACGAGCGGGGGGTGCGCATCCGGTTCCTCGGTCGGCGCGATTGGCGGGTGCCCAAGCGATTGATCCGGCGGATGGACGAGTCATTGGAGCTCACCCGCAAGAACCGGGTGCTCACGCTGTCGATCGCCTTCAACTATGGGGGTCGGGCCGAGATCGTCGACGCCGTACGGGCCCTGGTCACCGAAGGGGTGCCGGCCGACGAGATCGACGAGAGGGCGATCGCCCAACGGTTGTACGACCCCGAGATGCCCGACCCCGACCTGGTGATCCGCACGTCGGGTGAGTACCGGCTGTCGAACTACCTGCTCTGGGAGGCGGCGTACAGCGAGCTGGTGTTCACCGACGTGCTGTGGCCCGACTTCCGGCGCCAGGACCTCTTCGACGCGGTCAGGGAGTATCAGGAGCGCGATCGACGATTCGGTGGGCTCAACGAGTGAGCAGGGGCACGCTGCACCGTGACGAGGCCATCGTGCTGCGCACGTACAAGTTGGGCGAGGCCGACCGCATCGTGGTGCTGCTGACCCGGGGGAGGGGGAAGGTTCGGGCCGTGGCCAAGGGGGTGCGCAAGACCCGGTCGAAGTTCGGGGCCCGGCTCGAGCCGACCAGCCACATCGCCGTGCAGCTCTACGAGGGCCGTGAGCTCGACATCGTCACCCAGGCCGACAGCCTCGACCACTTCCGGACCATTCGCGACGACCTCGATCGCATCACCCGGGCCTCGGCCATGCTCGAGACGGCCGACCAGCTCGCTCAGGAGGGCCAGGTCAATCCGCGGCTGTTCCAGATGCTGCTCGGGGCGTTGCGCACCCTGGCCGGCTCGGATTCCGAGGTCGTGGTGCCGGCCTTCTTCTGGAAGGTGCTGGCGCTCGAGGGGTACCGCCCCGAGGTCGACGTGTGCGTCAGCTGCGGGGGCGACGGCCCGCTCGTGGCCTTCGACCTGGAGAGCGGCGGCACGTTGTGCCGCGACTGTCGGCGGGGTGGCGCCGTGTCGCCCGAGGCGGTGGAACTGCTGCGCCAGATCCTGGGTGGTCGGCTCAACGAGGCCCTGGCCACCCCGGACTCATCGATCACCCACGAGGTCGACCACCTGGCCACCCGGGCGGTGGAGTACCACCTCGAGCGGCGCCTGCGCTCGGTGACGGTGCTCGACCGCCACTGAACCGACGCTGACTGGCACTGACCGGAACTGAGCCGACAGTCACGGCCGCTCGGGGATCTCGGTCCAGGAGGAGGAGAGCTCGTCGAAGGCTTCCTGGCGGCCCGATGCCGGGTCGGTGCGCACGTAGGCCTGGCGCAGGTCGTCCCACGCCGGGTCGGGCCCCGCGTTCAGCTCACCGGCGGCGGCGCCGGCGAGGGGCTTGCGGCCCACCTGCTTCTGGTCGACGACGAAGGTGTTGGCGACGCGGTCACCGACGCGGCGCTGGTCGGCATTGGTGAAGATCATGAAGAAGGCAACCAACGGGACGCAGTAGGGGAACCCGTCGACAGCCCAGAGCGCGTACCGGGTAGCGGCCTTCCCTGCGCCACACGGTTGCCCGGTGGCGTCGACGACGCGCAGGCCCACGAGCTGCTTTCCGGGCGAGGCGCCGGTGCGGCCCTGCCACCAGACGAGAGCGCCGATTGAGTAGGCGAGGGCGATGATCGAGGCTGCGAAGTTGACGCCCCGGAAGATCACTGACGCGACCACGGCCACGGCGAAGACGATGCCGAAGTCGATGAGGCCGGCGCCGACGCGACGCCAGATCAGGTCCTGGTTCTGGTTGCCCGGAATCGGTTGGCTCACGAGATGCTCTCCTGGTCGGCGGGACCCATGATCGCAGTCGCGCCCGTGTCTCGGCGGGTCAGATGTTCTGCCACTGTCCCGAGGCGCGGTCGTAGGCCAGCCAGCGGCGCCGGTTCGGTTCCCAGATGACGTAGGTGCCGCGGGCCGGGTCCCATTGCGGCTCGGGCATCGGGGGTGGTGCTGGCGTCGACGGCGCGAACGGCGATGTCGGCGGCGGTGCGATGGCCGCGGCCCGTCCGGGGAGCACGATGGTTCGGTGCCGGTCGTGGCGGTCGATGACGAACGTGTGCGCCACCATGTCGCCCACCCGCCGGTGGCCCTTGCTGACCAGAGCGGTGATGAGCCCTACGAGCGGCACGCAGCAGCCGATGCCGTCGACGAGGAGGAACACTGACCTCACGAAGGCCCGGCCGATGCCGGGTCGTGCCCCGTCGACGTCGACGACGCGTAACCCGAACGCCGCCTTGCCCGGGGTGGCGCCGGTGAGGCCCTGGAGGACGACGTAGAACGCCAGCGCGTACAGCAGCGGTACGAGGTACAGCGCCGCTTGGGCGGCCCCGTCGATGGTGTACACCGAGTTGTTGACGCGGAGGCACATTGCGCCCGAGACCGACGTGCACGTGAGCGCGTTGCGCTGTTCGGTGAGGCCACCGGCGGCCAGGACGGCGAATGCGGTGAGCAAGGCCGCCAGCAGCCCGTCGAGCACGTAGGCGCCGATGCGCCGGCCCATGACGGCTGTCGGGTCGCGGTCGTCGCCGATCACGAACGGGCCGGGCCCGGCGGTGGCTCCGACGATGGGCCAGTTGCTGTCGTAGGTGGCGCTGGGTCGGGTCACCGGGTCACCGGGTCACCGGGCGCCACTGGGCGGTGACGGCGTCGTACTGCATCCACTGTTGTGAGGCCTGATCGAACTGGAGCCACTGCTGGCGCTGCGGGTCCCACGTGACATAGGCGCCGCGGTTGGGATCCCACTGCGGCGATGGCGCCGGACCCGATGGCGGCGCCGTCGGCGCCGGGCCCGCGCCGAACAGCGGCGGACCCAGCGAGGGTGCCCCGGCCGCCAGCGGCGCGGGCGCGGCGCTGGCGGTGGGCGGGTTGCCCCAGACCGGCGGTGGGGGAGTCCACGCCGCCCCTGGTGCCGCCGGCATCGGTGGGGTGGGTGCTGCCGCGTACCCCGACGGCGACGCGCCGGGCCCGCCGACTGGAGAGCCGAACCACTGCGCCTCGACCACGTAGCTCGACGCCGCCATGTCGCCCACCCGCCGGTGGTCGTTGGTGGTGAAGATGGTGATGATGCCGACGAGCGGCGCGCAGCACGGGATGTAGTCCACGATGCCGGCGACGCTGCGCACCAGGGCCCGGCCCGGCCCGAGGGGCTGGCCCTGGGCGTTCACGGTCACGAGGCCGAGGGTGATGGTCCCCAACGTCTTGCCGGTGAGGCCTCGTTGGAGCACGAAGACCCCGACGTTGTAGGCCAACCAGGCGCCGTAGAACAGCACTGCCCCGATGCCTTGCAGTTCTCGGGAGTACACGATCCCGTTGCTGGCACGGTTGTAGCGGTAGGTGTCATCGGACAACACGATGAACAGGACGATGCTGATCACGGTGCCGATGCCCACGTCGATGAGGGCGGCGACGAGCCGTTTGCCTCCGACGTCGGTGGGGTCGACCGGCATCGGGGTCGGGTAGGCACTCACTCCGTCATCATTCCCCACGCGGTGCGGCGGTGCCCGGCTCACCCGGTCGGGGGGATGCAGGGCCGCCACTACGCTCGTCTGCCATGTCCGACCCCGCCGACGAGACCACCGACGACACGCCGCGGGCCATCGACGTCCCCAACGATCCGACGCTGATGGAGAAGATCGTCAATCTCTCGAAGCGTCGCGGGTTCGTGTTCCCGTCGGCGGAGATCTACGGCGGGTTCCGTTCCACCTACGACTACGGGCCCATCGGCGTGCTGCTGCTGCGCAACGTGAAGGATGCGTGGTGGCGGTCGATGGTGCAGTTGCGTGACGACGTGGTCGGCCTCGACGCGTCGATCCTGTCGCCCCCGGCGGTGTGGGAGGCGTCGGGGCACCTCACGAACTTCACCGACCCCCTCGTCGACTGCAAGGTGTGCCACGAACGATTCCGCGAGGACCAGCTCAACGATCCCCGGGTGTGCCCGAGCTGTGGGGCCGAGGACAGCTTCACCGAAGCCCGGCAGTTCAACCTGATGTTCAAGACCCAGGCCGGTCCCGTGGAGTCCGAGGGGGCGGTGGCCTACCTGCGCCCGGAGACGGCCCAGGGCATGTTCATCAACTTCTCCAACGTGTTGCAGGCCAGTCGAAAGAAGCCGCCGTTCGGCATCGCCCAGATCGGCAAGTCGTTCCGCAACGAGATCACCCCGGGCAACTTCGTGTTCCGCACCCGCGAGTTCGAGCAGATGGAGCTCGAGTTCTTCGTCCCGCCCGACGAGGCGGCCCAGTGGTACGAGTATTGGTGTCAGCAGCGCTACCAGTGGTACCTCGATCTCGGCATCCCCGAGGCCAAGTTGCGCATGCGGCCCCACGACGCCGACGAGCTCAGCCACTACTCGTCGGACACGTCGGACGTGGAGTTCCTCTTCCCGTGGGGCTGGGGTGAGCTCGAGGGTGTGGCCAACCGGGGCGACTACGACCTCACCCAGCACGCCGCCCACTCGGGTGACAAGCTCGACTACTTCGACCAGGCCACCAACACCCGCTACACCCCTCACGTCATCGAACCGGCGGCGGGCGCCACCCGCACGATGATGGCCTTCCTGTTGTCGGCCTACGACGAGGAGGAGGTGCGGGGTGACGTGCGCACGGTGCTGCGCCTGCACCCCCGGTTGGCGCCCTACAAGGTGGCGGTGCTGCCGCTGTCGAAGAAGGACACCCTCACCCCGGTGGCTCGTGAGGTGTTGGCGTTGCTCCAGCCGTCGTTCATGTGCGACTACGACGAGACCCAGGCCATCGGCCGGCGCTACCGCCGCCAGGACGAACTGGGCACCCCGTTCTGTGTCACCGTCGACTTCGACAGCCTCGACGACCGTGCCGTCACCGTGCGCGAACGCGACACCATGACCCAGGAACGCGTGCCCATCGACGACCTCGTCGCTTACCTCGCCTCCCGCCTGGTCTGAGGTCCGACCTCGCTTTGGTGGCCGATCATCCGGGGTGCCAGGGATCGACGAGATCGAGGTCGAGTTGTTGGAAGTCCTTGGTGTTGCGGGTCGCGAGCGTGCTGCCCGTGGAGTAGCAGATGGCGGCGATCTGAGCGTCGAAGCCGTCGATCGGTCTTCCGCTGCGAACGCGCGCGTCGACGATTCTTGGGTAGTGAGCTGCGGCGTCGCCGTCGAACGACAGGATGCTTGCTGCGAACGTGGCGAACACCTCGGTGGCAACAGAGAGCAGGCGCCTTCGGCGCTGACCGGACGGGAGGCGTTCGATGCCGTAGAGGATCTCGGCGACGGTGATCGCGGTCGTCCCGAGCTGGGACGCGGGCTGCGCGAGGGCCCATCGGCGCACCGACTCGTCGGGCTGGGGCCTCATGAGCTCGGATACCACGTTGGTGTCGACGATGATCACTGGTTCAGGTCTGTGACCCGCACGGGCGTCGATCGCGCCGGCAGATCGAGTTCGACGCCGCCCACCTCGCCGACCCGGTCGAGGAGGGTGCCGAGCAGTCCCCGCGGCTCTGTCGGCTCAGCGACTGCGTCGGCGAGGATCGCTCGGACTTCTGCTTCCATCGATCGCCCGTGCTCGGCGGCACGGACGCGCAGCCGTTCCCGCACCTGGTCGTCGAGGTCTCGAATGCTGAGTGCGGCCATGGTGGGTCCTTTCGCTAGCGATGCTAGCAAGCAATGAGATCGCTCAGGGCGCGCGCTCGATCGCTCCCCTCGTTCGCCGATCGCGCTCCAGGAGTGCGCTGCTACCGTCCGCTTCGAGGCGGCGTCGCGGCCGCGGAGGGCTCACGTGGGCATCGAGGACGACGACATCGCCAACGTGCGGGCGGCCACCGACATCGTTGCGGTGATCAGCGAGCACGTGGCGCTGAAGCGGGTCGGCCGTCGCTGGCAGGGGCTGTGCCCGTTCCACTCCGAGAAGAGGGGGTCGTTCTCGGTGAACGCCGAGGAGAAGCTCTACTACTGCTTCGGCTGCGGGGCCAAGGGCGACGTCATCACCTTCGTGCGCGAGATCGAGCACCTCGACTTCGTAGGCGCGGTCGAGAAGCTGGCGGCCAAGGCCGGCGTCACTCTCCGTTACACCGACGAGGGGCAGAACGAGGGCCGCAAGCGTCGGGCCACGCTGCTGGCGGCGGTGGCCAGGGCCGTCGACTGGTACCACGAGCGGCTGCTGGCCGCCCCTGACGCCGCCGCAGCGCGCAGCTACCTGCGCGGTCGGGGTCTGAGTGGCGACGACGTGCGGGCCTACCGCATCGGCTGGGCGCCGGAGGGGTGGGACGAGCTGGCCACGGCGCTGCGGGTGCCCACCGACGTTTTCGTCGAGGCCGGGCTGGGGTTCATCAACAGCCGCGGTCGGCCCACCGACGCCTTTCGCGGGCGGGTGCTCTTCCCCATCTTCGACGTGGGCGGTGACGCCGTCGGGTTCGGGGGCCGCATCATGCCCGGCCAGGACGGGGCCAAGTACAAGAACTCGGTGGACAGCTCGATCTACGGCAAGTCCCGGCTGCTCTACGGGCTCAACTGGGCCAAGGCCGACATCGTGCGGGCCGACGAGGCCATCGTGTGTGAGGGCTACACCGACGTCATCGGTTTCACCAAGGCCGGGGTACCCCGAGCCGTGGCCACCTGCGGCACGGCCCTCACCGAGGACCACTTCCGGCTGTTGCGCAGCTTCGCCCGGCGGGTGGTGTTGGCCTTCGACGCCGACGCCGCGGGCCAGAACGCGGCCGAGCGGGTGTACGCGTGGGAGAAGACCTACGACCTCGACGTGGCCGTGGCCGCCCTGCCCGGTGGGGTCGACCCGGCGGAGTTGGCCCAGACCGATCCTGAGGCTCTCGCCGTGGCCGTGGCCGAGGCCCAGCCGTTCCTGAAGTTCCGCCTCGACCGGGTGCTGTCGGCGGCCGGCTTCGACACCCCCGAGCAGCGGGTGCGGGCCGCCGAGGACGCCATGGGCGTGGTCGGCCAGCACCCGAGCGAGATGGTCCGCGACCAGTACCTGCTCGAAGTGGCGGCGCGCTGTCGCATCGACCCCGATCAGCTCCGCGGCCGCACGTTCGCGCCTCCCCGGCCTCCCGGTACCACCGGTGGCCGCAACCGTCGGGGGGCACCGGACGGTCGGGGGTCGATGGTGATCGAGGACCGGCCCCGACCATCGATGCGACCGGTGCGCGACACCGCCGAGACCGAAGCGCTCCGGTTGTTGGTGGCCCGCCCCGACGAGATCACCCCGTGGCTCGACGAGGCCCTCTTCGGCGACCCGGCCGTGCTCGACGCCTACCGCGCGGTGCTGTGCACCCCGACGCTGGCCGAGGCGGTGGCGTCGCTGGCCGACGACCAGGCAGCGGCCGCCGACCTGCTGCAACGGCTCGTCGTCGAGGAGACCGACGCCGACGTCGGCGACGTCGTCACCCGGCTCGTCGACGAAGCGGCCGGGCGGGCGTTGGCCGCGTTGCAGGCCGAGGCTCAGGTGGCCGACGATCCGCTGACCGTCGCCGGCGACGTGGCCTGGGTGAAGCTGCGTATCCTCGAGCTCCGCGAGCCGGCCACCAGCGAGGCGGCGATGGGCCTGTTGCTAGGGTGGCTGACCGGGCGCACGGAAGAGGAGCAATGATCGAGGACGGGTCGGCTTCCTCCGCAGTCACGACGATTCCCGACGACGTTCTCCTCGGTCTCGTCGCTCGCGCCGAGCAGCGCCCGGAGCGCACGGTCACCGTCGACGAGGTGATGGGCGATCTCGCCGTGCGCGCCGCCGGCGATGCCACCCTCGAGGCCCTCGAATGCGCCAAAGTGGCCCTCGCGGCCCAGGGCATCGTGGTCGACACCAGCGAGCCCGACCCCGAGGCCCTCACCGACGAGGCTCTTCTCGCTGCGTCGGTGGAGCCGGTACCGGCCCCGTTGGCGGCCGCAGCGAGCGTGGTCGTCGAGGACGCCGAGGTGGACGATCTCGTGGCCCGACGCCACCGGGCCCGGTTCCAGACCACGGCGTCGCGAGCTGCTCAGCGGCTCGGCTCCCAGGTCGGCGCCGGCGGCTCCTCCGACCCGGTGCGCATGTACCTCAAGGAGATCGGGCGGGTGTCGCTGCTCACCGGTCCCGAAGAGGTGGAGTTGGCCCAGACCATCGAACGCGGTACCGAGGCCGCCGAACGTCTCGCCGACCTCTCGGCCAGTGGCGCGCTCGACGATCTCGAGACGGTCGACCGGGTTCGTCTCACCCGCCTGGTGCGCAAGGGCGATGCCGCCAAGGACGAGCTCACCCAGGCCAACCTGCGACTCGTGGTGTCGATCGCCAAGCGCTACGTGGGGCGGGGGATGCTCATCCTCGACCTCATCCAGGAGGGCAACCTCGGGCTCATGCGGGCGGTCGAGAAGTTCGACTGGACCAAGGGCTTCAAGTTCTCCACCTACGCCACCTGGTGGATCCGCCAGGCCATCACCCGGGCCATCGCCGACCAGGCCCGCACCATCCGCATCCCCGTGCACATGGTCGAGTCGATCAACAAGGTGCATCGCGTGCAGCGCCAGATGATGCAGAACCTCGAACGCGAACCCACCGTCGACGAGCTGGCCGAGGTCGTCGACATGACCCCGGCGCGGGTGCGCGAGATCATGCGCATCAGCCAGGACCCGTTGTCGCTCGACTCGCCCGTCGGCGAGGAGGACGATTCGAACCTGGCCGACTTCATCGAGGACCAGACGGCCGAAGCGCCGGCCGAGATGGCGGCGCGCATGATGCTCAACGCGGCGGTGGAGGAAGCCCTCGAGGACCTCAACCCGCGTGAGCAGGCCGTGGTGCGCATGCGGTTCGGGCTCGACGACGGCCAGGCCCGCACCCTCGAAGAGGTGGGCAAGGAGTTCGGCGTCACCCGCGAGCGCATCCGCCAGATCGAGTCGAAGACCCTGGCCAAGCTGCGGCACCCCCTGCACAGCCAGAAGCTGCGGGACTACCTCGACGGCGAGTAGGGGCGTCGTGGCGTTGTGCGTTGTGGCGGTCCGAGCGGGTAGACAACGACCATGAAGTTCAAGACCGGGTTCGTCGTGGGTGCGGCCGTCGGGTACTACCTCGGGGCCAAGGCCGGCCGCGAGCGCTACGTGCAGATCGAGCGGGCCCTCGACCGGGTGCGGGCCAACGGGGTGTACCGGGGCGTGGTCGACCAGGTGTCGGCCCGCATCGGTGACGTGCGGGGCCGAGCCCGTGACCATGCCGCCACCATGACCAACGAGGCCCTCGACGCCATGCTGGGTACCGAAGCCGAGGCCACCTGGGAGCCAGGGCTCGAGTTCAACCCGGACTACCGGCCCACCGCCGAGGAGATCGAGGCCGACTTCTTCGGCCGCGGCCCCAGCGCCTGATCGTCGTCGAGCCCGTCGCTCTCGCGGCCACTGCCGCACCCGAGGCGCAGAATCGGGCGATGAGCTATCGAGGCAACACCGCCGAACGGGAACAGGCTCGCCAGCTCCGAGCCGAGGCCTGGACGCTGCGCGAGATCTGCGACGAGCTCGGTGTGTCCAAGGCCTCGGTCTCGATCTGGGTGCGCGACGTCGACTTCGAGCCGCAACCGCGTCGCACGGCGCGACGGCGGGCGCCGAACGCCCTGCAACGACGCAAGGCCGCCGAGATCGAGGAGCTCGTCGCCGAGCTGCAGCCGAACGCATCGGGGCGTGATGGGCCTCACCTCGGCGCTGCTAGATTCGGCCTGTCCTTCCGGGGTAGCTCAGCTGGCAGAGCGTCGCACTGTTAATGCGATTGTCGTGGGTTCGAGCCCCACCCCCGGAGCATCGGACGCCCCGAGCCCTGCGGCCGGGGCGTCGCCGCGTCTTCTGTCGGCAGACGAGCCGGACCAGAGCGCCGGTGCTCCGTCGCCGGGCGGCGAGTCCGTAGTCTGAGCGCTTCGGGGCGGTAGCTCAATGGTTAGAGCATGCGACTCATAATCGCTCGGTTGCGGGTTCGATCCCCGCCCGCCCCACCACACCGCCAGCGCGACCAGCAGGAACGTTTCTGGCCAGCACTCACCACTCGATTCGTCTCGGCTTACTCTCCTGAACCTGATGCCGTCTGAACCGTTGAAGCCGCACCAGGGGTCCCGTTGGTCGATGAGCACCCGGGTGTCGGTATGAGCAGCACTGGCGGAGGTCATCGGTGGGCCGGGGTCACCGCCGCCATCGCCACCAAGCACGGCAAGGAACGGCAGTTCGGACCGCCGTTGGCGGCGTGGACCGGTATGGAACTGATCGTGGCGGATGTCGATACCGACGAACTGGGCACGTTCACCGGAGAACGGCCCCGCCCGGGGTCGGCCCTCGAGATCGGCCGTCGCAAAGCGCTCTGGGCCATCGAGCACAGCGGCACGCAGCTGGGACTGGGAAACGAGGGATCTTTCGGGCCTCACCCCGAAGCTCCCATGCTGGCCTCCAGTCTCGAGGTGGCGGTTCTCGTCGACCCTCGCGAAGACCTGGAGGTCGTGGAGCAGATCATTGCACTCGAAACGAACTACCAACACATCGAGGTCGAAGAGGCGGGCGCGACGGACGGGTTCCTCGACGCCATCGGCTTCCCCGCTCACGCGGTCGTCGTGTCCTCTGCCGGCGGAACCGGCCCGATGTTCAAAGGGCTCCAGGACGCCGTCTCGGTCGAGCGGGCGGTGACCGCCTGCCTCCACGACTCCGGGCGCGCCTTGATCCAGACCGACATGCGGGCGCACCTCAACCCCACGCGCCAACGCGCTCTGACGCTGCTCGCCGAAAAGCTGGCCCACCGTCTGACGGTGTGTTGTCCGGCCTGCGCTGCCCCCGGTTGGGGAATCGTGGGGGTGGAGACCGGGCTCACCTGCGAGCTCTGTCGTCGGCCGACGCCACTCGTCGCCGCCGATGTGGATGGATGCGCCCGCAGGGGCTGCCAGGAGCGGCGTATCCGCCCCCGCACCGAACTCGCCCCTGCCGCTCGGTGCCCGCGCTGCAACCCGTAGATCCAGAAGGCGGGAACGCGAACGGGCGCGCCCCGGTCGTCAGCGACGGTGGACGATGGCGACCCAGGTCGGGGGCAGCGGAGTGGGGGAGAGCACGTCGCTGGCCTTGAACAGCCACTCGAGGATGTCGGCGGCGTCGATGCCATCGGGGAGCTCGAACACGAGTCCGCGCCGGGGGTGATCGGCCATCCGCCGCCACGACGAGGGAACGACGACTCCCGCCTCCTCCAGTTGCCGCGCCGCGAACCGGCCGGCGTCGTGCTGGATGCCGATCGAGTCGGCGTCGTGGCCGTGACGGGTCGCAAGGCCGGGCACCCAGGTCGCCACGGGCACGGTGATGCGACGCGACGTGAGCCAGGCGAACATGCCGGCCCGTCCCGGCACGATCTCCGGGGCGTTGTCGGGGTCCTCGCCCACCGCCTGCAGGTTCACCCACCCGCTGCGATCCCGGGCCAGGCCGCGCATCACCTCGACGATGGCGACGGCCTGGCCGCGCAGGAAGCGGACGACCTCCGCTTCCCGGGTCATCGGCGCAACGACCGGTGGCGTTTCACACCTCGCCCAGCCACGCCGGGGCGCGGTCGAGCAGGTAGGTGCTCACCTCGTGGCAGGTGTCGAGCACGTCGCACAGCTGCTCCTGGCCCAGATAGATGCGGTCGAGGCCGACCTGGAGCCGGGCCACGATGGTGAGGCTGCGCTCGGCGGCGTCGGTCACGCTGGCGAACGAATCGATGGCCGAGACCTCGAGCGGTAGGTCGGGTCCGCCCAGGCCGGCCAGCTCGGTGGCCAGCACCAACAGGTCGGGGCCCTTCGGCAGTGGCGGCAGCACCCAGGTGAACATCAGCGGGAAGGTGAAGCCCTCGACCGGGTCTTCGGTCTCGGGTACCTCGAGCATGCGGTCCTCGAACGTGAGCATGACCCGGGGGTCGACCTCGAGCGACAGGTGCAGGTCGAGGGGACCACCGCACGCCTCCTCGGGGTGCAGGTCGACCTCCCAGGCCTGACGCAACGAGTAGGTCTCGACGAAATGGCGCTCGTCGTGCACGTGGAAGGCGTGATCAACGGCGTGGTCCTTCAGGTCGGCCACGAAGCCCGGGACGTCGATGATGGCCAAACGGGTGCGCTCCTGGTGTGTTCTCGTCGGTCGACGGCGGTGCGACCGGCCCCGCCAGCCTGCCACGCCATCACGGGCGGCGGCTACCGTCGCCTCGTGGATGACGCGATGTTGCTGGAGGTGCTCGACGAGGCCGCCGCCGCGATTCGTGGCGCCCTCGGCGACCTCGACGACTGGGGTCTCGCCGGCACCAGAGCTGGGCAGTACCGGTCCGATCTGGCCGCCGACGCCGCGGCCCTCGAGGTGTTCGAGCGGGCCGGGGTCGGTGTGCTCTCCGAGGAGTCGGGCCGTCACCGCCCCGATGCCGATCTCACCGTGGTGCTCGACCCGCTCGACGGATCGACCAACGCCAGCCGGGGCATCCCTTGGTACGCCACCAGCCTGTGCGCCGTCGACGGCGACGGGGCCCGGGCGGCGCTGGTGGTCAACCTCGCCACCGGGGAACGCTTCGAGGCCGTACGCGGTGGCGGCGCCACCCGCAACGGTGACCCGATCGCCCCGAGCGGGTCCACCGAACTGCGTCAGTCGGTGATTCTCCTGTCGGGCTTCCCGAAGAAGTGGTTGGGGTGGAAACAGTACCGGGCCCTGGGCGCCTGCGCTCTCGACCTGTGCGCGGTGGCGGCCGGAGCGGTCGACGGGTACGTCGATTGCAGCGTGAACGCCCACGGGTCGTGGGACTACCTGGGTGGCCTGCTGGTGTGTCGCGAGGCCGGGGCCCTCGTCGTCGACGGTTCCGGTCGCGATCTGGTCACCCTCGACCACGCCGAACGACGCACCCCGCTGGCCGCCGCCACCCCTGCGCTGTTGGATCAGCTGGTCGAGGCGCGCCGGTCCCTAGGCTGACGGCGTGACCTCGGCCTCGCCGCATCCCTGGCAGCGCCGAGCACTGGGGGGCTACCAGCACCTTCCTGAGTGGGTCCGGCGTTGGCTGGCCCACCGGGTGGCGCCGTCGTACACCGTCGGCGGGCTCTGCGTGGTCGAGCGGGCCGACGGTCGGGTCCTGCTGGTGCGCCACTCCTACCGCCCCCGCTGGGGGCTGCCCGGAGGTTTTCTGAAACGGGGGGAGGCGCCGGCCGACGCCGTGCGGCGCGAGGTCGGCGAGGAGGCCGGGCTGTCGGTCGAGTTGGTCGGCGAGCCCGCCGTCGTCGTCTCTCCCGCGTGGCGACGCGTCGACGTGATCTTCCGAGCGCGCCCGTCGAGCGAGGCGCAGGCCGACCGGGCCCAACCGCTCTCGGGCGAGATCGAGGACGTGGCCTGGTTCGCCCGTGACGCTCTGCCCGAGCTCCAGGAAGAGGCCGCCGAGGCCATGATCGCCCTGGCCCGAGTGGCCCGGGGCGGGCTCGGCTCAGCGGCGGGTCCGGAGGGGCAAGTGCCCCCACCTCTCGCGGACCGGTGACGATGGACCTCGAGGAGATCGACGACGGCACCACGGTCTGGCGTTTCGACGCCGCCTTCCTCACCTCGAACTGGACGTGCATCTGGGGTCGGGGGTGCCTCGGCATCCTCGACCACCCGGCCGAGCACCTGGGGCAGGGGTGCTGCTCGATCGGCGCCGAGATGGGCGACGAGGACGAGGCCCGCCTCGTGAGCGCCATGGCGGCGATGATCCCGCCCGATCGGTTCGAGTTCCACACCGCCGCCGAGTCCGACGGGATCTTCGCCGACGAGACCCGCACGGCGACACGTGTCGTCGACGGGGCCTGCATCTTCTTGAACCGGCCCGGGTTCGACGGGGGTGAAGGGTGCGCGCTGCACCTGGCTGCGATCGATGCCGACGAGTCGCCCCTCGAGTGGAAGCCATCGGTGTGTTGGCAGCTTCCCGTCCGCGTGGACTGGGAACCACTCGACGACGGCCGCGAGGCGGCCACGCTGCGCCGGTGGACCCGCGAGGACTGGGGCGACGACGGCGAGCCCATGGCCTGGGTGTGCACCGAGGGCACGCTCGCCTACCAGGGCGACGAGCCGGTGATCGACTCGCTGGGCGACGTGGTGGAGGCCATCACCGGCGCCGAGGTCTATGTGGAACTGCGACGACGTCTCGGTCGGCCGTGAATGGCCGTGACCGCCGGGGACGGAAGGTTCTGCTCACCCGCTCCTCGCAACCGGTGGTCCGAGCCCGGTTCGAACGGGCGACCTTTGCCTTGTAAGGGCACTGCTCTGACCAACTGAGCTACCGGACCGTGTACGCCAGTCTCGCGCTCCGGGCCCGGGCGCCGGGTCAGGCGCCGCGCCACAGCTCCAGTGGGGTGAGGTCGCGGCGGCCGGTGAAGGGCAAGGGCACCGGCGCGCCGCCGAGGCCCGCCGAGGTGTAAGCCGCCGCCACGACCTCGAGCACCCTGCGGCCGAACCCGGCGTCGCACCACGACGGTTCCCCTCTGGCGGCCGCGCCGAGTGCTTCGAGCTGGGCCACGTACCCGAGCTGTTCGAGCCGCGGGTCGCCTCCGGCTCTGGTCGGCGCCAGGGGGACGGGTTCACCGTTGTGCTCGAGGGCGACCTCGGGCATGAGCTCCAGGCGGACCACCCCCGAGTCGCTGGCCACTTCGAGGTCCCACTCCGTGGTCTGGTGGCGCCAGCTGCACTCGACCGTGGCCACCAGCGACGAGGCGAAACGCAGGGTGACCCGGGCCAGGTCGTCGACGGCGCGCCTGCCGTGCTCGAGGTCGGCCACCACGTCGACCAGGGTGTCGTCCCCGGCCACCAGCAGGGCCAACGCCAACGGGTGCACGCCCAGGTCGAACAGGACCCCACCCCCCCATTCGGGCTCGAGGAACCCACCCCAGCCCGGGGCTGGTTGCAGGCTGCGCAGGGCCACATGGTGGAGAGGCCCGAGGGAGCGAAGAAGGGCGAGGGCGGAGCCGACGGCGGGGGAGAAGGCCCAGTTCTCGGCGTACACGACCGCACGACCGGTTCGGGCGACCGCGGCCACGATGGCGTCGGCCTCGTCGAGGGTGGTGGCCAGGGGCTTCTCCACCAGCACCGCCGCTCCGGCCTCGAGGGCCCGGATCGTGTCGGCGCAGTGGCAGGCCGGCGGAGTGGCCACGATCACCGCGTCGGCTCCGGCCGGGAGCTCGCCGTAACGCATCGGGTGGGCCCCCACCTGCCCGGCCCGTTCGGCCGCCCGCTCGGCGGTGCGCGAGGCCACGGCCACGACCGGCATCGACACCATCGCCGCCGCCATCGCGTGCACGACGCTGATCGTCCCGGCGCCACAGAAGGCCAGGGTCGTCGGTTTCGGGTCCACGCCGACGACCCTACGACGACCGCGACGCCTGACGATCCCCTCGCCCGACACCGAGCGGGAAGGGCCGCCCGATACCCTTTCGACGGTGAAGAAGTTTCTGCTGTTCGTTGCCACCATCGTCGTCTCCGGCGCTCTGGTTGCTGGCGCCGTGGTCGTGGCGGGTCCACAGCTCGTGGCCATCGCCTCGGCCGGCTCGGGCGAACCGCAGCCCATCGACACCAAGGCGCTCGACGGGTTCGCTGTCCGTTCCCAGGTCCTGGCGTCGGACGGCAGCCCACTGGCCACGCTGCACGGGGTGGAGAACCGCTCCCCCATCGCTCTGAGCCAGGTCCCCCAACCCGTGGTGCAGTCGATCCTGGCGGTCGAGGACGCCGAGTTCTACGACCACAGGGGCATCAACGCCCGCGCCCTCGCCCGGGCCCTGGTCGAGAACGTCTCGGCGGGCGGCGTGGAGCAGGGCGGCTCGACCATCACCCAACAGCTCGTGAAGAACGCCCTGCTCACCAACGAGCGCAGCCTCGAGCGCAAAGCCAAGGAAGCGGTGCTGGCCCTGCGGCTCGAGGAGGAGATGAGCAAGGACCAGATCCTCGAGACCTACCTCAACACGGTGTACTTCGGTTCGGGCGCCTATGGGGTGCAGGCGGCGGCCGAGACCTACTGGGGCAAGAACGTGCAGGACCTCAGCTGGGCCGAGGGAGCGATGCTGGCGTCGCTGATCGCCAATCCGGTCTCGTACGACCCGACGCTGCACCCCGATCGGGCGCGTGAGCAGCGCCGGATCGCGGTCGAGCGGCTGGTGTCGCTCGACTTCATCACCCGGGCCGACGCGGATTACATCGCCCTCTTTCCGGTGCCCACCGTGCGCTGTGGCGCAACTGCCGACGCCCGACCGGACTCGTGCGGTGCCGTGAAGCTCCCCCCGGTCGACAGCTACTTCGTCGAGTACGTCAAGCTGGCCCTGCTGCGCGACCCCGCCTTCGGTCTCGGCGCCACCGGCTCCGAGCGCTTCAACTCGGTGTTCGGCGGCGGGTTGCGCATCATGACCACCCTCGACCCTGCGGCGCAGGAGGCGGCGAACACCGCCCAGGCCGAGAAGACGCCCCGCAACGACGTCGGGGTCGTCACCTCCTTCGTGGCCGTGGAACCGGCCACGGGCGCGGTGCGGGCCCTCGTCGGCAACGGCGACTTCAAGACCAACCAGTTCGACGTGGCCACCACCGAGCCCGGTCGTCAGACCGGCTCGGCGTTCAAGACGTTCGTGCTGCTCGAAGCGCTCGAACAGGGGGCCCTGCCCAACGACTCGGTGTCCGGGACGATCTCGATGACTGATCCGGGCACTCTCGAGCCCTACTCGGTGAGCGGTACGAGCGGCACCTTGCAGTCGGTGCTGGCGGCGTCGTCGAATGGTGCCTTCGTCCGCCTGAACCAGGTGGTCGGACCCGACAAGGTGGTGGAACTGGCCCGTGAGATGGGGATCAACCTCTCCGGTGGCTCCGAGAAGAAGCCGTCGCTCCCGCTCGGCGTGGCCGACACGACCCCGCTCCAGATGGCCACGGCCTACTCGGCCATCCCCAACGGTGGCGTCGAGAACCCGGCCTACTTCGTCGACCGGATCGAGGACCGCTTCGGCCGGGTTCTCTACACCCACGAGCCCGAAGGCAAGCGGGTGGTCAGCGAGCAGACGGCGTGCGTGGCCACGAAGATCCTCGAAGGCAACGTGCAAGGCGGCACCGGCACCCGGGCCCGCCTGCCCGATCAACCGGCCGCCGGCAAGACCGGCACCACCGAGGACTCCACCGACGTGTGGTTCGTGGGCTTCACCCCCTACCTCACCACCGCAGTGTGGTTGGGTAACCCCGAGGTGGGGTCGAAGCCGGCGAGTGGTCGCACCCCCCTCGACCAGATCTCCGGTGCTGCATTCGGTGGCACCCTGGCCGCCCCCGTGTGGCAGCGCTTCAACGAGCTGTACCACGAGAGCCGACCGTCCAAGCCGTTCCCCGACTGTGCGCCACCGTCGCGCGGAGGCCGACCCCTCTCGGGAGCCAACGATCCCTTCGGCACCCTCAACGGGGGTTACGACCCGAGCGGAGTCGGCGTGATCGCCGGGCCCATGAAGGGCAACAGGTCGGGCTTCAGCTCGGGAGCCGGCTCGCGCGATCAGCGCACCAACCCGACCGACCCGGCGATCGTGAGCCCGTCCACGGTGCCCCCCGCAATCGAAGCGCCGGCTCCGGCTCCGGCTCCGGCCCCGAACTCGCCCCCCACGCGTCCTCGCCCGCGTATCAACTGAGATGGGCGATGCTGTCGCCATGACTGCCCTCGAGCGACTGCTCGAACTCCAGGACCACGACACCGCGCTCGATCAGATCCGCCACCGTCGCCGCACCCTCCCCGAACGGGCCCGACTCGCGTCCATCGCCTCGGCCCGTGCCGCGCTGGTCCAGGGATCGGCGGACGTGAGAGCCCAGCGGGCCGAACTGACCCGAACCCAGACCCGGCTCGAGGACGAGATCGCCAAGGTCGATGCGAAGGCCGCCGCCGTCGACCGTCAGCTCTACGACGGGAGCATCACCTCGCCCAAGGAGGCGCAGGCCTTCCAGGCCGACGTCGAGTCGCTCCGCCGCCGCCAGGCCACCCTCGAGGACGAGGTGCTGGAGCTCATGGAGGCTGGTGAGCCCGGCGACGCCCGTCTGGCCGAGGTGGCCGAGACCGACGCCACGATGCGGGCCGAGGAGACCGGGGTCGCCGCCGCGCTCGGGGCCGCCGAGGCCGATCTGGATCAGCGGGCCACCGAGCTCGAAGCCGAACGGGTGGTGTTGGTCGACGGGCTCGACCCGGCCCTGCTCGCCACCTACGAGGGCCTGCGGCCCCAGTACGGCGGGGTGGCCATCGCCCGCCTCCAGGGCGTCACCTGTCAGGGCTGCCACCTCAGCCTGGCCGCCCTCGAGGTCGATCGTCTGCGCCACGAACCCCCGGATGCGATCGCTCACTGCCCGGAGTGCGGTCGGATCCTGGTGCGATGATCCTCTGGTTCGCCGGGGTCAGCTTCGTCTTCGTGTGGTGGGTGTTCCGCAGTCCCGCCCTCGACTACCGCATTGTGATGCTCGGGTCGATCCTCCCGGTCGGTGAGGTCGTGTTCGGTGGGCCCCGCGTGCTGCACACCCTGGTGGCCGCGGTTGCTCTGCTGGGTGTCGTCATGCTGGCCACGCAGAAGCGGCGGCTGGTGCGCCGGCGGTGGATCGGTCTACCCATCGGGTTGCTCATGCATCTGGTCCTCGACGGCATCTGGACGCGGGCCTCGGTCTTCTGGTGGCCGGTTTTCGGGTGGTCGTTCGGCGACGACGGTGTGCCCGAATTGGGTCGTCCCCTCGCGATCATCCTCCTCCTCGAGGCGGTGGGCGCCGGGTGCCTGGTGTGGGCCTGGCGGACGTTCGACCTCGACCAACCGGGCCCCCGCCGGCGTTTTCTGCGCACCGGCCGGCTCGACCGGATCGTGGAGCAACCCCCGGCGTGTTGAGCCCCGGCCGGGCCGCAAGTCGGCATCGATGATCGTCGTCGTCCGCCACGGGCGTACGGCCCACAACGCGTCGGGCCGGTTGCTCGGGCGCCTCGACCCACCCCTCGACGACATCGGGGTCGCCCAGGCGACGGCCCTGGCTGCGGCCGTCGGCTCTGTTGATCGGGTCATCACCAGCCCGTTGCTGCGGACCCGTCAGACCGCCGACGCGTTCGGATCGACCGTCGAGGTCGACGATCGCTGGATCGAGCTCGACTACGGCCAGCTCGACGGGCTCCCGCTGGCCGAGGTGCCTCCGGAGACGTGGGCGCAGTGGCGGGCCGACCCGGACTTTGCGCCACCGGGTGGCGAGAGCCTGCACGCCCTCGGGGTACGGGTGGGCGACGCCCTCGACGCGCTGGTCGCCGAGCTGCGCCCCGATGACGGCACCACCGTGGTCGTCACCCACGTGTCGCCGGTGAAGGCCGCGGTGGCCTGGGCGCTCGGAGCCGGCGACCAGACCTCGTGGCGCCTCTGGGTGGCACCGGCCTCGATCACCCGCATCGCCCTCACCGAGCGCGGTGGGGTGCTCCACACGTTCAACGAGATCGCCCACCTCGACCTCGGCTGACCCCGGTGACGCTTCGCTGATGGCTCCATCAGTGAGACTGGCCTTCTCTTACGTGTTGCGGGCAGGATGGATCAGCGAGGAAAGGCGACCATGAGCACCACCGACAAGGCACCCGTCACCGACTGGGCCACCGATTTCGATCACACCCACCCCGACTACGCCGCCAGTGCGCCCGAGGTCTGGGACGATCTTCGCGAGCGATGCCCGGTTGCCCACTCCGACCGCTTCGGCGGGGTGTGGCTGCCCACCCGGCACGAGGACGTGGTGGCCATCGCCCACGACACCGAGCACTTCAGTTCCGAGGGTGTCATCGTCAACGACTACAAGCCGGTGGGCCTGGCCCCGGTGGGCTACGCCGCCCCCATCACCTCCGACCCGCCCTTCCACGCCGATGCCCGCCGACTGCTGCTGCCGGCCTTTGCGCCGAAGGCCATCGCCCGGTGGGAGGAGGCGACCCGCCAGACCTGCCGGGAACTGCTCGACGAGGTTCTGGTCGGTCACGACGCCGTGGTGGACGCCGCCCGCGACTACGCCCAGCACATCCCGGTACGGGTGATCGCCGAGATGCTGGGGGTGCCCCGCGAGGACGGTGACCGTTTCCGGGTGTGGATCCACCGGATCCTCGAGAACCCCGGGGAGGGTTTCGAGACCCTCGAGTACGAGGACACGCTCGACTACTACCTGACCAACGTGATCGCCGACCGCCGCGTCCATCCTCAGGACGATCTCGTCAGCTACCTGCTCGACGCCGAGATGGACGGCGAGCCGCTGACCGAGGACCACGTGCGCGGCACCATCGGCCTGCTGTTGATCGCCGGGATCGACACCACCTGGTCGGCCATCGGGGCCAGCCTCTGGCACCTGGCCACCAACCCGGCCGACCGGGCGCGTCTGCGGGCCGAACCCGAGCTGTTGCCCATCGCGGTGGAGGAGTTCCTGCGGTTCTACTCGCCGGTCACCATGGCCCGCATCGCCGCCACCGACGTCGAGGTGGGCGGCGCCCACATCGCCGAGCGCGACTGGGTGCTGTTGTCGTTCCCTTCGGCCAACCGTGACCCCGAAGCCTTCGAGGACGCCGACCGTTTCATCATCGACCGCGAGCGCAACCGTCACGTGGCCTTCGGGGTCGGCATCCACCGTTGTGCCGGGTCGAACCTGGCTCGGCTCGAGCTCACCGTCGCCATCGACGAATGGCTGAAGCGGGTCCCGGACTTCGAGCTGGCCGACCCTGCCGCCGTGGTGTGGTCCACCGGTCAGGTGCGCGGTCCCCGCGAGCTGCCGGTGCGGGTGTCGGCCGCCGGGGGCGAAGCCTGATGCGCATCGTCTACGAACGGTCCAGGTGCCAGGGGCACGGCCGCTGCTACGCCCTGGCTCCCGAGCTGTTCGATTCCGACGACGAGGGGTACGCGGTGCTCCTGGTCACCGGAGCGCTTCCCGCCGAGCGGGAAGCCGCCGCCCGTCTGGCCGCCGACAACTGCCCCGAGTTCGCCATCACCATCGAGGAATGACCCGAGCCGGGGGTGACGGTGCTCTCGGCTCCGAACGTGGTGTGCTGTCACCATGAAATCAAGGCCTGAACCCGAGACGATCCCGAGGCAGCAACCGCTCCTCGCCCGCCCGCGCCGGATCCGTGGGCGCTCGCCCCGGCATCGTTCGGCCGTTCTCGGGGCGGCGATGGTCGGTGTCGCGCTGGCCGCCAGCGGATGTGGTGGTGTCGTTCAGCAGGCGGTGAGCGATGTCGCCACCGCACCGGTGTGCGCGGCGATCACCAGTGTGCAAGAGGACATCACCGGGATCGACCTCGAGACGCTGGCGCCCGGACAGCTCGACCAGGTGCAGGCGGCGGCCAACCTGGCCACGAGTGCCGTCTCGTCGCTCGGTGATCGGGTGCCCGCCGGCACGAGCACCGGGCTCGAAGACGCCCAGACGCAGCTCGACACCGCCGTCGAGGGGGCCCAGGGTGGGGCCGAGGAACGACGTGCCGCCATCGAGTCGGCTCTCGACGGCTACGCCGCCCGCCTCGACCCGGTCAAGGAACAGCTCGGCTGCTGACCGTCGGAGGGCAGGACCCACCCTGACAGCCCCGGGTGAACCCCCGGTGACGGTGGGGCGAAGAAGCCAAGCGTTGCTCGCCGCGTCTGCCGCGCGTCTGTCACGCTTCGATCATGGCAACCGCGGGGTCCTCGGTTGGTCGGTGGGTACCCGCCCTCGCCCTCTGCTCCGTCCTCGCATTGCTCGCCGTCGCGACTCCCCTCATCCCGGCGGCGGCCACCGTCGACCCGGTCGCCTCCGGACCACCGGGGTGCGCGGTGGACACGTCGAACGTGATCGGCTGGTGGGCCGGCGAAGACACGTTGACCGCCGAGGTCGGTCCCGACCTGTCGGGAACCTCAGGGTTCGCTCCCGGCTACGTCGGCCGGGCGATGGCGTTCAGCCCGTCGAGTCTGGTGTCGACCGACGCGTTGGCGACCGTGTCGAACGCGGTCAGCGTCGAGGCTTGGGTGAAGCCGGTCAGCACCGGCCAGGTCCAGTCCCTCTTCAGTCGCTGGACCTGGGTCGGGGGCGACAACGACGACTCCTACGCCCTCTTCCTCGGCGTCAACGACGACCTGTTCTGGATCACCGACGAAACCTCCACCCGCTCACCGGTGTCGCTGTCAGCCCCGGTCCCGCAGATCTACGACGGCCAGTTCCATCACGTCGCAGCCACCTGGAACGCCACCGAGATGTCGGTCTACCTCGACGGCCAACTGGTCGGCACCCGACCCTCCCAGGGCGGCGTGCTGAACCCTGGTCCCACCACCCCGTTCCGCCTCGGCAGCTCCGCCGGGCCCGGCAGCCCCCTGGCCTACACCGGCATCCTCGACGAACCCACCGTGTACGACCGGGCCCTCAGCGGAGCCGAGATCCAGGGGATCGCCGCGGCCGGACCCGACGCCAAGTGTGAATGGACCCAGAAGGCCGAGCTCACCCCCGCAGGCTCGGTCGCCAACGACTATGCCGGGTACCGGGTGGCGGTCGACGGCAACACCGCAGTGGTCGGCTCGTTCGCCTTCGGGGGCTCGGCCTACGTCTTCACCCGCACCGGGTCGACGTGGAGCCAGCAGGCGAAACTGACGACGCCGGACGGGGCGCTCGACGACTTCTTCGGATCGGCGGTCGCAGTCAGCGGCGACACGATCGTGATCGGTTCCTACTTCAACGACACCATCGGCAACGACGCCGGCGCCGCCTACGTGTTCACCCGCACGGGCACTCTGTGGACCCTTCAGTCCAAGCTCACCGGTGGAGCCACCGGGGCGGAGGGTGACCTGTTCGGTTGGTCCGTCGGGATCGACGGGAACACCGCAGTCATCGGGGCCTACGGAAGCGACGACGCCGGTCTCGACAGCGGTTCCGCGTTCGTGTTCACGCGCACGGGCTCGACCTGGACCCAGCAGTCCGAGCTCGTGGCCACTGATGGTGTCGCCGGTGACTCCATGGGCTTCTCCGTCGCCGTGTCTGTCGACACCGTGGTGACGGGAGCCCGCCGCGACAACAGCGACGCCGGTTCGGCCTATGTGTTCACCCGCACCGGATCGTCATGGACACAGCAGGCCAAACTGACGGCTGCCGACCAGGCCTCGGGTGATTCGTTCGGCGCCGCGGTGGCGGTGCGCGCCGACACGGTGGTGGCCGGCGCGTACGGCGACGACCTCGCCAGCGGAGTCGACGCCGGTTCGGCCTACGTGTTCGTGCGATCGGGAGCGGCGTGGTCCCAGCAGGCCAAGCTCGTCGCGGCCGACGCGGCCGCGGGGGACAACTTCGGTTGGGCGGTGGCGGTGAGTGGGAACAACGCAATGGTGGGCTCGTTGTCCGACGACCTCGCCGCTGGAGTCGACGCAGGGTCGGCCCACGTCTTCAATCGGACCGGTCTCACGTGGCTGCCCCGGGCCGAGCTGGTGGCCAACGACGCCGCAGCCGGAGACTTCTTCGGCCATTCGGTCGGCCTGAGCGGGAACACCGCCATCGTCGGGGCACCCTTCGCCACGGGCGCCGCCCCCGCCAGTGGTTCGGCGTACATCTTCACCCGGTGACCTGTTAGCAGAGGGTTACAGTCGTCACCGTGAGGGACCGCCTTCGACATGGTGCCCGTGAGGTGTTCGTCGTCGGTCGCGGGCCCGTCGGCGGGGCGGCGGGAGCGCCCTCGACCCCGCTTCCGGCTCGGGCCGACGCTGCGGGCGTAGACGGGTCTGCGGAGTGATGGCGCAGCCCGTGGCCGGGGTCAGCGAACCCGCGGTTCCGCAGGGGCCTGTCGCCGAACCAGGCGCAGTACCGGAGGCGGGGCCTCGATCCCCGGGCGAACCGGCCCCGCCGCTCGTTGCCCGATCGCGGCCTCGGCCGAGCCTGGCGTGGATGGGGCGGATCCTCGACGTTCTGGCCGTGCTGGGAAGTCTGCTCGTGGTCGTGGCCGTGCTCGTCGAACGCAATCGGGAGCTGTGCGACACGGTGTTGGTCAACAACCTGTTGTTCTGGGGTGGGGCCATCCTGGCGACGCTCGCCACCGCGGCCCGGCTGGTGTCGTTCGTGTGGACGCCGCGCCCGCGCCTGTCCGTCGTGGCCGTCTACCTCGGTGCCCTCCCGCTGCTCATGCTGGTGTGGGCCCAAGTGCAGGGCGCGTCGCCCGGCCCGCTGCCGGCCGGCTTCCTCGACCGGGACAACTGGTTCGTCGCCTGCTGAGGGCTCGATGTCCGAACCGACCGCAGTGGGTAGCGACGTGAGCGCCGATGGGGCGTCAGCGGACGGGTCGTCGGACGAAACCGGTGATGGCGAAGCGGGCGTCGGCGAACTGGTCAGAATCGGAGTGCACCGGGAACACTTCGTGCATGGTCGCCGAGGGGAAGACGATGAGGGTGTCGTGCCCCGGTTCGAGGTCGACGGCCGGCGGCCCTGGGATGATCCGGCCTTCGTGCTCGGCCCACCCGCAGAGACGGAGTTCGCCTCCCGTGAACCGGCGCGGGCGTCGGTACATCCAGTAGACGAAGCTCAGCACCCGGCCGTTGGGCTGAAAGCCCCGACCATCGTCGATGTGAGGGCCGAGGAAGTCCCCGTCGCCAAAGGCGGTCACGGCGACCTCGGCGATCTCGACAGCATCGCGCGCCGGCCCGACACCAACGTCGATGCCGAACTCGACACACCACTCGTCTAGGTGTCGGTGCACGAGGGCGCTGATCGAGTCGGTGAGGTCGGGCACGGCTGCGAGCGCCTGCCCACGGCGATAGCCCATACCCCCGGGGTCGTTGTGGGAGAAATCGACTCGGCGGTCGACCACGCGATCGAGCAGTTCGTCGCTCGCCGTCCCCAGCAACTCGGGCCAGAGGCGGTAGCGGGGCGGCCCGACCGGGGGGTCGGGGACGGCCAGCGCCCGCAGCGCCGACCAGGCCGCCTCGGAGGCGGCATCGCGGTCCACCGGGGGATCAGCCCGTGAAGCGGGGCTGGCTCTTCACGGCGGCGGCCTCGGCCACCGGAGCCGGTGTGGTGGTGGGCTCGTCAGTGGTGCTGGTGCTGGTGGTCGGGGTGACCGTGATCCTGACGGCCCCGCTTCCCGACCTCGCTCGTCGAGGTCGATAGCGAGAGAACCTAGTTCCTTCGACGGTTGAGAGTCCGTGATTCGGATCGATGGTGGGTCGGCGCTCGCGGGGGCACGTCGTGGGTGGGCGGCGCTCGGTCCTCGGTCCGTGGTGCGGCGTGCCACCATGACGGCGCGTTCGGCCGTGGGGGTCGGCGCACGAGACGGGAGCAGCAACATGCAGCGGTTCGACGGCAGGGTGGCGCTGGTGACCGGCGCGGCGTCCGGTATCGGGCGGGCCACGGTGGATCGCCTCGCCGCCGAGGGCGCCACGTTGGCGTGCGTCGACGTGCAGGCCGACGCCGTCGCCGCCGCGGCCGAAGCGGCCCGGGCCGCCGGGGTGCCTGCCCGTTCGTGGGTGTGCGACATCAGCGACGAAGGGGCGGTGGTGGCGATGGTGGCCGAGGTGGTGCAGGAGTTCGGACGACTCGACGTGTTGTGCAACATCGCCGGGATTCTGCGCACGGCGACGCACAGCCACGAGGTCACAATCGAGCAGTGGAACCGTCTCCTGGCGGTGAACCTCACCGGCACCTTCCTGGTCACCCGTGAGTGCATTCCGCATCTGCTCGAGACCGAGGGCAACATCGTGATGGCCGCCTCGACCTCGAGCCTGTCGGGGCACCCGTGGATGCTGGCCTACGCCGCCAGCAAGGGCGGGGTGTTGTCGATGACGTACACGCTGGCCGTCGAGTACGCCAAGCGGGGGCTGCGGGTGAACGCGGTGGCCCCTGGTGGCATCGAGACACCGATCCGCGAGATCGAGTTCCCGACCGAGGGTCTCGACTTCGAGCTGTTCGCCCGCATCTCCCCGATCGATCAGGTACGTGGCCCCGAGACCGTGGCTGGCGCCATTGCCTTCCTCGCGTCCGACGACGCCGCCCACGTCAACGGCACCTGCCTCCGCGTCGACGGCGGCACCCTGGCGTAGCTGCCGCCTTCGTGGCACTCGTGAGCGTCAGAGCGCGAGGACGCGCCGGAGGCCGAGCTCGACGGCACGTTCCTGGTCCGAGCCGAGTCGACCGACGCGTTCGTCGAGGTCGGTCTTGTCGAGGGTCATGACCTGCGAGCAGTTCACGACCGACGGACGTCCGAGGGCACTGTCGCTGTCGTCGAGCAGCACGTTTCCGGGGGCTTCGGCGAGGCGCAGGTTGGTGGTGATGACGACGCACACCACCGTGGCGATGCGGCTTCGGTTGTAGGCGTCCGACGAGACGATCAGGACCGGACGACGGAATCCCGGGCCGGAGCCGTGAGGCGTGCCCAGGTCGGCCCACCAGATCTCCCCCCGCTCCATCACTCCTCGCTGGCGACAACCCGGCGTTGCGCCGATGCCACGAGCGGATCGACGGTGGAATCGAGATCGACGAAGAGCGAGTCGAGTTGCGCGGTGATCGCCTCATCGCTCTCGTCGGAGAGTTCTCGCTCGAGGGCCCGGGCGTAGAGCTCGCTGCGGGAGATCCCGAGGCGTCGAGCGAGACGGTCAGCCGCCGTGAAGATGGGATCAGGAATGGATACGGCGGTCTTCATGGCCGTGAGTATAACCGGGTCATACCAGTGCCAGGCACCAGGCAAGACCGTCCGTCGCCGTCGCCATCCCTCGAGTCAGCCGGCCACCGGCGGATCCTGACGCCCTAGCTGCTGCTGACGGATGAGGCGATGATGGCCACGATCAGGAAGAGAACACCGAGGATGACGAGGCCGACGGTCACCCAACTGCAGACGACGCCGGCCTTGAGCATGCCCTCGCCTTGCAGTCGACCACCCGAACCCTGGATCTCGCGCTTCGCTCCGGGCGCCAGGGCCAAGGCGATGATCGCCGGGATGATCCCGATTCCGTAGCCGCACATCATGACGAGGCCGACGATGCCGAGCACCAAGACGGCGATCGCCTTGCCGGCGGTCTGAGGCGGCGCGTACTGCGGGTATGGGGGCGCGAACTGGGGGCCCCCGACAGGGGGTTGCGGCGGCGGGTAGCCGTAGCCGGGGGGCGGGGCGTAGGAGGGGGGCGTCGGTGACGTCGGCGGTGTCGGCGGGTACCACTGGCCGTCAGATGCCTGCCACCAGCCCTCACCCTGCTGCGTGTCACTCATCGTGATCTCCCGAGTTCGTATCGACCGAAGTCCGCCACGCTAGTTGTGGTTCCAATCGGTGGCCGAGGATGTCGGCGACCGTCACGGCCGAGTTGGCCGCCCCGTGGCTGCCGTGATTCCCCACACGCTCCCGGCGCGTCCGCTCGGTAGCCCTACGGATTGACGGTGTAGCTGCCGGCGAAGGAGCTGTAGTCACTGGTCGTGACGCCGTTGGCGGTGGTGCTCTGGTAGGAGTCGGCGCCAGGGGCGATGGTGATGCTGACCGTCCCGCCTGCCGCCAGGGAGATCCGTCCGGCGTGCACCGCGGCCGTGCACACCGACGAGTCGTCGGTGTAGAGGCCGCTTCCCCACACCGAGCCGGCGACGCCGTTGGGAGAGCACTTCACGGTGACCACCGAGCCGTTCTTCCCCCGGGAGTTTGCGGCGTTCTGGGTCCACGAGTCCGTCCCGCCCGTCACGGTCACCGCTCCGGGAGCGGCGTCGGGGAGGGTGAAGCTCCCGGTCCATGCTCCGTAGCTCGTCGATGTCACGCCGTTGCCCGTACCGGCCTCGTAGCTGTCGAGTCCCGGGGCGATCTCGTAGGTGACCTTGCCGCCCTTCGCAAACGTGATGAGGCCTGACTGAACGGCCGCCGTGCAGATCGACGAGTCGTCGGTGTAGGTCGCCGCTCCCCACACCGATCCTTCGGTGCCGTTCGGGGGGCACGAGACCGTGAAGGTCTTCCCGTTCTCGCCTTGGTAGGCCACGGCGTTCTGCTGCCAGCCCGTGTCGGTGGTCGCAGTCGTGCCGGTGGAGAGAGGGACGCTCGACGAGCTGGATGCAGCGGTCGTGGCCGACGGGGCATCGGAGGTCGACTGGACCGTGGGCTTGTCGTCGCTGGCGCAACTGGTGACCAGTGCCACCATCGCCAGCGTGGCGACAAGGGCCCCGGCGGTTGCCCGCCGCCGATGGTTGGTCCACCCGTGTGCGCCCACGTCGAGTGACGCTAAACCGCTTCGGGCGTCCGTGCCGAAGATCCCTGACGCAAGGGAGCGATGCCCTCCGGCCCGCGACTTACAGCTGGCGGGTCCAGGGCGTTGGGTGATGGTGAGTCGGCCTGTAAGCGGGATTCTGTTCCGCGCCTCCCGGCGCTTCGGTGACCATCCATCTGTGCGGCCTACCAGCGGGTTGCTCCGAGGAGCGGGCGGGCCGCCCGTACCCGACATTCGACCTTGCTCCGGGTGGGGTTTACCGAGCCGTCCGGGTCGCCCCGGGCGCTGGTGCGCTCTTACCGCACCGTTTCACCCTTGCCTGTGCCTCCCGGTTGCCCGGGCGGCCATCGGCGGTCTGTTCTCTGTGGCACTTTCCTTCGGGTCGCCCCGACTGACGTGAGCCAGCACCCTGCCCTGTGGAGTCCCGACTTTCCTCGACCCGGTCACCGTTGCCGGAGCAACGACGCCGAACCGCGGTCACCCGGCCGACTCACCATCGCCGTCCATTGTGGCACTCATCGCCGACCCCGACCCAACAAGATCGCGCCCCCCAACACTTTTGACCGGCGGGATCGCCGGCAACCGTGGCCCGGGCGGCGGGCACTCTGTGCAGATGGCGAGGCCGGCTACGGGGTGATGAAGGCCTTCTCCGGCGCAGCCGCACCCGTGCGGAAGAACGCGCCGGGTACCTGCACCTGGCCGAGCACACCGCGCAGCACCGCCATGTGCCGGGCCTCGACCCCGCCGATCGACATGATGGCTTCGCGCAGCTCGGGGGTGGTGAGGATGCCGGCCGCCTTCACGTAGGTCGACGCTGCCAGGTTCTCCACCGCCAGCGCCAGGGTGACGACCGACATCTCGTCGGTGAGGGTCTCGAGGGCCGGCTCGATCACGTTCGTGTTCACGTACTCGTTGGGCGCCCGCACCTCTTCGGCGTCGAGCTGCTCGAGCGAGTCGCCCAGGGCGACACCGTGCTCGGTGTGCTGGCGCTGGAACAGCCGAGCGGTCTCGGCGATCGCCGGGGTGACGAGCAGTCCCGAGTCGAGGGCCTTCTGGTACACGTCGACGGCCAGGATCTCGATCGACTGCGCGGTGGCCAGCAGCACCAGGTCGTCCTCGGCGGACCCCGGGACGGTGGTGGTGGAGCTGTCGGTCTTGGGGGGGATGCCTCCCGTGACGGCGACCTGCTCCTTCGGCGGCCCACCGCACGCCGCCAGCACACCGACGGCGGCGACGGCGGCACCACCGGTGAGGAAGGCGCGCCGGGCGGGAAGGCCGAGCAACTGGGCACGGTCCTCGGCGGTGGCACCAGAAGCGGGGTCGAAGACCCGGGTGAGGGCGCGCCGCCAGCCCGGCATCGCGGCTGCGTGCTCGTGCTCGGATGCCCGGAGCTGGCGGCGGATCTCGTCGTTGGGGAGCTCGATGGTCATCGTCGTTTCCTCTCGCGTTCGTGGTCGCGTCAGCCGGCCGGGTAACCGGCGGGGTCGAACGCAGCGGTGGCGTCGCCGAAAACGGGCATCCAGTCGGATTCGGGCAGGTCGGCGAGCTGACCGATCACCACCGCGTGCTGGGACTCGATGGGCAAGATGGTGGCGGCCGGTCCGGCCACCTGCCAGTCGACGACACCCAGGGCCCGCAGGTAGGTGGCCGCCGCGCCTTCCTCGACCCCGTACATCACCTCGAGCACCTCGGTCTGGGTCTCGGCGGCCTCGAGCTCGGGCACCACCGCCGCCACCACGGCGGCGTTGGGCATCGTGACCTGCTGGTCCTTGGGGATCAGCCCGCCGAGCGCTCCGGCGTGCTCGGTGTGGTGGCGTCCGAAGGTCTGAGCGGCGAGCAGCGCCTGGCTGTCGAGCAGCTTCGTGCCCGCCGCGACCTGGTAGCCGGCGGCGGCGGCCAGCTCGAGGCCCTGGACGAAGATCACCAGCTGCAGATCGGCCTGGGGCAGGTCGGGCACCTTTGTCGGGGTCTGGGCGGCGACGCTCTGGGCCAGGGCCGTACCGGAGACGGCCACCGCCCCGAAAGCCACGGCGCCGAGGCCCAGGTTGCGCACGAAGTTGCGGCGCGACGCCACGAGGGCGGGGTCGGAACCATCCAGGTGCAGCGTGGCCAGGTCGTCCTGGATCGTGCGCATCCCTTCACGGTGCTGTTCGTCAACCTCGTCCACCAGGCGGCGGGTCCTCATCGACATGGTGCGTCCTCTTCGGTGCGGGTCTCGGGCCTACGAGGTGTCATCGCACCACCACCGTGCCCTTCATGAAGTTGTGGATGTTGCAGTAGTACGGGTACTCGCCCGGCGCGGTGAACCGGGCCGTGTAGGACTCACCTTGGCCCAAGACGGGGGACCGAATCACATCGGAGTCGGGCGAGATGATCTCGTGGGCGACCGTATCGGAGTTCTCCCAGCGCACGGTGCCGCCCGCGGCCACCACGACGTCGCTCTCCATCAGGGTCTTGTCGACGATCCGGATGGTGACCTGCGACGGTGCGTCGGCCGCCGGTGATCCCGGGTCGGCTGCGGTCGCCGAAGGCGCCTCGGTGGTCGTGGTGGCCTCATTGTCGGCGTCGCACCCGAGCGTCCCGACGGCCATGGCCGCGACCATGGCCACGGCCACGGCCACGAAGGGTCGCGGCGTGATCCACCGCCCTCGGTGCCCGGTCGTGGCGCCCACGATTCAGAAGTCCAGGCCCGACAGCTCGGGGAACCACTCCCGGGCCCGGGCGACGGCCCGCTGCCAACGCTCGCGGTCGAGCGGTACTCCCGGGTCCACCGCCGTGCGGGGCCGCCACGTGGCCGCCACGTCGTCCCAGCCGCCCCAGGTGCCGATGGAGAGGCCGGCGAGGAAGGCGGCGCCGAGCGTGGTGGCCTCGACCACCGGTGACACCTCGACCGGTCGGCCCGTGGCGTCGGCCAGGGCCTGCACGAAGGTGGGGTTGTCACTCATCCCGCCGTCGACGCGCAGAGAAACGATCTCCCGTCCGGCATCGGCCTCGGCCGCCTCGACCAGGTCGGCCCCGCGGTGGGCGACTCCCTCCAGCACGGCGCGCACCACGTGGGCTCGCCCGCTTCCACGGGTGACACCGAGCAGGGTGCCCCGAGCGCCGTAGTCCCAGTGGGGGGTACCCAGACCGAGAAGAGCCGGCACGTACACGACGCCCTCGGTGTCGGCGCACCCCTGGGCCACGTCGTGGGACTCGGCGACGGTGGTCACGAGCCCCAGGTCGTCGCGCAGCCACTCGACGTTGCTCCCGGCCGACAGCATGATCGCCTCGAGCCCCCACATCGTCTCGTCCCGTCGTCGCCAGGTGACGATCGGGAAGGTGCCGCCATCGGACCGGGCGGCGGCCACGGGACGCGTCGGTCCGGTGACGAGGTCGAGCATCCCACCGGTGCCGAACGTGATCTTGGCCGGCCCGGGATGGACGCATCCCTGGCCGATGAGCGACGCCTGCTGGTCACCGGCCAGGCCGCAGATCACCGGGGCGCCCGGCAGCGCGGTGGCCTCACCCACCGGGCCCGAGGAGTCGACGAGCCGGGGCAGGCACGCCGCCGGGATGCGCAGGGTGTCGAGGGTGGAACTGTCCCAGGCGGTGGCGTCGGCGGTCACCAGACCGGTCACCGCGGCGTTGGTGACGTCGGTGACGTGGGCGTGCCCCTCGGTGAGGTTCCACACGATCCACGAGTCGACCGTTCCTGCGCACAGGTCGCGGTTGCGGCCGGCGTCGAACCGGTCGAGCAGGTGGGCGATCTTCGTGGCCGACTGGTTGGGGGCCAGACGCAGACCCTGACCCTGGAGCACGAGGCACTCACCGACCGTGCGCAGGTCCTGCCAGCCGATCCCCGGCCCGACCGGTTGACCGGTGGCCCGCTCCCAGACCACGACCGATGCCCGCTGGTTGGCGATGCCGACGCCGAGCACCGGGCCTCCCTGGGCCAGAGCCTCTCGGGCCACCTCGAGGGCGGCTTCGGCCAGCACCAGCGCGTCGAACTCCACCAGACCGGGAGCCGGGGAGACGGGGAGCACCTCTCGTCGGTGCTCGGCATCCACCGTGGCGTCGGGCCGCACGATTGCGGCCCGTACGCCGGACGTGCCGATGTCGATCACCAGGATGCTCACGACGTCCCCCTCGTCCCGCTCGGTCCGTTCGTCCCCCGCCACAACGCGACCCATGCGCCGATGGTGCCGAGCGACGCGAACGACAGCAGCCAGAACACCAGGGCGATCGGATTGGGCACGGTGCGGGTCCAGACGGTGAACACGACCTGAGCCCCGAGGAAGGTGACCGCCCCCGCCACCGCCCCGTGCAGGAGCGCGTTCGGGGGCCGCGGGCGGGCGGCCGCGAACCCCGCCAACGCGCCGCTGAACAACACCACCCCCAGCATCACTGAAGCCAGCAACGAGTCACCGCCGACGATCTGGCGGATGACGGCGGCGGGGAGGGCGAAGAACAACCCGGCCACGATGCCGGAGACGAGGACGCGGGCGTCGAGCGTGTTCATGGGGTGGGCCCGGACCGGGGTCCCGGCCAACCCGGGTCGCCGAAGGAGGTGGGCAGCCCGAGCTTGCCGGGGTTCAGGATCCCCATCGGGTCGAGGGCCCGCTTCACCGCGACGAGGGCGTCGAAGGCACCCGACCCGAGGGCCGAGCCCATGAAGCGGGCCCGGTTGAGGCCGATGCCGTGGTGGTGGCTGAGGGCGCCGCCCCGGGCCAGCACGGCCTCGACCCCGGCGTCCCAGCAGTGCCGGTAGAAGTCGGCCTTGTCGTCGGTGCTCGGATCTTCCGATGGTTTGCCGGCAAATGTGAAGTAGAGACAGGCCCCGTCGGTGTAGCTGTGCGACAGGTGGGCCGACACGGCGATCACCCCCGGCACCGAGCCGATGGCGGCGCACGTCTCGGCGTACATCTCGGCCAGCGCGCCCCACCGTCCGGTGATCTCCATCGTGTCGACCACGTAGCCCCGGGCGATGAGGGCTTCGAGGGCCGAGACGTCGTTGCGGTGGGCCCACCACCGGGCGACGAGGTCGGTGTCGAGTGGCTCGGCGGCGCGACACTCGGCGGCGGTGACCGTCATGGCGGCCTCGACGAGGACCGGATCGCCCTCGTCGAGCACGAGCAGCACGGCACGGTCGCCGGTCGACCACGAACGATCGGCCTCGATCGCGTCGTAGAGGCGGAGAGCGGCGGGGGCGGCGCCCCGGCGCAGAACCCGCCGACAGGCGTCGAGGCCCTCGGCGAAGGTGGCGAACCCGTAGGCCGCTCGGGCCTCGGCCGCGGGCGCCGGGTGCAGCCGTAGCCGGGCCCCGGTGATGACCCCGAGCGTGCCCTCAGACCCCACGAAGAGCTGGGTCAGGTCGGGTCCGACGGCCTGGCGGGCGTTGCCGCCGGTATGGAGTCGGCGACCGTCGGCCAACACCACGTCGAGGCCGATCACCATGTCTTCCACCTTGCCGTAGCGGTTGGAGAACTGGCCGGCACCCCGGCAGGCCAGCCACCCACCGACGGTGGAGAGGGCGATGGACTGCGGCCAGTGCCCCACGGTGAGGCCGTGCTCGGTCCGCAGCTCGGCTTCGAGATGGTCGCCGAACGTGCCGGCGGCGATGTCGAGCACGAGGGAGGTGTCGTTGACCGACCGGATGCCCGAGAGGCCGCACAGGTCGAGGAGCACGCCTCCGAACATCGGCACCGAGCCACCGACCACGCCGCTGCGCCCGGCGGCCGGCGTCACCGGCACACGGGCCTCGTTGCACACCCGCAGTACCTCGACCACCTCGTTGTCGGTGTCGGGTCGCACCACCACGCTGGCCAGACCGGCCACCTGGTTGTCGAGGGCCCAGGTCATTGCCAGGGGCCACCAGTCGCGGCTGGCTTCGGCTCGCTCGGCGTGGTCGACGGTCACGGTGGCGCAGGTATCGCGTAGCCGGCTCAGGGTGGCATCGTCGACGGCAACGATCGTCGCCCCGCCCCGCGCGGTCGTGGCGGCGGCGTCGGGCAAGGGGATCGGGGCCGTCGGGGCTCCGGGTCCGGTCGCGTCGAGCGGGCTCGGGTCCAGCAACGGGAAGGGCCCGACGGCGGCCCGCTCGGTTCGGCCGCCGGGCACGTCAGGCGCCGAGGGCGGCGTCGAGAGCCACCTCGGGAAGATGGGGCGCAGTGCGCTCTTCGTCGATCGACGCCTGGTAGGCGGCAACCTGTCGTTGCTGTTCGGCGGCGTCCCATCCGAGCTCGGGGGCCATGAGCGCGGCCACGTCGGCGGCGGCGGCGGCCGAATCGTCGCGGGCCAGGAGGCGGGCTCGCGTGCGCCGGCTCAACACGTCGTCGACGGTCGTCGCCATCTCATAGCGCGCCGCGTAGACCGCCTCGGCCCGCAGGTACGGCAGCCCGGGTACCAGCGGCCGGGCCAGGCCTGGGTCGCGCTCGGCCATGACGAGCACGGTGCGGGCGTCGGCACCGTAGCGGTCGGCCAAGTGACGAACGATGTCGCCTCCGAGGGGGGAGGTGTGGTCGGCGGCGGCGAAAAGGGCGTCGTACCCGACCGCGCCCTTCAGGCGGAGGCGACGGGTGCGGCTGTGGCGTTGCGCCCGCTCGATGACCTTGGCGCCGAGGACGTGCTCGAGGACCTCGTCGACGGTGTCGGCGGCCATCTCGCGGTAGGTGGTGAGCTTCCCGCCGGTGATGCTCACGACCCCGCTGGCCGAACGCGCCACCTTGTGGCGACGGGACAGGTCGGCGGTGCGCCCCGTCGCTGCGGCCGCCACGAGCGGTCGGAGCCCGGCCCAGGTGCCCACCACGTCGTCGCCGCCGAGGTCGGCGCTCGTGCAACCGTTGATGGCCGACAGCAGATAGGCCACGTCGTCGTCGGTGCATTGGGGGTCGTCGATGGGGCCGTCGTAGTCGGTGTCGGTGGTGCCGATGAAGGTGAAGTCGCCCCACGGCACCACGAAGACTGAGCGCTTGTCGCCCGGGACCGGGATCACCGCCGCGATGTCGTTGCCCACCTTGTGCCGCGGGACGGTGATGTGGATCCCCTTGGCCGGGCGAATGGTCGGGGCGGCACCAGGTTGGTCGAGGGCGCTCACCTCGTCGGCCCACACCCCGGTGGCGTTGATGACGGCATCGGCGGTCACGGCGATGGTGGCCCCGTCGACGTCGATGTCGAGCCCGACGACCTGGCCGGCGTCGTTCTTGCGCAGCGCGGTGACCCCGGCCCGGTTGACCACGACGGCGCCGAAGTCGATGGCGGCGGTCTGAGCCACGGCCAGACAGAGCCGGGCGTCGTCGGCGCGAGCGTCGTAGTAGAGGTACGACGGCCGGAGGCGCTCACGGGGCAGGGTGGGGAAGTGGGCCATCGCTTCGTCGACCGACACCCGCTTGTGCAGCTTGCCGATGCGCGCACCCCCGGTGAGGTCGTACAGCCACATGGCGCTGCCCATGGCGCGCGCCAGCTTCTTGTTGACCACCCCGTCCTTGCCGAAGATCGGGATCAGGAAGGGCAGGGTCTTCACGAGGTGGGGGGCGTTGTGGCGTAGCCGTTGCCGTTCGAGCAGGGCTTCGTAGACGAGGCGCACATCGCCCTGTTGCAGGTACCGCAGACCGCCGTGGACCAGCTTGGAGGACTTCGACGACGTCCCCGAGGCGAAATCGCCACGCTCGACCAGCGCCGTGCGCAGGCCTCGGGAGGCGGCGTCGAGGACACAGCCCACCCCGGTGATCCCCCCACCGATCACCACCACGTCGAAATGGGTGTCCCCGAGTCGCCGCAGCGCGTCGGTGCGGTCGAAGGCCCCGGTGATCATGGTGGCCGAGCTTAGGAACAATCGGCTGGGGGGCGGGCGTCGGACCGGCCGACGGCGCAGAGGATCGAGTCCCGATGGTCGATCGGAGTCGATCGGAGTCGATCCTCCGCCCCGGCGATGCATTTCTCTCCTTCAGCTAGATAACAACGATTGAAATCTGGGTAGAGTCGTGCTCGTGAAGACCCCGGACGAGCTCACCGACCTCTTCCGGTCGCGCGGACTGAAGGTCACCCCCCAGCGCCAGAGCATCTTCCGGGCCATGCACGACAACGACGCCCACCCCACCGCCGAGGCCGTGCACTCGCGGGTCGTGCAGGAGATGCCCACCGTCTCGCTGCGCACCGTGTACGCCGCCCTCCACGATCTGGCCGCGATGGGCGAGATCGGGGAGCTGGAGCTCGGCACCGGGTCGGCCCGCTTCGATCCCAACGTCACTCCCCACCACCACCTGGTGTGCGAGCGGTGCGGTCGGGTCCGCGACGTCGAGGACCGCTTTCCCGCCATCAGTCTTCCCCATGACCTCGAGCACGGCTTCGAAGTCTCGGGAACCGAGATCGTCTTCCGCGGACGGTGCGAGCAGTGCCGCATCGCCGAGGACGAGCAGCACCCCGGGCCCCGCCCGGATCCCGTCGTCGTCCGGCACCCGCCGGTCGGCCCCGCCCCTTCACCAGGAGACGAGCACACCCATGGCTGAGTTCAAGGGTTCCCAGACCCAGGACAACCTCAAGGAGGCGTTCGCCGGCGAGAGCCAGGCCAACCGCCGCTACCTCTACTTCGCCCAGAAGGCCGACATCGAGGGTTACCCCGACGCGGCCGCGCTGTTCCGTTCCGTCGCCGAAGGCGAGACCGGGCACGCGTTCGGGCACTTCGACTTCCTCGCCCAGGTGGGCGACCCCGTCACCGACCAGCCCGTCGGCCCCACCGAGGACAACCTCAGGTCGGCCATCGCCGGTGAGACCTACGAGTACACCGAGATGTACCCGGGCTTCGCCAAGACCGCCCGCGAAGAGGGCTTCGTCGAGATAAGCGAATGGCTCGAGACCCTGTCTCGCGCCGAGAAGAGCCACGCCGGCCGCTTCACCGAGGGTCTCGCGTCCCTCACCTGATCGGCTGCCGGTCGGACTGACGACGTCCGGTGGCCGCCCCCGAGGGCGGCCACCGGCGTCTCGGCCTTCGCCATCTTCTGCGGACCCGGTTCGGGGCCCGCCTCGACCCCGTCCCTCCCGCTCGCCTTCGTGAGGATCGACCCGTGACCACGACGTACGACCCGTTCCACCCGAAGTACTTCGACGAGCTCGACCTGCGCGAAGAGCTCACCCGGGTCTACGACCTCTGTCACGGCTGTCGTCTCTGCTTCAAGTTCTGCGGGGCGTTCCCCACCCTGTTCGAGTTCATCGACGTCCACGACGACCAGGACGCGGCGAAGATGACCCACGCCCAGCAGGACCAGGTCGTCGACGAGTGCTTCAACTGCAAGCTCTGCTACATCAACTGCCCCTACATCCCTGGGCAGAGCGACTGGAACCTCGACTTCCCCCGCCTCATGCTGCGGGCCGAGCAGACCCGCGTGCGCAACGGGGACATCAGCCGCAAGGACAAGATCCAGAACCAGGCCCTCGGGCGCACCGACCTGCTCGGCAAGCTGTCCAGCGGGATGACTGCGCCGCTGGCCAACGCCACCACCGGCACTCCGGGGTCACTCAGCCGCAAGGTCCTGGAGAAGACGGTCGGCATCGCCTCCGAGCGGCTGCTGCCCCCGTTCACCCGCACCCGCTTCTCCACCTGGTTCAAGAAGCGCCGCAGCACCCAACCAAGGGCGGTCGACAAGGCTCAGGGCAAGGTGGCCCTGTTCCCGACCTGCCTCGTGGAGTACCAGAACCCCGACATCGGCAAGGACCTCGTGAAGGTCTACGAGCGCAACGGCATCGAGTGCACGCTGCCCGCCGGGCAGGTGTGCTGCGGGGCGCCGTGGTTGCACGAGGGCGAGGTCGACGCCTTCGTCGAGCAGGGCCGCAAGAACGTCAAGATCCTGGCTGCCGCGGTGCGGGCCGGCAACGACATCGTGGTGCCCCAGCCCACCTGCGGGTACGTGCTCCGGAGGGACTACGTCGACTACATCGGCGGTCCCGACGCCGAGCTCGTGGCCGAGCACACCTACGACGCCGCCGAGTACCTCATGAAGGTGCACAAGGCCGACGGCAGCGCCCTCGACACCGAGTTCGTCGGCGACATACCCGACGCGATCACCTATCACGCTCCCTGCCATCTGCGGGCCCAGAACATCGGCCTGCGCAGCCGCGACCTCATGAAGCTCACCGGCACCGAGATCACCTTGGTCGCCGAGTGCTCCGCCATCGACGGCACCTGGGGCTATCGCGAGCAGAACTACGAGATGAGCCGCAGGGTGGCCAAGAAGATGGCCGACGCCATCACTGCGGCCGACAACGACACCATCGCGGGCGACTGCCACCTCGCCAACGGCGGCATCTTCCAGGAGGTCGGCACCCAGCCGGTGCACCCCCTCCAGATCGTCGCCCGCGCCTACGGCATCCCAGAGGAGAAGTGACCATGTCCAAGCTGAGCATCGAAGACATCACCGACCAGCGTGCCTACGAGCGCGAACGCGCCGAGTTCCGAGCCCACGTCATCGACCTCAAGAGCCGCCGGCGGGTCCACGTCGGGCCGGTCGTCACCTTCGTGTTCGAGAACCGCGACACGATCCGCTTCCAGATCCAGGAGATGGCCCGGGTCGAGAAGATCATCTCCGACCAGGGCATCGAGGCCGAGCTGCGGGCCTACAACCCGCTGATCCCCGAGCCGGGGCACCTGTCGGCCACCATGTTCATCGAGCTCACCAGCGAAGCCGAGCTGCGCGAGTGGCTCCCCAAGCTCGTCGGCATCGAACGGGCCGTCGAGCTGCGCCTCGGCGCCGAGGGCGAGTCCGTGTCATGCCTGCCCGATCCCGACCACGATCAGCAGCTCACTCGCGACGAGATCACGGCGTCGGTGCACTACATCGGCTGGGCGCTCACCCCCGCCCAGATCGAGGCCTTCGCCGCCGGTCCGGTCGTGCTCGCCGTCGTGCACCCCGAGTACGGGTTCGAGCTCGAGCTGAACGACGCCACCGGCGCCGAGCTGCTGGCCGATCTGCGCGGCTGAGCCCCACCGGGGCCCTCTCCGGCCTCGTTTGGACTTCCGAGGGCGGCGCGCGTGATACTCGAATGTCCTGTTGCCGACCACCGCTTCAGCGGAGGAGCTGGGCTCTCCCGATGAACCACCCTTGGCGCTCCAAAGCCGCCTGCCAAGGTCTCGATCCCGAGATCTTCTATCCCTTGTCCGAGGACGAGACCGACGCCGCCGATGCCCAGGCGGTGTGTGCGCAGTGCACGGTCCGAGAGGCGTGCCTCGAGTTCGCACTGACGGTCAGGGAGAAGGACGGCGTGTGGGGTGGGGCCACCGAGCGGGAACGCCGTCGGATCATCCGCCAGCGCCGGCGCACGGCCTGACCCTTCGCACCGCCGTCCACGCCCTGACGTCCCCGACGTCGCCCGAGGAGCGCCCGTGACCACCGAAGCCGCTGCCGACCTCGAGGCCCATGGCGGATGGACGGGGGTACTCGGTACGGTGACGTCCGGCCGAGATCTGAGTTCCGAGGCCGCGGGGTCGGCCCTGCGGGTCATCCTCGAAGGCGGCGCCACCGACGCTCAGATCGCGGCCTTCATCGTGGCGTTGCGCATGAAGGGCGAGTCGGTGGACGAGGTGTCGGGGATGGTCGACGCCATGCTCGCCACCGCCGCGCCGATCGAGCTGCCCCCCGGGCCCGACGCTGTCGACATCGTCGGCACCGGCGGAGCCCCCAGCCGCCGGGCTCATGCCCTGAACGTGTCGACCATGGCCAGCCTGGTGGCCGGGGGCGCCGGCGCCCGGGTGGTGAAGCACGGCAACCGGAAGGCCTCGTCGACGTCGGGATCGGGTGACGTGCTCGAAGCCCTCGGCGTGGTGGTCGACCTCGACGGCGAGGGTGTGGCCCGCTGCGTGCGCGAGTCGGGCGTCGGGTTCTGTTTCGCTCGGGCCTTCCACCCGGCCATGCGCCACGCCGCCCCGGTGCGCGCCGAGCTCGGCATTCCCACGGTGTTCAACCTCCTCGGCCCGCTGTCGCACCCGGCCGGCGTCACCCGCCAGGTACTCGGGGTGAGCGACGCCCGGTTGGCGCCGCTCGTGGTCGGGGTGTTGCAGGAGCGCGGGGCGCGGCGCGCCATGGTCGTGACCGCCCACGACGGCACCGACGAGCTCGTCACCACCGGGGCCACGACCGTGCACGACCTGCGCGACGGTCACCTCCGCACCTACGACTTCCAGCCGGGTGACGTGGGCCTCACGCGGGTCGATGCCGCCACCATCGCGGGAGGAGACCCAGCAGCCAACGCCGTCATCGCCCGTCGGGTGCTGTCCGGTGAACCCGGGCCGTATCGCGACATCGTGGCCCTCAACGCCGCCGCCGCGCTGGTGGTGGCCGGCTTGGTCGACGAGATCGCCGACGGGCTGGTGTTGGCCGTCCGCTCCATCGAATCCGGCGCCGCCGCCGGGGTGCTGAATCGCCTGGTTGCCGCCTCGGCCGCGGCTGGGGCCGGCTCCGCTTGATCCCAGGGCATCCGGCTTCGCTCCTCGGGTGAGCCCGACGAGGTCACCGGGGGTCAGGGCGCTCGCCCTCGGCGTCGCCGGCCGCTCAGAGGCGGACCTCGACGACGGTGCCGAGGTCGCGTTCCAGGTGGGCGATCTCGTTGTCGTGGGTGACGTCGCGAGCCTGGACGTTGGCCAGGTGCAGCTCCGGTCCCAAGGGGTAGGGCCCCCAGTGCCAGGTGCCGATGGCCAGGTTGATGCCGACCTCGCCGGAGATCGTGAAGGCGCGGATCGTGCTCAGGTGCTCGGGCTCGGTGAAGTCGACCGATGCCGGCGCCACCACCACGACGGCCGGTGCGCCGCCGAGGGGCACCAGGGCCTGGGTGGCCGTGTGGTGACGGTTGAGCAGGTCGCAGCGCAGGGGGCGCCATGCGTAGCTGAGAACGTCGAGGTGGAACTCGGCGCCGTCGCGGAGCTCGAGGACGCAGTCGTCGCGTCCGATCACCTGGCCGAAGGGATGCCACCCCTCTGTGGTCAGGGGTTCGGCTCCGACCGTGTGCACCTCTGGTTCGACCATCGACGTCTCCTCCTCGTCCCGATTCTCGTAAACTGACGGGCGAGTCATGGTACGGGCCACGGCGACGGCAATCCGGGGGAGCGATGGACGTCCGATCGATCGAGCAGGTGGCGCCGGTGGTCGAGCACAACGGCACCGTGCCCGTGTGGTGGTTGGTGCCCCCGCGTGAGTTGGCCGAACTGACCGCCGGTGGCCACCTCGAGCTGGTGAGCGAGTTCGAGGTCGCCGGTGGGGGAATGGTCGACCCGCACCAGCACCCGACCCACGAGTTCTATTACGTCACCTCCGGCCGGGGCCTCATGACCATCGGTGACGAGGAGTGCGAGATCTCCCAGGGCGACCTGGTGCGCATCCCCCCGAACACCGTGCACAGTCTTCGTCCGGTCAGCGATCACGCCGCCATCCGCTGCTTCTGCTTCGCCATCGCCCTACCCGAAGCCGCCGAGGTCGACTACACCAACCACTGAGGTTGGCGTGATCAGCTAGGCGATCGCCGGGGCGAGTGCCACCGCCAGTTCGATCTCGACGGCGGCGCCCCGCGGCAGGGCGGCCACGCCGATCGCCGACCGGGTGTGGCGCCCGGCGGGGCCGAACACCTCGACCAGGAGTCGGCTGGCTCCGTCGACCACCGCGGCCTGCTGGTCGAAGCCCTCGCCGCAGGCGACGAACCCGATCATCGACAGCACCCGATCGATCCGCCCGAGGGAGCCGAGCTCGGCCGCCAGCACCGAGAGGGCATTGAGGGCGCACCAGCGGGCGGCGTCGGCTCCTTCGGGCACCGAGACGTGGACCCCGAGGGTGCCGGGATTCACGATGTGCCCGTCGTGATCGCGAGGGAGTTGCCCGGAGGTTCGGGCCACGCCGGCGTGCACGACCACGGCCTCGAGGGGATCGTGTGGTGGGTAGGGCCCCGGCAACGACAGCCCGAGCGCGGTGAGCCGTTCCTCGGGGGTGGCGGTGTCTGGCATCTCGCCAACCTACCCAGCGGAGAAAGACCGAGCGGCCCCCGCCACCGGCCGTGTCGGTGAGCCGGCCCTACCGGGGTGGGTGGGGTAGACCCGGGCGGGTGACTGGTGCCGTGGTCGGGGGGTGGGGCAGAGGTCGGTAGCCGGCCGATGCCGACGCCAACACCGGTGCCGGCCGGCCGATGTTGCCGAGCAACGAATCGACGTCGACGAGGCCGGCGGCCCGCTCGATCTCGGCCAGTTCCTCTGACGCTTGGTCGAGCAGGTCGAGTTGCTGCGAGAGCCGGGCCAGCACCTCGGGGGGCTGGTCGGCGAGGTCCCAGCCGGACTGGGCCACCCCGGCGGGGCGGCTGAGGTGCGACAACCGCACCGACAGCTGCTCGACCTGCACGACCTGCACGTCGAGCGACCTCACCAGGTGTTTGCGCTGGGACCGGGGGTGCCGGGCGGCGATGACCAGATGATGGTCGAGCTCGACAGCCTGATACTCGAGTTCGCGTCGCATCTCGTCGACCGACGACTCGGTGACGGGTCGGGAACGGCGTCGGTGGGCCGGGGCCAGATGGATGTCGACGACGGCGCTCTGGAGGCGGCGATGGAGGCGGGCGGTGTGGCCGGGCGACACCAGCCAGTGCATGGGCGCCGGGCTCTTCACCGCCGGGCTCACCCGGTTGCGCTTCTGCAGTCGCCAGCGCAGTGCCAGGACGGCCAGCGTGAGCAGCACGATCCAGGTGGCGAGGAAGGCGAGGAGGAAGACCAGCACGTCTCTCATGGTGTCCTCAGGGTACCGCTGCCCCGGCTCGAAGGCGTGGCGCGGTGGGGGCCTTGGCCGGCAGGAACGACGGGAGGGCCGGGAGGGGCGACGTGAGCTCGCCGTCGCAGCGGTCGAGCACGACCAGGTGGGCGGACCGGTCGAGCCAGGAAGCGATGCACAGCAGCTCGTCGGTGTGAGCGCGGGCGAGCGGGGGGAGGGGACCCTCGTCGACGAACAGCGACCCGGGGGGCGGGGTGTCGGGTTGGTCGCCCGGACCCCACACGCGACGCAGGCGCCCGGCGTCGAACTCGGCTCCGCCCAGGCCGGGGAGCAGCACCCGGAGGCCGCCGGCGCGGCGCAACGCATCGAGCCGGCGTTGCCGCCGCAGCGCCGCCGCCAACGCCGCGGCGCGATCGCGGGTGTCGGCGGCCTCCTCGAAGCGCTCGGCGGCAGCCAGCGTGGCCAGTCGCTCCTGCAGGGGGGCGAGCAGCAGCGCTGGTTCGTGGCGCAGTGCCCGCACCACCCGGTCGACGACGGGCTGGTACTCCGCCGCGGTCACGTCGCCGGCACAGGGGCACACGGTGACCCCGAGTTGGGCGGCCGCGCACCGGGCGGTGCGGCTGGGGGTGCGACCGACGCGGGCCGTGCAGCGCCGCAGTGGCGTGGCGGTGTGGATGGCCTCGACCACGAGGTTCGCCGCCTTCCGCGAGCCGAGCGGCCCCAGGTACAAGGCGCCGTCGTCGCGCGCTTCCTTGACCACCGAAAGCCGCGGGAAGGGCTCGTTGAGGGTCAGTTTCACGTACACGTAGCGGCCCCAGTCGCGGCCTTGGCGGTTGTAGCGCGGCGTGAACCGGTGGATGAGGCGGACCTCGTGGACCGCAGCGGCCAGGGTGTGGGGGTGCACGACGTGGTCGATGCGCACGGTCTCTCGCAGCAGCGCGCCCACCTTGCGGCGGTCGTCACCGGAGAAGTACGACCGCACCCGGGCCCGCAGGTCGGTGGCCTTGCCCACATAGAGAACCTCGCCACGGGCGTCGCGGAACAGGTACACCCCGGGTTCACGGGGCAGGTTCTCGGTGAGGCGCAACTTCGACGCTTGGGCGTGCCCGGCCATGGTGGGCAGGGTCAGCAGGTCGTCGAGGCCGGTGACGCCCAGGCTGCCGGCCCGTTCGAGCAACAGGTGCAACAGGTCGCCGGTGGCCAGGGCGTCGTCGAGGGCCCGGTGGGCGGGCTGGTGGGCGAGGCGGAAGCACCTGGCCAGGGTGCCCAGCTTGCAGTTGGGCACCTCCTCGCGCACCAGGCGACGGGCCAGGGCCACAGTGTCGACGGTGCGGTTGGTGAGCGGCGGTCGGCCGCTGCGTTCGAGGGCGGCCTGCACGAACGACACGTCGAAGCGAACGTTGTGCCCCACGACCACGGCGTCGCCGATGAACTCGAGCAATGCTGGGATCACCGTCTCGATGCGCGGTGCCGGCACGACCATGGACTGGGTGATGCCGGTGAGGACGGTGATGTTCGGGGGGATGGCCTGTCCCGGGTTCACGAGGGTCTGGAAGGTGGCGAGGCACTCGCCGCCGCGCAGCTTCACCGCACCGACCTCGGTGATGGCGCACGACGCCGCCGACCCCCCGGTGGTCTCGAGGTCGATCACACAGAACGTGACCTCGCTCAGTGGGGTGCCCAGGTCGTCGAGCGTCATCTGCCCCAACGGCTTCGCCATGACCCATGAGTCTGCCCGAACACCCGTTCTCCGCACAAGCGTTCGGGTCGCATCAGATCGTCAGGCTCTCGTGGTCGGTAGAATCTCGGCGTGACGAGTCCCCGGTACCGGTGCACGGCGTGCGGCAACCTCACCCGCTTCGACGTGACCACCACCCAGCGCACGCGGAAGTATCACCACTACACGGTGGGCGGTGAGCTCGAGGTCGAGAACGTCGAGGTGCTCGACGAGCGGGTCGAGGAGGTTGCGTGCCGCTGGTGTGGCACGGCGACGTCGGTGACCGAGGTCGAGGCCACCGACGTCGACCTCGGCGAAACGGCGGCGGAGTCGGCGAGCTGAACTCGAGCGAGACGGCCCTGCTGAGGCCCGTGCTGGAAGCCGCCGTGGCGGTGGCCAAGCTCGGATCGCGTGCCGTTCCGCCCATCCCGGCGCCGCCCGGGCTCCGGCCGTACCTGGCCTTCCGGCGGTTGAGTGGTCCCGCGCTCGACGCGGCCATGCTGGCCCTCGACGACGATGCGGTCTTTCGGCGGAGGGTCCTCGACACCCTCGAGGCCGCGGCCCTCCAGCTCGACGACGAAGAAGACGAGGGTGACGATGATCCGTCGGCCGAGCGGGCCGATCTGGCGGCGGCGCTCGTGCTCGAACGGCCCGACGGTTGGCGGGCCGACCTGGCCGACCTGGTGGCGGCGGTGCGGGCCGAAGGGGAGGAGGCCGAGCTGGTGGCTCGTGCTCGTCGTCTCAGCCGTGATCTCGAACGGGCCCGCTCGGAACGCGACACGGCAACCGAGGACCGGCGGGTGGCCCGGGACGCGCGTGACCGGGCGGTGAGCGAGGCCGCCGAGCTACGGCGTTCGGTGGCTGCACTCGAAGCCGAGCTGATCACCGCGAAGGTCGAGACCGAGACGCTCCGCGAGGAGCGCCAACGGGCGATCCGTGACCTCAAGGCCACCGAGGCGCGCTTCGTCGACCGCCGGGCGGAGCTCAAGGCGGCCCGGGCCGAGGTCATCGCGAACGCCGCCGAGATCGAGGAGCTGCGGGCCGGCGGCGTGGGGGCGGCGACTCCTGTGGCTGTTCCGGTGCCGCCTCCTCCGTCGGCTCAGCCCGCCCTGGCCCGCGACGACACGACCGATGCGCTCGACCGGGTGGCCGTGGCCGAGGCCGTGCGTCGTGCCTCGGATGCCGCGGCTGCGCTCACCTCGGCGCTGGGCGACGTCGCCGCAGCGATCAGCGGCGACGACACCGACCCGATCGCCGAAGACGCTCCACCTGTGACGCGAGGCCAGCAGCCCAAATCGCCACCCCGATCATCACGCGCCCCTCGGCGCCGTCCCCCCGACCTTCCCAGAGGAGTCTTCGACGACTCGCCCGAGGCCGCCGATTTCCTTTGCCGGCTACCGGCTGTGGTGATACTGGTCGATGGCTACAACGTGAGCTTGGCCGGTTGGCCCGGCCTGGCGTTGGCCGAGCAGCGGCGTCGACTGCTCGATGCCCTCGGTGCCCTGTCGGCCCGCACCGGGTGCGAGCCACTGGTGGTGTTCGACGGCGCCGACGTGGGCGTCGGGCTACCGGGCGAGTCGAGGATTCGGGGCGTGCAGGTGCGCTTCACCGCCCCCGACGTTGAGGCCGACGACGACCTGCTCGCCCGCATCGACCGCATGCCGGTGGCCCGGCCCGTCGTCGTCGTCTCGAGCGATCGCCGGGTGGCCGACGGGGCCCGGACGAAGGGGGCGGCCACGCTGACCTCCCCCCAACTGCTCCAACTCCTGCGCTGACCGCTCAACTGGTCATGCCGCCGAGGCCCACCAGGCCACGGGCCAGTTCGATCTCGCCCATGTGGCGCAGGCCGTGCTGGTACAGCCAGCACTCGGTGCCGTCGAGCACGGTGATGCCCTCGGGGCCGGCCACCCGGGCGCTGTAGGTGGAGGCCACCTGTGGCGGGAACGGTCGCGGGATCACCACTCGGGTGAACTCGGCCGGGTCGAGATCGGCCAACCAGGCCTCGGTGCGGTCGAACACGGCGCGCTGGTACTCCTTGAACGCCTCGTAGTCGCCGATGCGCTGGTGGACCATCTCGTCGACCGTGCGGTGCTTGCCGTGGTCGTTGATGGTCATCTGCACCTTCGCCTGCCACTCGTCGCCCCAGATGGGGGCGGTGCCGGTGAGCAGGAAGAAGCCGACCTCTTCCATGTTCGTGTAGTGGAACAGGGAGAACGCGATGGGCAACACCCCCTCGCGTTCGAAGTGGTTGACGTGCTCGAGTTCCATCGAACTGACGGCCTGGTGGTACAGCCCGTGCATGACGGCCATTCGCCGTTGCAGCGAGTCGAGGGTGAGATCGGCGGCCATGGTGGTTCTCCTGTTCAGGCCCAGCCGCCGGCGTAGGCGACGAACTGGCCGGTGGTGAAGTTGCTGGTGCCGTCGAGGAAGATCCCGCAGAAGGCGGCGAACTCCGGCATCGTGCCGAGCCGGCGCATCGGCACCTGGGCCTCGACCTGGGCCCGGACGTCGGGGTCGTCGGCACCCGTGGCCACGCGGAACTCGGGAAAGTCCATGAAGTTGGTGCCGACAGCGTTGACCTGCACTCCGGTGTGGGCCACTTCGCCGGCCACGTTCTTCACCAACATGGTGGCGCCGGCACGCGCCGCCGAGTAGAGGGCGGCGCCCTTGGTGGGCCGGGCCCCGGCGGCGCTGGTGATGACCAGGATCTGGCCTGATCCCTGCTCGACCATCGGGGGCACGACGGCCCTGAGGAAGTGGTACGGCGCCATCATGCAGCCGGCGAGGATCTTCTGGAACTGCTCCTCGGTGGAGTCCACGAAACGGCCGGGGATGATGCGGCCCGACGCCGCGGCGCCGGCATCGAGGCGTCCGAACGTCTCGAGGGCGGCGTTGACCAGGGCGGTGGCCGATTCGGCGTTGGCCAGGCTGCTCACACCCTCGACGACGACCACGGTCGCCCCCGTGCTCTCGAGCTCGGTGACCAGCTCGGCCGGCGCGTCCCCCAGCACGAGGTCGTGGCCGCGGGCGGCCAGCAGCCGCGACAGCTCGGGGCCCACGTAGTGGGCAGCATCGGCCACCACCGCGACCCGCCGTGCGTTGTCGGTCATGGCCACCCCCTGGACGCTGACGCTAAGAAATTGCACAGCGACTGTCAATTGTTGTGGACTGACCCCCGGGTCACGACCGGACGACGTCATGTCGGCCCGGGGGGTCGGGGCCCGGCGTCGAGTCAGGGGAGCACGACATGAGCGAAGAGCAACCCGCGGGCGTCGCCCCGGGGCAGGGTTTCCAGGGGTTCATCGCCGACACCCACGCCGAGTCCACACCGTGGTGGCCCACCCCGGCCCATCCGGGCGCCGACGCGCCCAACGTCGTGGTGATCCTGCTCGACGACCTCGGCTTCTCCCACTTCGGCTGCTTCGGGTCCGACCTGGTGACCCCCCACATCGACGCCCTTGCCGCCGGTGGCCTGCGCTATTCCAACTTCCACGTCACCCCGCTGTGCTCACCCACCCGCGCCGCGCTGCTCACCGGCCGCAACCACCACGCCGTGGGCATGCGCTCGATCGCCAACTTCAACACCGGCTATCCCCACATGCGGGGCAAGATCTCCGAGCACGCCACCACCATGGGCGAGGTGCTGCGGGCCGAGGGCTACACCACCTTCGCCGTCGGCAAGTGGCACCTGTGCCCGATGGACGAGGCGTCGGCCGCCGGGCCCTACGACCAGTGGCCGTTGCAACGAGGCTTCGACCGCTTCTACGGCTTCCTCGACGGCGAGACCGACCAGTTCACCCCCGACCTCGTCCACGACAACCACCGTGTCGACCCGCCCCGGACCCCCGAGGAGGGCTACCACCTCAGCGAGGACCTCGTCGACAGGGCCATCGAGTTCATCCACGACACCACATCGATCCGCCCCGATCGCCCCTTCTTCACCTACCTGGCCCTCGGCGCCACCCACGCCCCGCACCAGGCCCCGGCCGAGTACCTCGAACGTCATCGGGGCCGCTACGACGACGGCTGGGACGCCGCCCGCGACCGCTGGTTCGCCCGACAGCTCGACCTCGGTCTGTTTCCCCCTGGAACCCAGCTCGCGCCGCGCAACCCTGGGGTCGACGCCTGGGACTCGCTGCCCGAAGTGCAACGACGCCTCGCAGCACGTCTGCAGGAGGCTTTCGCCGCCTTCCTCGAACACACCGACGCCCAGATCGGGCGCCTGGTGGCAGCGCTCGACGCCATCGACGTGCTCGACGACACCGTCATCGTGGTGCTCAGCGACAACGGGGCCAGCCAGGAGGGCGGGCCCTTCGGCGTGCTCCACGAGATGAAGTACTTCAACTTCCTCATGGAGAGCCCCGAGGAAGCCATCGAGCACCTCGACACCATCGGCGGGCCTGACAGCCACGCCAACTACCCGTGGGGTTGGGCCCAGGCCGGGAACACCCCGTTCAAGTGGTACAAGCAGAACACCCACGAGGGCGGGGTTCACGTTCCGCTCGTCGTGCACTGGCCGTCAGGCATCACCGACACGGGTGGCGTCCGCCACGGCTTCCAGTACGTCACCGACCTCGCCGCCACGATCTACGACATCATCGGCATCACGCCACCTTCGGTCTTCCGCGGGGTGGAGCAGCTTCCGGTCACCGGCACGCCGCTCACGCCGACGTTCGGCGCGCGCCATGAACACGGGTCGGCGGAGCCGGTCGCGCCGAGGGTGCAGTACTTCGAGATGATGGGGCACCGGGCCATCTACGCCGACGGCTGGAAGGCCGTCACCCGCCACCAGCCCGGCGTGCCCTATGACGACGATCGTTGGGAGCTGTACCACCTCGTCGACGATGCGTCGGAGTGCAACGATCTCGTCGCGGCCCGCCCCGAGAAGCTGGAGGAACTGATCGGGCTCTGGTGGCAGGAGGCCCGGGCCAACGGCGTGCTCCCGCTCGACGATCGCACCATCGAGCTGTTCGGTGCCCGCTTCCAGGATCGGTCCACCCATCCGGCCAACCGGCACTACACCTACCGGCCCCCGATGGCCCCTCTACCGGCGCAGTCGGCCGCGGCCATCGGCGGTCGCAGCTGGGACCTGCTCGCCTCGATCGACCGGACCGATGGGCAAGGTGGGGTGCTGTACGCCATGGGCAACGGCAACTCGGGACTGAGCGTCTTCGTCGACGGCGATCGCCTGGTGTTCGACTACAACTGTTTCGGCGATCACCATGTGGCGGAGTCTTCGGTGCCGGTACCGGTGGGGCCGTCGGTGGTCGGGGTGCGGTTCCGCCGCACCGGTAGCGAAGGCACGGCTGAGTTGGTGGTCGACGACCAGCCGTGCGGCTCGGTCGACATCCCCTTCGTCATGCGGATCGTCTCGAGCGTCGGCGCCAGCGCCGGCCGTGACCACGGCTCACCGGTGAGCGACCGCTACGCCGACGAGAACCCGTTCGCCGGGAAACTTCATCGTGTCGACATCCAGTTGGTTTCTCGCGACGGAGCGGAAACCACGGAGTCGGCCGAGGCGGCGGCCGGCGACGAGAGGGCCGGGATGTCGCGACAGTGAGCTGACGCCGGTCCGCCGGAAGGGCGGCGTCGTCAGCCGGCCCGGTGGGGGGCGATCACGGTCTCCCCGAAGCGTTCGAGGGCCTCGATCGCTCCTTCGAGGGACTCGCCGGGCACGCCGGCATCGGACCAGGTGACGCCGAGCGTGGCCAGCTCGGCCAAGGCGTCGAGGTAGGCCTCGGCCGGGAAGTCGTCTCGGCGCGGGTCGCCGCCGACGTTGGGCCCGAAGGCGATGTCGAACGAGGCGGGGTCGCGGTTCTGTTCCTCGACCAGCACCCACAGCTCGTCGAGCATCCGGGCCAGGTCGGCCACTGTCTCGAGCGGTGGGGTGCGGGCGGTGGTGGCGAGTTGACCCGAGGCCGGGAACGGCTTCCATCCGTCGCCGTACTTGGCCACCCGGCGGCGCGACAGCCGGCTGTTGCCCCCGATCCACAAGGGCGGTCGTGGCACCGGCTTCGGATTGGCCGTCTGGCCCCGAGCGAGGAAGTGGCGGCCCTCGTAGGCGAAGTCGTCGTCGCTCCAGATGCCGAACAGCACCTCGACGGCCTCGTCGAACAGGTCGTTGCGCTCCTCGAAGTCGACACCGAGCGCGCGGTACTCGCCGCGCAGGTAGCCGGTGGCCACGGCCAGGATGAACCGTCCCCCCGAGAGCACGTCGAGGCTGGCCACGGCCTTGGCCACCACGAACGGGTTGCGGTAGGGCAACACCAAGATGTTGGGTATGAGGTGCAGGCGTTCGGTGGCGGCGGCGCAGTAGGACAGGGCCACGAACGGGTCGAGGGCGTCGTGGCCACCGGCCTTCAGCCACCGGTCGGTGGGGGCGGGGTGGTCGGTGAAGCTGACGGCGTCGAAACCCGCCCGCTCCGCGGCCTGGCTGAACCGGATGAGGCCCTGACCGGTGAGCAACGCCGGGTCGTACGGGCCGGCGACCATCGGATACGTGACCGAGAACTTCATGGTCGCGAAGCTAACACCAACGTCAGGTAGTGCCCCGTCCCCGCCCTGGTCCTGCCCCTTCCGGGAACTCGGGATGATCCTGCGCGCCACGAGTTGGTGGGCGGGGCCTCACCAGCGAGCGTCGTCGTCCTCGTCGGGAAGGTCGAGCGCGGGCACCGGCGGCCGGGTGCCGCCGGTGAGCAGGTCGAGGCCGTAGGGGAGCAGCCGGAGGTCCTCGCAGCTGGCGCGGGTCGGCCGGTCGTCGCTACGACCGAGCACCTTCATCCCGGTGAAGTGGTGCACACCGACCGGATCCAGCAGCGTGTGCCCGTGGTAGGCGCCCAGGTAGGCCGGGCCGGGCGGGGGCGGCAGGGCCGAGTAGCGCAATCCCACGATGGCGCCGCTGCTCGGCGTCCACCACAGGTGCCAGGCGGCACTGGGGTCGTCGGTGGCCCGCCAACCGCGGCCGAGGTCGACCTCCTGCTCGTCGCCCCGCATCCGCACGAAGTGACCGGGGCTCACGAGGTCGGTGCGGGGCTCGGGTGGGTGCCACGCGCTGATGGCCCGGCCGTAGAAGGCCAGCACCCCTGCGGTGGCTGCGGCCAGGGCGCCGAGGAAGACCCATGTCGACAGGTCCTGCTCGACCACGGCCGTGGAGCTCACCCTGACAGGTTAGGCCGATGTCGCCGCCACCACCTCCACCGGGATCCTGTTGACGGCACTGGTGATGCACGGAAGTTCGCGCAAGGTCCGACCGTGGGCCCTCGACGGCGAGGAGGCGATCAGAGGCTCTCCGACAGACCCGTCGACGCCTCGCTCGGATCGCCAGGAGGGTCACTGTCGCAGGCCCTGGGCACCATGGATTCATGAGCCTTCCCCTGGTCATCGATTGTGGCGACTGCGCCATGCAGCACACCGACGCCTGCTCCGACTGCATGGTCACCTACATCTGCTCGCGAGAGCCCGACGACGCCCTCGTGATCGACGCGGCCGAGGTGCGGGCGCTGCGACTCCTGTCCGACAGCGGGCTGGTGCCCGAGCTCCGCCATCGGCCCCGCACCGGCTGACCGCTGCGGGTCGCGACCCCACGAGCCCACGGTTCGCGGCAGCGACCGGCCAGAATGGCCGCCATGGCCTGTCCCACCGTCGAGGAGCTACGCGACGTGGGGCTTCGGGCGGGGCTCGTGGCCCTCGGCGTCACCGACGTGGCCCCGTTCACCGAAGCCCGGCAGGCGATCGAGGAGCGCGGCGCTGCGGGCCTCAGCGGGGGGATGCAGTTCACCTACCGCAACCCCGCCCGCTCCACCGAGCCGGCCCGGCTCCTGGCCGGAGCCCGCTCGCTCGTAGTCGGCGCCCTCCCCTACGCCGGAGGGCCCATCGAGCCGCTGAACGGGTACGACGCCGAGTCCGCCCCACCCCAGGGCCGGGTGGCGCGCTACGCCACCGACGACCACTACGCCACCTTGCGCCAAGCCCTCGGCACAGTGGCCGACCTGCTCCGAGAGCACGGGCACCGCACCCGGGTGGTGGCCGACGACAACGCCCTGGTCGACCGGGCCGCCGCCCAGCGGGCCGGACTCGGGTGGTTCGGGCGCAACGCCAACATTCTCATTCCCGGCCACGGCAGCTGGGTGGTGCTCGGCTCGGTGGTCACCGACGCCGATCTCGGCACCAGCGAGGCGGTCCCCGACGGGTGTGGCGCCTGTCGTCGTTGCGTCGACGGGTGTCCGACGGGCGCCATCGTGGGTCCTGGCGTGGTCGACGCCCGCCGCTGCCTGGCCTGGCTGGTGCAGGCCGACGGCACCTTCCCGGTCGAGTACCGCCAGGCCCTCGGCGACCGCCTGTACGGCTGCGATGACTGCCAGGAGGTGTGCCCGCCCAGCCATCGCGGGCCCGAGGGATCGGCGGTGGTCGCCAGCACCGGAGCCTGGGTCGGGCTGATCGAACTCCTCGGCGCCACCGACGAGGATCTGCTGGCCCGGCACGGCCGCTGGTACATCCCCCGTCGTGATCCGCGCTACCTGCGCCGCAATGCGCTCATCGCGCTGGGCAACGTGGCCGACCCCGCCGACCGCGACGCGGCCGCCACGTTGGCCCACTACGCCGCCGGCGACGACGATCTGTTGGCCGAGCACGCCCGATGGGGCTTGCAGCGCGTCGCCGAGCGGGCCGGCGTATGAACCATCTGCTGGTCACGAACGACTTCCCGCCCAAGGTAGGGGGTATCCAGACCTACCTGTGGGAGTTGTGGCGGCGGCTGCCCCCGGGTGAGACCACGGTGCTCACCACCCGCCGGCGCGGTACCTCGGCCTTCGACGCCGAGCAGCCCTTCCGGGTGGTTCGCGACCGGGCCCGGGTGTTGCTCCCCACTAGCTCGCTGGTTCGTCGCATCGACCGGCTCGCCGCCGAAGTCGACGCCGGGTTGGTGCTGCTCGACCCGGCGGCGCCGCTCGGCCTGCTCGGCCCCCGCCTGGAACGGCCCTACGGGGTGGTCGTCCACGGCGCCGAGATCAGCGTCCCCGGACGGTTGCCCCTGGTTCGCGGCCCGGTGCGCAAGGTCCTTCGGGGCGCCGCGCTCGTGGTCGCCGCCGGTGGGTTCCCGGCCGACGAGGTTCGCCGGGCGGCTCGCATCGATCTCCCGACCGTGGTGGTGCCTCCCGGTGTGGACACCGCCCGATTCGTGCCTCTCGTCGCCGAGGAGCGCAGCGCGGCCAGGATCCGCTTCGGTCTCGAACCCGACGCCCCCGTCGTCCTCTGCGTGAGTCGGCTGGTGCCCCGCAAGGGGTTCGACGTGCTCGTCGAGGCCGGGGCGGTGCTGGCCTCGCGCTACCCCGACCTGCAGGTGGTGGTGGCCGGTACCGGTCGCGATCAACGTCGCCTCACCCGCATCGCCTCGAGCCATCACAGCCCCACCACGTTCCTCGGTCGGGTCGACGACGCCGACCTCCCCACGCTCTACGGCTGCGCCGACGTGTTCGCCATGTTGTGTCGCAACCGGTGGCGAGGGCTCGAACAGGAGGGGTTCGGCATCGTGTTCCTCGAAGCCGCGGCCGCCGGCGTCCCCTCGGTCGCCGGGCGCAGCGGGGGATCGGCTGAGGCGGTGCTGCACGATGCAACGGGTCTGGTCGTCGACCGGCCTCGCGACGTGGCCAGCGTGGCCTTCGCTCTCGACCGTCTGCTCGGCGATTCCGGGCGCCGTGAGGCCATGGCCCTCAACGCCCGTTCCCGGGTCGAGCAACACTTCACCTACGACCACGGCGCCGCCACCCTCTCCGACGCCCTCGACCGGTTCGATGTGGCCGCGACGATCAGCTGGGATGTTCCCGACGGAGATTCGCCCCCGGGCGCCGAGGTCGGACCTTGACGGCTGATCCCAACCCTTCTGCCGGCGACCCCTCCGGTCGAGCACCCATGGCGGCGACGGCCGGTCAGGGCATCATCCGGGCCTCGGTGATCGGTACGGCCGTCTTCACCGTGCTGGCCCTGGCGGCGTTGGCCACCGACGCGCTGGTCCCGGTCTTCGTCATCGTCTCGTTGTTCATGTTCTCGGCCGGGAGTGCGGTGTTCCTCCTCGCCTTCTTCCGGGCCGTCGACCGCAGCCGCACCGAGGCCATCGGGATCGGCGGCTTGTTCTTCGGGGCCGGATCCACCCCGGGTCGGGTGCAGGCGCTGCTGATGGGATCACTCGCCATCGAGGTGGTCGTCTCGATCGCCGTGGCCGTCATCCGCCTCTACACCGCTCTCGCCTTCGGCACGCTGGCCCCCATGTGGGCGCTCGGGTTGGCCGGCCTCTGGGTCGCCCGGTACGGCGCCTTCCCCGCCCGGGCGGCCGATCCGACCCGTACCGCCCTCCGCGATGCCGATCGGGCCGCCCACCGGCGCCCGGCCGAACCAAGGGCTCCCACCGAGGCGTCACCTCCGTCCCCGACGGGCCCCGAGCGTCCGGATGGGGCGTCGAGCCCCGCGGACCCGCCCGAGTAACGTCACCCGGGCACGGCAACGGTCGGCGAGGAGGGTTTCGATGGTCGAGCAGGCGAGAGAGCAGATCCGGATCGACGCGTCGGTCGACCGTTGCTTCGCGACGCTCACCGATTTCGAGTCCTATCCCGAATGGGCCGGGGATCTGAAGCAGGTGTCGGTGGTCGAGCACGACGACGACGGCCGGCCCGTGGTCGTCGAGTTCCGGGCCGCGGCCATGGGTCGCAGCACCACCTACCAACTTCGCTACGACTACTCGGGCGCGCCCAACCGACTGGGCTGGGCGCTCGTCACCGGCGACCTGCCTCGCGAGCTCGACGGCGCCTACGTGCTCGACGCCGCGCCCGACGTCGCGTCGTCCACCGATGTCGTCTACGAGTTGGCCATCGATCTCGTGTACCCCATCCCCGGTTTCGTCAAGCGACGGGCCGAGGCCCGGATCATCAAGACCGCGCTCATCGAGCTCAAGGCTCGCGTCGAGGGTGCCCCCCGCCCCGACCTCGACCTCGACGACGACTGACCCGGACTCGCCCGTGCGGATCCTGCTGTTCACCGGCAAGGGCGGGGTCGGCAAAACGACGACAGCCGCGGCCACGGCCCTGCGGTGCGCCGACGAGGGCCACCGCACCCTGGTGCTGTCCACCGACCCGGCCCACAGCCTGGCTGACGCCTTCGCCGAACCCCTCGCCGATCGTCCGGTCCAGATCGCCGATCGGCTCTGGGGCCAGCAGCTCGACGCCCGGGCGCGCATGGAGGAGTCGTGGAGCGAGATCCGGGCGTGGTTGCTCGATGTCTTCGCCTGGGCGGGCGTGGAAGGGATCGAGGCCGAAGAGCTGGCCGTGGTTCCAGGGCTCGACGAAGTGTTCGCCCTCGCCGACCTGGCCGACCACGTCGCGTCGGGGGACTGGGATGTCGTCGTCGTCGACTGCGCCCCCACGGCGGAGACCCTGCGGCTGTTGTCGCTCCCGGATGTGGCCGCCTGGTACATGGACCGGCTCTTCCCCGTCGGGCGAAGGCTGAACCGCGTGGTCGGTCCGGTGCTGGGGCGGATCACGTCGCTCCCGATCGCCGGCGACGAGGTGTTCTCGGCCACCAACCAGGTCTACGCCCGCCTGCAGACGGTCAAAGGTCTCCTCGCCGACCCCGACACCGCCAGCGTGCGGCTCGTGGTGAATCCTGAGCGAATGGTGATCGCCGAGGCGCGGCGCACCGCCACCTATCTCGCGCTGTTCGGGTACGGCGTCGACACCGTGGTTGCCAACCGCATGCTCCCAGCGGCCGTCACCGACCCGTGGTTCGACCGATTGAGGGCATCGCACGCCGAGCACCTCGAGGCCATCCGTGAAGGCTTCGCTCCCGTGCCTGTCCTCACCGTCGATCTGGCTCCGGTGGAACCGATCGGTGTCGACGCCCTCCGATCCTTCGCCGCCGAGCTGTACGGCGAGTCGAGCGCCGCTGCGGTCCGCCACCGCGGCGAACCGATGCGGGTCGAGACAGTGGATGGCGTGCATCGGCTGGTGCTGTCGCTTCCCTTCGGCGAGCGGGGTGAGCTCGACCTCGGCCGTCGCGACGACGAGCTGCTGGTGCGTCTCGGACCGTATCGGCGCGCCCTGATGCTCCCGGACTCGCTGCGAACGCGGGCGGTGGCCGGGGCCCGGTTGCGCGAAGGTGAGCTGGTGGTGGAGTTCACGTGAGGGCGACGGAGTGACCGCAGACCCCGAAGAGGACCCGCCCCTCGAGCCGGCAGTTGCCTCGCTCCAGGCAGCGGCCCGGCAGCTCATCGTGGCGGCGCGGGGCCTGCTCGACGCCGCCGAAGCGGCGGTTGACGACCCGAAACTGGTGCGTGATGCCGTCGGGGCAATCGGCGATCTGGCCCAGGAGGCCGCCCGCATGGCTTCGGCCGCCAGTCGCCGAACGGCTGGCCCGGACTCCGCTCGGGACGGCGAGGCGAGCGACGACGACGACGGCGGTGGCGTCCAGCACATCGTCGTCGACTGAATCAAGGCTCAACCACTCGGCCCGGGACGCCGATGGCTAGAGAACTATGCGCCTGCTCCAGATCACCCTCGACTCCGATGAGGACACGGTGCTCGAGTTGCACCCGATGCTGACCGTCGTTCGGGGCCTCGACGAGGTCGACCGGCAGAAACTGATCCGTGTCGTGGTCGGAATCGCCGAGGGGAAGGACCCGGGGTGCACCGGCCTGATCGAGGCCCATGGTGTCGTCATGGACCTCTCGGCCGACTCGCTGGGTCTGCTCGATGCCGGTGCTGATCTCGACCCGGTGGTCCGACGCCGTGATCTACCGGGTGCGGTGGCGTCGTTGTTCGACGCCGCTCCCGAAGCCGACGCTGCGGCCGGGGGCGATCGCGACAACGCCGCTCGGATCCTGACTGCCGCCCCCCGCGGCGCTTATCCCGACCTGGACAAGGTGCGCCAGCGCCGTCACGACACCCGTGAGGCCGTGGCCGTCCTGCGCTTCGCCGCCGAAGAGGCGGCCCGTGACGTGGATGCCGCGAGCCGGGAACGGCGCCTGGCCGGCGAGCGCCTCGATGCCGCGTCCGTGCGGGCCGCGTCGCCACCCGGTCCCGAGCACCGCCGGGGACCGGCGGCGGTCGAGGTGGCGGCGCTGCAGGAAGAACTGGACGCGATCGACGCGGGAATCATCGAGCTCGAGGCGATCGATCACCGGCCGATCTCGGTGCTGCTCGACGCCATCGAGAACCCAGACCCGGTTGAAGAGGTGCCTTCTCCAAGGGCTCAGGAACTGGCCGATCGCTTCGCGATGCTGCAGCTTCAGGTGGCGGCACTGGAGGAGAAGATGGAAGCCGAGGGCAGAGGGCCGGCCACGGTCATGCGTCGGCTCGACGCCGCTCGCGCCGCATTCATCGCCGCGGAGCGCACCGCCGAGCGGGCCGACATGCAGCCCGGGGACGAGGCGGCTCTGGCTCAGGCTCATGAACGGGTGATCGACGCCGAGCGCAAGGCCTCGGGCCTTCGTTCCCGATCGGGGCAGCGCAAGCTCGCCGAGGCCCTGGCGGCCCAGCAGGAGATCCTCGATCGCATCGGCTACCCGACGTGGAGCGCCTACATCATGGGTGCCAGCGTCATGGGAACCGATCCCGCCGCCCAGGAGCGCGTCGACAACGCCCGCCAGGAGCAGTTCGCGGCGGAGGACGAGTGGGCGGAGATGAGCGCCAAGATGGAGGCCGATCCGGACCACCATGCCCTGCTCGATCATCTCGAAGAGGTCGAGATCGACGGCGTCAGTCTGTTGCTGGCCCAGGGCGTGCCCGTCCCGGGCGAGCGCCAGGGACTGGAAACGGCGCTTCGCGATGTCCGTGAGCCCAAGGACGAGGTCACTCACGCCCAGCTCGTCGACGCGTTGGTGTTCCACCTGGAGACGATCGGTCTCGACCTGGAAGATGCCGGCACTGATTCCGGCCGTGTCATGCTGCTCGCTCGGGCCTTCCTGGCCGAGGCCGAGGGCATCAGCGCCCGCATCGACGAGTTGGCCACCGATCGCCGCCGCCACGAGGCCCGTCTGGCTGACGCCCGGTCGCGAGCCGAGGCCGAGGCGTGGGAGGCACTCGAGGCCTCTGTCGACGGACCGGCACCGGAGATCGATCTGACCCTGGCCGACCTCGAGAACCACCTCTCCTCGGCCTTCGAGGTCGAGGCGGAGATGACCGAGATGGCCGAGGCCCGCTCGGCGCTCCTCGACGCCGCCCTCGGCGCCGATCGTCGGGCTGCCGATCAGGCTCTGGTGGTGGCCGCTCGGGTGCTCGACGAGGCCGGACCCGACGCCCACGACCTGATGGCGTCACTCCTCGAGCCCTCCAGCACGGGGTACACGGCTCGACCAGGATGGTCGGAGATCGATGCCGAGGCGATCGAGTTCTACCTGCTGGCTCGTCTGGCGGCCCAGCGACAGGTCTCCTACGCAGGGTCGGTCCCGATGATCATCGACGACGCGATGGCAGGGGTCCCCGCTGCTGATGTGCGTCGGATCCTCCAGGGTCTCGGCAAGATGGCCGAGTCGGTACAGATCGTGTTCATGACCGACGATCCGGTCGTCATCGAATGGGCGGAGGGCCGACCGGACGACGCGTCAGCGACGGGGCCCGTCGCCTCGGTCGCCGAGTCGGTCGTCTGATTCGTCTCGGCCCGTTCGCCCGCTCATGAGTCGTGGACAGGGCACTAGCATTTCTCTCGCACCACGAGCGAGGAGAGACGTTTGCCCCTCATCACCGACGCAGCGGTCAAGGAGTTGGCGGCCTTCCGGAGCCCTGATGTGCCGGTGGTTTCGGTCTATCTCGACGTTGACGGTCGACGGCAGGTCCTCCGCCAGGACGTCGAGCGGCAGTTCGATCGACTGACCCGCGACGTCGTGTCCCGATCCGACGGTCCTTCTGCGCTCGAGGACGTGAAACGGATAGCCGACTATCTGTCTTCCGGCCTCGACCGCTCGGGGGTGCGTGGTCTGGCGGTCTTTGCCTGCTCGGCCCATGGCCTGTGGAAGGTCGTTCCCCTTCCGGTGCCGGTGGCGCCGAGCATCCACGTCAACCGCAGCCCTGCCGTGGGTCAGCTCGAGGCCGTGGTGCAGGAACTCGAGCCGCTGGGGTTGTTGTTCGTCGACCGCCAGCGGGCGCGAATGTTCGTCTACCAGATGGGCGAGCTCATTGACCGGAGCGAGCTCTTCGACGCGCTGCCCCGCAACGACTTCGACCGTCACGACGAGGCCAGCCGAGGATCAGACCGGCTGGATCATCGTGTCGACGAGGCGGCGCTGCGCCATCTCCGCCATGCCGTCGCCGTGGCTTTTCAGCTGTTCCACGATCACGGGTTCGCCAATCTCGCCCTCGGGGGTGCCGACGAGATCCTGGGAACGGTGGAGGGCCTCTTGCACCCTTACCTGCGGGAACGTCTCCGCGCCCGGGTCAATGTGGCGGTCACTGCTGGGGACGCCGAGGTCCGCGCCGTCGCCCTCGAGATCGAGAAGGAGATCGAACGGGCCAAGGAAGCGGCGGTGGTGCAGCAGCTTCGTGACGGCGTGGGGGCCGATTCGCGAGCGGCGGCCGGTCTGTCAAAGGTGCTCGCCGCCCTCGGCGAGCGTCGGGTCGCCACCCTCGTCGTCTCCCAGGGATTCGCCGAAGCCGGATGGCGGTGCGGGGAGTGCGGGACGCTGGCGGCGAAGGGGCCGGCGTGCCCAGTCGAAGCGTCGCCGATGGAGCGGATCGACGATGTCGTCGAGGAGGCGGTCCAGCAGGCGATGGCCCAGGGCGCCAAGGTCGAGGTGTGCATCGGCAACGCCGATCTCGATGTGCTCGGGCGTGTCGGTGCTCTGCTCCGCTACTGAGCCCGGGCCGTCGTGGAAGGTATCGAGGGGCACGCGCTCGTGAAGGGTCGGGTCCTGATCGGTATCGATGTCGGGGGCACGAAGGTGCTCGGGAGTGCGCTCGACCGCTCGAATCCGGCGATCCCCCTCGCCGGCCATCGACTCGATACTCCGGATGGGGCCGACGCCATCGTCGATGCGGTCACCGAAACAGTGCGCCTGCTTCAGCACATGCTCGCCGATGCCGGTCATCCACCGGCGGTGGCGGTGGGCGTCGGCATGCCCGCGCTCGTGACGCTGGACGGATCGATGCGGTTCGCGACGCACCTCCCTGAGGTCGTCGATCTCCCCATGGCCCGAGTGCTCAGCGAGCGCCTCGGGGTGCCGGTCACCCTCGACAACGATGCCAACTGCGCGGTGGTGGCGGAGGCAACCATCGGAGCCGCCGTTGGTCGTGACGAGGTGCTGTTGGTCACTCTCGGTACCGGGATCGGTGGAGGGATCTTGACCGGGGGACGGCTGTTGCGAGGAGCGCGGGGCTTCGCCGGCGAACCGGGCCACATGATGGTCGACCGCAAGGGCGTGGCCTGTCCTTGCGGTCGAAGGGGATGTTGGGAGCGCTACGCCTCAGGCAGTGGGCTGGGCCAACTGGGCCGGGACGCCGCCGCCGAAGGGCGGGCGCCGGCTGTGTTGGGGAGAGTCGACACGGTGGCCGACATCCGGGGTGAGCACGTCGTCGATGCCGCGTCTGCCGGTGATCCCGGCGCGCTGGCGGTGATGGCCGAGTTCGGCTGGTGGGTGGCGGCCGGTCTGGCCAACCTCGTGAACGTCCTCGACCCCGAGGTGATCGTGCTCGGCGGCGGACTGGTCGACGCGGGTGACCTGCTGCTCGAACCGGTGCGATCCAGTTACGACACGCTCACTCTCGGCGGTGTGACCAATGGCGCTCCGCCGATCGTGCCAGCCCGGCTGGGGTCGGGAGCGGGAGCCATCGGCGCGGCCCTGCTGGCCGATGCGGAGCGATGATCCACGGTCCGGGAGTCGGGCGGGTGGCCGGTACTGTCGCACAATGGAGTTCCGCCGCATCACCTCGCTCCCCCCGTATGTCTTCACGATCATCGACTCGCTGAAGGTCGAGGCCCGCCACCAGGGTGTCGACGTCATCGACCTGGGGTTCGGCAACCCCGACCTCCCTTCGCCGGACATCGCCGTGGAGAAGCTGGCCGAGGCGGCGCACAACACCCGCAACCACCGGTACTCGGCCAGCCGGGGCATTCCCAAGCTCCGTGAGGCCATCGCCGGGTACTACGCCATCCGGTTCGGGGTCGATCTCGATCCCGACACCGAGGTCATCAACACCATCGGCGCCAAGGAGGGGTTCTCCCACCTGATGTGGACGCTTCTCCAGCCCGGCGATGCCGCGTTGGTGCCGTCGCCGTCGTACCCGATCCACATCTACGGACCGCTGCTGGCCGGTGCCGACATCCGCGAGGTGCCACTCGGTACCGGCGACGAGTTCTTCGACAACCTCCGTGAGGCATGGGCGTACTCGTGGCCCAAGCCCCGGGTGATCGTCATGTCGTTCCCGCACAACCCGACGACGACCTGTGTCGATCTGCCGTTCATGCAGAAGGTCGTCGACTTCGCCCGTGAGCACGACGTGGTCGTCGTCCACGACAACGCATATGCCGACCTCGGGTTCGACGGGTACCGCCCGCCGTCGATCCTCCAGGCCGAGGGGGCCAAGGAGGTCGCCGTCGAGCTCTACTCGATGACCAAGTCCTTCTCGATGGCGGGCTGGCGCGTGGCTTTCATGCTCGGCCGCGCCGATGTCATCGCTGCGTTGGCGAAGCTCAAGAGCTACCTCGATTACGGCACGTTCCAGCCCATCCAGATCGCGGCGACGGTCACCCTCAACGAGGCCCCCGAGATCCCCGTCGAGGTGAACAAGATCTACCAGAACCGTCGCGATGCGCTCTGTGAGGGGCTCAACCGCATCGGTTGGCCGGTAGAACCGCCTCAGGGCACCATGTTCACGTGGGCGCCGATCCCCGAGCAGTACCGCGACATGGGATCGATCGAGTTCGCCTCGTACCTGGTGCGCGAGGCCCACGTCGCGGTGTCACCGGGCGTCGGGTTCGGCCACGGCGGAGACGGGCACGTGCGGTTCGCGCTGATCGAGAACGAGCAGCGCACCCACCAGGCCGTTCGTAACCTTCGCAGGGCGCTCACCCGGCTCGAGGGCTGAGGGCGCCGACCCGACCCAAGGCCCGGGCCCCGGCGCCGACGGTGGGGGGCGCGCCGAGGGCACCGAGGCAGAAGGCGACCACCTCGTCGGCGACCGCTTCGGGCGAGCGCCGCTCGTCGGCCAGGAACCGCCGGGCCACATGGACCATCACCCCGAGTATGGCGTGGGCCTGGAGGGTGGGGTCGGTGTCGCGGATCAGCCCGGCGGCGCTGGCATCGCGGAGATGGCGGACCGTATCGGCCACGGCCACGTCGGTGCCCTTGCGCAGCGCCGCAGCGAAGCGTTCTTCGGTGCGGGCGAACTCGGTCACCTCGTTCACCGGCCCGTGGTCGACGTACCACTGCAACGAGGCCCGGATCCCCCGCTCGATCCTCAGCACCGGGTCGCCGATCCCGGCGATGGCCTGTTTCTGGCAGCGCCGCAGGTCCTTCTGGGCTTCCTTGAGGATGGCGAGCAGAAGGGCGTCCTTCGACTCGAAGTACCAGTAGAAGACGCCCTTGCCGACACCGATGCCCAGCACGATCTCGGCCACGGAGGTGGTGTGGTACCCGCTCTCGGCGAACCTCATCGTGGCGTGATCCATGAGCTGACGCCGCCGCTCCTCGCCACGGGGGGTCAGTCGGCGGTCCATCTCGGCACCGTACCGCAGGCCTCGATCGGCCGGTCAGCGTCTCGGGGGCCGCTGTCTGCCCACGACGAGAACGCTTCGCGTGCTCGTTGCGTCCCCGAAACACCCCGTTCACCCCGTCCCCGTATGGTCATCTCCATGAAGACCACCTACATCGTTCGTGTGTGGATGCCGGATCGCCCGGGTGCGCTCGGTGCGCTCACGAGTCGTATCGGCGCAGTGGGTGGTGATGTGGTGGGCATCGACATCCTCGAACGGGGTGCCGACCGGGTCATCGATGAACTGGTGGTGGAGCTACCGGGCGAGGAACTGGTCGATCTGCTGGTGGCCGAGATCCAGGAAGTCGACGGAGTCGACGTCGAGGACGTGCGCCCAGCGGCTCAGGCCCTTCACGATCCTCGCCTCGATGCCCTCGAGACGGCGGCGATCCTCGTCGGCGCCCCCACCCCGGAGGCGGCGATCGAGGAGCTCTGCACCCACGCCGTGCGCACCATCGGGGCGAACTGGGGGGCGATCATCGAACTCGAGAGTGACCGGCTGGTCGTCGCCGTGGGCGACGTGCCTTCGCCCGGATGGTTGGCGGCTTTCGTGGCCGGAAGCCAGAACTCGGCTCGACTGGACGGTGAATCGTCCGGACCGAGCGATGTGGCCTGGTCGCCCCTGCCGTCGGCCCGTCTGGCCCTCGTGCTCGGCCGCGATGGGCAGGCGTTCAGGGCTCGAGAACGGAGGCAGGCCTCGGCGTTGGCTCGTATCGTCGACACCCGGTTTCGCGAGCTCCGAGCCATGAGATCTCGCCTCAGCCACCCCTCGGTGAACCACTAGGCGAACTCGGCTCCCCATCAGGCCGGCCGGGTTCCCAACCCGGCATTGGCCTTGCAACGGCGATCGGGCACCCCCCGCCCGGTCGTCGTTGCTTGTGCGGGTGCCGGGTGCCGGGTGTCGGGGGCCGGGCGGGGGTGGGTCAGAGCGAGGCCTCCCAGGCCAGGCTTCGCTGCACCCCTCGAAGCCATCGAGCATGGGCGACATCAGCGGACTCGGACGAGATCGTCGGTCCGATCTCAACGTCGAGGTGCCAGTTGGCGATGATGTCGTCGAACGATCCCCAAACTCCTTCGGCCAGCCCGGCGAGGTAGGCGGCGCCGAGGGCGGTGGTCTCTCTCACCACGGGGCGGGCGATCGGGATGCGGAGCTGGTCGGCCTGGAGGGCGAGCACCAGATCGGAGGCGGCGCCCCCGTCGGCGCGCATGGCGGTGAGGGGTCGGCCCCGGGCCGAGACCATGGCGTCGACGACGTCGCGGGTCTGGAAGGCCATGGCGTCGAGGGCGGCTCGGGCCAGATGCCCCCGACCCGAGCCACGGGTCAACCCGAGGACGGCGGCCCGGGCGTACGGATCCCACCAGGGGCTTCCGAGGCCGGAGAAGGCGGGCACCAGCACCACCCCGCCGCTGTCGGGCACCGATTCGGCCAGTGGACCGATGTCCTCGGAGCGCTCGATGATGCCCAGGCCGTCGCGTAGCCACTGCACCGTGGCGCCGGTCGCGAACACGGCCCCTTCGAAGGCGTACACCGTTTCGATCGAGCCGTCAGCGATCGGTGTCGTCCAGGCGATCGTCGTCAACAGGCCTTCGACCGGGTCGGGGCAGGTCGAGCCCACGTTCATGAGCACGAAACTGCCGGTGCCGTAGGTGTTCTTGGCCATACCGGGGGCGAAGCAGGCCTGCCCGAAAAGGGCGGCCTGTTGATCGCCGGCCACACCGCTCACGGGGATGCCGGCGCCGCAGGCCGCGGCGTCGGTGGTCAGCCCGAAACGCCCGCTCGAGGGGCGCACCTCGGGCAGGACGTGGGTGGGCACGCCGAGCAGATCGGTCATCTCCGTCGACCACTGGGTGGTGGTGATGTCGAACAGCAGCGTGCGACTGGCGTTGGTGGTGTCCGTGGCGTGGACACCCCCGCTGGTGAGCTTCCACAGCAGCCAGGTGTCGACGGTGCCCACGGCCAGATCGCCGGTGGGGGCGATCCCTCCCGTGGTGAACAGCCACTCGAGCTTCGTGCCCGAGAAGTACGGGTCGAGGACGAGACCGGTGAGCCTGCGCACCATCGGCAGGTGGCCGGCCGCCTCCAGATCGTCGCATCGGGGGGCCGTGCGGCGGTCCTGCCACACGATCGCTCGGTGCAAGGGCGCACCGGTCCGGCGGTCCCAGACGACGACGGTCTCGCGTTGACTGGCGATACCGAGCGCGGCGATCGGCAACCCTGCGTCCCTCGCGCCGGCGGACACCTCGGCGAGCACCACCTGGATGGCCGACCAGATCTGCTCGGCATCGTGCTCGACCCATCCGGGCCTGGGGAAGTACTGGGGGAACTCCCGATACGAGGAGAATCTCGGGTGTCCGCGTTCGTCGAAGGCGATGGCCCGCACCCCGGTGGTGCCGGCGTCGAGAGCGATGACGACGGGCATCGCCCGAGCGTAGGACGTCATCCTCACGTCATCTCGAGTTTGCCTGGTGTCGACCGACTCCAGCGATCGACCGAAGTAGGGTCGGCGCCGCCTGCGACGTCGGGCGACATGATCGAGACGGAGGATGTCGATGCGAGTGGCGATGCTCACCGGGGGTGGCGACTGCCCGGGTCTCAATGCCGTCATGCGAGCGGTGGTGCGCAAGGGTGAACGCCACTACGGCGACGAGCTCGTCGGCTTCCTCGATGGTTGGCGAGGGGTCATCGACGGCACCGTCCGGTCCCTCGACGTCGAGGCCCTTCGGGGCACGCTCCCACGCGGGGGCACGATCCTCGGCTCGTCGCGCACCAACCCGTTCAAGATCGACGGGGGCGTCGACGCCTGCCGGTCGTCGATGGACCGCCTCGGAATCGATGCCCTCATCGCCATCGGGGGGGAGGACACCCTCGGCGTGGCCGACAAGCTGTACCACCTGGGGGAGCACGTCGTCGGCGTGCCCAAGACGATCGACAACGACCTCTCCGGCACCGAGCTGACGTTCGGCTTCGACACCGCAGTGCAGATCGCCGTCGATGCCATCGATCGATTGCACACCACTGCCGAGTCGCACCACCGGGTCATGGTCGTCGAGGTGATGGGCCGCCACGCCGGTCACATCGCGACGTGGTCTGGCATCGCCGGAGGCGCGGCGATGATCCTGATCCCCGAGGAACCGTTCGACATCGACGCAGTGTGCGACGCCTTGCGCCGCCGCCACGAGAAGGGCAACTACGCCTCGATCGTCGTGGTGGCCGAAGGGGCCGTGCCGGTGGAGGGCACCATGGAACTGCAGTCCGGCGATGTCGACCAGTTCGGTCATGTGAGGCTCGGTGGGGTGGCCAACCGCCTGGCCGAGGCGATCGAGGACCGAACCGGTTTCGAGACGCGACAGACCATCCTGGGCCACGTGCAGCGCGGCGGTACTCCGACCGCTTTCGACCGGGTGTTGGCCACGAGGTTCGGGGTCGCCGCCATCGACGCCGTCCACGACGGAGCCTTCGGCCAGATGGTGGCCCTCCAGGGTGGGGAGATCGTGCGGGTGCCGCTCACCGACGCGGTCGGCACGCTCAAGACCGTCGACCCAGCGCTCTATCACGGGGTGGCCGAGGTCTTCTTCGCCGGCTGACCCGTGAGCCGCAGCCGTCCGGAGAGGGGCTCCGTCAGGGGATGGTGGAGGTGGTGACAACGGCGCCGGGAAGCCGATTCTGCGGGATCTCGCGAGGAGCCTCGTCGGCATCGATCCCGCAGCCTCCCGTCGCCGCCAGGCTCAGCACGGCGACCAGCACGAGGGCCGCCCGCCTCCAACGCGTCGGCCGTCGGGCCCTCACGACGCGGCTCCGCCGGGATCGACGGTCTTTGGTGTATCGACGATCGGGAGCTCCACGACGAAGCGAGCGCCGGGCTCGCCGTCGAGTCGGTCCTCCACCCACACGGTCCCACCGTGCAGGCGGATGTGTTCGTCGACCAGGGCGAGGCCCAGCCCCACACCGCTGTCGGTGGAGCGGTTCCCGCTCTCGGAGCCACGGGAGAAGCGGTCGAAGATGATGGGCCGGTCCTCGGGGGGGACGCCGCTGCCTCGGTCTGCGACGGCGATGCGGAGTTGGTCGTCGACCACCTCGAGGGTGACCGAGGTGGCCCCGCCCGCATACTTCCCGGCGTTGTCGAGCAGGTTGGCGATCACCCGACCGAACCGTCGCTTGTCGACCCGGACGATCACTTCGCTGACCTCGGGTTCGTAGCGAACCGGGACGCCTCCACCGGCGAGGACGCTCACGGCCTGAATGACGATCTCCACCGCCACCACCTCTTCGAGGTGCAACTTGATGGCCCCGACGTCGAACCTCGAGATCTCGAGGAGGTCCTCGACGAGCTGTTGGAGCCGGTCCACGTCGGCTGACAGCAGCACCAGGGCCGTCTGGGCCCGGTCGGGCATGTCGTCCCGTGAGTTCTCCAGGACCTCGACCGTGGCCGACAGCGTCATCAAGGGGGAGCGCAGCTCGTGGCTGACCTCGGACGCGAAGCGGGCGTCGCGTTCGAGACGGCTCTCCAGGGCCTGGGCCATCTCGTTGAAAGATGCGGCGATGAGGTCGAGGTCAGGGTCGTTGCCCACGGGCAGGCGGGTGTCGAGGCGTCCACCGGCGATGGCTTCGGCGGCGCGACCCACTTCGAGCAGCGGCGTGAACACGCGTCGGCCCCCCCAGAACCCCAACAGGCCCCCGGCGATGGTGGTGAGGGCCGCCGCCCCGAGGAGAGAGATGGCCAGGCTGTCGAGGGTGGCTCGCACGTCGATCAGCGAGACGCCCTCGAAGTACTGCGCCTCGCGGGCGGCGACCGGGATCCCGACGACGAGGTACGGCTGCCCCGCAACGACGGTCCGCATACGTGCCGCCCGGTCCGCGGCGACGACGTCGCGCAGCTCCACCGGGATGTCGTCGCGCCCGAAAACGGCGTTGTCGCGTGCCGACCACTCGCCCTGGTCGAGCAGCACCGGTTGGGCACCCTCGGGGGTGGGTAGTGAGTCGAGGACCTCCTTGGCCTCCTGGGGAAGGGCCGATGGCGTGAGGCGTTCGGCGAGCCGTTGGGCGTTCGAGAGCGCCTGGGCCACGGCGGAGTCCTCGCGTTGGGCCAGCAGGTTCTCGCGGGTCAGGCCGAAGGCCACCACCGCCAGGACCGTCGACAGCACGAGCGCACCCAGGGCGAAGGTGAGGGTGAGGCGCGTACGGAGGCCCAGATGGCCCCAGCCCCGGACCCTCCGGCGGGGGCCGGAAGGGGAGGAACGGGTCTGCACCGGTCGCGCCTCGGCCGTGACGTTTCGGGCGTCGACGTCGGGGGAGGCGGTCACCGGAGGCTGATGCTACGCCTGGAGCTTGTAGCCCAGCCCTCGGACGGTGAGGACGTGGCGAGGGTTGGCCGGATCGGCCTCCACCTTCATTCGAAGCCGTCGGACGTGGACGTCGACCAGCCGCCCGTCACCGAAGTAGCCGTAGCCCCACACCCGTTCGAGGAGCACCTCCCGGCTGAACACCCGACCCGGGCTCGAGGCCAACTCGACGAGCAGTCGGAACTCGGTCTTGGTGAGGTGGACCTCGGCGCCGTCGCGCAGCACGACGCCCTCGTCGGGAATGATCTCGAGGTCTCCGAAGCGCAGGTGGGTGGCGGCGGGATCGGCGGCGCGCGCCCGGCGCAGCAGGGCGCGGATCCGGGCCGACAGTTCCTTCGGAGCGAAGGGTTTGGTGAGGTAGTCGTCGGCGCCGGCTTCGAGCCCGGCGACGACGTCGTGGGTGTCGGCCCGGGCCGTGACCATCACGATCGGCACATCGCTCATCCGCCGGATCGAGCGGCACACGTCGAACCCGTCGATCCCGGGGAGCATGATGTCGATGAGGACCACGTCGGTGGGGTGGAGGGTGAAGGTCTGGAGGGCTTCCTCGCCGTTCTCCGCTTCTTCGACGGTCCAGCCTTCGTCCTCGAGGGCCATCTTCACGGCCGTGCGGATCCGTTCGTCGTCTTCGACCGTGAGGATGCGGGTGCCCATACGTGGACCATCGTGCCTGATGCAGCCCCCTGACGTGCGCATCTCTCCGAGGATTTCTGCGATTCGTCCTGGCTGACGCGAACGCGAGGGTCGTGTCGCGGCCTTGCGTCGTCTGGCTCTGCGGGCGGCGCGTCCGGAGTTGGCCGCCGAACTCGAGGGAAGCGACGGCGTGGTCCGACTCGGCCCCGCGCTCGCTGCCCTCGACGCCCGGACAGGAACGGCTAGGCCTGGCCGGCGCCAGCGGTGCGGAGGAGTTGGCGCAAGGGCTCGAAGAGCGCGGGTGGCGCGGCGAGGCAGAAGTCGCCCGAGATGGTGTCGCCGTCGAGGTCGCCGATCTGGGCCCCGGCCTCCCGGGCGATGAGTGCACCGGCGGCGTGGTCCCAGGGCTGGAGGCCCTTCTCGTAGTAGGCGTCGACGCGTCCGCAGGCCACCGAGCACAGGTCGACCGACGCTGCGCCCATGCGGCGGATGTCGCGGATGAGAGGGATGACCTGGCGCAGCACCTCGGCCTGACGGAGGCGCCGCTCGGCTTCGTAGCTGAACCCCGTGGCCACGAGGGCGTGGGCGAGGCGTTTCTCGTCGGAGGCGTGTAGCGGCTCGTCGTTGCGACGAGCTCCAGCACCGGCGCAGGCGGTGAAGACGTCACGACGGAGGGGATCGTGCACCACCCCGACCAGGGTGCCCGTTGCCGACCGGGCCGCGATCGACACCGCGAACCCGGGCAGCGCGTAGAGGTAGTTGGTGGTGCCGTCGATGGGATCGATCACCCACTCGATCCCGGACGTGCCGGCCACGTCGGTGCCTTCCTCACCGATCACGGCGTCGTCGGGCCGGGCCCGGCGGAGCCGATCGACGATGAGCTGCTCGGCGGCCCGGTCCATCTCGGTCACCATGTCGGTCCCGCTCGACTTCGTGTCGACGCTCTCTCGGGCGCGGGTGAGTCCGTCCACCAGCAGTGCCGCGGCTTCGGCGGCCACGTCGACGGCCAGAGCGAGCAGGGCCGGTCCGTCCGGGAGCGTGGCGGCGGGCGGTGGGGTGGCCACTCAGCGGACCCGCGGGGGACCGGACTTGGTCGTGGGCGCCCGGCGGCCCCGCCGGTCCGGGGTCGGGGCGGGCCCACCCCGCTCCCGAATGGTGTGCCACTCGCCCATGGCTCGAAGGGTCAGTACCGCGACCACTGCTGTTCCTCCCGCGGCGACAACCGCGCCGAGGAGGGCGCTGAACCCGATGATGAGGGTGCAGTCGCCGTCGGAACACTGCAGCTCGGCCACTCCGTAGCCGATGAAGCCACCGGCGGCACCGGCCAGCACGATGGCCGCGAAGGCCAGCACCCTCGCACCGACCGACGGAAGCGCACTGGGGGCGACGAGGCCCGACGACCGAAGGGATGCGCCCGGACTCCGGTCGGTCGGCTCGTCGGTGTCACTCATTTCTCCAGCCTACCGAGACGCCGCGGCCGCCATTTCCTTGGCCTTCCGGTGTCCGGCTCTACGATGGGGCCGTGAAGCCTCTGGTCATTCTGCCCACCTTCAACGAGGTCGAGAACATCGTCGAGGTCCTCGACCGGGTGCGTGAAGCCGTGCCGGAGGCCGATGTGCTCGTCGTGGACGATGGCAGCCCCGACGGTACTGCCGACCGGGCCGAGCAATGGGCCGAGGCCAACGGTGGTGGTCTTTCGGTGCTGCGGCGAGCGGGCAAGCAGGGACTGGGGTCGGCCTATCGTGCCGGGTTCGCCCGAGGCCTCACCCAGGGGTACGACGCCCTCATCGAGATGGACTCGGACCTCTCCCACGACCCGGCGGCGCTCCCGGCGCTCATCAGCGCCGTCGACAGCGGCGCCGACCTGGCCATCGGCTCGCGCTACGTCCCCGGGGGCAGCATCCCGGCATGGCCCAAGTACCGCGAGTATCTGAGCCGCGGCGGCAACCGCTACGCCTCGTTCCTCCTCGGGCTCCAGGTTCGAGATGCCACCGCCGGTTTCCGTTGCTACGCGGCGTCGATGCTCTCCCAGATCGACCTCGACACCATCACCGCCGATGGCTACGGCTTCCAGATCGAGATGGCCTACGCGGTGGCCAATCGTGGCGGCCGGATCGTCGAGGTGCCGATCCGGTTCACCGACCGGATCCGCGGGACCTCGAAGATGTCGGGTCGGATCGTGTTCGAGGCTCTCGTCCTGGTCACATGGTGGGCCGTGCGCGACCGATTGTTGCGCCGAGGTCACCGGGCGTGAGCGGTCAGCCTGACCCGGGTCGAGGAACCCCACATCTCAAGGGTGAGATGGGGTCTGCCGATGGAGCTCAGATGAATACGGCGACGCTCACCCTCCTCCCTCCGCGGCGGTTGGGGGCGATCCTGGCCGAGCGCCGGATGTTGATGTCGAGCACGGTTGCCGAGGTGGCCGGTGGTTCACCCTTCACCGAGGCCCAGCTCCTCGAGATCGAGGCCGGAGCGGCCCCACTCACCGAGGCCCGTATCGACGCGGTGATCGCCGCCTACGGCATGCACCCGGATGACTTGTTGTCCCAGCGCGCCCAGGTCGTGGTCGACCTGGACCGCGGGCAGCTGCTCGTGGCCGAACAGGCCGCGGCCCTCGATCTGGACGCCCCCACCGCCGACGAGGTGCTCGGGGCCTACCTGTCGTTGCTCTACGTCCTGCGCCGCGCCACTCCCGGGACCCCGCTCATCCTGCGGGCGCACGACCTGGGCATCCTCGCTCGTTCGTTGCGACTGGCCGAACCCGAGGTCGAGGCCCGATTGGTCGGCCTCATGGCCCGGCCCACACCCGACATCGAAGTCCTTCACCGGTCCCTGCGGCGCAAGCTCCTCCTGCCCGTGATCGGCGCCGTCGTCGTCGTCGGTGCTCTGGGCCTCGTCCTGGTGCTGCGGGCCGACAGTCAGGCGCAGATCACGCCGTCCCCCTCCACCCGACCAGGGGCGATCGAGGTGCCGGTGAATCCTGAGGTCGGGCTCCTGCCCCCCGCCAATCAGTCCCGCAACGACGATGGGACCCCGGGTCCCGTGATCACCGGGCCATAGCCGGCGCCCAGTTGGCCTCCTGGGGCCTTCGAATGGGTCGGGGTGCGCATCCTGCGCTTCTTCCTGTCGCCGGGATCGGCGCGGGTGTGGTGACGGGGCCGCCCGGTTGACCTGCTCGGCGGATCGGGTCTCTCCTGACTTCGTCGGTGATGAAGGTGGGCTCCGTTCGACGACCCCCATGGCGGTGGGTTGTTTCCGACCGACTTCGAACGTGTGACGACTGTCGTGGTCGCCGACGAGTGGCGGTGACCTCGCGTCGATCGTCGAGTTGTTTCCGCTCTGTTGCCGGTCTCTGCCCACGTCGTAACGGCTCCGTGAACAGGGGCGCGGCTGCGTTGACCTGGACACCACCGAGGCTGATACTCGCTTCAATCGATAGAGCTTCGAAACGGTGCTGTGTCGAGAGAGCCCCCCAACCCGAAGGAAACCCACCGGTGCCCCCCCCCCCCCCCCCCCGCCCCAACGTTCGCCCGAGAAGGGGGTGGCTCGCCCTCCTCCTGGCCGCCCCCCCGGGGGTGGCGGCGTCGTGGGGGCAAACCCACCCGTCCCCCCGAGCCCC
>Ga0105047_10000223_pt1 | contig 88070 bp, 75 predicted proteins | sample MAT04_FD_78384 | JGI IMG/M metagenome (GOLD analysis project Ga0105047, IMG submission 78384) | Freshwater microbial communities from Lake Fryxell liftoff mats and glacier meltwater in Antarctica - MAT-04 (megahit assembly) | ecosystem: Environmental > Aquatic > Freshwater > Ice > Liftoff... | reverse complement strand
TGCCGACGCTGCTCGTCTTTTTGCTGCCGCTGCTGCATCTCCTGCTGCTGCCGACCTTGCTCGTCTTTCTGCTGCCGCTGCTGCACCTCCTGCTGCTGCCGACGCTGCTCGTCTTTCTGCTGCCGCTGCTGCATCTCCTGCTGTTGCCGACCTTGCTCGTCTTTCTGTTGCCGCTGCTGCACCTCCTGCTGCTGCCGACCTTGCTCCTCATTTTGTTGTCGCTGCTTCTCCTGCTGCTGTCGACGTTGCACTTCTTTTTGTTGCTGTTTTATCTCTTGCTCTTGGAGCTGCTTGTTTGCTTCCTGCGGCTGCAATTTTTGTTCATTGATGCCCGGAGGGTTTTCCTGCTGCCGACGCTGGGCATCTTTTCGACCGGCCCGATTATCCTCTTTGTTACCGAGCTCTCTTGGTGATTTGAGACGCGGTTTATCCTCCGGGGTGCTTATGTCAAGCGCCTCACCTGTTTCCCCAAGATTTCGCTGCCGCCGCTCTTTGTCACCTCTTGGCACAGGTATTTGTTGCTGCTGTTGCAGTTGCTCCTGTTGTTTCCCCTGTTCGAGCTTTGTAGACTGCGGTAATTGTTCATGACGTTTTTTCAAGCCATTGTCTTGCCGCTGACTTTCCTCTTCCTGCCTTTGAATCTTGCTGGGTGTTGGGCTGAGATTTTCCGGCTCCTGATTCTGCTTTTCCCGCGGTGATTTGAGACGTTGTTGCAAATCTTTATTCCTATTGTCGGTATCTCCCGACTTGTCCTGTCGCGTCTGATCATCAGGCCGGCGGCGTCTTTCTTTGTCTTGCAGAGAGGTCTTGGTTTGGCTCTCGTTCAACAACTGCTTGGGGCTATCTTCCGTGTTCAGTGAACGTCCTTTATCTTTCTGGTCGTTCGGTCGCCCTCTTTGGCCTAGTTCTCCCTTGCCCTTCGTGTCGATTCGCTCGGCCTTCTCTAGAGAAACCGGTCGTTCTCGCTCTTTCGGTTTGATCTCTTTTTTCTCCAGCGCTTGGGCGTTGAAGGGTTTGGCGATGTCGTCACTATCCACCAACTTGGTCGATAGCTGAGGTTTATGAAGTTCGACCTTCGGCGAAGGTTCAGCTTTTGCCTGAACGCGCAGCAAATCTTTTTCGATCCGTTCCCGGTTACCTTGACCAAAATCCTTTTTCCTTCTTTCGTTGTCGTTAATGCGGTCGATGACTGTCGTATGCGGTTTGCGGGTAACTTCTACGTCATTGTAGGTATAACGGCGTTTATCGATAGTGATGTTGTTGATGATTGTATTGTTGATGACCGTCGTTGGTCGGTAATTATTGATGATGACGTCTCTGCCGATGTTTTGCTGAATATGCGGAGTGTAGCGGCTACCGCTGTAGAAGTGATTGCGATCAATGATGACCGCCTCGTCGATATACCGGTAGCGGCCGATGTTGATATTGACAACTGTTGTGCTGTTAATAACGACCGTTCGCCGCCCCCAGCGCCGGTGACCATAATACACCTCGCCCGGGGTAAGCGGTACCCAGCCGATGGAGGGGCCGCTGTGCAGCCAGCCGACCCGACCTGGAAACCAGGCGAAGCTCATGGAAACCCTAGGTTCACTGGCGACAAAGCGAGCAACCGGAGGCATCCAGTACCAATTGTGAAAGGATTCGACATACACCCATGACCCATAATGGTGGGTGACATAGCCGAACGACTCGTCGGGAATCCAGCAGTTATCGCCGTAATAGACAGTCCAACGCCCAGCGGTAAAAGGCCGCCAGCCCGGATCGATGCGGGTCGGCCGCCACATATCGCGATAGGCGCCTTCATAATGAACGCGTTCCCACTGACCGTTTTCTTCCAGAACATAAGATTGATCACGAATAGGTTCGGGCAATAAATCCATCGAAGTGCTTTGGTTTCTGAGACGCTTGGTCCAGAGGGCCTCTCGCTGGCCATTCCAGTCATCCCATGCTGAATCGACCATGCCGTTTCCTTGGGCAGTCTCATTGCCGTCGGCAATCAGCGAAGATGATCCTTCCCATACCTCATACCTCGCATTGGTCTTCTCGTGGACAAAATCGACGTTGCCGCGAACGGCGATGACCTCGAGGGATTCGTCGCCGACATAGAGATCGAAAGCCGTACCGGCCGGTGCGACGACATAACCGAAGGGTGTGGTCACCTTGATAACCCCATCGTCGCTCTTGTTGTAGAGGCGGGCCAGGCCTGCGGCCACATCCACTGTCGTGGCGCCGGAGTTCAGGTCGATAAGTTGAATCTGGGTGTTTTCACCCACCCGGAGCCAGGTCTTGTTCGGCATGATCATCTCGGCTTTTGCATCATCTCCCGAATAAAGGGCGTCGTCCAGGCCAAAGGGCGAGTCCTTTACTATGTTCACCCAATCTTTAGATTCCTCGATGTAGCGCAGAAGTTTACCTTCGATGTGTGCAATTCTGCCGACAAGAATTTCTTCATCACTTTCCGAAGCCAGCCCCAGCGTGCAGGCGAACACCATCCCGATAGCGGCAAGAAGCATTAAACGCATGAATTGCAGGGGATTTTTCATATCATCTCCTTGGTGAACTGTGGTGGTTGAGTACAGCAGAGCAGAATGTCCGCTAATGGTCGTATACTATAAGTTTTTGTGAGGAAGATGTCAACTGGAGACGGTGTAAAGAGCCAGGCGATAGAGCAAACGGCATTCTCGGACAGCCTCTTAGGGAGCGGTGTTTGTCGATGCGAAGAAAAATATAGGTGCATACCACCTACCTGACAACAGCTTCCAGGCTGGAGGATACGATCCAGCCTTGGCGGTTGGCTTCATCTTTCACATATGTGAAGGAACCATGATTTTTTTGTGGAAATACCAGGCGACCCTCCTGAATGGCACCGATCGAGGTTGCCGAGGCGAAGGGCGAAATCAGCAAGCGGGCATCGGCGGCGGTTACTACGGACGGCTTGAAACCCTGGTAGCGGACGGCCGTTCCTGTTCCGGCAACGAGCAGCAGCAGGAGGCAGGCGATGCGCACTCCGACGCGGGTTTTGCCTCCCAGGCGGAATTTGACTGTAGCTGCCTGGAAAAGGGTGAAAGCAAGGAGCGCCAGCAGACCAAGCATCGTCCACTGGTTGAGACTGAGGAGATGAAATACCTTGTCGGCCCCGCTCGGTTCGCCGGCAAAAAGACCGCTCTCCTTGCGCACCAGTTCCAGATTGCCGATGATATCGGAATCGCCGGGGGCAAGTCGCTGGGCACGTTCATAGTTGAGAACCGCCCGGCCTATCTTTCCGCTCTGCGCATAACTGTTGGCAAGATTAAAGAGCACCGACGGCGACAATCCGGCTGCGGCGACCAGTTCCTCGTATCGGGCAATCGCCTGCCCATGGTCGCCGCGACTATATGCCTCGTTGCCCTGTTGAAAAAGCTGCTCCTCACTGGCGCCGGCCTTGGCCGTTGTACTCTGCCACAGCAGCAGGCTAGTGATCATCAGGAGAATACGGTAAAAATTCCGACTGTTCATGGCAATGCCTCCAATTCTTTTTTCATGGTCTGCAGATAGGCATGCATCTTTTCCCGGGACAGCGTGGCGCCGCCGTAGGCAGCTGCATCGGCGGCGGCAAATATTTCCACCAGCGGTGCATCCGGCCCGAGCCGACCTTTGAGGCTGGTAAGACTGATGGCAGTCGGTGCCATGTTCCAGGAGAGGCCCATCTGGTTCTGCATAGCCGTTCTCGAAGCACCAAGAAACAGAAGACTGTTGCCGGCGGTATACGCCTGTTCGACAAGCTTCAGGTCGGAAGCAAGGAGATGGCTTTTCCGTCGTTGCAGCTCTTTTTCCGGATGTTTTTGCAGGTTTAGCCGACGCAGTTGCAGAAGAAATGAGGCGACGATGACGAGGATGCAAAGCGCCACAAGTATCAGGAGCCAGTTCCGCAGAAAGAGGGGCGTGATTTCTTTTTGAAAATCGCCCATTTGCACATTAAGCGGCGCCATTTGCTCGAAGCCGCCATTCGTTTTGTCCGGACCACTTCGGCTAGGCGGTGGCAGGGCTGCACTTGTTGCTGGAGGTGGCGGCGGGGTGGGGGCTATGGCACTTTTAGCCAGTTTAACGTGGATTGGGGCACTGGATACGCTAATATAGTCCTGTTTCATCGGGTCGAAATAGCTGAAGGAGAGTGGTGGAATTTCATGCACCGCGTCGTTTTTCGCGACAATCGCCTGGTCAAAGACCTTTACCCCGGTATAACTGTTGCCTTGACTGTTAAAGGATGCAGTGGGGGGATAGGTTTTCCAGTCGGGGTTGTCTGCAAAAGAAGGTGGTTCGACCCGGTCAAAGTTGCCGCTGCCGGATATTTCCACACTCAGTTTCAGCGGTTCGCCGACCTCAAGGTCCTGCCGGTTGGCCGTAACCTTTAAGGTAAAATCACCAATGGCACCGCTGAAGTCCTTCGGCTGATTGGTCGTTGGCAAGGGGATGACGTTAAACACCGCCTCCGGGCTGACAACGTCAATCGGTTTGCGTTGGGCGCCGCCGAAAACGCTGTCAAAAAAGGGATCGTTAAAGGCCGAATCGTCAAAAAGGCCGCCGCCGAAGGGGGAAATGGACCGCCTTTTTTGGGGGATGAGAAGCGAGGCCTCCATGCTGAAGGTAAGAGGGTGTCGGCCGGCCTTAATACCTGCGAGGGTGGTATCCCAGGACAGGACATGATAAGGGACGCCGTTAACTGCTTCTTGGGTTTGAACCGGTTTTTCCCGCAGTTGCGGCATGACCACTCCGTCGCCTCGCAGGGTCGGCAGAGAGTTGATATCGGCACGATACTTTTGGTTGAAATAGGCCTTTATTTTGATGGGAACGATTTCTCCGGGGTAATGATCGGCAAACTCAGGAATGCGGATATAGGCGACCTCTTCCGGCGAACGTTCCCCTCCGCCGCTGTTTGTCGTGCTCCCTTTCACCGTGCCGGTCACCTCGAAACTCATGCCCTTGGTACTGGCGATTTCGCCCCCGGTGTTGACCTTTATCGGGGGAATGGTGTAGATCCCCGGTTTTTGCGCCTGGACCAGATAGCTATTGGAAAGTGAAGAGGTCATGCTACCGTTGATGATGTTGATCCTGCTTGACTGGCCACGGTTTTGAAAGGTTATTCCGGTGATTTCCGGCATCTCGATGGTCGAGATGCGGCTGGCACCGTTCACGGTAATGGTCAGCATGGCACCCTGATCGACCGAGAAAGAGAGATGGCTAAGAGAGGCCTCAAGGCTGATATCCGCACGAGCCTCCAAACCATTACAGAAGACTATCAGGCAGACCAGAAAAATGAATGATTTTCGATCGTCTTGCATTACCAGTCCCTGTCGATTTCCTTTTCTTTAGCCCTGCGACCTGATGGCACAAAATTCAGGTTGCCCTCTTCGTTTTTCAAGGCGTTGAGCAGCCGTTCCGCCTCTTCCTTGGTCATCTTCCCTAGTTGTTGCCGCACGGCATCGCTCGCTGCCTGTTCTTCTGTTTTGTTCTGATCTTCTAATGCTTTTCCGGTTTCGACCGGTGGCTCCTGACCTTCATTTTGCTGTTCGTCTCCGGCTTGTTTGGCCCCTTTTTTTGCATCCGCTTTGTCGGTTTTTCCATCGGCCTGCGGTTGCGACTTTTGTTCAGACGGCTGTTCGGCCTGTTGTTTGTCTTCGTTTGCCGGGTCGGAGCCGTTTTCCTCTTTCTTTTGTTGCCCCTGGTCTTTTTTGTCGCCGTCGTTGTCCTTTTGCTGATCGTTTTGTTCACCTTGCTTATTTTGTTTTTCCTGCTTCTCCTTCTCAATCTGCTTTTCCAGTTCCTCCAGCTGTTTGGCGACAACATTTTGATTATATTTGGCATCAGCATCGGTTGAATCAAGTTCCAGTGCCGATTTCAGGGAGTTCAAAGACTGTCGCCAATGGCCTGCCGCAGCTTTTGCATCGGCCTGACGTACCTCGGAACCTTTCTGATAGTAGCTGTTTCCCCGGTTATAATAAGCCTTTTTCTGGAGGTCAATCTTGTCACTCTTCAGTGCGCCGCTAAAGGCGGCGATGGCATCATCATACATGTTGTTTTTGTACGCGGCTGCACCGAAATTGAAGAGCAATTGCGGGTCGTCCGGTTTTCCTGCCAATTTTTTTTGGTAATATTCAGAGGCCTGCAGGTAGTCGCCGCGCTTGTAGGCCTCTTCCCCTTCGGAAGCGTAACCATTGCCATGCATATTTGCCATAAGAAGGAGGGCAAAGCCCAGGATCTTCGCGGTTCGCGGCCAAGTAAATCGGCGCAGCAGCGATTTGATAAAAGGCAGGAGGGGAAGTCTGCGGGCCACTTTTCTTTCGCCGATAAGCAGTTCGACCATCAGGAGGATGACCGCCAGGGCTAATGGCCATTCAAATCTCTCGACCGGAACCTTATGTCGGCGCTCGGCCAACTCTTCCTTGGGGATGAGTGCCAGCTTTTTCTGGTAGATTGTCTCAAGGCCCTCGCCGCCTGGTCCCAAGGGGGCATAGAGGCCGCCACTTTTTTCGGCAATTTGTCCAAGTGTTGCTGCATCAAGGCGGGAGGTGACGAAATTGCCGGCTCGGTCTTTGACAAAGCCCTGACCGCTACCGGTTTTTACGGGAATGAGTTCGCCTTGGCTGGTGCCTACGCCTACGGTATAAATAGTTAAGCCCTGTTTGGCGGCGGCTTCGGCGGCCTGTATGGCGTCGCCCTGCAGGTTTTCGCCGTCGGTGAGGATGATGAGAATCTTATGATTTGCGGCATTGTCGAGGGTCTGCACGGCTTTTTCGATGACCGCTGCAATGTTGGTTCCGCCCAGAGGAATGAGATCGCTATTGACGGTCGACAGAGAGTGGAGAAAGGCTTCGTAATCGATGGTCAGTGGGCACATGAGGTAGGCGGTGCCGGCAAAGGGCAAAAGTCCCACCCGGTCACCCTCAAGCTTTTGCACAAAGTCGAGGATCGCCAGGGACGCCCGCTGCAGGCGATTAGGCTTGATATCTTCAGCCAGCATGCTCTTCGAGGTGTCCAGGGCAAAGAGGAGATCGATCCCCTTGCGTTTCACCTCCACCCACTGGTAACCGACCTGCGGCCTGGCAAGAGCGACAAAACAGAGAAATACGGCGACCAGAATGAAGAATTTTTTAAGATGGCGCCGAGTGGTTGAGATGTTGCCGGTGAGGCGACCGATAAGCTGCGGGGCAACGAACTTTTCCAGACCGGCCTGGCGCCTTTGGGCCAGGGAGCTAAAGAAAAAAAACAATCCGAGACAGAGGCCAAAACCGACTATGAGCCATGCAGGTTGCGATATATCCATAGGGTTCCTCGGGCTTAAGGCAGTCTTTTACGGCTTGAAAAAATCTCCAGGCCGAGCAGGAGCAGGGCGGCAGCCAAGAGAAAAGGGAAAAGTTCCCGGTAATTTTCAAATTTCTTAATGGTCTTAGTGGTCGTCTCCATGCTGTTGATTTCGTCGTAAATTTTGGCAAGCGACGCCGTATCGGTTGCCCGAAAATAGACGGCGCCGGTTTTTTCGGCCACCTTGGTGAGGGTGTCTTCATCGATATCGACCTTGACCCGGACCAATTTTCGTCGCCCGAAGGGGTCAGTCATCGGCATGGGAGCCTCGCCGCGGGTTCCGGCACCAATGGTGTAAACCTTGATGCCAAGGGTTTCGGCGGCCTCGGCGGCAATAAGCGGGGGAACGCTGCCGGCGTTATTCATGCCGTCGGTAAGGAGGATAAGCAACCGCGATTTGGATTTCAGATCGCGCAGATGGTTGACGCCGCTGCCTATCGCCGAACCGATGGCGGTGCCATCCTCAACCATGTCAACACTTAAGGATTCCAGTCGCTTGCGCAGCCAGTCGTGGTCGAGGGTTAAGGGGCTGACCAGATAGGGCCGACCGGCAAAGGCCAGAAGGCCGATGCGGTCGCTCGGTCGCTGGTCGATGAATTCGTCGACCACCTTCTTGACGACGGCAAGGCGGCTGGTCGGTTTGCCGTTGAGGGTAAAGTCCATGGCCTCCATGGAGCCGGAGACGTCGACGGCGAGGAGAATATCAATGCCGCTGGCCTTGATTTCGGTAGTAGTATTCCCTTGCTGCGGTCTGGCGAGGGCAAGAATCAGGAGGGCAAGAACGGCCAGGCGCTGAAGGAGGAGGAGGGAACCTGGTCGTGCTTTTCTTGCCCCAGCCAGAGTCGCAGCAAGGGACGTTGAGGAAAACAACAATGCCGGTGCGGCACCCCGCCGACCGTGAAGCAAGGCCAGCAGGGGCAGCAGGGTGAGAAACCACAGCAGGTGCGGATGAAGAAATCTCATGACCGTCCTCCCGGTGATTCCATTTCGGGTCGGGTGCGGGTGATAAAGGCGCGCACCGCTTGTTCCATCTGCTGCATATGATCCTCATCGGCAAGCAGATGGGCAAATTTGGCCATATCGGCCTGCTCCAGGCAGGCTCGCAGCTCGGTTTGGTATTCGATTAGGGGCGAATGAACGGAGTCATTGAGACGTGCGAAAAACTCCCGAGTCGTCTGCCGGGTCGAGCGGATGGCAAAACGCAATTCGATGTAGCGGCGGAGGATCTGACCGGCCTGATCCATATACAGCAGACTTTGCCCGGAACGCATCAGCTGCCGTGCTTCGGCCAGCTCCATAAGCGCTTTGTCCCACGGGGGCACGGCTGGCGGTTGCGGTTTTTTTCGTCGTTTTAGAAAGAAAAAAAGCAGCGCCAGAAGCAGGATGACGAGCAGAGCTATTGCCGCTTCCATCAGGTGGGGCGGGTATTCGGACGTCGGTTGAGGTCCGTGTATATCGTGTAAGGCCTCGGTATGCGTGGGTATCTGTTGCCCTGGAGTCTTTTGCAGGGTCAAGGTGTCCTCGGCTGTATCAGCCGCCGGGACGGCCCGAGTCCCGAGGAGCAGCAGGGGCTGGAGCAGGAGAATGGATGACCTTTTCATGTCGCCCTCCCCTGTCGAGCTTTGAAAAAATTAAGCAGTGGCGGCAGGTAGGAAGCATCGGTCAGAAGATCGAGCAGATCGATGCCGATTGAGCGAATGACCCTCTGTAATGTTTTCTGCCGCTCCTTGGCCAGGGCCATGTATTGCCGCCTGATTTCGGGGTCCGAGGTGTTCAGTTCGACCTGTTGGCCGCTCTCGGCATCTTCCAGGGTCAGCCAGCCGACGTCGGGGAGTTCGAATTCCCGTGGATCGGAGACAATGACGCTAATCAGGTCATGCCGCCGGTTGCTGATCTGCAGCTTCGGTCGCAGTTCCTGCAGGGCAGCGTCAAAATCCCCGGACAGGCAAAAGTCGGAGAGAAGAAAGGCCACACACTTTCTCTTGATAACCCGGTTGGTGAAATCCAGGGGCGCGCCAATATCGGTCTTTCGTCCCTGCCCCTGGAAATACAGGATCTCCCGGATAAGACGGAGAATATGGCCTCGGCCTTTTTTGGGCGGGATATACAGTTCGACGACGTCGGTAAACAGCACCAAACCCACCTTGTCGTTATTACGAACCGCCGAAAAGGCCAGCACCGAACCAATTTCCGCCATCAGCTCCCGCTTTGAACTCTGCGCCGAGCCGAAATCGCCGGAGCCGCTGATATCGATCATCAGCATAATGGTCAGCTCCCGCTCTTCCGTGAATTTCTTGATATGCGGGATACCGGTTCGGGCCGTAACATTCCAGTCGATGGACCGAATATCGTCGCCGGGTACGTATTCACGGACCTCGTCAAAGTTCATGCCCCGACCCTTGAAGACCGACTGGTAACTGCCGGCCAGGCTGTCGTTGACCAGCCGCTTGGTCCGCACCTCGATCTGCCGGACTTTCTTCAGGATCTCTCTGGTGAGCTGTACGTCCATAGTCGTTCCGCCGAGCCTCAGGGCACTGGGACCGTATCGAGAATCTTTCTGATGATATCCTCGCTGCTGATCCCCTCGGCCTCGGCCTCATAGCTGATGCGCAGACGATGGCGCATGACATCCAAGGCCGCTGCCTTGACGTCGTCCGGGGTGACATACCCCCGACCGGCAAGAAAAGCCAGGCAGCGCGCAACGACCTTGAGATTGATGGTCGCCCGTGGCGAAGCACCGGTTTCAATGTACTGCTGCAATTCCAGTTGATAATTCTGCGGCTCACGGGTGGCGTACACTAAAGAGACGATGTAGTCCTTGATCTTGCCATCCATATAGATTGAGTTGACGACCTTTCTTGCCGCCAGGATATCGTCCGGATGGGCGACCGGGGCGACCACTATCTCCGCATCGGTCCGTTCGAAATTGTCGAGGATGCGTCTTTCCTCTAGGCGGCTCGGATAGCCGACCACTACCTTGAGCATAAAGCGGTCTACCTGCGCCTCGGGCAAGGGGTAGGTGCCTTCCTGTTCGATGGGGTTCTGCGTGGCGAGAACGAGAAACAGCTCGGGCAGACGGAAGGTCTGATCGCCGATGGTTACCTGTTTTTCCTGCATGGCCTCAAGGAGGGCCGACTGCACCTTGGCCGGTGCCCGGTTGATCTCATCGGCGAGGATGAGGGAGGAAAAAATAGGCCCCTGTTTCACCTCGAAGCTGGTTTCCCGCGGATTGTATATCTCCGTGCCGATGATGTCGGCGGGCAGCATGTCCGGAGTGAACTGAATCCTCCGGAAGTCGGTTTGTATCGCCGCCGCCAGCGTCTTTACCGCCAGGGTCTTGGCGAGCCCCGGCAACCCTTCAAGGAGGATATGGCCGCCGGACAGCAGGCTGATCAATAGCCGCTCGATGAGATGCTCCTGGCCGACGATAACCTTTCCCATTTCGTACCTCAGCGGCGCGATCCACCCGGAACTCCTGCTGACCGCCTCGTTGATCCTTTGTATGGAGGAATAGATGTCGGCGGAGGGTGTGGTAACTTCTGCGCCGGAAGGGGCCGGAAGGTTAATGATATGGGGGAGTTTTTCGAGCATGAATTTTCTCCAAACCTCTTGTAAAATGAATGGGAGCAGCATGGCCGGGAAGATCTGTTCCCGAGTCGCTGGAGTTATGGCAACAACCCCTGCAGGAACATTTCGATGCGTATGCAAACTTTCGCAGGGAATTACCTTTCTGAGTGTTTGGGAATATAACCCGCAAACATTACCACAGCCTTACGCTACCATTACAAAGCTGTAATGTTTGGAAAATCAATGCAAAGCCGATCTTTTCCTTTCAGAAAAAGCAGGAATAGGTAATTCTAATGCTTTCGAGGAAAACAGTGTGTCATCTCTTTCCTCCGCCGGACGGTTCTGCTGATACGGTCGTCAAGCCGGAAGATGAGTGTGAGATTTTCGTTTGTTAACAATCAGTAGCCATCTCGCCAATTGCCCATGCCGCAACTTTATTTACAGGAATATGCCGGAAATCTTGCCGGTCGCAGGGTATGTATTGCTTGTCGGGAAGGCATCCTCCGTGATCATTTCGGCGAGATTGTCGCCGATCTCAAATTTCTTGTGCGCATGAATGTTGCTACCACCCTGTTTCATAATCTGCCCAAACGCTTTGCCAATCAAAAGCTGCTGACCGAGCTGGAGAAAAAACTTCCGACCACCAACCTCGTACGGGTTGCCCCGGAAGTCGATTTTTATGAGGCGGTGCTGAGTCATCCCGACAGCATGGATAAGCTCATCTTTCTTGAGCGCCGCTATCTCATGGACCGCCAGGGAAAAAAAATCAACGCCCTCACCACCGGACGGGTGCTCGAATCCCTGGCCGATTTTGGCGATCTTATCGGCAATGTCAATTTCAAGGATGCAATGAAAAGGATCTGTGCCAAGATCGAGGCAGGGGCCTGTGATCGGGTGCATATTCTGCCGGCGGGCAAAGACACCATCAAACACGAGCTCTTCACCGTCGAAGGTTCGGGGACGATGATTGCCAACAACTTCATTGAGGAATTCCGTCAGGTGCAAACCGATGAAGAGGTGGCCATAGTTTCACGCATTCTCACCAGTTACAAGCGGGCCGGTTTCCTCAAGCCGCGCAGCAAGGAGTATCTAAGCCGCAACCGGGAGAATTTTTTTGTCACCGCAATCGACGGTATCATCGTCGGCTGTGTGGAACAGAAGGTGATCGATGCCCAGACGGTGGAGCTGGGGGCACTGGCTATTTCCACCCGTTTTCTCAAACAGCGGGTGGGGGTGTACACGGTCAATGCCTTTATCGGCACCATGCTGGCCAGGGGCTACCGGCGGTTTATTTCGCTTACCGGTAACCCGAGGCTGCAGGCCCTCTTTGAACAATTGGGTTTTGTCGAGGAGAGCCCCAGCGAATACAGCCGGCGGCAGAGTGAAAGCCCCGGGGTTCCGATGTTTTATAAAGCGGTGGGGGAAACTGAGGTCTCCTCGCCACAGCCTTGAAGAACTGTGCTCGGCGAAGATTAGGGGCCGTTAAGAAACAACTCATACTTTTCATCCATTTCTTTATGGTCCCTAATGTCGTGGATAATATTGGTTTCCTGCGCAGACAATGAGGCCAATGTCGTAACCACATGGAACACCTACCTTTTTGACCAGTGTTCTTGAAATTACCGTAACTTCGATCAAACAAACACTATGAAGTATATTGATGGTGTCCTATAACACGGGCGAAGCTATTTTTCACTTCCCTTTCCCCATGGATTGATTTTGTCGATCAGCTTGAAGGGGGCCTTGATCGTTCGTTCGGCCAGATTGTAGAGGCTTGAGCCGACCGCAGAGGGGGATAATACAGCAAACGTGGGATCGTCGAAGGTTCCGGTAATGCTTATCGGAATGGCGATCAGGCTGTCGGCGAGGAGGTAATTGACCCCGGGGAGGTATTTTACGAGGGTGTCGACGGTTTTAAATGGGGTAGCCAGCAGCTGAATATCGAGCATCTCATCGGCTAGGCGAATTTCACCGCTGCCTACCAAGCCGAGGGTCTCACCATCCATAAAAAATTTATCGATGAGAAGTTTGCCGTTTTGAAACCTGCCATTCAGGGTCATAGTTGTGTAGGCGAGGCCGGTGGCGCCGAGGTCCGGCAGTCGGCCCTTGACAATTTCGGTGAAATTGAGCACCTCCAGGATTCTCGAAACCAATTTGCCTTGCTCGATCAATCCATTGCTGAGGGTCATCTGCAAAGGCCCCGTTAGGCCCTTGACCAGCTCGTTCATTTTCCCCTTGGTGTAGATTTTGCTGGAGAAATCGAGGCGGCCGGTTGCCTTTACTCGGCCCTCGGTCAGGCAGGTGTAGCTGGTGGCGACGTCGAGGTCCTTCCCCTCCAGGGCCATATCGAGGGAGAATTCATCACGGGCAAAGGAGAGCCGGCCCAGTGCATTGATGCCGCATACTTTGGCCCGGTCGAGCCTGACATCGGCCCTGTCGCGATCGAACGAGACGGTGCCCGCAATAGGATCGAGTGTAAGGTTCTTTCGTTGCAGTTTGTTGATGTCGAATGTAACTTTTGGGCCGTCTGCTTGCAGGGTGATCCGTGCTATATTCACGATGTCGCCCGATGACAGGATAACCGGCAGGTTCTCTCCGGTCAGCTGGCCGGCGGTGGTGACCGCGGCTGGTTCCGTCTGTGGGATGGCGACGGTAAAATCTCCCGCCACTCGGCCACCTCCGACTTGACCATCGACGAACAGGGTCTGCAGAGTTTCATGCTGCAGTTTGCCGGTAAACCGAAGGTTGCGTTGATCCTTGTTGAGGTCAAAGACCATCGTGGCATCGGAGTACTGATCCTTGATATGCAGCTGCTTAACCTGCAGTTCGCCCGGCCGATAGTCGATATCGGCGGTGATTGCAGGACCTTTCTCTATCTGGACCGAACCATTGAAGGAAGCCGTGGCATCCGGCTGCCAGGAGACTTGTGCGTTGCTGATACTGAGAGGCGCATGGATCAGATAGGACGTCGGCACCTTAAGTTTCTCGGAGAGCCATTCGACTGACTTCGGCCCCATGGCGCCGTCCAACCCGAGTTCAATCCGCTCAAGGCGCCCCGGAAAGCCTCCCAGTCTGCCGGACAGGATGAGTGCCGCGTCTTGGCTGGCGAGCTGAAGTTTTTCGAAGGTCAGTTGTTGCCTATCGATTGTAAATTCTCCGCTGGCGATGCGGATGGATTCCGAGAAGGATTCCGAGTCGACTAGCAGATTTTGCAGCGTACCAGTTGCGTTGAACTGCCACTCGGACGGCCTGCCAACCTTGCCTTTAAGTTCTAAGGCAGACAATGCGACTCGACCGGTCACGTGCTTGAGGGTGTGCAGCTTCCCCCGCAAGCCTTCTCGGGAAGCCAGCCAGGGATAGAGTTCTGCCATGGCCAGTTCGAATCGACCGGAACTGATGTCAAGGGAAAGGTCTTCATCCCAGAGAAACCGACAGGAGAGATCGGTAAGCTGAGAGTGTCCTACTGAGCCGCTGAGCTTGTCGAGCTTGAGCCGGTCTTTGCTGAAGGCCACCTGTCCCTGGGTGATGGTGATCGGCAGAGGCAATCCCTGGTAATCGGCGGTCAAATGCAGTTCGCTGACCTCAATTTCGGTGTTGATGCTGCTCAGGCTGTTGCCGAGGGTCAGTTTACCCTGGCCTCTGCCCTGCAGGTTGGTGATCTTTTCCAGCTCGGCAGTGAAGGTCGGGACATGGAGCACACGCTTGAGAAGTGATTGGCTTTCGGCGAGGTCGGCGCTCAACATCAGCCCCAATTTGAACAGATTGTGCTCTGTCGTCAGCCCTATCTCAAGAGTTCCGTCCAGGCCGGTAGATTTATCGAGACGAGCCGACAATCCGGAGCCTTGAAGTACGCCATTGCTGATCACCACATCGCCGACAACCTCGGTCAAATCGATTTTCATCGCCGGGACCGAGACCTTGCCGTCCTGCAAGTGTCCTTTGATCAGGATGTTGTCCATTTTGCCCAGCTGCGCCGGGTTCTCCCCGTGCGAGGTGAAGCTGATCCGGGGCACTTTCCCGCCGCGCAGGTAGTCGAATATTTCCTTGCTGGGGGTGGCGTCGCCTGCCAGGGCCAGAGCGGTTTTGCGGGTCGCATCGACATCAATGTTGGTGCCGGTCAAATTCAGCGTGATCGCCGGTGTGGTTGGCGCCAGGGTCAGTTCTCCGGTCAAGGCCAGGGCCGGTTCCTCCAGGGTTAGGCGATCGATTTTGGCGGTTATCTTGTCGCCCATCATCTGCACTCTGCCGCTGAGATTCAGGCTTTTTACCGTCTCCTTACGATCGTTGCCATAGATAGTCAGGTCGGAAATTTTCGTTTTCAGGCCTACTTGGGCAGAGTCGAGGTCGATCTCCGTCACGCCAAACTGCAGGTCAAAACCGGCAATTTCAAGCAAATTTTGTTTGCCCCTGGCAATTGCCAGTTTGCCGTTGCTGACCTGTATTTCCAGGCCGGTGAGCAGCGGGCCGAACGGTGCTATGGCCAAGGCCATGCTCTTGCCCAGCCCGGTGAACGTAAAAGGCGTCGCGGGGGTTCCTTGCGGTTTTTGCGCCGGAAGGTCAAGACTCAACTGCCCTGTGTCCAGTTCGACTCGGGCCAGGTGAATATTGCCTCTCAGCAGGGGGAGGAATTGCGGTGCAATGCGCAGGGCGGCAATTCTGCCCTCAGCCAGATCTGGGATGACCATGGTGACCTGACGCAGCTCGATGCACAGCCTGGGTATGCAAGTGAAGCCAATTTCTTGATAGTCAAGTTGGCCGCCGGTACGCGCGAAGACCACTGCCTGGAGTTTTTGTTTGATCGATGCGAAATCGATGAGCCGTGGTGCGACAAGTATTGCCGTCGCCGGCAGGAGTATCAGCGTGGCGAAAATTACCAACAGCCATATGCGGACCCGGTTTGCGGTAGGCACAAGGAGTTGTCCTTTCCGGTTGTCGTTTTTTCCCATTTCACAGTAACCACGGCAACAGAACCAGGGGACACCTTTGTAATCAGGGGATTGTAATCAGGGGACACCTTACCAATTGTTTTAATATAATGGGTAAGATGTCCCCTTATTCCTCCTAAGATGTCCCCTTATTCCTCCGACAATTGATAAGATGACCCCTTATTCCTCCGGAAATATAATCTGACATAATTATACGTCAAGCAAAAAAGTCGACCGCAGTCAATTTTGATTCGTCGCCAAGATTTCACCCATCGCCGCTATGGTTTATCGGTGTGATGAGGATCTGACATTGAGGAAAGGAGTCAGTGGAAGTTATCCTTTTTCATGTAATTCATATCTATCGACCGCCGCGAGCGAGCGCCGTATGCCTTTCCGGTAAACGACCCGCGGATATCCCATGATGACTATCAACCCCTCCCTCGAGGCAAAGCGAATGCCCTGCTGCTCCCTGAATCGGCGAGCGGCCCTGCCGTTTTGTATGAGGGGATGCTGCATCCCGCCCAGCATGCAGGTTCCGAGCCCCAGGGCTTCGGCCGGCAAGCATGGCATAGGTTGCCGCAACTATCGGATCAGCCGGATCGCTATACGGACTGCCGTAAAAATAGAGAGCAGCCGGGCATCGTAGGTGACGATATTTTCTCCGCGAGCCATAGCCGAGGTATAGGCATAGAAAAGAGGCCGGACAAAATCGCGGAAGAGGGCATCATTGGCCTTCCCCCAGAACGGTCGCATAAATGTAAGAAACCACCCTGACACCAACCACTTGAGTCCTTCCAGGTAGGTACAGAAATCCACCGAGAACTTTCTCACCTTCTCCGGACTGTCAAGCGCCAGGATGTGAACATCCGAAGGCGGCAATCCCATCGGCGCCATTCGAACCGCCTCGAGCACTTTTTCGATCAGCTCGGGTTCAACTGCTGTATCCTTGAATTCGCGGATGCTCCGACGTCGTTGCAGGAGATTGTTAAGCGACCGATAGTCCGCTGCCTCGCTTCTTTTCGGCATCTCGATAAGATCGCTTGCCGAAAGGCAGCGGCCATCGATTGTGATAGCATCATGCGGGCAGATAGCCATGCAGTGGCCGCAACCGATGCAGCCAAAGAGGGGCTGCTCGGTGCTCTGCGCTTTACCGTCGACAATGCGGATACCGAAATCCTTGCAGACCTGAACGCACAGACCGCAGCCGTTACAGAGATCCGGGGAAAAATGCAGCTTCGCTGCCTCATGGGTTCGGGATGTAGGGATGGCCATCTATCAATTACCTGAGTCTGAAGTTTTTTACTTGGGACGATAAGAGTATACCGGGAAGTGCCCCGCAAACTGTGGGCTTTTTGTCACGAATTGTAATTATTTGTAGAGTCGCCGCAAAATGTTGATTTTACAGAAGATACTCAACGATACCTCACTTCTGCAGTGGAATACATATATCGACACACCATATTCCTTCGGGATCTTCTTCGGCATTATTGTGATACAGTTCATAACACGGCCGATCGTCGCACATGTACCCTTTGGTGATGACCCAGCCGAAAGCCTCCTCCCAGGCCTGATAGAATTGCTCTGTCTTGATTTCAAACCGGCAGACCGCATGGAGACCGCCACAGAGCACCTGCAGGCCGATCTGACCTTCGGTGCCGGTGCCTTGAGGCACACTGACACAGGCATCGACCCGGCATTTTTCCGGCGGCGTCACCTCCGGATTATCCCAGAAGACCCCAAGCAGTGGGCCTTCCGCCAGATGCCCCCGCGGCCCGGCCCAACGCATCAGTTCATCAAAAGCCAACCCGCAGGTTTCCTTGCCATAGGGTCCCATCTTGCGAACATATGCGACAAGAAGATCAGGCATCTCACTCACTTCGACCTGCATGTTCATCGCTTCCTCTTGAGCAGCCTCTTTAACAACCGGCACAATATTTTCGGCACTGTAGCCCAATTGGAGGGATAATGCGTTTTCTACCTTGCTGAAGATGTTTCCCGGACGTAGTAGGAAAGGCTACAGTCGGGCTGTGTAGCCCGGCTGTCATTGAAGTTAAATGTGCAGCTTAAACTTGATTGATTTTTGTCTTGACTGAGGGGTCCACTTTAGTTGTTTTGGTGTTATGAGTTTTTATAGGATCTCCAACAACAATTTCTTCGAATTGTGGGGGAAAATCAGGACTAATGACGAGAATTTCATCGTCATTGTTATTCAAGAACGTGATGTCTGCGGTTAGAGGAGATTTGGAGTAAAGCTGGTGGTTTACAAGCTTGACTACAAATGTCAGTCGTTGGCCTGCTTTTAGTTGTTCTGACGGAACATTGGCAATTGGAAAAGTTTGTTTTCTACCTTCTTGGCCAACTGAAAAAAACATCTTTGTAATATTTTTTTCTGAGTCTCCATGTTCCATAAGAACACGCAAGAATACTGCAAAAGAGAAAGGTTTTGGCCAAATATCTTTTTGATCCGGCGTCACGTTGAATATTATTTTGTCCTCGTAAACACCCATAAGGGAAATTTTATTCCCTTCTTCATTTCGAATATCGTCACAGAAAATTGAATTTATTATTTTCATGTATTTTACCTGGTGGTACAGGACAATTCAGGTGCTCTGTTTATGGTCAGGTCGCTATGCAAAATATTGCTTGCAGATGAATGAAGATTGATTGTCATGTTTGTGATGCTGTTGTCGTTAAAAGTATAAGTCATTAGTGGAGACGATGATTGTGACTCAGCTTTATTTATAAGTGGGTCAATGTATTTTGAGTTATTTGCAATGAAGTAATAAGCAGTTGATACAAAAATCTTTTGAGCCGATTGGAACTCAAATTTTTGTTCGGCAACATCCAGTAGCCAAGGGAAACATCTAATGAACTTGAGCAATGAGACACCAGCAGCCGAAGGTTTTCCGGTGTTTTTCCATTTTGCAAGAGTTCTCTGGGGAAGCTCCAAGGCTCTTTCCATGGATGAAAGACTAAAGCCATTTTCAACAAAATCATTCAAGATATGAACGACAACTTTTGCTTTGAGTTCATCAACTGTTGCCTGGATTATTTCGTCATTTCTATGCTCAAAATCACCTGGCGTTTCGCATGAATTGCAGAAATTTTGAAAGAGGCGGATTTCTTTCGAACCACCATAGCTCTCCGACAATAGTTCATAATGTTCAGAAGAGCTAATGTCTGTTGATCCACAAACTGGACATTTTATTTGCTGGCTCATGGTATTTATTCCTCAGAGTGTCCAATTAGATTTGGAAATTTATCTCCCAATGTTGGGTTGTTACCTTTGGTGGGAGGGTGGAATGATTTCAACAACCAATTTCCAATTATATTATTTTCGATGATTGCTATGTATCCTGGAAGATGTAAAGATTTGAACTTAAAAGAATAAACAAAAAGTGGCCGCTGCTGGGTAAAATTTTTCTCCCATTGCTTTCTTTTGTCAAATACTAGTTGTTCTAAGCCACCATTAGCAATGAACTCAAGCAGTTCTCGCTTAGTAAATATTTTGTAATATGTTCGCGCATCGTGGAGAACATTATTAATTGGTATGACTTTTTCAGGAGTATTTCCACAAGCTGCAATAAACTCCTTGATTACCCTCACATGATCGTCAATCATTTTATTCTTTTATATGCTTTAAGTTACATTAAGTCAAGTTTAGTGTTACTCTAATCCACACTGCTCCAGCAGGTACGGTTAAGCTATTCAATAAAAAAGTAGTTCGGTTACACTGGATAGAGTACGTTGAGTTGTACAAGGGTATACCTATGGTGTTGTTTGTAAAATTTACCCCAGCTAGCGGTTCTATAGAAAAAATTATCTCATTCGACTGTGCATCTTCTTCTGCCCTAACAAGTTATTGGCTGGACGGAATCGTCCAGCCAATACTCATGATTGTGGTAATATCTATAAAAGCAAATTACGTACCAATCTTCTTGTATTTTTAATGTGATATCAAAAGTTCAACAAGGGGTTTACGAGTTTCTGTGAAACCAGCATTCTCAGGAATCCAAACAGAATAAACGGCAATCAAATTTAACCTGCGAGAGGCTGTTTCAGCTCCATCAACCCCATTGTAACCCGCCAAAAATGCATATAAATCCCTTTATTTCAGATTTGCAAGTTGGTAGTGACGAGTTTTGCGTAAAACAGAGTCATTTGCCTGGTTTTACGGTCGGAAGAGAAGCCCTGGTGCATGGGGAAAGGTCGGAAAAAAGCAATGCATTATGGGTTTGGTTAAAAATCCCCATGCGCGACTGAAAACCATCGAAGGTCCGTGGCAATGCCCGGAAAAAAGGGTAAATTGTCCCGGCAATTCTTCCGGTCCGCTTGTGGTTTTACAGCCGATCAAAGAAAGAGGCATGAGAAGCGCCACTCAAACAGCATTTTATCTGCAGAAAGTCAACGTTTTTCAAAATATAGAGCCCATCATTCATATCATAGCCGATACAAAGTTTTAAAGCCCCGGTTTGAAAATTGTTGTGTAAGGAGTCGATACCGGATAGGGTGAGGCTCGATTTTGGCACCCGAAAAGGATTTTTGCCATCTTTTTGCAAAACATCCGCTTAAAGGGTCTTATTGTTCGCAAGAGCCTCCTAGAGAACACCACCCGATTACCGGGGTTTATTGCATGTTTGAGGATGAGAGTTTTCCGCCGGCGGTGCTCAACGAAGCCAGCCACAACGGATTTGACAAGGATTAAGGAGAACGTATGAAAAAGATTATTATCGGCGTATTCGTGTTTCTCGGTATTGCCGCACTTGCCGTACCATTCGGCTGCGGCCTGGTGATGGAGCGTGTGGTGCGTGACACGTTTAGCAATCTCAATGCCATGTATGCCAAGAGCGGTCACGATATCAGCGCCGAGATTGTGCGTTATGACCGGGGCTATTCCTCGTCGGAAATTGAATGGAAAATAAAATTCGGCAGACTGAAGGCCTTGTACGGGGTGGATGAGGTTGTCTTTATCGACCGGGCCGAACACGGGATGAGCGGCATCGTCTCGAATACCAGCTTGGAGAAAAACCCCTGGTATACCGACTTTGTCAAGAACCAGCTGGCCGGCAAGGATCCTCTGCATATTACCACCACCTATAAATTTGCCGGGGGGCTTGATATCGGTGTAGCTGTCGATGCCTTTGCCATACAGGCAAAAAATAGGACCTTTGCGGTCAAACCCGGCAAGGTAGCCGTAACCTGTGATAAGGAGTTTAAAAAATTCACCTCCGAGGCTTCCTGGGAAGGGATGGAGGTCGCTGAGCTCTTTTCCATCGGCGGGGCTTCCCTGAAGTCGGCTTTAACCATGATATCGCCGTATATCTGGGACGGCAATGTCTCTATGGCGCTGCAAAACACCCAGATCTACGAAGAGGGCGAGAAATTTGACCTGGCCAATATGAAGGTCGATTACGTTCTGAGTTATGACAAAGAGCACAGCACCTTGTCGGCCAAGGCCGAATACGGGGCCGACAGCCTCAGCGTCGGGCCGGATATGATCAGCAAAATCTTTGCGAGAATCGGCATAACCGGGGTGGATGCCAATGGCTACGAAGAATTTATGAAGCTGTATACAGCAACCATGAGTGCCATCCTCGGCGACGTTACCGCCGCCAAGGATGATCCGGAAAAGGTGAAACAGATCCTGGAAAAGAAGATGGCGATGGTCGGTTTTCAAATGGTGGCCGCCGGCGAGAAGCTCTTAACCAAGGACCTGCAATTGCAAATCTCCGATCTGCACCTGCAGCTGCCGGATGGTGAGATTACCGGTGATGCGACCATAAGCCTGAAAAAAGACATGACCTTTGCCCAGTTTATCCCCGTTGTCAGCCAGCCGGCCCTGGTTTTGGAAATACTTTCCCTGAAATCCAATGTCAGTTTGCCGGAAAAACTGGTTGGCGATGCCCCCATGCTCTTTGCCCCCATTTATCCCGGCATGCAGACCGGCCTCTTTGTGAAAAACGGCGCAAGCGTCCTGCATAAGGCGGAGACCAAGGATGGCAAGTTGTTTCTTAACGATAAGGAATTGGTATTGTAGTTGCTGATTGAAAGATAATTGACTCCTGGGGAGGGTGAAAATTATGGAAAATACCACAGGGGCGCAGCATCGTTGGCGGTTCTGCCGGCTCGGCGGTTTTGATCAGGTTCGTCTGGAGACACCGGAGGATATTCGTCATCTGGGAGAGCTGGATCAGAAACTCTGGGCGGCACTCAGTTGTCCGGTAAGTGGTTTGGAATTCGATTCCCGGACCCTGGCGATGCTCGACAGCGACCAGGACGACCGGGTCCGGGTCCAGGAAATTCTGGCCGCGACCAGATGGATCAGTTCCGTTCTGGTCAAGATGGATACCTTTTTGGCCGGTGCCGACGTCTTACCGCTCAAGGCCATTGACGACAGCCATGTCGAAGGGCAGCAGTTGATAGCTTCGGCCCGGCAACTCCTTTCCTACCTCGGCCGGACCGAGGCGGAAAGTGTTTCCATTGAAGATGTCAGCAGTACCGATACCCTGCTGCACGCCTCGAAATTCAACGGTGACGGAATCATTGCCGTGCATGTGAGCGACGACGAGACTCTGCAGAAGCTGATCGCCGAGATCATGGCCTGTGTCGGCAGCGACCTGGACCGCAGCGGCCTGCCCGGCATTTCCCAGGAGCGCCTTGAGGCCTTTTTTTCCGCGGCAAAGCTCTATGCCGACTGGTGGGGGCAAACTAAAGATGCAGCTATCTTGCCGTTTGGCGACCAGACAACTGCCGCTGCCGCAGTCTTTGCCCGCCTGAGAAACAAGGTCGATGACTATTTCATGCGTTGCGGACTGGCGGCCTTTGACGCCAAGGCCGAGGCCCCCCTCAACCCCTCACTGACCAACTATGAGGCTCTGGCATCCCAAGATCTGGCGGTGGCAACGGTCGAGGTCGAACGTTTTCCTTTGGCCCGTATTGAAGCGGGGCGGCCCCTGCCGTTGCTGGCAGGGATCAATCCGTCCTGGGGTCCGACCATGGAGAGTTTCACCACCTTGGTGGTGGTCCCCCTCTTTGGGCAAATCGATGGTCTGCAGGCGGCCCAATGGGAGCAGATCAAAGGTACCTTCGCCCCCTATGAAACCTGGCAAAGCAACAAGGTTGGCGCTGAGGTCGAAAGCCTCGGGCTTGAGCGCCTTGAGGCGATTCTTCTGGGACCGGGGAAATCTCAACTTGAGGATCTCATCCGTCAGGATCTGCAGCTGGCGACGCAGGTCGATGCCATTGATAAGGTGGTGCAACTTGTCTTTTTCAACCGCGATCTTTATCGGCTGCTGAATAACTTTGTGGCTTTTCGCGATTTTTACGTTCAGGATCGCAAGGCCATTTTTCAGGCGGGAACCTTGTATATCGACGGTCGGGCCTGCGAACTGTGCATCAAGGTAGCGGCTGTCGACGGCCACAGCCCGATGGCCAATCTCAGTCGCACCTACCTCGGCTATTGTGAATGCAAGCGTCGTGGCAGCGACCAGCGCATGTTCATTGCGGTTGCTTTTACCGGTGGCGACTCCGACAATCTGATGCTCGGTCGCAATGGGGTATTTTACGATAGCAAGGGCGATGACTGGGATGCAACCGTGGTGAAAATCATTGACCATCCCATCAGTGTCTCCCAGGCCTTCTGGGCACCCTATAAACGTATAGGGCGGATGATTAATGAACAGATCGAAAAATTCGCTGCCGCCAAGGATAAGGCGGTGGACAGCAAGGCCGGTGCCGGGGTTGCCGCGGCTGCTGCAAAACTGCCGGTAGCCGCGGCGGCACCGCCTCCTCCTCCGCCACCACCTTTGCCTTTTGACGTTGGCAAGTTTGCCGGTATCTTTGCCGCCTTCGGCCTGGCCTTGGGCGCGATGGGTACTGCCATTGCCTCTATTGTCGGAGTCTTCCTTGCCTTGCCGATGTGGCAGGTGCCCTTGGCGGTTGGCGGGTCGATACTTGCAGTATCCGGGCCGTCTATGCTTATTGCTTTTCTCAAGCTGCGGCAGCGTAACCTCGGGCCGATGCTCGATGCCAATGGTTGGGCGGTCAATACCAAGGCCCGTATCAATATTCCCTTTGGCTCGACCTTAACGAAAATGGCGATGCTGCCGAAGGGTTCGGAACGGACGCTGGTCGACCCCTTCGCTGAGAAAAAAACCCCCTGGAAACGCTGGGCGTTTCTCCTGGTCCTGCTCATGGCTCTTGGTTTTGCCTGGAATAAAGGCTATATCGCAGAGTGGAGCAAGCACCTTAAGCCAACGGTGAGCGATCAGAAGACCGCCGCTCCAGCCGCTCAATAGAGTGGTGGAATCCCCCGTGGTGCACAGGCTGCGGGGCCAGTGGCAACAAAAGAAAGAAATTTTTTTAAGCGAGGGAACGATGCACGAAACGGCAATTCAGGATCTGTACCAGGATGATTATTCCCACTGCTACGGCTGCGGACGCAACAATCCGCACGGGCTGCAGCTGAAAAGCTATTGGCAGGGCGAGGAATGTGTTTGTCACCATACGCCGAATTCCCATTATACCGGCGGCGTTCCCGGCTTTCTCTACGGTGGGATGGTGGCCTCGCTCATTGACTGTCACGGTGCCGCGACCGCCGCCGCAGCCAAGGCACGGGAAAGCGGTGAAGCGGTGGGGCGATTCGTCACTGCTTCGCTTACCGTTGATTTTGCCAAGCCCACGCCACTCGGGGTGGAGCTGGAAATTCGCGGCAAGGTAATGGAGATCAAAGGGCGGAAGGTGACGGTGGCTCTCAGCCTTTTTGCCGGGACAACGCTGTGCGCCACCGGCCGGGTGCTGATGATTCAACTCCTGTCTGCGCCGCAACAGGAAAAGCCGGCGGTCTGAACCGGCAGTACTTGTTTGCCGTTTTTCCTTAGAGCAGGCAGCGATCCTTATCCTTGATTCTCGACATTCCGGGGATAAGGGTCTGGGTCGATAATACCCCCTTCCACTGGCGGATCGTCGACAGGATGAACTGGGACAGCAGTTCGGCATCGGAGGAGAGCAGGTCGCGCATCAGGGTGACCTTGGCAATCATGTCGATCGATCCATGCACCGTGTGCACCTCGGTTACCTCTTTCAGGGCCAGGAGTTTATCGAAGATCTGCTGTTCATGCTTGCCATCGACGTTGAGGAGGATAAAGACGGTGATCTCGCGCTTCATCTCCGGGTATTCTTGTTCGGTATGTTCCGCCATTTTTTTTCGGAAGGCCTCCATATCTTTAGGGATGAGTTTGTCGACACCGATGCCGTATTTACGCTTCTGGCCCTGTTCCCATTGATGCACGGAAATATACAGATAGAGATCGTCAACCGTTCGTCCGGGAAAGGATTTGACTAGGCGGCTATTGGCGATGATGGTTGCCAGCGGCCGATAGATGGTGCGATACCAATCGACGGCCGCCTCTTGGAAGCTGACTTCTTGGTCTTTTTCCCGGCGCAGGTGGCTGCGGTGCTGCTCCACCTGCCACTCCAGGTGTTCAATCTGCCCGAGTTCGGTCAACTCGATGCTGTCGGCCAGGCCGGCCTTGTCGCGAAAGCCGATTCTTTCGATATAGAGTTTGTTTTCCAGGGTATTCTTGGAGGGCAGCAGCTCGACAATGCGCGAGCGGATGTGCGAGCGCTCGAGTTCACGCGCCGCCCGGAAGCGGTGATGACCGTCGAGGATAAAATAGTCATCCTTGATCTGATACAGGGAGATCGGCGGCATGTTCTTGCCCTCTTTCATGGCGGTGATAATGCCCTTGAGCCGTTCGTCGACCGCATGCGAGTGGGTTCGGAACTGATTATCGAAGTCATGGTATCTGCCGACACTGCCGACGATCTTTTCCAGCGGCACCATCAAGGTGCCTCTTTCGATGGCCTCATAGGCCTCTTCCTCTGCCTGACGGGCGTTGAAACAGGTGGAATTGGGGTCGCTTTCGTCACATTTTTCCTGGCCGGTGATTGCCCTTTTAAGCGCCGAGAAAGGATTATATTTCGAGAACATGGTAACCATAGCAATTGATCACGGAGGTTGAATTAACCTTGGTTATTCGCGCCTCTTCACTGGCGAAATGGGCGTGGATATGACCATGCAGGAAGTGTTGCGGCTGGTATTTGTCGATGAACCGGTTAAAGCTGCGAAAGCCGCGATGGCACAGATCTTCAGCGTCATGGATAAAGCGGGGCGGTGCATGGGTGACGACCAGATCGACGCCCTTTCCACGCCACAGGGCAAAACGCAATCTTTGTATGAACCCGGTCATCTGCTCTTCCGTGTACTGGTTGATATTACCATTGTACCACCGGGAGCCGGAGAAACCGATGATCTTTGTCTTGCCCACATGGACAATCTTGCGGTCGATGTGTGTGCAGCGCACCGGAGGCGATGCGCCGTAACGGATATCGTGATTGCCGAGGACATAGAGCAACGGCACATCGTAGCAGTTGCGCAGAGCCGTGAGATATTCCGGGGGCAGGTCGCCGCAGGAGATGAGCAGCTCGATGCCGCTAATGGCCGGACCGCCGCCCGCCGGTTCGAGCAGCTCTTTCATCACCGTATCGGCAACGCTGAGGATTTTCATGTTACGGTGTCGCGGCAATTCCGATCATCGCCGCACCGATGGCATTGCCGACCTCGCAGTTGTCGGGAAAGCTTACCGTCGTGCGCAGTCGCTCGGCGACTCCCGGAAGAAGGAAGCGGGCGGCGGCGCCGATGCCGATAATAGGGATCTTGATGGAAAACTCGACGCCGAGAACCGGATGATTTTTACGGCTGTTGATAAATCCAGTCAGCGAGTTTTGCCAGGAGCGCTGGATGACATAATCAATGATCATATTTTCGATCAGCTCTTCGGTGCGTTGCAGCACGAGTTTTGCAAAATCGACAGCGCCGAGGTCAAGGGCGCAGCCGAGAATCTCCGCTCCGGCAAGCGCTGCGTCCTGGTCACCGAGATCAATCTTGCCGAGGACATGCAGGGCATCGGTCGGGGTGAAGCCGCATTCAAAGATCCATTGTCTGCGTGTCAGGTGTTCGAGCTGCACGTCAAGGGGGATGCCGCCGAGGCCGGTGCACTCCCTGATGGTCGCCGGGGTGGCTCGACCGCTTTCCCGAAGCACGGCAGCCAGTTCGCTGTCCGGGACCAGGTGCATTGCCTCGGGGCGAAGAATGATGAGCCGTGATTTGCTGTCTACTCCCAGCCATTCGGTCGGTGGGGAGTGTAGGGCACCGGCCATGGCAAGCGGCGTAACCCGGGCAGGACCGATGCTCAGCTCGCCCCTTTCCCCGACATGCACGTGGCTGTCGCCGCCGATGCCGGCGGTATGCATATCGACCGCCTCGACATGTGTCTGCCACAAACCAATCCGGCAGCCGTCGACCGCCAGGAGAGGGTGGCCGTTTTCAACCATGGCTATATCGGTGGTGGTGCCGCCGACATCGATGACCAGAGCATTCTCGGCTGTCTGGGCGGCACCGAAATGGGCGGTGCAGGCCGGGCCGCTGGCGACGGTCATGCCCGCTTCGGCAACAGCCCGCTGAGCATTGAGGGTCAGACCATTGCTGCCGATAACCAGCGCCGGACAGCTCAGGCCGAGTTTGGTCATGGCTGTTTCCACGCCGTAAATAAAGGCCTCCATGACCGGCATCAGTTTAGCATGCAGCCCGGCGGTGGCGGCCCGCTCATGCATGCCGTTAAGCTTACTGATGCGATGCGAGCAGAACACCGGCTTGGGGTCAAGCATACCAATGGCCTTTTCCGTGACCAGTTCATGGGTCGGGTTTTTCATCGACATCGCCGAGCAGACCGCGTAGGCGTCTACCTCGGTTTTTAAACCCTGGACCAGAGTCACCAGATAGTCGATGTCGAGGGGTTCCTCCTCCTTACCATCGATGGTGTGGCCACCCTTGACGAAGACTACGGCTTTGACCGGCAGCTTAAAATGGCGAACATAGCCGATGACGATGACCGCCACCCTTGCCCCCTTATTCTCCACGACGCTGTTGGTGGCGAGGGTGGAAGAGATACATACGGAGCGGATGTCTTCGTGTGCGATTTCGCCTTTTGAAAGAAGTTTGGTCAGCGTCTCGCCGATACCGCGGGCCAAATCGAAGTGGGTGGTCGGCATCTTGGCCTTGGTGACAATATTTCCTGACTGGATTTCAAGGAGGACCGCATCGGTATAGGTACCGCCGGTGTCGATGCCGATTATATATTTTTGCATGGTGTAACTGATTATTTATCGAGTTTATCGTGAATGTAAGACCGTTGTCGATTATAGAGTCCATATACCGTAAAGAGAAGGGAAATACTACCCGTGAGTGTCAGTTTTTCCCTGGCGGCGGTTCGGGAATATCTTCCCGTTTCAGCATCAATCGACATCCCGTTTTTTCAATCAACGACAAAAACTTATGAGCTTTTTAGGTATAAAAAAGAAAAAATTCGTAGTCTTCGGCCTGGCCAATAAAAAATCGGTGGCCTGCGCCATCGGCAGGTGTCTGGTTGAAGAGGGGGCCGAGGTCATCCATGTGGTTCGTTCGCAGGAAAGGGTGAACAATGCCCGGAAGCTTTTTCCAGGATCTCCGGCCTTTATCTGCGATGTCGAAGACGAGGCGAATATCATCCGGGTCCGTGATGAAATTGCCGGCCTGATTGGGTCTGAAGAGGGGGGGAGGATCAACGGCATCGTCCATTCCATTGCCTTTGCCAACTATTCCGATGGAATGAAACCGTTTCACCTGACCCGCAAGGACGATTTTCTCCAGGCGGTGAATATCTCCTGTTTTTCGCTTATCAGCATCGCCAACCACTTCAAGGAGCTTCTCGCCGTAGATGGTTCGGTGGTAACCATCACCATTTCCACGACCAGGATGGCGGCGGAAAACTACGGCTATATGGCACCGATCAAGGCGGCGCTCGATTCGTCGCTTTGTTTTCTCGCCAAGAGTTTTTCCGAATTCTCGCACGTCCGTTTTAACGCCGTTGCTCCCGGACTCCTAAAAACCTCCGCATCCGCGGGTATTCCAGGCTATATCGACAGCTATCTCTTCGCCGAAAAAGCGATTCTCAGGAAGCAGGCCCTTACCACCCGGGAGGCCGCCGATACCGCAGTCTTCCTCCTGTCGGCCAGGGCCTCGGGGATAAACTGTCAGACCATCGTTGTCGACGCCGGTATGGCGGTTAACTATTTTGACAAGGAAATCGTCAGCAAAAGCGTGGGCTGAGAAGGCTATACTTCATAAACCGAGTAGTCGGTTTTTTCACCAAGGAGACGATCGATCTCGTCTTGGATGGCCATACGTTCCCGGTTATCGACCCAGGCATTCCAATCGTCAAGCGACCGCCAGGTGCTGATGACCATGGATTCATCCGGTCGGTCGACCCTTTTCAGGGTTTCTCCATAGATATAACCGGCTTGACTGAGGGTAAGGCTGCGAAGTTTTTTCAGGAGAACGGTGAGGTCGGGGGCGTTTGTCGGGGATACTTTTCTTTTGATGAAAATTTTAACAGTCATAGGCATCTCCTTTGTTGGTGTTAAACTCCTCTACAGTATGCATAAATTTTCTTGTAAAGGCAAGCGGGCCAAGGCAGTTTTAACAAAAAAACCGCCAAGGGCCCGCTTGAAAAAGGCTGGGATCAGTCGTTGGCAGGCCTTTTTTTTGCGTATTTGCTCAACATTTCGGCCGTTTCCAGGAGGCGGAAGAATTCGCCGCGATACCCTTCAGGATCTTTGCCGCGGCTGTTTTTTGCCATCTCCAGGAGCAGCGGATAGGTGAGTGTCGCGGGCGGTTCGGCATGGCGCAGGAGCATACCGAAGCCGGCAACGCAGGCGGCAAAGCGGAAATCGTCACTGGTGCCGGTAAGGGTCTGGTCAGTGGCCGCAACCGCTTGGCTAATAAGGAGCGAATCTTTAGCCTCAAGTGGCTTATAACGTAACTTTACGGTCAACAGTTCTGCGGCGGTGCCGGGCGCCGGGCTTTTTGATTGATATTTCAGGTTGTCGACTTGAGGAATTGCCGGAGAGCCGACCGGGTAAAGTTCGTAGAGGGCGGTCACCGTATGGCCGACGCCGATTTCCCCGACATCTTTTTTGTCATCCTGAAAATCTTCGTCGGCAAGAATGCGGTTTTCGTAGCCGATTAAGCGGTAGGCACCGACCAGGGCCGGGTTGAATTCAACCTGCAATTTGACGTCTTTGGCCAGGGTGAACAGGGTGCTGGTTCTTTCCTTGACCAAGACTTTTCTGGCCTCCAGGAGGGAGTCGATATAGCTGTAATTGCCGTTGCCCTTGTCGGCGAGTATCTCCATGGTATCGTCACGGTAATTGCCCATGCCGAAGCCGAGGACGGTTAAATACACGCCCGATTCTCGCTCGCGGCTGATCATCCGTTCCAGTTCGTCGCGGCTGGTGACGCCGACATTGAAGTCGCCGTCCGAGGCAAGAATGATGCGGTTGTTGGCCCCCGACATGAACGATTGCCGCGCCAGGTCGTAGGCGGTTTTGATACCGCTGGATGCATGGGTTGCCCCGCCGGCGGTCAGAGAGACAATGGCTGCCTTGATTTCTACGGTTTTATCACCCGCGGTCGGCGGTAGGGCCACCCGGTCGGCCCCGGCATAAACAACGATGGCGATCCGATCACGGGCAGTCATCTGGTCGACGAGCATGGACATCGATTGTTGCAGCAGGGGCAATTTGTTGGCTTGGTTCATCGATCCCGAGACATCGATGAGAAAGACCAAGTTCGAGGGTGGGATTTTTTCCGGCTGCAGATCCTTGGCTTTCAGGCCGATGCGGATCAGCTTGTTTTCCGGCTGCCACGGGCAGGGTCCAAGTTCCGTGGCGATGGCAATCGGCCCATCGCTTGGTTGCGGGTAAGAGTAAGAAAAATAATTGATCATTTCCTCGATCCGCACCGCACCCGGTGGGGGAAGGATGCCGCTGGTCAAGAGACGCCTGACATTGCTGTACGAGGCGGTGTCGACATCAATGGAAAAGGTGGAAAGTGGGTCGTTCACGGTGGCGACCAGCGGGTTTTCGTTGAGGGCGTTATAGGACTCGTTCTCTAATATCGGGGGTCCGACTCTGCGCAGAGCGCTGTCACTGACCATTTCCCGCATCGGCATTGTGGCAGTAAGGCCAGGGGCTTGTGCCCGCATGGTCGCCGGGGCGGCTTGGGCCTTTGTCAGTGCCCGACCGTTTTGCATTGCCGGTGGTGCAGCCGCAAGCGGGGTGGGAATGCTGGCTGGAAGCTGCGCTTTGCCCTTTTGTTCGCTGTGCACCACTTGCTCGGTGAGCGGCATGGTTGCGGCAAGGTTCGGGGTGGATGGGCCTTTGTCTTTCTCTGTGTCGGATAAGGGCGAATTGCTGCAGCCGCAAAGAAAGATCAGGGCGGCGATAAAGAGTATCCGAGGGCGTTGATAGGTGGGTACTTGCATAGGGTCTCCTTTAAATATGTTTTAGATGTTGCTACCGATTGTGCATCACTTATTCCATTTCTAAATCAAGCGTTAACTCCAGCGGCTGCGCTGTGCGGCTCCTTGCCGTACTTCTTTGTACTGTCTCCTCGCTGCTCGCTTGCCTTTTCGTTTCCATCTTGATTTAGAAATGGAAATACATCCCTATTGACGGACGGTCCGGAAAAATGTGTCGGAGAAAAATGAATTTTTCTGGAGTATGCTAACTTTTAATTCTAAGGTACGGGAATCATATCCGGCAATGGGGAAAAGGTGGTGGACTGGAAAGAAAGAACGCTGTCGCAGTGGGACAAAATAAACGCCTTGGCGGTGCGCCGCTTTGGTCGTAACCCGCTTGCCGAAGAGGCGGCCCTGGCGGTTATCGATGGCCTTGCGGCCAAAGACTGGCAAAGGGTCCGAGGCTTTTCCGGCCAGGCCTCCTTTTCTTCCTTTATCATGGCTATAAGTGCCAGGCTTTTTGAAGATTTTGCCAGAAAGCGCTTTGGCCGGGTTCGTCCGCCGCTCTGGGTGCAGGCCTTCGGCGGAATCTGGCAAAGACTCTTTCAGGCCCTGTGTCTTGAGCGATTGCCGGTAAGCGATGCGGTGGAAATTGTCCATCAACGGCAGGTCGAAGCCGAAAAAATTACAATTGAAGCCGCTGCTTATGAGCTGTTAGCAAGGATTCCCGACTGCGGTATGGCGCGTGGCCTGGAGGTCGCCTACGAGGAAGAGGCAGAGATCGAGGGTGATGGCGGTGCAGCTGGTCCGGCCGGCACATTTGAAACTCGCGAGCAAAAAGAGCTGTTTCAGGCGGTTTTTCAACTGGTCTTGGGGCAAGAGCTGCGCGCCGACAGCGAAGACCTGCTGCAAAAGCACCGGACGGTGAAAACCAATTTGCCACCCGAGGAGAAACTTCTTCTGAAGCTTTGTTATCAGGACGGGCTGGGCGTTACCGAGGCCGGTGCAATGCTCGGCATGACCCGGTTTCAGGTGCACGGGCGGATGCGTCGTCTCCTTTCGCGGTTGCAGGCGGAGTTTCAGCGCTGTGGATTGGCCGAAGTCCTCAGACCCCTGCTGGATGCATAAAAAATGCATCGGGGCTTGCGACAAAAACATCGGCCTTGTCCGTCCCTATGGAACCGGGTAGTTTTTAGGATCTTAGAAATTCATTTCTTGTTTTCACCCCTTGCTCAAGGGGGTGGCTGACAATTATTTATGACAGATACCCATGGCAACTGATTCCCACGATGACTTCGAAAAAAGGGTGGAAAAGGCGACAGCGCTTTTGACTCTTGCGGCCGACCAGGGAAAAGTGCGTGGTTCGTGTCTCAAGGATGAAGAAATGGCCGCCCTGGTTGATGGCCGCTGCGGTGCGACTGAATTGCCCGGGATTTTGGCCCATCTCAGCACTTGCCATAGATGTTATGCGGAATGGCTATTTTTAAAGAAAAACGGGCAGCAGGACGCACTCCGCGGTCGATTGTATCCTCTGAGCCGGTGGAGAAAGCTTCGTTACCTTGGCACCGCTCTTGCGGCCGCTGCCAGCATTGCCGTGTACTTGAACGTCGTCAAGATGGAGGACAAGGTCGTCGAGCAAGCGGTGAATCCACAAACCATGCGCCTGCCGGACCAAAATCTTGCCGTGTCACCGGTGTCGTCTACGGACAAAGAAGAAAAAGAGAGGTCGGCACCCTTGGTTAATCAGACCCCGGCGCTATTGCCCACTGCACCCCTGGCCGCCCCGAAGGCTATCGGTGGCGGGACCGTCAAGGGCAAAATTGCTGTGCCACCGGCGCCCGGGCAGAGTGATGCCAAACCGCAGGAAGAAAGGCAAAAACCTGCCGCGGCCCCCATGCCGGTGAAAAGGCAGGGAGCAAAAGAGCTGACCGCGGACTCCGCACGGTCTATGGCCGAGAGCGCAGTGGCCCCGGCCGCCGCCCCGGCGATGGAAAATATCGGCGACTGGCTGGAACAACTGCGTGCGGCCTGCCTGTCGGGCATAGACGAAGACCAGTTCTGGCGGGATATGGCGGCTCGGGGGATGCGGCTCCAGACCGCGCAGACGGGCATACCGTCAGGGGTTGCAGAGGCAAAAATGGCGACAGTCCTCGCCTTGGTACAGGGGATAAGCGGGCCCGGTACGGCGCCGCAGCAGTGTCGATTGATCCTTGCTGAACTTGCTAAAGAAAGCGGGAGCAGGTAATAAAGAGGCGACCATTTGCCTTGCCGGATAGTCAGAGCGGGCAAAATAGAGCAGCAACCAATGACAAGCCGAGAAAACCAAAGGATACCCATGCGTAATACTATCATTCCCCTCAAAGAGAGGATCATTGTCGCCCTCGATGTCGATACGCCGGAGCAGGCCAAAGCCCTGGTGAAAAAGTGCGAATCGCACGTTTCTTTTTATAAAGTCGGGTTGCAGCTGTTTATGGCCTCCTGGTTTGAGACGGTCGACTGGTTGGTTGATCGCGGCCATAAGGTCATGCTCGACCTGAAGTTTTTCGATATTCCGGAAACCGTCAAACTGGCGGTGGAGCAGGTCAATAACCGGGGGGTGACCTTTGCCACCATCCACGGCAACGATCCGATCATCCGCGCTGCGGTATCCGCCCGAGGCGACCTGCAACTCCTGGCGGTCACCGTCCTCACCAGTTTTGGCGAAGAGGACATGCGGGCCATGGGGATGACCGGAACGGTTGCCGACCTCGTGTATTTACGCGCAAAAAGGGCGCTTGAGCTGGGCTGTGACGGGGTGGTTTCGTCGGGGCTTGAGGCCGAGAAACTCCGCCGGGATCTCGGTGAAAAACTGCTGATCATCACCCCGGGCATCCGGCCGGGGGCCAATACCTGCGATCCGGGTGATGATCAACAGCGCATCGTCACCGCCGGAATGGCTATAGCCGGCGGGGCCGATCATGTGGTGGTCGGGCGCCCCATCAGCAGGGCCGCCGATCCGATACAGGTTATTGAAGAGATGCAGAGGGATATCGGCCTGCTTGAGCGGTAGGGAAAACTCTTCTCTGCTCCAATGCGGAAATAGAAATTGACACGGCTATCGCTATCTTGTTTGATAGTCAATCTCAATGCGCCCTCAATTCGGCGCAGGTTGTGGCAAAGGCCGTTATCTCGGCCAGCATTATCGATTTTTTCATTTCGTTTGCCAGGCAGAGCAGGAAAATATCAATGAAAGTAGCGGAAGTTCCACAGGATAAAGGCATGATTGGCGAATATGGCCATGAGGTCTGTTACGCTGTCGGCGATAATGGCCGGTACACCTTGTCACCCAGTCTCGGCTGGGACGCCAAGAATATCGTGAATGACCAGGCCTGGACGGCCATTGCCGAAGAAACCCGGCGGATGCATGCCCTGGTGCAAAGCGGCAAGCTCAGCCCGATCGCCTATTATCAGGCGAAACACCAGATGGATATCGGTCTTTTGGCACATTATGTCGCTCTGGCCAATTGGCGGGTGAAAAGACATCGTCGGCCGGAGATTTTTCTGCGACTGCCGGAGCGGATTCTGCGAAAATATGCCACGGTCTTCGGGGTGTCGACGGCGGATCTGAAAACCGTGCCAAAGACCTTTAGCCCCGAACTCATCCGACATCGCTAATGCACTCCTCCATCATTGACTTCCCGCATAGCCAGTCGGCGCACTGCGAGAGCGGGGTGACCGCCAACCTGCTGCGCTTTCACCATATAGAATGTTCTGAGGCCCTGGCTTTCGGCATCGGCGAGGGGCTGTTCTTCGGCTATCTGCCGTTTATCAAGATCAATAATCTGCCCCTTACCACCTTTCGCGGCAGCGTTGGCAGCATCTTCAGCAATGTCAACAAACGTCTTGGGGTAACGGTTCGGCGCAAGAAGTTCCGCTCCGAAACACAGGCCATGGATGACCTTGATGCAAAACTTGCGGAGGGTATTCCCGTTGGTTGCCAGACCGGTGCCTACTGGTTGCCCTACTTTCCGCCGGCCTTTCGTTTTCATTTCAACATGCATAATCTGGTGGTCATCGGCCGCGACGACGACCATTACCTGATCAGCGATCCGGTCTTTGAAAAGGTGGTGCATTGCCAAAGAGATGACCTGCAGCGCGCCCGTTTCGCCAAGGGAACACTGGCTCCGAGAGGAGCAATGTATTATCTCGAAGCGGTGCCGCAAAATCCGGACATGGCCGGAGCTGCTCGACAGGGACTGGTCAGGGTCTGTAAAACCATGCTGCGCACCCCGGTGCCTTTTCTTGGGGTGCGTGGCATACATTTTCTTGCCGACCGGCTGGAGAAATGGCCGAAAAAACTCGGTGAACAGCGGGCCCTGCTGTATCTCGGCCAGCTCATCAGGATGCAGGAGGAGATCGGCACCGGCGGCGGCGGTTTCCGCTTTATGTACGCCGCCTTTTTACAGGAGGCGGCCGAACTTTTAGGGCTGCCGCCACTCTTTCAGCTCTCCGAGCGGATGACCCTGGTCGGCGATACCTGGCGGCGTTTTGCCGTTTCCGGAGCTCGAATGTGCAAAGGGCGGGCCAAGGCCGACGACACTTATGGCGAACTCGCTGCAATATTGCGGCAATGCGGGCAAAGCGAGCGGGCAATCTATGGTGATATCCTTGAGTTTGGGCAATGATAGCCACTTGGGCGAGGTCGCAGCATGAGCGATAAGCTGCCGCTCCTGGTTGGCCGGGACCTCTTTCTTACCTATGCAGGTAGCGATGTCCCAGCCTTAAACGGCGTCTCCCTCTCCCTTGGCCGTGGCGAACTGTGTGGTCTGATCGGCGCCAACGGCGCCGGGAAAACCACCCTGCTGTCGGTCTTTACCACGCTTCTTCGGCCGCAGCGCGGATCGCTGCACATCGCCGGGATGGATGCGCTCGATAGTCCTGCCGGAGTGCGCCGCAAAATCGGTTTCGTGCCCCAGGATCTCGCCCTCTACGACCGTCTTTCCGGACTTGAAAATATCAATTATTTTGGCAGGATGTGCGGTTTGACGGGACAGAAGCTGGCGGAAAAGGCCAAGTATTACCTGGAGATGTTCGGTCTTTATGCCAAGCGGGACCGGCAGGTGGCCGCCTATTCCGGCGGCATGAAACGACGAATCAATCTGATTATCGGCATTATCCATGATCCCGAACTGCTGTTCCTCGATGAGCCGACGGTGGGGATCGATGCCCAGTCGCGGCATATGATCCTGGAAAAACTGGCGGCCCTCAACCACGGGCAGATGGCGATGATTTATACCTCCCACTACCTCGAAGAGGTCCAGTCCTTATGTCGCCGGGTGGTGATTATCGACGAGGGTCGGATCATCGCCGAGGATACCCCGAAGAATCTCATTGCCCAGACCGAAGGCTGCGGCAGCCTCGCCGAACTCTTTCTGCAAAAGACCGGCGAGCATCTGCGGGAGTGACGGTGATGGTCGGCGACAAACTCTTTGTATCCATCGGCAAGGAATTGCTCCTGTTGATCCGCGACCGGGCCGGGATGGCGCTGCTCTTCGTCATGCCGGCCTTTTTGGTGATCGTCATTACCCTTATCCAGGATAAGGTGACAACCACCAGTGTTGAGGTGCTCTTTGTCGATATCGATCGGGGCGCCGCGGGTAGCGAGATCCGCAGTCTTTTCAACCATATTGATTCCATCCATCTGGTGGAAACCTTGGGCGATGAGCAAGTGTCGGCGGACCAGGCCCAGGCCCTGGTGGCCGCCTCCAAATTTCAATTTGCCATCGTTTTACCGCAAGGGCTCAGCGAGGCAACGGATGAGGCGGTACGGCTGACAGTCACCAGAAATCTCTTCCCTGAGCGCCAGTTACCTGCCCTGCCGACGGTGCCGGAGATCCTGGTCTGGTTTGATCCAACGGTGCACGGCAGTTTTCGGGCGGCGGTGCGGTCGGCCCTCGACCAGGTGGTCATGGGACTTTCGACCCGACTGCTGGTTGAAAAAAGCCTGGCCTTACTTCCCGAAAAGATCGGTGCAGATCTGCCGCCGGCGATGCTGCAGGCCCTGCCGCTCGCTGATTTGCAAGCGAAGAAAGTTTTACCGCAACTGTTCCAAGACAGCCCTCTCATGCCGGTGCGGGAGCAGTTCAGTACGGCGATGGGCTTTATCATGCAGCCTACCGCCGTACAGCAGAATATTCCCGCCTGGGCGATTTTCGGCATTTTCTTTATTGTTGTGCCGCTGGCCGGCTCGCTTATCAAGGAACGGGAGTCGGGAACCCTGCTGCGGCTGAAGGTTCTACCGGTGAGCTATTTGACAATCATCTCCGGGAAAATTCTGGCCTATGCGGTTGTCTGTTGCATCCAGTTTGCGGTGATTCTCATGGCCGGTATCTTTGTTTTGCCTCTGTTTGGCCTGGCGGCCTTTGAGCCGGGGAGTCAACCGCTGCTCTTTGCCATTATGATGCTCAGCGTCATTGCCGCTGCCTGCGGCTACGGGATACTTCTCGGGACGATCGGCCGGACCTATGAGCAGATCGCCGTTTTCGGCCCGGTGTCGATTGTCATCGGCGCGGCCTTGGGCGGTATTATGGTGCCGATCTATGCCCTGCCCGATTTCATGCGGCCGATCTGTCTGTTTTCCCCGCTCTATTGGGGGCAGAGCGGTTTTTACGACCTCCTTCTCCGTGGTGGCGATCTGCGATCGATTGTCCCGGAAGCCGCTGCACTTCTGGCCTTTGGCTTGGTCACGACAATGGCGGCGTATCTGTTTTCCACCGGCAAGAAAAGACACCCATGAACAATCTCCCCATCAACGTATGCAGGCAGTATTACCCAAAGGTGTCCTGTAACCTATGCAGATAGTCCTCATCAACCCGCCCAATTGCGGCCGTTCCATTCCCGAGGAAGAGTTCGGCATTACCTCGCTGAAGATGATCTTCCGGGGTGAGCCCCTGGCACTTGAGGTTCTTGCCGGAAATCTGCCCGGTCATGCGGTGCGGATTGTCGACCTGAAGGCTGATCCACATGGCTTGGACGCCCTGCTGGCCGAGGGGACCGGTCCGGATATCGTCGGCTTCACCGCCGTTACCTGCGAGGCCAACACGGTTATTAAACTTGCGGAAAAGATCAAGGAGGCGTATGCCAAGCCGCCGGTCATCGTCGTCGGCGGCCACCATGCCTCCTCCGATCCGGGCTATTTTCACCGAGTTGCCATCGATTATGTGATTGCCGGCCTCGGTAAATTGACCTTCCGGCTGCTGGTCGATGCCCTTGCCGAGGGTGGAACGCCGGCGGATATCCTCGGGGTTCTCCGGGTGCGTCCGGGTGGACCGCTTACCCCGGTTCGGCGAAAATACCGGTTCAACGATCTGGTCGACGATCAACCGCCCCGCTACGATCTGGTGCAGGCACATCGCGACAAATACGTCATGAGCGGGGTGGGGGGCAAGGTCGGCTTTGTCGCCACCGCCTTCGGCTGCACCCATTGCTGCTCCTTTTGTTCCATTCCGGCCATGACCGGGGGACGTTACCTCAGTCACAGTGTCGGGGCAATCATTCGCGACATCGGGCTATTGCCGGATATCCCGCTGATTCGCTTTGTCGATGCCAATACCTTCGGCGACCCGCAGGTGGCGAGACAACTGGCCGAGGAAATTCTCCGCTTAGGGATACAAAAAAAAATCGTTGCCGATGTTCGGGCCGATACCGTGGTTGCCGATCCGGCCCTCATGCGGCTGTGGCATAAGGCCGGGCTGGTTGCCGTGGTCATCGGCTTTGAGGAGATAGACGATGCCCGTCTTCAGCGGATGAATAAGCGCAGCAGCCTCGACAAGAACCTTGCCGCCATGCACATTCTCGCCGAGATAGGCATCCGGGTGGTCGGCGATTTCATCATCTCTCCCGATTACGACCATGCCGATTTCGACAGGCTGGGCCGTTTCATCGACAGTTCGCCGATCGCCCTGCCGATCCCGTCGATTCTCACACCGATTCCCGGAACCCCTCTCTACCTGCAGTTGGCAGGGGAATTGGAAATTACCGATCTTGATTATTACACCTTCTCCAACGCGGTGCTGCCGACCAGGCTCGCCAAGAAGGAGTTCTATACCCTCTATTCGGATCTCATGAAGCATCTGCATCAACACCAAATGAAGAGCTGAGCATGGATATCTATATCAACGACCTCGCCTCGTTTCTCCCCAATGCGCCGGTGGATAATGAGCACATCGAAGACGTGCTGGGGCGGGTAGGCGATATTCCGTCGCGCACCAAGCGGCGGATACTCGCCAATAACAAGATCAATACCAGGCACTATGCCCTTGATCCGGCAACCGGCCAGGGCACGCACACCAATGCCGAGCTGACCGCCGAGGCGGTGCGACGCTTGCGGCCGACAGACGGTTTTACCCCGGCCGCCATCGAGTGTTTGTGCTGCGGCACATCGAGCCCCGACCTTCTTATGCCGGGGCATGGGGTGATGGTTGCCGGGGAGCTGGCGCTCCCGCCCTGCGATGTGGTCACCACCGCGGGTATCTGTGTGGCGGGGATGACCGCTCTGAAATATGCCTGCATGAATGTTGCCTCCGGCACCGTTACCAATGCGGTGGCGACCGGCTCGGAGCTGGCCTCATCCTTTATGAAGGCCAACTTTTTTTCCTCCGAGGTAAACCCGGATGCCGATCTGAAAAAAAAGCCGGTGTTGGGCTTTGACGCCGATTTTCTCCGTTGGATGCTCTCCGATGGCGCCGGGGCTGCGTATATTTCCGGGCAGAAAAACCGGGTCGGCCTATGTTTTCGGGTAGAGTGGATTGAAAACCGCTGCTACGCCGGCGAGCTGGCGACCTGCATGTATGCCGGCGGCAAAAAGATGAGCGATGGCCGGATGCAGGGCTGGCGGCAGTTGGCCAGCAGTCTGGCGGCGGCACAAGACAACTACTTTGCCGTCAGGCAGGATGTCAAACTCCTCGACGAACATATCGTCAGCACCTCCGTGGGCCGGGCGCTGCCGGAAATTGCCGGCAAACGCGGCATACGGCCTGAGGATATCCAGTGGTATCTGCCGCACTACTCCTCAGACTACTTCCGCGATAAAATTTACCAGGGCATGAAGGAATCAGGTTTCGAAATTCCCTATGAAAAGTGGTTTACCAACCTGGCCGAGGTCGGCAATGTCGGTAGCGCCTCCATCTACCTGCTGATGCAGGGCCTGCTGCAGTCCGGTCGGTTGACGGACGGTGACAAGGTTTTGTGTTTCGTCCCCGAATCCGGCCGTTTCTCGCATTGCTTTATGCTGCTTACCGTTGTTGCCGGCAGGGAAGAGTGACACCCCATTATCGCCGACCATGGCTGTGGCCATGATCGGCGAACTGCCACTTTTCCCGGCAAAGGCGAGTGGCATCCTGCACAGACACTAAAATGCCATAGAAACAGTAACCCCACCGTAGATAAAGCTTGATTCATCACTCAGACTGACGGATTCGATATATTCCTTCGCCTTGTCGGCGAGCGGGAAGGAGTAGGCAATGGTCGGCTTCACTGAGAAATAGTCGGCAAAGGGGATGGTAAAGCCGACAGATACCAAGCCGTTATGAAACTGTTGATATTTCTCGTTCGGGTTGTTGGCCTCGGCGAAGCTGGAGTCATCGGAAGAGTAGTAACCGGCAGATGCAGCCACATCCAGAGTGATCTTGTCGACCAGCTCCTGCGAATGGGACACCCCGACACTCACATACCAGGCCGGTAGATGGGCAATTTCTCGATACACAGAAACAGTCGGACTGAGAATGGTATTGAGGGTAACCGAGCCGAAGACCTCCTGGGAATCGGTCAAGGCGTCCAGGCCGTAGTAAAGATAGCCGCCGGTGAGTTTTACTAGCCCCAGGGTCTTGGAATAGGACAGGGTAAGGTCGGTCTCGTTATACTTGCCGCCGCCGTACGCATCGTTGTCGGTGTCGAGATTGCCCCAGACATTCAGACTTACCCCTTTGTAGCCGATGGTCGCCGACGGTTGGATGACCACACTGTCCTTGCTCAATTCGAGCCCCCTCCAGATATAATGGCTGAAGGCACCGATATCAAGGCCGGCTGTTGGTTTTTCGGCCTCCTCAGCCTGGGCGGGTGTATGACCTGCGAGGATGGCAAGTGTGGCGATGGTGAGATACCTTTTTAGAGTGTGTTTCATGTCTCTTCTTTGCTCCCTTGAGGAAATCCATTGAAAAGTTGAGCGTACTTGTCGGACCTTGGTAGTCGTCCCGGCGGGTCGATACCGGTACCGAGCGAAGATTCCGCCGAAAATAACCGCGAATCCCATGCTGCACAACAAAAAAATACTCATCGGTGTTTTAGCCACCATCACCTTTTTGATCATCGGGACGATCGGTTATAGAGTGATCGAGGAGTTCACCCTGCTCGACGCCCTGTATATGACCGTCATCACCATTACCACGGTAGGTTTCGGCGAGATACACCCCCTTTCCGGCACCGGAAGAATATTCACTATGTTTCTGATAGTCTTCGGTTTCGGCAGCATCGGTTTTTTAGCTGCCGCCTTTACCGAGGCCATTATCGAACAAGCTTCCAGTCCCCTTCTCAAAAGAAAAGCCATGCAGAAACGAATCGATCAACTGAGAAAACATTATATCATTTGTGGCTTCGGACGAGTGGGTATCGCCGCCGCCGAGCATTTTCAAAAGGCCGGAGCACCCTTTGTTGTGCTCGAATCCGGGCAAGAGCAGATTAAGATTTTGCAGGAAAATAAGTATCCCTATCTGGAGGGCGATGCCACCAAGGAAGAGGTGCTGCTTGCCGCGGGAATAAAACATGCCACGGCCTTGATGGCCCTGCTCAATGCCGATCCGGAAAACCTCTTCACCGTCCTTACCGCAAGAGAACTCAACCCTACCCTGCACATTATCGCCCGCACTGAAACCACCACTTCAGAGTCGAGAATGCTGCGGGCCGGAGCCGATTCCATCATCTCACCTTACGCATCCGCCGGAAGAAGAGTAGCCGACAAGATCCTCAAAGCGACCAAAGGCGAGAACCCGGGCAGTGATTATCTGCTGAATAAGCAAAATCAACCGGAATGGCTCCAGGTTACTGAAGAATCGGATCTGGCCAAACATGTGGTGGAAACCGCCAACACCTTCCTCAAAGGGACAATCCTCGGGTTGAGAAGGGGAGAAAGGGATTACCTCGCGCCGGGAGCGGATATGGAGATACGGCTCGGCGACCAACTGCTGCTTGCGCCTTACGCTCCATTGGGCTCTGACATGGAGATTGCACCCGCACCCCGGAAAGTTGATAAAATGATATTAATCGATGACAACCCGGTTATCCGCCGCTTGTATACCCGATTATTCCAGAAGGCCGGGTATCATATCTTTACGGCCGAGAATGGCAAGGAAGGGTATGAGATAATTTTACGCGAACGGCCGCAAGCCGCGGTCATCGATTACTTTCTCCCGGATATGACCGGTCTTTCGATCTGCACAAAAATCAGGGCCAACGTCGATCTGCAGGGCATGAAACTGGTTCTCTTTACCGGCAGTGATGATGTGGAAATAAGGAAAAAAGCATTGGAAGCGGGGGTAGATTCAGTGGTGGTGAAAAGCCACGATGGAAAACCGCTGATTCCATCTTTTTTCTCCCCACCGTTGGCGCTTTCTGCACCAGCAAGCTGCGGTGATTTGCCGGAAAAAAGAAGCAAACCAAGCCCCTCGAATTTCTCGGACAGCCTCCTTGGCATTGAAGAAAATTGGCAAAGAGGAGGTTGGTTGCAAGCGTAGGGGCATGCCAGGCTCAGGGCAGATTTGCCAATTCAGTGGCCCTGGTGAAGGCTTTTTCCATATCCGGCAAATGGGTAATATCAGGAACTACCTGGATATATTGAACTATCCCTTGTTTGTCGACAAGGAGTACCGATCGTGCCAGCAGACGTGAACTCTCAATGAGCAAGCCGGTTGACCGTCCGAAATTCCCCTCTTTATAGTCCGAGAGATATTGCACATCTTCAAGTTTTGCCTCTTTTGCAAATCGACTCTGGGCAAAAGGAGTGTCGCGGCTTACGGTAATCCGTTTAACTGCTGCTGGCAGTTTGTCGCCTTGTTCGCCGAGATAATGGGTCTGTGCCTCACAAACCTTTGTGTCAATAGATGGCACGATGCTGACAAACAGGACCTGTCCACGGAGGTCATTGAGATTGACGGCCTTCATCGTTGCCGCATCAACCAGAGCCGTGTCCGGAAATTTTTGCCCGACTAGGATGCCGGTACCTGTCAGAGCCAAGACCTCACCTTGTTTGCGCACCTGGGTGCCGGGAACACTGCTGGTGGAGTCGATAGCAAGAGGAGCTTGCTGTGTTGCGCAGGCTGTCAGGAAAAATGCAAGAGTCAGTGCCACTACGTTGGAGCGAATATGCTTGAGCATCGGTTTATCTCCCCAATCTATAGCGCGGCTCTTTCGCCGTGCCGTTAAGGTGTATTTTAAGACCATTTTTTTCTAGAACAGAGCCGACTCTATAAGAATCGATAATACCGATAAGCCAACAAAGAGTGAAAATGGCCAGCGCAAAATCGAGTGACATCACTCCATGTCCAGTGTCAGTGAGTTGTTTTGCTACCAATTCGATCAGTGCTGCCACATCCGGTTCGACATAGCTACTTTGTATTTTGTCGACTATCTGCAAAGCACTCTCAACCGTCTTTGCAATGAGAGAATAGAGAGCCAGCGATGAAACCGCAAACAAAAGGATACCGCGGACATATTTCTTTAAATACATATGTCCTGCGCCAGGAAAAATCAAAGCGGATAACAGAGCAGCCTTCGTTGATTTTTGCATTAATTGTTCACAAGGTTTGGAACTGTCGGCAAAACTTTTATCTTAGGGGTTCGAAATAATTTCATTCGAGACGTTGTCGACAACAACAGGGGTCTCAAGGTAGGTCAAGGTCGGATCGGAGCCATATTTACCACGCACAAACCCTTTCCATTCATCGGTGTACAGATTATCTGCGTCTTCCCGCGACTGCCAAAGATAGATTCCGCCGGCTTTGATGCCGTCCGGCGCAAGAAAATAGTACTTTCTGATCAATCCGGGCATGCCTTGGTATTTGGGTGCGGTACTCAGAAAAATCTCCCGGGCCTGATGGTTCGAGATCGGCTGTGGGAGTTTGAACTCGGCGATTACGGTAATCATTGCTTTCTCCAGGTATAATGAGGAACATTTTCTTATTTTTTACCATTTTTGGAGGCAGAAGCGGGGGGAGATTTAAAGAGATTTCCTGGAACGAATCCTTGGACCTCGGAAATTCTGCCCCGCCACCAAACACCGCCATTTGCTTGCATTGGATTTCCCAGCGGAGTAAAAAACATGGCTTCTTTAAGGTGGATATAGGAAGGTGATTCGGTATGTTCCCTGTTGGAAACGCACGCACATTCCTCGCCAATCTTTTTAAAGAATGACTTTATGTCCATGGGGTTTTTGCCTGCCTCGAAGGAAGAAGCAAAATCTTCGCCAAACTCTTCAAAGTAGCGTTTTGCCCCTACAAGCGTCCCGGCTATCAAGAATCCACCGACATTCAGAGTTATTCCCAGCTCAAATTGGTTCCTGTTCGCCAAATTCACCAAAAATTGCAAAAACCAATCTTTTGCCGGCGCCTTGTCGCTGGAAAGTTTATTAAATTCTTCTCTCATCATGGGTTGCACCTCCTAGAAATTCCCCAATGCCGGACATCATTTTTTTGATTTGCGCAAATCAGCGATAAGTTGACTTGAAACCTTGCCGTCTTGGGGCAAACCAAGCTTTGTTTGGAACTCCTTGATGGCTGTGATGGTTTGGGTGCCGAGTATCCCGTCTATGTCCCCCACTCGGTAACCAAGAGCGGATAAGAGGGTTTGCGCTTCTCTAATTTGTTGCTCTTCTTTCTGTCGATCTTTGGCCGTTATATACGTCAACGGTTGACCAGATGGGTTTTTGAATGAAAGGAAGCAGTCGGTGATGGCGGGATCATCGGTGCCCCCTACCTTGAAAGAAGACGTTTGACCCGGCAGTATCGGGTTGAACTCAATGGTGGCCTCCTCGGATTTCACCAGGGCGCCATCTTTTGTCCGAAACATTGCGACCGCCATAACCTTTTCCATGCTTTCCGATGAAATATTCTTCACTTCACCAACAATATAAACATTGGTGTTTTCTTTTCCGCATTTCCGCGAGATCAGTTCGAGTGGTCGGATGTCGGGAGCGGCGACCGGGACCGGGAGCGCTGATTGCTTTGGAGTCGCCGGCGGCGAATTGTTGGAAGAAATGTAGAAATAGCCAATAGCCGAAAGAAAAACGACAGGGACTACCAACCATGCGAAAAGTGGTATTTTTCTTTTGATCGGCACTCCGCATTGTGGGCATTTCTTGGCATTTCTACTCATTTTCCGACCACATTCTTTGCAGCTCATTGATGCCATATTGCCCTCTGTACCCTTTTGGAGCATGTTACTTGTTCTGGGCAAATCTCCCCAGATTCTCGACCGCTTTCATTCCTGCAGCCTGCAATTTTTCCCGGTCTTTGGCCATAAGACCCAGCGAAACTGTGATGTAATAGCCGTCCTTCATGATGTGCAACCCCGGAGGCGCAATAAAGTTGTCATCGCCAAGGCCTGCGATTTTAGCAGCACCCTTAAAGCCTCCTTTAATCGAGCTATAGATGGATTCCGGGGTGTTTCCACCCTTCATATTCGCAGCCTGCGTCAAGCCCAATTGCAGGAAACTCCCGTCCTTCTCGTACACACACAGCTTCAGGCCTACAGCAGGCTGTTCCTTGACCGTGCACTCGTCGAAAGCGACACCAATGAGCGCTTTGGCATCTTCCTTGGAGATGATCAATGCCGGTTCAATGGCCTTTGATCCGCTACCACCGGAGTTGCTCTTGTCCCTGCTGTCACACCCGGAAAAGAGAGTGAGGATTAGGACCACAAGTGCCCCATTTATAAATGTCTTTTTCATTTTTGTTATTATTGGTTACAGAACTTTTGAATTCACCGAACCTGCGCGGTTTTTCCGCAGGTTCGGTGAATTGATGAATTGGGTATTACTGAACTCAGTTTTAAAGTGGAAAAATTTCATAAACTGTCCCCGGAACTTCGTGGGTCAGGCATCCAAGATCAAAAGTTAACTTGTTCATTATCAAATCGTGGTTCTCACATCTTGCAACACGCAAATGAACGAAACCAACGATAGGTTCATCTTAATTTAATCTCGTCATCTTAAAAGCCTGACCACCTGCACTGACCCTGGTCAATGGTCAATCAGCCTGTTATTGGAAAGAAAATTACAATGCGAACATCTCAGCAATAACCGATAAAACCTTGGACTGAGTTTTTCGATCGATAACTCCAATTTTTTGGACCAACCGTGATTTATCGACTGTCCTGATTTGATCAAGAACCACCTGGCCACGCTTGCCTTTGAAAGAACAGCTTACTCTTGAAGGATAATCCCTGCCCTTGGTAGTCATAGGTGCCACGATTACTGTGGCTATATGTCGATTCATTTCGTCGGGTGAAATAATGAGACATGGTCGGGTCTTACGAACTTCACTTCCGATTGTTGGGTCAAGACTCACCAGATAAACCTCAAAACGACTGACTACCACTGCCATTCGTTTTCATCCCATGTTGTTTGGTTGGTAAGTTCTCCGTCGAGAAGATTTGCGTCTCCGGATGTCGCCATAACCGCGAATTTCTCATCCCATCCCTGGCGAGGGCGTGTCGCTGTGAAGATAATAATCTTTTTGTCTTCAACCTCAAGCTCAACATCTGTCCCTAAATGGCATTGCTCAATAATGGCTTTTGGTATTCTGATGCCCTGCGAATTGCCGATACGAACGATATTTGTACGCATATGAACCTCCCTTGTTTGCATAAGCACATTGTAATTACATGAAGAGAGTAATTCAAGAAAATTTTCAGACATGAACGCTTTCCTGTCAAGACGGGTGACCCCACACTGCGACCATACCTTCTTTCTTAAATCCGAAAAACTGCTGCCGCAGTAACCATCCCCGCAACTCGCCGGAAAGCAACGCCGCCCCCCACTTGTCTAACAATTCACCAAACGGACGATTTGCCTGGAACGCAAATTCTGCTAAAATAGCCATGGTCGCATGGAGATAATCGATTTTTGGTCATCTTTTCTTTGACCAAAGGTTTGTATGCGGCTACCATGGTAAGAATGATGGTTTTTCTTATCCGCAAATCCCAAGCTTGACTAGGTGTACGTCCGATGAAGTCAAAAATAGCAGTGCAGACGGCAGGCAGTGATGAGGTTGTCGGGATTGAAAAGGAAGTCGCCATTTTGCTGAGCGATATGGTCGGCTATTCCCTGCGAACCGCCGATATGCGGCCAACGGAAATCAAAGATTTCATGTTGATGTACCACCGTAATCTGAAAAAAATTGTCCATGGAGTGTGTGGCAAGGGGCAGAATATAGAATCTTCGGCGGGAGACGGTGCCTTAGCCCTTTTCGAAAGGAAAGAAGGGCAAGGCAAAGACCAAATGTGCGGACAGGCCTTAAATGTCGCTTTGGAAATGGTCTATGCCATGGAGAAGGGACTGATCTCTGAAACCCGTATCGGGCTCTTTACCGGTGATGTTACCGAGGCTGTCCTTGACGGCAAAACCATGCGCTTTGGTGCCAGTTTCTCGGTGGCCAGCCGTCTTGAGGAACTGTGCGGCTACTTCGGTATCAAGATTCTCATGGATCGCGAGGTGGCTTTCTGGCAGACGGAACATGCCCGGTATCTGACCTGCATCGGTAAGGTCACACCCAAGAATTTTTTGCACCCGGTGCATATTTTTTCCGTGTACAGACCGGGTATCCACCAGTGTCCGGTAGATATTAACAAGAAAAAACTGATGAGCTTTATTGAGATGAAGAACCGTGCCATCGAGTTGTTTTGCGGCAATGTTCTGCAGGGGATACAGCCGGATTTTCCCCTTGCCAGGCAAAAACTGCTCGACAGCCAGAAGCTCTTTGTCGAGATGACCGGCAAAAAGGATTTGCCTACTGAACGAGTTCTTGAATATATCGGCAATCATCCCCGTCCGGAAGAGGACTTCAGGCAGGTTGGCATGAAAATCGGTGAACCTGTCGGGCAACATCTCGGCGTGCGCTTGCTCAATCTGTCCGGTGAGTTTTTTAAAGCCATGAATGAGCAGTATTACCAGGCCCTTGTCGTCGATACCGGCTGGGAGAGGAAATTCAAATTGGTATGGCGGAAAAAAAACGAACAGGTTCTTCATATCAATGACAGCCCGGATGGAATCTATTTTATCGAAGTAGGCAGTGTTGCCATCCTTGATGCCGATGGTCAGCAACTGGCTACCATGAAGGCCGGAGATGTCTTTGGCGAAATGGCCTATTTTTCCAAGAAAGGGGTAAGAAGCGCCAGTGTTCTTGCCAAAACCGACCTTGTGCTCCGGCGAATTTCCGGAGAGGATCTTAAGGAACTGCCGGTAATCAAAAAAATATTTAAGAAAATCGCCGATAAAAGAAAAAAATGAAACTGCCGGAAATGCTGGAGTTGCTAAAAGTAATTTATGAACAGCAGATGCCTTTTAACCGTCTGCTGGATATTCGGATTCCCCGTTTGACCCTGACGGATATTCAGGTCAGAATCGATATGCGCGAGGAGCTGATCGGCAATTTTATCCGGGAGATACTGCATGGCGGGGTCATTTCCTCGGTCCTCGACCTGACCGGCGGCTTGGTCGCCTCGATGGAACTGCTGAAGCATATGGAGGGCATGGAAATGGAGGAAATCGGCAAGCGCATGGCGAAAGTCGGAACCATCGATCTGCGTGTCGACTTTCTCCGTCCGGGCAAAGGTGAATACTTCGTGGCAACCGGTACGATACTCCGCAAGGGCAGCAAAGTTGCGGTGGTACGTACTGAATTATGCAATGACCAAAAGGTGCTTATCGCCGCCGGAACCGGCACCTATCTGGTAGGATGAATTGCCTTCGGCGGGGACCGATGGCTTACCCAATCAATCGATGAGCGCCAGGAGATCAGGGCCAAGGTAGGTGCGCTCGTTTTCGCCGAGAATCCCCAAGGACAGGCAGATCAAGGTCCAGAAATGGACGACCCCGTAATTGCCGCCGTAAAAGTGGCCGATATCCTCCATCTGCGAATGGCAGTTGTGGCAGGGGGTGAGGACGTAGGCGGCGCCGGTGGCGGCTATCTGGTCGAATTTTCGCTTGCCGTAGGTCCTACGATGTTCCGTCATTCCCGCCTGTAAAAAACCGCCGCCGCCGCCGCAGCAGTAGTTGGCGCTGCGGTTCGGCTGCATATCGATGAAATTCTCCTCGCCAACCAAGGTCCGGACGACAAAGCGCATGTCCTCGGCTATCGATTCCCCGAACGCTTTACGGACAATCATACAGGGATCCTGAACGGTGAACTTTATGCCCTTGGTGTTCCATCTGCAATTCACCGGCAGCTTGCCTTCGCGGATCCACCTGGCATAATAGGTGATCAGGCTTTCCAGGCGAAAATCGGCAGTAAGACCAAAGTGCTTTATCCCCTGCCACATGGTGTAATAGCTGTGGCCGCATTCAGTGTTCAACCACACCTGGCAGCCCAGCCCGTTTACCGCATCGACCCGCTTTTTGATGACCTCGTACCACGCCTCCTCATTGCCCGAGAACATGCAGAAATTCTCGGCCGCCCAGCCTGTTGAGGAATAGGTCCAGTCGGCACCGACGAGGTGCAGGATCTTCCAGAGAGGCACCATTTCGTCTGGCTCGCTCATTGGCTCGCGCGAGTTCTGGTTGACGAAAAAATGCGCACCCTGTTGGTCCATGGGTGCCTGGAGATCTTTAAAAGCCGGTTGCGTGGCCCGGACTTCCTGCAAAACATCCTCAACCACGAAGACGAAGTCGGCCGGCGGCAGGCCCATGGCGCTGGTTGAGTCGGTTGCAAGGATCATTTGGCAGGAGCGGACGATGCCTTGCGGCTTTTTGTCTTCCGGCCAGTTGCTGCGGGCGAGAAAGACCAGCTGCGAGATATCGATATTCATCGGGCAAACGTGGTGACAGCGCTTGCATTGGGTGCAGCACCAGACCCAGGGCGTGGTCGACAGTTCCGCATCCATACCGAGCTCGGCCATGCGAATGAACTTGCGCGGATCCATGTTTTCGATGCCCGAGGCGGGGCATCCCGAGGAACAAAGGCCGCAGGTGAGGCAGGCCTCGAAACTGGCACCCTCCGGTAGCAGTCGATGCGCTTCTTCCTTAAAATTAATGGTGGCTATGGGAGTGTCGGCCATGACTGTTCCTTCTTCCTTATCCCGTTTGTCGGGGTTATGCCCGGGCAATTATGAACCGTTCCGCCTCTGCTACCGCCCGGAAAGCGGTGGCGATGGCAATTCCTGCGCCGCTGCGCCCGCGAATCCAGTCCTGATGGGCGAGGATGATCCCGGCGGCAAAAAGACCCGCGTTATACGGTTGACCGTCCCGGCGCAGGGGTCTGAAAGCGCCGTCGACCTCGATTCCCGCCCGGTGGATAGCATGGCCGCGCGGATCGGTGTAGCGCTCGCGATACCAAAGGTCTCTGTCGGCCGGCTGGGTCACCGGCAAATCCAGGAGGTGTTCCCTGATTCCCTGCGGATGGGCTTCAAGGCCGCCGCTCAAAAAGCGGCCGGTGGCGAGGATGACTGCCTGCGCCTGTACGCGGATTGGCCCGTAGCTGTCGCTGAGACAAAGGGTCGCTCCATTATCGTCAAAGGTTAAAGCTGTGACCTTTTGCTGGGGGATAAGGGTCACCCCCCTTTTCGGCAGTACCTGCTCGAATAGCTCGCGCAGGCGGATTCCCGGCACCGATGGCGGCATAGTGGGAATCTCAAAGATTTCCAGGCCGGTAAGTCTTTCCATCTCAGCCCGGACGTGATCGGGACAGTGCATGCCGAGGATTGCCGGCAAGCCGATAATCTTTGCCGGTCCGGCTGCACCTTTCAATGCTTCTGCCAATTTTTCGCGGGTGGCCGGTACCTCAAGGGCCCGCGCCATGACCTCCGGATAAAGCTCCCCGTGCGGCATGTCCGGAAAAGCGATGCGTTGGCTGCTCAGTTCCGGCCAGCGGTCGCGAAGATTGGCCACCACCTCGCGGCCGCTGAATCCCTTCAAGCCGATAAAGTCGACGATAACGCAGACCATTCTTGCGGCAAAGGCGCGTGGTCCGACGGCCATGGTGGCCGGGACGCAGAGGGTCTTTTTCAGGGTACCCACCGGAGTTAGGGCAGTAATGTTGTGGTCGCCAGGGTCGCTGTAGGCAATGCCGCACTCGCCGAGAAAGGCGGTGAACTCGGCAAAACCGCGGTGAATATCGGCGACCGGAACCCGGCTGAGCGGATGGTTCGGTTGTTTTTTGCGTAACTCTTCCAGTGCCTGCCAAGGATCGGTGACGGCATCTGTTGCAGCATCCATCTTGCCAAGCAGATCGAGATAGCCGGTGGTGTAGGCCACGGCCCCGGTGTTGCCTATCTGGGCTGTGGCGATATGGCGGTTCACCGCAAATATCGATGCGGCAAAACCGGCGATGCCCGAACCGATGATGGCCAGTTTGGTTGTGAAATTGCGGGGTTCATCTTTCATGTCCATCTCCGACGAGGTGCTTGATGGCAACCATTCATTAAGCGTTTTCCAGGCTATCGAGTCCAAGAAGCCCACAGTGCAAAGCTTCTGCCAGTTCCATCTGGGCCGCCTGTTGTCCCCATATGACCGTGCGCTGGCCTTTGAAGCGTTCGTTGAAAAAGTCGCGCATATGGCGCAGACCGGTGCTGTCCCGGTAGTAGCCCCGGTCGTAAAGGTAGGAGCAGATGCGGATGCCGCAGAATGAGCCCTGGCAGGGGCCTTTGCCGGCGCGGGAGCGCAGGGCGATGGCTTCAAGGGTCATCTCTTCTTCGACACCGGGTGCACACTGAACGATCTGGTCGATTGCCGATTGCGGCACCATTTCGCACTCACAGAGGATCATGTCGTCGGGATTGTTGGCCTTGAACCAGTATTTCGGGGCGGCACCGGGTTCAGTCCAGCGGCAGGATTCGCCATGCGGCAAGGGAACTTCGGCGGTTGCACACGGCTGGTGGTTGCCGAGTCTTGCGGCGACCAGATCGGATGCTTTTTCGGCCATGAGGCGGAAGGTGGTGAGTTTGCCACCGGTAATGGTGCAGAAATTGTTCAAACCCTGATCCTTGTGGTCAAGGAGAACAAAGCCCCTGGCCGCCCCACGGTCGTCGGTGTTACCGGTGCTTTGCAGCAGCGGCCGTACCCGGGAAAAGGCCCGGATGTATCTGGCGCCGGCAAGAGCCGGGACCATTGCCATCCCCTCGCGGATATTCACATCGATTTCGGCAACGGTCGGCCGGACATTTTCCAGGTCGTCGGTGCGGATGGAGGTGGTGCCGAGGACGGAAACCGTCCCTCCCGGCACGAGAATGTCGCCGTCGCCGGGTGGCCGCAGTCGGTTGATGACGTGATGGGTCAGCCGGTCATGGCTGATCAGCAAGGTTCCTTTGGAATACAGAAGATGGACGTCGGTGCAGGCGGCCAGACGGGCGATGTTCATGGCCCATGCGCCGCCGGCGTTGACATACTGCCCTGCACGGATGGTCAACAGGCTATTGCTCCGATTGTCGCGGCAGATTGCCGCACGGATTTCGCCACCTGCTCTTTGAAAATCGAGAATTTCCGTGTGCGGCCGATAAAGACTGCCATTTATGGCCCGTGAGTGATCAACATTTTCGAGGGCCAGGCGGAAGGGATCGACCGTCGCGTCGGGAACCCGGTAGGCCCTGATAAGTTTGTCCGCCAGATGCGGCTCAATCCTTTTTGCTTCGGCGACGGGTAATTCTTCACAGAGAATTCCGGCTTGGCGGCAGAGTATTGGAAATTGTTCGGCAAACTGCGGCTCATCGCCTTCTACAGCGACAAAAAGGCCACCGGTTTGTTCGATACACTGCGGCGCCATACGCTTGAGGAGTTCGTTTTCCTGCCGGCATTCCCTCGCCGAGTGCAGGTCGTTTGAGACATATCGGGCACCGGAGTGCAGCAGACCGTGGTTGCCGCCGGAGGCACCGGCGCAGAGGTCGCGCTTGTCTATGAGGATGGCATGAATGCCGCGCAGGGCGAGATCGCGCATGATCCCTGCACCGGTAACGCCGCCGCCGATGATCAAAACTTCGGTTTCCAGAGTCGTAGCTCCAGGCTCTGCAGCTTTACGAAGAAGGGGGGCAGGGTTCATGGTGTCATTCCTTTTATTGGAGATGTAGCGGCATATGCAGGGCTGTGACCTGAATCTTATGCTTTCCTTTGACTTGTAACCCCCCGGGGAGATAAACTCAAGTGAAAATGTAAAAAAGTTCATATGAAATATATAAAACTAAAAAACGAAACACAAAGAACGGTTTTTGGAGGAGCTGATTTATAAATAACGGTGGTGGCAGCGAGGGGCGGGAGAATATACGCTCTCGGGCGAGATAACAGTCGTGCGGTGCGGCCAAACAGGGCTACAATCCCTGGTTGGCAAGATGAGTCAAAGCTATGGTTTGATTGCGGCGGGAAGGGGGCAGTGGAGGCGTGGAAGGGAGAGTAACAACCGTAAGATTCAATAGATGGCTTGCCGAGTCTCGGCATCAAAGAGGTGGATAGCATCGAGGCGAAAGGCAAAGGGCATGTCGGTCCCTGCGCTGATGCGCTGTCGTCCATCACATCTGGCGGTGAACTTTATCCCGAAAATGTCGGTGTGCAGATGGGTTTCGCCACCCAGCGGTTCAACAACCTCAACCAAGCCGTTGGTGCTCCATTCCCCTGCCTGGGCCGGCTGGCAGTCGGTGAAAAGGGGCCTGATACTTTCAGTGCGAATGCCAAAAACCACCTTCTGGCCATCAACCAAGGCGGGTTTTTGACCTTTTTCAGGAATTGGAATGTGCAAACCCTCGGATAAAATGACTTGAACACCGCCCGGTGTACGGAGAAGTCGGCCGTCCAGCAGATTCATGGGCGGACTGCCGATGAATCCGGCGACAAAGGTGTTGGCCGGCTGTTCAAAAAGATCGATCGGTGTCCCTATTTGTTCGACGCCACCGCCGCGCATTACGACAATGCGATCGGCGAGAGTCATCGCCTCCACCTGATCGTGGGTGACGTAGATTATCGTCGTACGCACCTTCTGGTGCAGGAGCTTGATCTCGGTCCGCATGGTATTTCTCAGTTTGGCGTCGAGATTGGAAAGGGGTTCGTCAAAGAGAAATGCCGAAGGATTACGGACAATAGCTCGGCCCATCGCGACGCGCTGCCGTTGCCCCCCGGACAGTTCGTGTGGTTTGCGGGCGAGAAGTTCACCGATACCAAGGATCTTTGCCGCCTCCTGCACCCGGCTTTCAATCTCCGGCTTGGAAAAACCTTTGATGGTCAGGCCAAAAGACATATTTTTATAAACGTTCATATGCGGATACAGGGCGTAATTCTGGAAGACCATGGCGCAGCCACGATCCTTGGGTGCCACGTCATTGACTACCTTGCCATCAATCAGAATGCGGCCCTCACTAATATCTTCAAGACCGGCAATCATCCGCAGCAGGGTTGACTTGCCGCAGCCGGAGGGCCCGACCAGCACCAGGAATTCCCTGTCGGCGATGATCAAATCGACACCGTGGACGACCTCGGTCTTGCCAAAACGCTTCGCTACATTTTCGAGAACTACCTGGGCCATGTTTTATCTCTCGTTGATCGGGGGAAAAATCTTAGCCGCATATCTTTGTGTTGTGCGGTATGGTATTGTTTTCTTACCATTACGACACTCCTGCATTCAACAATAAAAACCGCGCAGGTGGCTGGAAAAAGAGGTAGGGCGGGAAGAGCAGGTTGACGTAACAACAAAACTTGACTCGCACTTGAGAACCGATTATGACAATTATAATAATATGTACGAGGGGTTTACACCTTTTCCTAGCAACGGACCCGCGGGTCTAGAATATGCTCGCGGACGCCATTACTCACACTTACAGGAGGATAAACGTATGAACGGAAAACGCGGATCGACATTCATTGCTGTTATGCTGGCGATGATTCTTCTTGCCGGCCAGGCCTTTGCGGAACCGATCACCATTGAATGGTGGCACGCCATGCGCGGGGCCAGGGGCGAAACCCTCGACAAGATGGTCAAGGCCTTCAACGATTCCCAAACCGAATATAAGGTGGTCGCCACCAACAAGGGTGATTACGGCGAGGTTGTTAACGCCGGTGTCGCCGCCTACCGTGCTAAAAAGCACCCGCACATCCTCATGTCCTTTGAGGTTGGCACCATGACCATGATGCTTTCCGGTGCTATTTATCCGGTCTTTCAACTCATGGCCGATCAAGGCTATAAAATTGACTGGTCCAGCTATCTGCAGGCGGTTCTCAGCTATTATGTCGATGAAAAAAATAATCTCCTTTCCTTGCCCTTCAATTCATCGACTGCGGTAATGTATTACAATGTCGATCTGTTCAAGAAGGCAGGCATCGATTTGCCGTCGAAAACTGTGCCGCTTACCTGGGAGCAAATGGGTGAAATCACCAAAAAACTGGTTGCCGCCGGGGCCAAGAAAGGCTTGGTGACCACCTGGCAGTCGTGGATCCAGATTGAAAACTATAGCGCCATGCACGATATTCCTTTCGCCTCCAAGGCCAACGGTTACGAAGGTTTGGATTGCGAGCTGATGATCAACAACCCCAAGGTCGTGGGACATCTCGAACGGCTCAAATCGTGGATGGCCGACAATCGTTTTTCCTATGAAGGTCGTGAGTATCAGGGCCCGAACGCAGCCTTTGTGGCCGGCGATGCGGCGATCATGATGGAATCGGTAAGTGGTATCGGCAATGTTAAAAAGAATGCCAAATTCGAATGGGATATCGCTCCGCTGCCGGTGGAAGCCGATATGAAGCAGCCGCAGAACAGTATCATCGGCGGGGCATCTCTCTGGGTAATGAAAGGCCACCCTAAGGAGCATTACAAAGGTGTCGCGGCTTTCATGAATTTTCTCGCCCAGAATGATATGCAGGAACTCTGGCATATGGAGACCGGTTACTTCCCGATTACCACGAAGGCCTACGAATCGCTTAAAGCCAAAGGATTCTTTGACAAAATCCCCTACCAGGAAGTCGGTATCAAACAGCTCAACCGAACCGTGCCCAACAAGAATTCACGGGGTATCCGTCTTGGCTATTTCGTGCAGATCCGCAACATCCTGGATGAGGAAATGGAACTGATCTGGAACGGCAGCAAGACCGCGCAGCAGGCCATGGCCGACGCTGTCAAACGTGGCAACGACAAGCTGCGGGAGTTTGAAAAAACCAACAAATAGATAGGCGAGATCTCAACACCCTTTTGGGGCAGTATCGTAGGGTGCATTCCATGCACCCTACGAAAAAAGAGTGGAGGTAAGCCGTTGTCCGGAAATAACATTGGTTAATGTAGTCGTGGAAACGGCATAAGGAGCCGAAACGAAATAATGAAAATGAACATGTTATTTCGTGACGGCTCCTAAGCCGCAACAACCATTTACGCCACTGACCGGCAAAATACCCCATGATCAAGCGCTCCCATTTCAAATCTAACGCCTTGGCGTATCTGCTTATTACCCCGCAGGTGCTGGTGACGGTGGCTTTTTTCTATTGGCCGGCGATCCAGGGATTAGTGCAATCGCTTATGCTGAGTGATCCTTTCGGCCGGAGAAGCCAGTTTGTCTGGTTTGAAAATTTTGTGCGGATATTCACTGATATCCTCTATCTGAAATCCGTCGGCATCACCCTGTTTTTCAGCCTCGCCACAGCTCTCACCAGCATCATTTTCGGCATGACCCTCGGCTGCCTGGCCAACCGGGCCCTGCGCGCCAAAGCATTGATCCGTACCCTGCTGATATGGCCCTATGCGGTGGCCCCGGCGATATCCGGTATTCTCTGGCTCTTTCTTCTGCACCCGGCATATGGAGTTGTCGCCTATTTTCTGAAAAACGTTATAGGTATGCATTGGAATCCACTGCTCAACGGCAACGACGCCCTGTTCCTGGTAGTAATCGCCAGTGCCTGGAAACAGATCAGTTATAACTTTGTATTTTTTATGGCCGGGCTGCAGGCCATTCCCCATTCCCTGATAGAGGCGGCGGCCATGGACGGTGCCGGGCCCCTCCGTCGTTTTTGGGTAATTACCTTTCCCCTCCTGTCGCCGACGATCTTTTTCCTTACGGTAATGAACATCATTTATGCCTTCTTTGAGACCTTCGGAGTTATCCATGCGGTCACCCAGGGCGGTCCCGGAGGGGCAACCAATACCCTAGTCTACAAGGTGTATCAGGATGGTTTCGTCGGTTTGAACATGGGGGCATCGGCAGCTCAATCGCTGGTGTTGATGGCGCTGATCATCACCGTTACCGTTTTGCAATTCCGCTTCGTTGAACGAAAGGTTCAATACACTTCGTGATCGCTATGATGGTTGAACGAACCCCGATACTTGACACCTTCACCTATGTTTTCCTCATGGCCGGTATCTGCGTTGTCGGTTTCCCCATTTTCTATGCCATAACCGCCGCCACCCTGCCGCTTGATCAGGTTGCCAGAATACCGATGCCGTTGAATCCCGGGGATCAGTTCCTGGTCAACATCCAGGCGGCCTGGAATGATGGTCATCTCGGCAGACAACTGATTAATTCCTTTGTGATGGCGGCGGGCATCACCGTCGGCAAGATCGTGGTTTCCATGCTTGGAGCCTTTTCCATTGTCTATTTTGATTATCGTTTCCGCAATGTGGCCTTTGCAACAGTCTTTTGCACCCTGATGCTGCCGGTTGAAGTTCGCATCCTGCCCACCTATGAAATGGCTGCCAATCTTCTCGGACCGCTGCAGTGGCTGCTTGACGTCCTCCATCTCAATGCACTGGTGCAGTGGCTGGTCGGCAATAACATAGAAATTTCTTTGGAATGGAGTCTTCTCAACAGTTATACCGGCCTGATTCTGCCGCTGGTGGCCTCGGCGACCTGCACCTTTTTGTTCCGCCAATTTTTCCTGACCATCCCGGAAGAACTCTGTGAAGCGGCCAAACTCGACGGAGCATCACCAATGGTCTTTTTCTGGAAGATCCTTCTGCCACTTTCCGCCACCAATATTGCCGCGCTGGTGGTAATCGAATTTGTCTACGGCTGGAATCAGTACCTTTGGCCGCTTCTTATCACCACCAGCCCGGACATGACCACCGCGGTCATCGGCTTAAAAGATCTGATTCCCCAGGCCGATGACATACCGAAGTGGAATGTCGCCATGGCCGGGTCTCTTCTCGTCATGGCTCCACCGGTTCTTGTGGTGTTGTTGATGCAGCGCTGGTTCGTTAAAGGGCTGGTCGAGCGGGAGAAGTAGGCTGGAGCGCAAGGAGAAAATCAGTCAGTTCGGCAAAGCCGTCGCCACCCTCTTTTTCCGTGACCCAGGCCGGTTGATGTTCCAGCTGGTCGGTAAAATGGAGGACATTAGCCACGCCGACACTGTGCGGGAAAAAACCGAACATCGGGGCGTCGTTGGGTGAATCGCCCACATAAAGAATCCGCTGGCGATTTTTCTCTATATCAATTGCAAAGATATCGGTAAAAAAGCGGCGGCTCATGGCCAGTTTGTCATATTCGCCAAACCAGCCATTGACATGGATGGAGCTGATCTTGGCGACGGCACCTGCCCTGTTAAAACAATCGACAATGGTCTCGACCGCCTCTTTTCCGAGAGGTGCTACATCTTCACAGAAGTCGATGGCTAAGTCGGCCTCGCGGTAGGCTTGATCGGCGGCCACCGCGGAGCCGGGCACCCTGCGGAGCACCTCCCCGCGAATTGCCGCCAGCCGCCTTTGGTCGGCGGATCGCTCCTGCGCCGTTTTCCAGTAGCGCCGCACCATGACCCTTCGTTCTTCGTCATAACGGAAATAGAGGGCGCCGTTTTCACCCACAACGCCAGCCACCGGCCATTGCCTGGCAATCAAATCGCACCAGCCGGCCGGCCGGCCGGTAACCGGAATAACCTGATATCCGGCAGCCGTCAGGCGCCAGAGGGCACTGTATGCCGATGCCGGCAGTTTGCCGGCACGGGTGAGGGTGTCGTCGATGTCGGTGAGGATGTAGCGGATTTCGCCGAAGGTGCCGGGAGTCATCATTCTCAGTGGCTGCATGTATTTACTTATCATTGCAAGCATTCCATTTACGCCGGAAGGCGAAATTATTCCCGATGTGCCATGGGAGCAAGGGGCTTCTTTCCATTCCATGCCGGCAGGTATCTCCGGCAATCGAACTACAGGTTCTTGCAGCAACACCGCAACAGGGATGCCAAGTACGGCATGAAGGCGTCTCATCATACTTACACTCAGTGGTCTTTGTCCGGAAAGTACCTCGGATACCTTGCTTTTACAGCCGAGAAAGGGGACCAAATCCTTTTGTTTCAAGCCCTGCTGTTCCATGCGGAACCTGATGGCACTCATAAGCAATATAGGCCAGGCCCCTTCCGTCGTAAAGGGAAATAGTTCCCTTCTTGGGAACCAAAAAACAACTCATAAATCCAACTCGCACCATGTTTCATTGACCACATCTTTCGCTCTTGATAATCGGGCATAACTTTATAACCCCATCGATCTACTCCAACTTGTCTTGTGGTGGACGGCAACTGCGGGCGGGTTTGCAGGGAAAATTTAATTTTCTTAACTGTCAGGATATGGATGGAAAGGGGGACCTGGGAAAGGGGGACGGAAAGGGGGACACCTTACTGATAGTTTTTCAACAATTGATAAGATGTCCCCCTATTTATGTCGATCTGGAATGAAAGAAAGAGAGGTAACATCCTGGGACGGCGTTGCCACCCGACCACCGAATGGTGGTCAGTGAATCTTTTGACCATGCCGCTTTGAGCGGCTCACATTTTTAATACCACCGGTTTTGCCGGTGGATACTTATTAAGCCGCAGAAAGCCGGTCGCAAAAAGACATAGACTTAGTTGGTAAGGTGTCCCCATATTGGGAGAGCATACCATACCCAGGGATAATTCCCGCTACCGGGAGGGAGCTGGTGAGTGTCATCCCTCGGACAGCATCCTAGGGCAATTGACTTCGACATGAGGGTTATTATTGTAAGTTCGTGAGCAAAGAAATGATATTATCACCATCTCCTAACGGAGCATTACCATGAAGAAAAAGATATTCTTTACCATTCTCGGCCTCATTCTTTTAGCGGGGGGAATTAGTGGTGTTAAAGCCCTGCAGATCAAAAAAATGATCGACCAGGGGAAGACTATGACTTTTCCTCCTGAGGTCGTGACAGCCACTGGGGTGCAAAAAAGCTCCTGGGAGGCAACGCTGAATTCAGTTGGCAGTCTCACGGCAGTACAAGGCGTGACAATGGCTGCAGAGCTTGCCGGCAAGGTTGTCCGCATTGCCTTTGAACCCGGGACCAAAGTGCGCGCTGGAGATCTTCTGGTCAAGCAGGACAGCAGCACCGAAGAGGCCCAGCTCCGCTCCGCCGAGGCGCAGATCGCCCTCGCCCAGAACAATTTTAACCGAATAGAACAACTCTTCAGCAGAAATGCCATCTCCCGGGCCGATTTTGACAATGCCGATGCGCAACTGAAGGCCAACAAGGCCCAAGCAGACGCGATTCGCACGGCAATCGCCAAAAAGAACATCCATGCGCCATTTTCCGGACAATTGGGGATCCGTCTCGTAAACTTGGGCGAAATCCTCAAAGAGGCAACCCCCATCGTTTCCCTGCAAACCCTGAGTCCGATTTTTGCCAATTTTCAAATGCCGCAGCATCAGCTTGGACAGATCAAAATGGGCTACCTGGTACGGATCACCTCGGACGCTCTGCCGGGAGAGGCCATCGACGGCAAGATTACGGCGATTAATCCCCAGGTGGACAGTTTAACCCGCAGCATTGGGATCCAGGCAACTCTTGAGAACACTGAAGAGCATTTGCGTCCCGGAATGTTTGTAAATGTCCAGGTGGTCATGCCTGCCCAAACTGAGGTGCTGGCCATTCCGGCCACCTCTGTTTTGTATGCCCCTTACAGCGATTCGGTGTTCGTTATTGACGACAAAACCGACGAAAAGAGTGGTCAGGAAGGGAAGGTGGTTCACCAGAAGTTTGTTCGCCTTGGCGAAAAACGGGGAGATTTTATATCGGTAATCTCCGGCTTGACCGAGAGCGACATGGTTGTGACCACCGGGGTCTTCAAACTTCGCAATGGTCAGTCTGTGGTCATCGATAATAAACTGGCCCCTCAGTTCAAACTTTCCCCGAAACCGGAAGACAGCTAAATACTTGCAGGCAACCCCTTCGAAGGCGCCCTATCCATGAATTTTACAGATCTTTTTATCCGCCGACCGGTCTTGGCACTGGTAATCAGCCTAGTGATCGTCATTGTCGGTTTGCAGGCGATGAGGAGTCTCAATGTCCGGCAATATCCTCGTAGCGATAACGCCGTGGTTTCGGTCACTACCGTCTATGTTGGGGCGAGTGCCGAGCTGGTCCGGGGCTTTATCACCACGCCGCTGGAACGGGCGATCGCAGCCGCCGACGGCATCGATTACATTGAATCCCAGAGTGCCCAGGGGCTGTCCACTATTAATGTCCGTCTGAAACTCAATTACGATCCGATTAAGGCACTCGCCGAAATCAGTTCCAAAGTCGACCAGATCCGCGGCGATTTGCCCCCCGAGGCCCAGGTTCCGGCCCTCAACGTCCAGTCGGCGGATAGCCAGTTTGCCTCGGCCTATTTGAGTTTTACCGCGGCAGACCTGCGTCAGAACGAGATCACCGATTATCTGGTTCGGGTTGTCCAGCCGCGACTCTCGGCCCTTGAGGGCGTTCAACGTGCCGATATCCTTGGCGGCCGCACTTTTGCCATGCGCATCTGGCTGAATTCCGAAAGGATGGCAGCCTACAGCATCAGTCCGGCAATGGTACGGCAGGCCCTAGCCACCAACAACTTCCTGGCTGCAGTAGGTCAGACCAAGGGTTCGCTGATCCAGATCAATCTGACCGCTAATACCGATCTGCGCTCGGTGCGTGAATTCAAACAATTGGTGATAAAAAAAGAAAGTGGAGCCGTCGTTCGTCTGGAAGATATCGCTGAAGTGGTTCTCGGAGCCGAGGATTACGGGGCTGAGGTCCATTTTTCCGGACAGTCGGCCGTTTTCATGGGCATCTGGCCGCTGCCCAATGCCAATTCCATTGATGTGATCCAGCGGGTACGGACGGAGCTGGAAGCCGTCCAGAAACAGATGCCCAGCGGCATGCAGGGGAAGATTGCCTACGATGCCACCGATTATATCACCAATGCGATCCATGAGGTTATCGTGACCCTCATCGATACCCTGCTCATCGTCGTGGTTATTATCTTCCTCTTTCTCGGTTCGTTCAGATCTGTGCTGGTCCCGGTGGTGGCCATCCCGGTTTCGCTTATCGGCGGCATTTTTCTGATGCAGGTCTTCGGTTTTACCATTAACCTTCTGACCCTCCTGGCCATTGTCCTTTCCGTCGGACTTGTTGTGGATGATGCCATTGTCGTGGTGGAAAACGTCGAGCGCCATCTCCGTGAGGGCCAATCACCCTACGATGCGGCGATCAACGGCGCGCGAGAACTGGTCGGCCCAATCATTGCTATGACTATAACTCTTGCGGCGGTCTATGCCCCCATCGGCCTGCAGGGAGGCTTGACTGGTTCGTTGTTCCGGGAGTTTGCCCTCACCCTGGCCGGGGCGGTCACCATCTCCGGCATTGTGGCCTTGACCCTGTCACCGGTGATGTCGGCGAAGATCCTCAAGCCGGGGCTCGAACAAAAGGGCTTTGCCGGAAAGATCTCCAGGGATTTCAAGAAAATTCAACAGTTTTACCGATGGCTGCTCGGTGGTACTCTTAACGCCCGCCCGGCAGTCTATACGGTCTGGCTGGTCCTTGTGCTGCTCACCTTTCCGATGTTCATGATGTCGGCCAAAGAATTGGCACCGGCCGAGGATCAGGGAGTTATTTTCGGTATTCTTGATGGAGCGGCAAATTCGACACTCGATCAGAACAGCCTCTATGCCGCAGCGGCCAACGATGCCTTCATGAGCATCCCCGAGACCGAGTTCACCTTTCAGATTACCTTTCCGACTTCCGGTTTCGGTGGCATGGTGCTGAAACCTTGGGAAAAGCGTGAACGCAATGTTTTTCAGATCATGCCGGAGGTGCAGCAGAAACTGCACGCCATCCCCGGTATCCGGATGTTTCCGGTCACCCCACCGGCTCTACCGGGCGGTGGCCAGTTTCCGGTGGAATTCGTCATCGCCTCGACGGCTGAGGCCGACCAGATTCTGCAGTTTGCCCAGCAGATCCAGATGAAGGCCATCCAAAGCAAGATGTTTGCATTTCCGCCACTGATCGATGTGAAAATGGATCAGTCCCAGTCGGAAATCGTCATCGATCGTGACAAGGTTGCCGATTTAGGACTGAACCTCCAGCAGGTCGGTTCCGATATCGGGACCATGCTGGGAGGCAATTTTGTCAATCGCTTCAATATTGCCGGTCGCAGCTACAAGGTTATCCCGCAGATCAACCGGGTTGAACGACTGAATCCGAATCAACTGGAGAATGTCTATGTTACCGGACCGGGTGGCAAACTGGTCCAGCTGTCAACCGTTGCTACCATCAAAAATTCCACCGGAGCGCGGTCTCTCAACCGTTTCCAGCAGCTGAATGCAGTGAAGATCAGCGGCGTGGCGATACGACCGCTCGATGAAGCCCTGCGGTTTCTTGAGGATGAGGCCATAAAGATCCTCCCCAAAGGCTATGTACTCGATTACACAGGGGAGTCCCGCCAACTGAGAACAGAGGGCAACAAGTTCCTGCCGGCCTTCGGCTTTGCGGTGATTCTCATCTTCATGGTGCTCGCAGCCCAGTTCAACAGTTTCCGCGATCCCTTCATCATCCTCGCCGGATCGGTGCCCTTGGGCATGTTCGGCGCACTGCTTTTTACCTTTTTGAAGATGCCCGACCCAAGCGTTGCCTTCTGGACCCACGGTTGGACCACGACTCTGAATATCTACTCGCAGGTAGGACTTGTCACTCTCGTCGGATTGGTCTCGAAAAATGGTATCTTGATTGTCGAATTTGCCAATAAACTCCAGGAAAAAGGCCTTTCAAAACGGGAAGCAATCATGGAAGCGGCAATTACCCGTCTCCGCCCGGTGCTCATGACCTCCGGCGCCACCATCGCCGGCCATTTTCCGCTGACGCTGGTTACCGGTGCCGGCGCACTGGCCAGGAACTCCATCGGTCTGGTATTAGTTGGAGGCATGGCAATAGGCACCCTGTTTACCCTCTTCGTGATCCCGTCTATTTATATGCTGATAGCCAAGGATCACGCGAAGAATCGGGGCGAACAGACGGATTAATAGCGTATTAAGCTTTATGCGGAGATAGTGTGGAAGATCAGAAAATTATCAAAATACTTGTTTCTGAGGAAGAGGTGCGCAGCACAGTGGCACGCCTTGGCGCGGATATTACCAACCATTACCAGGGGATCAAAAAGGAGCTGGTGGTCATCGGTCTCTTGCGCGGGGCCTTTATTTTTATGGCCGATTTGGTGCGGCAAATCAAGGTTCCCCTGGTGGTCGATTTTATGACCGTTTCAAGTTATGGCGATGGCACGATAAGTAGTGGAGATGTCAAGGTTGTTATGGATCTTGACTCGTCCATCGAGGGGCGCGACGTCCTGCTTGTCGAAGACATAGTCGATACCGGCTGCACCTTCAGTAAGGTGATTCGGATGCTGGGTAATCGTAATCCCCATTCCCTGAAAACCTGCACCTTTTTAAACAAGCCGGGGGCCAGGCTGGTTGATATCCAGATCGATTTTTGTGGGGTGAACATTGCCAATGAATTTGCTGTAGGTTACGGTCTTGACTATGCCCAAGGCTATCGTAATCTCCCTTATGTGGGGGTTCTTTCGCCTGATTGACCGGTAAACGTTAACCCAATAGGTGGATCAACACCGTGCTCAACCACGGGAAATAGGTGATGATCAGCAGGGTGATGAACAACAGGCCGAGGAAAGGTAAGGTTGCGTAGCAGAGTTCGGCGATCGGCTTTTCGAAGCGGTAGGAGGCGAGGAAGAGATTTAAACCGACCGGTGGGGTGCAATAGCCGATCTGCAGGTTGGTAAGAAAGATGATCCCCAGGTGGATAGGATCAACACCATAACCCTCGGCGATCGGCAGAATGATGGGGACGATCAGGACCAGGGCGGAGAAGATATCGAGCATCATCCCGACAATGAGCAGGAAGACGTTGAGGAGCAGCAGGAAAGTGTATTTATTGTCGATGAAGCTCCGGATGAATTCAAAGAGGCGGACAGGTACTTGCTGATCGATAAGATAGTTGGTAGAAGCCATGGAGGTGGCGATAATGACCAGTATGCCGCCGAACAGGACCATGGATTTGCTCATTACCGCCGGCAATCGTCCGAGCGGGATATCACGGTGAATGATGACTTCCACAAGCAGAACATAGAGAGCGGTAACCGCCGCAGCCTCGCCGGGAACAAAAAGCCCGCCATAAATGCCGCCGAGGAGGATGACCGGCAAAGGCAGTTCCCAGGCGATGACGCGTAAGCCATGGAGGACCTCTCGCGCAGTATACGATGGTCTTGCCATGCGTACCGGATTTTTTGCCACAGCATAGCCGATGAGCAGGAGGAGCATGAGAATCCCCGGGAGGATGCCGGCGATAAAAAGATGATCAATGCGTGCCTCGGCGATAACCCCAAAGAGAATAAGCGGCAGGCTGGGGGGGAAGAGCAGTCCGAGGCTGCCGGAGGAGGTGATGAGGCCCATGGAGAATCGTTCTTGGTAGCCCTCTTCAAGGAGCGCCGGTAGCAGCAGGCCGCCGAGGGCGAAGATGGTCACCCCGGAGGCACCGGTAAAGGCAGTGAAGACAGCGCAGACGATGAGGGAGATGACCGCCAGTCCGCCCGGTAGCCAGCCGAGAAAGATTCGCGAAAATTGAAGCATCCGGCCTGGGGCTTTACTTTCCGACAGAAGAATACCGACAAAGATGAAAAGCGGTAGGGACACCAAAAGCGGGGTGTCGGCCAGCCGCGACATTTCGATGACCACCACGGAAATGTCGATTTCCGCCGAATAAAAGGACAACAGGGCCAGGGCACCAATGACCAGGAACAGCGGCGACCGCAGCAGAGCGAGGGCCAGGATAAAGAGTTTCAGGGTAGTCATACCGGCTTATCGCCTAGGCCTTGGTTTTTGCTTCCTAACGCTTTCACCTGCATGATAAAAAGCAGGCAGGATTTGCAGGCGATCAGGCTGAAGGCCAGGGGGAAGATGCCGTTCCAGAACCACAGCGGCAGGGCAAGTGGGCCATCGCCGCCGTCTTTTATTTCCCCGACAAGAAAGAGCCAGCCGGCCCAGGTCAGTCCGGCTGCCGCCAGGGTACTGAACAACTGGGTGAGAAGCGACAGCCACGGATCAAGGGCTACGGGAATGCGCTTGCCGAAAATGTCCAGAGCGATGTGCTTGCCCTGGGAGGTAGCAGTAACTGCGCCGAGGAGGCCGCACCATAATACCAGATAGCGGAGGAGGGGGTCGATCCACAACAGGCCGCTGGAAAAAACCGTACGGAGGAGGATTTGCAGGCAGGCGAGGATGATCATCGTGGCCAGAAGCAGGCAGAGCAGTTTCTCTTCAACAGTGTCGAGAATAGCAACTATCCTATTGTTTGGATACATATCAGCAGGGTCGTTCAATTGGCCTTTCCCCCCGCCGATTTCTTACGATAATCTTTGAGCAGGTCTACCGTCTGCTCGTGAATGGCCTTCGACAGGGAATCAGGAATTAGCTGGTTGACCGTTTGCTCCCTTTTCTCATGCAATACTTGCGCTGTTTTCTCGTCAAATTTTTCGAATTCGGTGCCCCGGTCAAGCATCACCCGTCGCGACTCACTATTGCTTTCCCGGGTTTTCTTGAGAAGAATCGGAAAGTGGATCGCCGCCGCTGTATGTATGACCTGTTGATGCGCCTCGGAAAGGGCAGCGAATTTTTTGCCATCGAGGGCAAAAACCCCATAGGCATAGCCGTACGGAGTATCGATAACGTACTTGGCCTTGGTGAACCATTGCAGGACAATGGCACCGTAAAAGGAATTATAGACCGTTTCGATCAGGCCGCTTTGCAGAGAGGACAGCACGTCCGGGATGGACAGTTGAATGGGAGTGATCCCCAGGGCCTTCAGGTAGTTTTCGGAGATCGGGTCGCCGGAGGGGCTCCAATTCTTAGACTGTTGCAGTTGCTCAAGGGTACTGATGGGCTGCGTTGACATTGCATAGATAAAACCCACCTCGGTCAAGGCGATGAACTCCAATTCCTTTTCCCGGAACCGCTCCTTGAAAGTAGGGATAAGTCCTTCTGTGACATAATCGACTTCTTCGTAGGATTCAAAGAGAGAAGGGATGGCCATCACCCGGAAATCCTGGACGACTGTGGCTATTCCGGTCATGGTAAAGCCGCCGCCATGGAGTTGTCCAACCCGCATCTTGCGGAACATTGCCTGGTCGTCACCCATGACCCCTCCCGGATAGACGCGGAAGCCGACTTCGCCACCGGTCTTATCGTTTACCTCCTTGGCAAAATTCTCGAATTGCTCGACCCACACCGAACCGGCTGGGGCAAGACTGGCTATTTTAAAAAGATATTTTGGGGTAGCCTGGAGCCATTGGCAGTTGCCGATGAGGAACAGGACCGTGCAGATGATCAGAGTGGCTATGCGTTGCATGGAGTCTCCGGGAAGTTCGAAATCAGAGGTAAGTGGGGAATTAATCTTGGAAATAATTTTCTGCCAACAGTCTTTTTGCTCGGTTCACGGCGATCCGGTTGCTGAGGCCGAATTCCGGCGCACTGTCCAGCGGGAAGGCCAGCACCTCCATGAGTAAACGGTCGTGCAGATCCCGGTCCATGGTCATCCTGGCCAGGGTCGCGGCGTAGGTGGTATGGGTCAAAAGAAAGCGTCGCTTGGAGATGGTCAATGCCTTGTCAAAGTGGCTGGCGCTGAGATCAGGCCTGCCGCCGAGCATCTTCGGTTTGGCGGCATGGTAGGCGCCGAAAAACAGATGAAGGCTGCCGCCCTGGTAAGACTCGTCGAGCTCCAGGAGTCTGGCCATGATCTTTTCGATGCGGACGATATCGGCGATCGCTTCCGGGGAACCTTTTTGTCTAAGAACCCAGGTCAGCCAGCCGGAGGTTCCCCAAAAGACTTCGGGAACATCGCCGGTAGAGAGTTTTGTGAGATTCTTGTCAAAGTTGGAATCGCCCCCTTTGTGGTCAATGGGTAATAAGGGTCGGAGGAGTTTTTGACCGTGGGCCTTGGCCTTGGCAGCTATGGCACCGATTCGCTGGTCGGAGCCACCGCATTCTTCGAGAGCAGTGGTGTAGGCGCTGTAGGATTGCGTTGCAATCAGCAGAAGGTCTTGGTTTTCAGGAGAAGAGACGAGCATGCTGTCGAGCATCAGCAGATAAGCCGGCGCGCCTTCACAGACCAGCTCTATGTCCTGCTGCTGCTGGAGGTTGCCGACCGCCGGCTTGATCACCGTGCCGGTGATGAGGCTTGCACAGGAGCATAAACCGCAGCAAAGACCAACAAGCCAAACAATGGGGAAGAGCGAAGGAAATGGTCGGGCAGACATATTGGGCTCCCTTTGGCAGGGCTAGTTTTAAAAATGTGCCGGTGCAGTCAGTTCTTTGCGTTTTCGGGGGAAGAGATCACCAAGATTGTAATTGCCGGCGGGGAGTTTGGCAATCAGAACTTTACCTTGCGTTGCAAGAAGAGGCCCATTACCGATAAAGCCTTATCGGTAATGGGTGAGAGAAGACAATAACCCGTTACTGTCGTTGATCGACAGTCTTAGGCACGGTTTGGTTCATTGCGTCAATGGCTTTCTGAGTAGCAATAACCGCATCTTTCATGGCGTTCACTGCTTCTTGTTCCTTGTCTGCGCTCTGATTTTTGGCAGCTGCTATTGCTGCTTGCCAAGGGGATTGATTTGTTTGCTCAGTTTGCCGGTTGTTTTCCCTATTGGTGTTTGCACCCTCACTCGCTGCCCCCTTGGTCGCCTTGAGCATCTCCTGCGTGGCAACCACCAGCTGTTTGGTTACCAGCACCATATCGTTGGTAGCCTCCGCCATTCTTTGCACTGCGCCGGCGAGATCCTCTTCAGGTTCTTCCATCTGCAGTGGCCGTTCGAGGTCTAAACCATCAACCGGCATGGGTTGCTTTACAAAGACTCGGCCGCAGGGCATCATTATTAACTCTTCATCTGTCGCCGGCTGTTTTTCACCCATCATCGGGCAAGGGGGAGCCTGTTGCTGTACGCAGGGAGCATTCTTTACGTAGGGGGCATTGGCCGGCATCGGATGCTTTATAAACATGCAACCGCAGGGCATGACCACGATATTTTCTTCATCCGGTTGTGTCAGCTCGATGGCGCCTTGTTGTATCGGCTGCGGGGTTGCATCAACCGCTGCGGCCACCGGTTGTTTGGCGGTTTCTTGCGGCTGGGTTGCTTGTGTCGGCTGTGTCGGTTTTTCTACGGTGCTGTGAACGGCCTGTTCTTTTTTGACCTCTGTTTTTTTCGAATTGTCCGGACCACAACCATAAACAAGAAGGTAGCATGCAATTAAGGCTATAAAAGCGTATTTCATCGTACCAATCTCCTATTAAAATAATATTTGATGCAACTTGCCGAATTCAAAGGTCGGCTGCCTATGAAATAACAATATCATAATTTTGCTGTCGGTTTGAGTAATATTTCCGCCATCTTCAAGGTCCTCCTTAAATCAAGAAAGCTCATGCCTGACTACCTTGAGTGTCGGCGGTGCTTTACCGGAAGGATTTTTAACTGTTCCCTGTACTTAGCCACAGTTCTGCGGGCTATTTTGATATTTTCCTCGGCGAGTTTTTCGGAAATAACATTATCACTGAGGGGATTGTTTCTGTCTTCTTCCTGAATCATTCTTCTGATGAGAGTCTTGATCGATTCAGCGGCCATGTCATCTTCACCCTCGCGGGCAATGGCGGTTGAGAAGAAATACTTCAGTTCATAGATACCCTGGGGAGTGTGCACGTATTTATTGGAAGTGACCCGGCTCACCGTCGATTCGTGCATTTCAATATCGTCGGCGACATCTTTGAGGATAAGCGGTTTCAGATAGGCTGAGCCGCGTTCGAAGAAGTCGTATTGAAAGCGAAGAATGCTCTCCATTACTTTGTAGATGGTGCGCTGCCGCTGATACAGAGATTTGATAAACCAGTCGGCGTTTTTCAGCTTATCCTGAATGTATTGGCGTGACTCCTTGGCCAGATTTTTTTCATTTTTCAACATTTCCTGATACAGCGACGACAGTTTCAGGCGGGGAATGTCGTCGTCGTTCAACTGGATGACATATTCTTCGTTAACCTTGCGAACATAGACATCGGGGACAACGTAGTTGGTGGTGTCGGTGGCATAGGGCAGGCCGGGAAATGGGGTAAGCTCGGCGATGATATAGTTGATGGCCCGTTCCAGCTCCGGTTTTTTTCGCCCGGTTTCCTTGGCGAGAGCTTTATAGTTGCGGGTTTCCAGCAGCGGCAGATGGTGCAGGACAATCTCTGCGGCAAGGCTGTCTCCTTTGCCTAGACGTTCCAGTTGCAGATACAGGGATTCACTGACATTGCGAGCACAGATGCCCGGCGGATCAAGTTCCTGGATGACCTCGAGAATATATTCGGCATCGTCGCGCGCGCACCCTGTCTCGGCCATGACTCTCAGAAGGTCCACCTCAAGAAAGCCGTAACGGTTGAGGTTACCGACAATAAACTGGGCGATCTCCCATTCTGTGGCATCCAGGTTGCTGTGTGCCAGCTGCCAGTGCAGGTAGGCCGAAAGCCCTGGCTTTTCAGAGATAAAATCAAATTGTGAGGGGGCGTCGGCGGGCGGGGTTTCGTGGGAAAAGGAGAAATTGGAGTCAAAATTGTTGGCGTAGTCTTCCCAATTAATTTCCGCCAGACCGTCTGACACCCTCACGCTTTCGGTAATTTCCGGCTCCAGGGGGATGGATTTTTCCTCGATTGTCGAGGACAGCGAGAAGGACGTTTCAAGGGTTTCAGGTACCGAAAGATCTTCTTCAAGTGCTGGATTCTGTTCGATCTCGGCCTGGAGGGCATCAGAGAGCTCAAGCCTGTTCAATTGCAGCAGTTTTATGGCCTGTCGCAGTTGCTGCGTCATCACCAGTTTCTGAGTAAGCTTGAGCTGTTGTCTGAGTTCGAGGGCCATAAAGAATTACATCCGGAAGTTTTCACCGAGATACATTTTTCGGGCGACTTCACTCTCAATTATATCGTCGGCAACACCGCTGGTGAGTACTTGTCCGGCGTTCAGGATATAGGCAAAGTCGCAGACCTGCAAGGTTTCTCGGACGTTATGGTCGGAAATCAGGATGCCTAGCCCTTTTGCTTTTAATTTAAAGATGATTTTTTGCAGGTCGATGACCGCCAGTGGGTCGATTCCGGCAAAGGGTTCATCAAGGAGGATGAACTTCGGCTTGGTCGACAGAGCCCGCATAATCTCCACCCGCCGACGTTCACCGCCGGACAGTTCATGGCCTTTGTTGTGGCGGAGATATTCAATCCCAAGGTCTTCCATGAGCGCATCAATCCGGTTATTAATCTCGTTTTTTGAGAGCCCAAGGGGCTCAAGAATGATCCGGACGTTTTCTTCTACTGTGAGTTTTTTGAAGACCGACGGTTCCTGTGCCAGATAGGTGATACCCTTGAGGGCTCTTTTATGGATGGGAAGATCGGTTATCGTTTCTCCTGAAAGGACGATACTCCCTCGATCCGGGCGGATAAAGCCGGCGATACTATAAAAGGTGGTTGTCTTTCCCGCGCCGTTCGGTCCGAGGAGGCCGACCACAACGCCGGGCTGAACTTGCAGGCTGACGCCGTCGACAACCGTTCTGGCACCGTAGCGTTTAACAATGTTGCGTGTTTCAAGTATCGACATGGGGTGAGACTAATTCTGGAGGATGGTCATGTTGACTCGGGAAGGTTTTTTCTTGCCGCCGTCGGTTTCGCCCGCGGTTGTTGCCTTGCTGCCGCCGATGACTTCTGAGCGGCCTTCATCAAGATAGTAGATGATTTTCTCGCCGCTCACCATATTCTGGCCCTGCCATGCCTTGGCATTTTCAGTCAGTATAACCTGTCTCTCCTTGGAGAGATAGAGCATTTTTTTGGCGGTCCCCAGCCATTCCCCCCGGGTGACTTCAACATTGCCGATGCAGATCAATTTTTCGACCTGCTGGGTGGATTTCTTTTCAGCCGGTTGGGTCGGTTTCTTCTTATCTTTTTGCTTGGTTGGGCTCTCAAGTGCGTTGTAAAAAACAGTCATCTCATCGGAACGGATCCGTACATCGCCCTGCTTGGCATCGACATCTCCGGTGAACACAACCGAATTGGATTTCTCGGTCGAGGTCATGCGGCTGGCTTCGATGTGAATGGGGGCATCGGCGGCCAAGACATCCATCCCCATCACGCCGCCGATGACTGTGAAAAAGGTGAGAGAGAGTATGTTCAGCAGTAATGATCGGTCATACGATTTCATCGTGACCCTCCGCTTGTAAGAGAAAATATTTATAGCCCATGGTTTTACCGAGCCCATCGTAGCGTAAAGGTCCGGAAATGTAAAGCCATGGTATGCGGTGGCAAAACAAAGAATTCTTTACTTACCGCAGATGAGTCAGTACAATACGGTCAGATTCCGGGCCTTAAGACGAGGTCTTAGTAGATTGAAATCACGATAAAATATAAGGACTGATCGGGTGATAGGAAGTGGTGCCATGGTAAAAACCGTCGAGGAGAGTATTGAAAAGGCTAAAGTGCTTATAGAGGCGTTGCCCTATATGCAGGAATTCAGGAACAAAACCATTGTTATCAAGTATGGCGGCCATGCCATGGTCGATGAGCATTTAAAAAGACAATTTGCCCTTGATGTCATTCTCCTCAAGCAGATTGGCATCAATCCGGTCATTGTCCATGGTGGCGGTCCGCAAATCAACAACCTCCTCGATCGTCTTGGGATAAAGCCCAGTTATGTCCAGGGAATGCGGGTCACCGATGGGGAAACCATGGATGTGGTCGAGATGGTGTTGGTCGGCCAAGTGAACAAACAGATCGTCGGCCTCATCAACCATTGCGGCGGCAAGGCGGTCGGGCTTTCCGGACGGGACGGAGATCTGGTCTGCGCCAAAAAACTCAAGATGAAACGGAAGAAAGAGGATGAGATGCTGCTCGATGCCCCGCCGGAACTCATTGATCTTGGCCGGGTCGGGCAGGTGACGAAGATAAATATCGGGGTGCTTGAAAGCCTCAGCCGCAATGACTTTATCCCGGTCATTGCCCCGGTAGGGGTGGGGGAGGACGGCCAGGCTTTCAACATCAATGCCGATCTGGTTGCCGGAGCCATAGCCGGGGCGCTGGCAGCGGAAAAGATGATCCTTCTGACCGATGTCCCCGGCGTACAAAATAAGGCCGGCCGATTGATTTCTACCCTGTCCAAAAATGAACTGGAGGGGTTGATAGAAGATGGCACTATTGCCGGCGGCATGATCCCCAAGGTCCGCTGCTGTGAAGAGGCGCTGCGCCGTGGCGTCGCCAAGACCAATATAGTTGATGGCAGAGTCGAACATTCGATATTATTGGAAATGTTTACCCGGGACGGGGTGGGGACGGAGATATTCTAATGAACACGTGTACAAACGAGGAATGGAAGGAACGGGGCGATAGGGTATTCATTGGCACCTATGCCAGGTATCCGGCGGCGATGGTCAAAGGGTCCGGCTGTCGTCTCACCGATGCCGATGGCAAAGAGTACCTGGATTTTTTAGCGGGCATCGCGGTCTGCGCCCTCGGCCACTGTCATCCACTGGTGACCGAGGCCATCCGGCGGCAGGCGGGTGAGCTGGTCCATGTCTCCAATCTGTATTACACCGAGCCCCAGATACACCTTGCCGAATTGCTCACCGACAATTCCTTCGGGGAGAAAATATTTCTCGCCAACAGCGGCGCCGAGGCCAATGAGGCGGCGATCAAGCTGGCCCGGATTTATGCAGGCGAGGGTCGCTATCTGGTCATCAGTCTTTCCGGCTCTTTTCACGGACGGACGCTGGCCACCGTGGCGGCAACCGGTCAGCCGAAATTCCATAAAGGTTTTGAACCCTTGCCGGAAGGTTTTCAGCACGCCCCCTTTGGCGATCTTGACGCTCTTGCGACGATGATCACAGGCAAGACCTGTGCGATTCTCTGCGAACCCTTGCAGGGTGAGGGTGGGGTGCGACCACTTGCCCGCGAGTATCTCCAGGGTATTAAGAAACTCTGCGAGCAACACCGGTTGTTGCTTATTTTTGATGAGATTCAGACCGGGCTCGGGCGAACGGGAACCCTTTTTGCGTACCAACAATTGGGTGTCACGCCGGATATCCTCACCATGGCCAAGGCTCTGGGCAACGGCCTGCCGATCGGGGCGATGATGACCCGCGCCGATATCGCTGCCGCTTTCACGCCGGGCTCACATGCCTCCACCTTCGGCGGCAACCCGGTGGCTTCGGCCGCCGCCGTGGCGGTCCTTTCGGTCATGCTGGCCGATGGCTTTCTCCCTGAGGTGCAGCGCAAGGGCGTCTATTTTAAGGGACAACTGATGCGACTGGCTGAGCGTTTTCCGGCGCTTATCGGCTCCGTCCGGGGCATGGGCTTGCTCCTTGGTGCCGTGCTCACCGAGCAGGGCGCGACGCATGGGCAGGCGATTGTCACAAAGATGTTTGAAAGGGGCTTTCTCATGAATTTCGCAGGCAATGTGGCTTTACGTTTTGTGCCGCCGCTGATTGTTTCAACAGAAGAAATCGACATTCTTATGCTAGCTCTTGGTGCGGTGTTGGCCGAAATATGATGGGCGGCTTCTAAAAATCGGACAGAACCAAGCAAATACGGGGGAAATGTTTTGCAAATCACCCCCCTTTTATGTAATGATAACGTCTTTCTCCCCTGAATACTGAAGATGCAGGCTGAAGTGGGGGAGGTAACTGATGGGGATTATCCCCGCTTTGTTTAGAGGTGCAGAGAGTGCCGAAGCATTTCAGGTCATTACAGGAATTTACAAAAATAGAGTTGCTTGGTCTCATCGACCGGGCGATAGAATTGAAAAAAGAAAAAAAGATCGGCAAGATTCATCAACAGTTGATGGGAAAAACCGTCGGTCTGATTTTTGAAAAACCATCGACCAGAACCCGGGTTTCCTTTGAATCGGCTATGTATGGTCTTGGTGGACAGGTAATCTTTCTGTCCGGTCGCGACACCCAACTGGCCAGGTCGGAACCGCTCAAGGACATGTCCCGGGTGATGTCCCGCTATGTTGACGGCATGGTAGTCCGGACCTTCGGCCAGGAAGTGGTCGAGGAACTAGCCGCCTACGCCTCCGTTCCGGTGATCAACGCCCTGACTGATTTGCATCATCCCTGCCAGGTGTTGAGCGATATCATGACGGTCATTGAGAAAAAAGGGGGGATTGAACCCCTGCTTATCGCCTGGGTGGGGGATGGCAACAACATGGCCAATTCCTGGATACAAGCTGCCGGGATAATCGGTTTCGAACTGACCCTGGCCTGTCCGCAAGGCTATGAGCCGGACAGCGGAATTCTTGCGGCAAGTCGGAAGATTGCCGGCAAACCGATTACCCTTATACAAGATCCTGTGGCGGCGGTTCGCGGTGCCGATGTTATCAACGTCGATGTCTGGGCCTCCATGGGTAAAGAGGATGAGCAGGAAGAAAGACTGCGCGTTTTCAACCATTTTCAGCTCAATCGTGAATTGTTGGCGAAGGCCCCTGCCGACTGTGTGGTATTGCATTGTCTGCCGGCGCATCGCGGTGAGGAGATAACCGACGAGGTTCTCGAATCGGCGCAATGCATAGCCTTTGATCAGGCGGAAAATAAGATGCATATCCACAAGGCGATACTTGAAAGCCTGATTGGTTAAAATTGTTCATCTTCGCCAAATATAAAAAATAATATTGTTTGAGGTTTATGCATGAGTATTAACAAGATTGTCCTCGCCTATTCCGGTGGTCTCGATACCTCGGTTATTTTGAAATGGCTGGCCGAGGAGTATAAATGTTCGGTCATCGCCTATTCTGCCGATATCGGGCAGGAGGAGGATTGGGATGCGGTCAAGAGAAAAGGTCTTGCCACCGGTGCTGAAAAGGTCATCGTTTCCGATCTGAAGAAGGTTTTTGTCGAAGAGTACATTTTCCCTGCCTTCCGGGCCAATGCCATCTACGAAGGCTCATATCTGCTCGGCACCTCGCTGGCCAGACCTTTAATTGCCAAAGAGCAGGTGCGTATCGCCCTGGCCGAGGGTGCGGACGCGGTGAGCCACGGCGCAACCGGCAAAGGGAATGACCAGGTGCGCTTCGAGCTCGGTTACATCGCCCTTGCCCCGAGCCTTACGATAATCGCCCCGTGGCGCATCTGGAATCTCAATTCGCGGCAGAAGCTTATGGAGTTCGCCAAAGAACGGAATATCCCGGTTCCGGTCACCAAAGAAAAACCCTACAGTTCCGATGAGAACCTTCTGCATATCAGCTTTGAAGGTGGAATTCTTGAAGATCCTTGGAACGAGCCGGATGAAGCGATGTTCAAGCTGACCGTCGCCCCGGAAAAGGCACCCGATAAAGCGACCTATCTGGAGATGACGTTTGCCGGCGGCAACCCGGTCGCCCTCAATGGGGTTACCATGGAGCCTCTGGCCCTATTTACCGAGCTCAACAGACTAGGCGGCGTCAACGGCATCGGCCGACTCGACCTGGTGGAAAACCGCTTTGTCGGTATGAAGTCGCACGGTGTGTATGAGACCCCGGGTGGCACCATTCTGCGCATTGCCCATCGCGATCTGGAGACCATCACCCTTGATCGGGAAGTCCTGCGTATCCGCGACTCTCTGACGCCGCGCTATGCCGAATTGATCTACAATGGCTTCTGGTTCTCGCCGGAGCGCGAGCTGTTGCAGAAGACCATGGATGAGACCCAGAAAACGGTGAACGGCGTGGTCCGTCTGAAATTGTATAAGGGCAATTGTACCCCGGTTGGTCGCAAGTCCGATCAGTCGTTGTACCAGGTGAATTTTGCTACCTTTGAAGAAGATAATGTCTACGACCAGGGCGATGCCACCGGATTCATCCGGCTCCATGGTCTCCGCCTGAAAATCAATGCTCTGCAGGGCAGGTGTAGTAAATAGGAACGGTATGATTGAGCAAAAAAAGAGCGGATCGGCAAAGCTGTGGGGTGGGCGGTTCGGTGAAGGTACCGCTGCTTCGGTAGAGGCCTTTACCGCCTCCATTCACTATGATTGCCGGCTTTATAAATATGACATCGCCGGGAGCAAGGCGCACGCCGCCATGCTCGCCGATAACGGCATACTTTCGAAAGAAGAGCTGGCGGCAATAACCGATGGTCTGAATGCAATTGAACTGGAGATAGCTCAAGGGACATTTCAATTCAGGCGAGAGCTCGAAGATATTCATATGAATATTGAAAAGGCCTTGGTCGAACGTATCGGCCCGGCTGGGGCAAAGTTGCACAGTGCCAGGAGCAGGAATGATCAGGTTGCTCTTGATTTTAAACTTTATCTGCGCGATCAGTGCGACGAGCTTATGCTCCTCCTGAATGGCATTCGCCGGGCTTTTGCCGTACTTGCCAGGAAGTATCTCGGCCAGATTATGCCGGGCTACACGCATCTGCAGCGGGCGCAACCGGTGCAGATTGCCCATCATATGCTGGCCTACTATGAGATGTTTGGACGGGATCTGGATCGGATGGCTGATTGTCGCAAGCGCCTCAACCTCTCGCCTCTCGGCTGTGCCGCCCTGGCCGGTACCGGACTGCCGATCGATCGGCAGCAGGTCGCCGGAATCCTTGGCTTCGCCGGAGTTACAGCAAATTCCATGGATACCTCGGGCGACCGCGATTTTGCCATCGAATTCACCAGCGACTGCACAATGATCCAGCTGCATCTTTCCAGAATATCCGAGGAACTTGTCCTCTGGTCCAGTCAGGAATTCGATTTTGTCAATATTTCCGACAAATTCTGTACCGGTTCGTCGATCATGCCGCAGAAGAAAAATCCCGACATCCCTGAGTTGATTCGAGGCAAGAGCGGGCGTGTCGTCGGTAGTCTGATGACCCTTATTACCCTGATGAAAGGATTGCCCCTCACCTATAACCGCGACCTTCAGGAAGACAAGGAGCCGGTATTTGATGCCGTCGATACGGTGTCCGCCTCCCTTGCCATTATGGCGGAACTCCTGGAAAACCTCAGCTTCAAGACTGACAAGATGGCGGCCGCGACCCAAAAGGGGTGTATGACCGCAACCGACCTTGCCGACTACCTGGTACTGAAAAATGTACCCTTCCGTGAGGCCCATGGTATTGTTGGTCGAGCAGTTGCCTATTGTCTCGATAAAGGCTGCGAACTGCCGGATCTGAGTATTGCAGAGTTGCAACAGTTTTCCGAGGTTATAGGAAAGGACGTTTATGGAGTGTTACATGTTGAAGGATCGGTCAATAGCCGGATTTCCGTAGGAGGAACCGGTATACAGAGAGTGGAAGAAGCATTGCTGGCAGCGGAAAAACAACTGGGGATTGGACGATGAAAAACAGATGCTTGGTGCGGGTGATGGGTGTTTTCCTTTTTGGCGCATTGTTTCTTCTGGCGGCTGGATGCGGGTTTAAAAACAAGCCGCTGCCCCCTGAAAGCGTTGTCCCGCAGGCAATTGACGATCTGCGCTATACGGTGAACGACAAAGGGATACAACTCACCTGGTCATATCCGGTTAAGACCATTAAGGGCTCGGTCCTCGAAGATATCTCTTCTTTTCAATTGTCTCGGGCGGAAATACCCCTGGAAAATTATTGCGGCAGCTGTCCCATACCGTTTACAGAGCCGGTGACAGTAGGTGGCGGTTCACCCCTGGACGGCCAGACGAGAAGAAAGGTCAGCTACGATTCCAATCTGTTACGTTCAGGACATAAGTATTTTTTTAAGGTTCGATCCCGTACCAGTTGGTTCGCCGACAGTGCCGACTCCAATGTCATCACTTTGGTGTGGTTCGATCCTGCGGCGGCAACCGGGAAAGTGACAGCGGTCCCCGGGGACCGTCAGGTGTCGCTGGCTTGGCAGCCGGTAACCTTGAAGACTGCCGGCAAAGATTTGCTGGTAAAATACCAAGTACTTCGTAGCTTGGACGGCAAGGAGTTCACCAAGACCGGTGATCCGCTGGTCGCTACCAGCTATCTTGACCGTCAGGTCAGTAACGGTCGAAAGTATTTCTATTCCGTCCAGACTTTGACGGAATACAAGAATGAAATCGCGCAAGGTGGGGTGAGCAAAGAAGTGACGACCACCCCGATTGACCTGACTCCACCGGTACCGCCGACCGGAGTGACCGCAGTGCGAACCGATGTCGGCATCAAGGTCTTCTGGGATCGAACCGATGAAGCAGATCTTGCAGGTTATCGAGTCTATCGCCGGGCGGCAGATCAGGACGGCTATCAGATGCTTGGCAATGTGGAGCCGACCCATACCCTCTTTGTTGACACCAAGGCCGGTGAGAGCGTACGGTACTATTATTCGATTACAGCCCTTGACGGGGCAACGCCGGCCAACGAAAGCAGCAAGTCGAAAGAAGCCACAATCAGGAATTAGTGCCCTGTTGTCAATAAAAAAACTTGGCCGGAGAAATACCCGGAACGGCTCCTAAGGCGCAGGAACAAAACCATTGTGGTGCTCAAGTAGACGCCCTCCCGCCGCAATTGATGCGGTAGGGGGGCTCTGCTGTCTGGATAGCATATGAAAAAGCTGTGTTGTTAGTCAGTCCTTTACGCTGAAAATGTTAATGGCCCATGTACACTGAAAAACAAAAGGGGCGAAAGAAATGGTAAATTTCCCCATTCCTTTTGAGAAAATGAGCGGAACCGGCAATGATTTCGTCATCATTGATAACCGCAGTTTACGTATTCCGCTTGCGGAACAATCCGAATTGGCAAGAAAGATTTGTCGGCGGATGTTCTCCATCGGTGCTGACGGCCTGATTTTTATCGAGGAATCGACTGTTGCCGATTTTGCTTGGAATTTTTATAACGCTGATGGCTCGGTTGCCGAGATGTGCGGCAACGGTTCGCGATGCGCGGCACGGTTTGCCTATCGGCATGGAATTGCCGGAAAAAAGATGAAGTTTTCGACGTTGGCTGGGATCATTGAGGCTGAGATTGGCGATGAAGAGGCTGGGGTAAGGGTGCGGATGACGACTCCGCACGATTTCCGCCTCGGGCTTTTACTGTCTGTCGGAGATGAGGAAAAAGCGGTTGGTTATGTCGATACCGGCGTGCCCCATGCAGTGATCTTTGTTGATAATGATGACGTTCCCGTCAAAACCTGGGGACGGCTGGTACGATTTCATGAACTCTTCATGCCAAAGGGAGCCAACGCCAACTTCGTGAGGGTGTTGCCCGATGGTCGACTGAAGGTTCGTACCTACGAACGCGGAGTCGAGGCGGAAACCATGGCCTGCGGCACCGGCGCGGTCGCCTCGGCGCTCTTTGCAGCGCTGCAAAAGGGGCTGGAATCACCGGTCGAGGTCATTACCTCCGGTGGGGGAGTGTTGACGATAGTGTTTGATTTATTCGACGGACCGGTGGTGGATAACGTTTTCCTACAGGGACCGACCAGACTGGTTTGTACCGGCAACTTGACCGCTGAAGCGCTGCTCTGATGGATCGTAGAGATAAGTCGTTGTTCAAAAAAAGCACGAACGAAGAAACCTTCGGAACGGCTTAAGAAGGTATAAGGAAATGGTTGAAAGTTGTCAAAGCATTTCCTGGCGGCTGCTGATCATGATGCAAAATGAGGATCGGAAGGAGGAGTCATGGAAAAATTTCACGGAGCACTTGTTGCACTTGTAACCCCGTTTATCGACGGTCGCTTAGATGAACAGGGGCTGATTGATCTTATAGAGTTCCAGATAGCCGGCGGTACCCACGGAATTGTGCCCTGCGGCACAACCGGTGAATCGGCAACGATCGGATTCGACGAACATAAACGGGTCATTGAGCTGATCGTCAAGACGGTTGGCGGCCGAGTGCCGGTGGTTGCAGGCACCGGGGCAAACAACACGTTAGAGGCTATCGAACTCACCGAGAGCGCCAAGCAAAGCGGCGCCGATGCGGTGTTGTCGGTGGTGCCCTACTACAACAAGCCGAGTCAGGAAGGTATGTATCTGCATTTTCGGGAGATAGCGGAGCATGTTGATATTCCGATGTTTCTCTATAACGTCCCGGGTCGTACGGTGGTCAACATGCAGCCGGAGACCGTTGCCCGCTTGGCGGAAATCGACAATATCATCGGTATCAAGGAGGCCTCCGGCAGTCTGGAGCAGATTTCCGACGTTATTCGCCGCTGTCCCAAGGATTTCATCGTCCTGTCCGGTGACGACTTTACCTCTATGCCGACCATTTTTATCGGGGGCAAAGGGGTCATCTCGGTGATCTCCAACGTCTATCCGCAAGGCATGTCGGCGATGATGGAAGAGGCGCTGGCTGGGAATATCAAAAAGGCCGGCGAGCTGCATTACAAGATGTTCGAGCTGATGAAACTGATGTTCATCGACCCCAATCCGGTTCCGGCCAAGAAGGGCTTGGAAATCATGGGCCGGATTCGTAGCGGCCTACCGCGTTTGCCCCTGGCCCCGATGGGGGGTGCAAATCTGGAGAAACTGCAGGCGGCGATGCGTAACATCGGCCTTCTTTAACTCCTCTAACTTTCAAGGCGCGGGTTGAGCGGCAATTCAGATGAAAGGAGCACAGAGATGATAAAGGTTATAATTGCCGGAGCGGCGGGTAGAATGGGACAGCGGGTTGCCGACATGGTCAACCGCCATCCGCAGCTGCAATATGTCGCAGGCTTTGAGGCGCAGGGGCACCCTTCCATCGGCAAAGATGCCGGTCTCCTCCTAGCAGGTGAGCCAAACAGGGTGATAATCGGTGCCGGCATAGAGTCGGTTATCGATAAGGGCGATGTTATCATCGATTTCACCTTTCATAAAGCCACCATGGAATTTGCCAGGGTTGCGGCCAGACATGGTCGGGCAATGGTCATCGGCACCACCGGTCTTACCCCCGACAACCTGGTGGAACTGCGGGAACTGGCAAAGAGCTTTCCCTGTGTGCAGGCTCCGAATATGTCGGTCTGTGTTAATGTCCTGTTTAAGTTAGTAAAAAAAACTGCGGCAATTCTCGGTGATGACTATGACATTGAAATCATCGAGGCCCATCACAACAAAAAAAAGGATGCTCCCAGCGGCACAGCTTTGAAGCTTGCCGAGATGGCGGCTGAAGGGGTGGGCAGAGACCTTGGCGAGGTGGCAGTGCTTGAGCGCAACGGCATTATCGGTGAGAGAGGCGCCAAGGAGATCGGCATTCAAAGCATCCGGGCCGCCGATATTGTCGGTGAGCATACCGTTCTTTTTGCCGGCCCCGGCGAGCGAATTGAACTGGTGCATCGGGCCCACAGTCGCGATCATTTCGCCCGCGGTGCAGCCACGGCTGCCGCCTGGATTGTCGGCAGAGAATGCGGAATTTATTCAATGTTCGATGTCCTGGGCTTGCAGGATCTCTAAGCCCCTGAGCAAAACGACGGCGTAATGATTGAAGAAGTGAAAGCATTTATCGGGCTGGGCTCGAATCTTGGCAATGGCCGAGCAATTCTGCGTGAGGCCTGGGGTACACTTGGCAATGTTCCGGGGATAGGTCTTGATGGTTTGTCGAGTCCGTATATGACTGCGCCTGTCGGTATGACCAGCCGTCTCTGGTTTACCAACGCCGTAGGGCGATTGCGGGTTTCTCTGCCGCCGCTTGATTTGCTTTATACACTGCTTGCGGTAGAAAAAAAATTCGGCCGGACCAGAGAAAATATAAGCTTTGGCTATCAGGATCGCAGTCTAGACCTTGATTTGTTGTATTATGGTACGCAGGTGATGGATTCGGCCCAGCTGACTTTACCGCATCCACGCATTGGTGACCGACTTTTTGTTCTTGCCCCTTTTGCCGAGCTTGAGCCGGATTTCCGGGATTGTAACAGCGGGATGGCTATTTCCGAGCTGGCACAACTGCTGATACAGCAGATTAAGGTTGGGGCGTCGAACAATCAAGAAATAATTTCCGGGAGTTGGGATGACTAGGCTGAGTCTTCTTGGCATCCCACCGGCAACTGTAGCGGCCCCCGGCCAGGGACGTTGGGCGCGGAGAATTTAAAAAGTGAGGACAGTTTGAATCCATTGCGGATAATCATCCTTATCATTCTCGTTTATATCGGCTACCGGCTCATTTTCGGTGGCAGAAAATCTGCAGAGGCGGCAAAGCAAAAAGGCCGGTCGCAGCCATCGGATAGGGGATTAAGCGATACCCTGGAGGAAGATCCGGTCTGCAAGAAACTCGTGCCCAGCCGCCAGGCCGTGCAACTTGAATGGCGGGGCAAAAAAATCTATTTTTGCAGCCGGGAATGTTGCAATACCTTCAGAATCAACCAAGGAGAATAATAATGAAATTTTTTATCGATACCGCCAATTTGCAAGAAATAAAAAAAGGCGTGGAAATGGGCATGGTAGATGGGGTCACTACCAATCCGTCATTGATAGCCCGAGAAAATAAGCCCTTTGAAGAAATTCTCGCCGAAATCTGCAAGGTAGTCGACGGTCCGGTAAGCGCCGAGGTTGTGAGCCTTGAGGCCGAGGGGATGTTGGACGAGGCGCGCAAACTGGCAAAGCTTGCCGAGAATATCGTGGTCAAGATCCCGATGATTGTCGAAGGGCTGAAAGCCGTGAAGAAGCTGACTGCGGAAGGAATCAAGACCAATGTCACCCTGGTTTTTTCAGCCGCGCAAGCGCTTTTGGCAGCGAAAGCCGGAGCCACCTATGTCAGCCCTTTTGTCGGCCGTCTTGATGATATCGGCAATCCGGGGATGGATCTGATTAGCGATATCGTCACCATCTATGACAATTACGGTTACCAGAGTGAGATCATTGTGGCAAGCATTAGAAGTCCACAGCACGTGGTGGATGCTGCCCTTATCGGCGCGGATATTGCTACCATTCCTTTCAAGGTTATTGCCCAGCTCGCTAAACATCCACTCACCGACATCGGCATTGAGCAGTTTCTCTCAGACTGGGAAAAACGAAAAAAATAGATGACTGGCTATCGAACCTCGCAATTGCATTCCCGATCGCTTTCTTCCCCTCAGAGTGTGGGAAGGCTCGTTGTGCTTATCACCGCGACCTTGCTGGCGTTGGCCTCGGCGGCGTGGGGCGGGTCAATGTATATCTGCCGCGAAAAATCGGGAGCAATGAATTTCACCAATGCCCCGACCGGCGCCAATTGCCGGCCCTATTCGCTGAGTCAGAGCGGTGGATTTCAAGCAACAATGGGTGGAGGATCGACCGATTCCACAACCTACGATCAGGATATCCGCCGCATAGGTCGCCAGTATCAGGTGGAGCCCCAACTGATCAAGGCGATCATTCAGGCGGAGTCCGACTTTAATCACCGGGCGGTATCGCGGCGGGGCGCCTTGGGGCTCATGCAATTGATGCCGGATACCGCTCGTGAGCTGCATGTCGTCAACCCCTTTAATGCACGCGAAAATATTGATGGTGGTACGCGCTATCTCCGCCAAATTCTTGATAATTTTAAAGGTAATCTGACTCTCTCCCTGGCAGCCTATAACGCAGGGCCGGGATTAGTGACACGGACTGGAGCAGTTCCGGAAATTCCTGAAACCCAGCAATACGTGACCAAGGTTATTCGCCAGTATAAGGAATACAAACGACAGAACGGCAGCGACTTTCTTTTGGTGCGGGAGTGAACTGCGGTTGGCGGTTTTTTAACCACAAGAGAGGGGCAAAAGGAATTTGGTAAAGGTTCCTCTGGTTTTTCTCTCGAAACTTCACGACCATATTAACCCGACCACCTTTTGCCCTTGACGGTAAACCGCCAAGTGAGGTATAAGCAACGATTCTACTGCCGGAGTGGTGAAACTGGTAGACGCACTGGACTCAAAATCCAGCGGGGGCAACCCCATGTCGGTTCGATTCCGACCTTCGGCACCAGTTAATTTTAGGGCTTTATCCCAGTAATAGTGGGGTAAAGCCCTTTTTTTGTGTTCTTCATTTTTCATTCCTCTCTTGCTATCTTTTGCTGCTTAGTGCTATATTCTTCTCCATTAGTGGAACAAAAATGGAACAAAAAAAATGGCCAGAGTCACAAAGCGAAAGAAAAAGAACGGCTGGAGTTTTATTGCAACCATCCGTATTAAGGGATATCCATCAGTCAGCAGGACTTTTGATACGAAGGGTGAAGTTTCTGCGTGGGCTGCCAAAACCGAAGAGAGCATAAAAGCCAAAAAGTATAATGACCCACGATTGGCAATGAATATCAGCTTTGGCCAGACTATTGAAAAATATCTCGAAACAATTTCCTGTAAAAAAGCAATTATTACACACATGCGAGAAAAGGTCTCTGCGGCTAGGCTAATGGAGCAAATTGGAACAGAAACACCGTTCGGTTCCATTTCTAGTGCGATTGTCGCTCAACACCGCGATGCCAGGCTGAAGGAAGTCTCAGCCTATTCAGTTCGACAAGAATTGGCTCTACTCTCACATCTTTTCACTAAAGCTAAAAAAGAATGGGAAATCCCTGTCGAAAATCCTGTTTCCGGAATAGAGCGGCCGGCGCCACCTCGTGGGAGGACTCGCTTTTTGACAGAACAGGAAGCCTCCAAACTACTGGAAGCTTGTCGTAAAGCAAGAAACAAGAGTTTCTATTATTTTATTTTAACACTTTTACATACTGGGATGCGGGCATCCGAAGCCGCTGGATTATATTGGCGTCAAATTAATCTTAAGAAGCGAGTTATTTATCTACTTGATACTAAAAATAAAGATCCTCGCTGGGTACCTTTAACCAAGGATCTTGTTGCCGAATTATCCAATCTGAGAGAAATAACTGAAGGTCGTGATGAGAATCTGGTCTTTTTGAACGAGGGGCAGTTGCAGTCGGATCGAGCCAAAGCGAGGCCAGGCATAAAATTCAGGGAAGCCTTTGATGCGGCCAAAAAACGGGCAGGATTGCACGACTTACATATGCACGATCTCCGTCATACTGCTGCCAGTCATTTGATCATGGCCGGAGTTGATATTCGTACTCTCGCTGATATTTTAGGTCACAGAACCTTGCAGATGGTGCAGCGATACACTCATTTGCTCCATGAACATAAGCTGGAAGCCATCGATAAAATTGGCAAGTTGGGACGATGACAAAAGTAGATTTAATCGAATTAGTTTGATTTATTTCAATATATTAGCCATTTTTCTACCAGCCTTTAATTAAGCAGTCGATCGAATCAATTCTTTAGGATTGGAATAAACGCTTTATCAGTTAATACCTGGAGAAGCGTTTATTCCTCATACTTATAGCGGCCCACAATGATAAACTTCAGCATCCATTCCGATCTGGGCCCACATTAAACGAGAATAGAGCTGCTCTGCTCCTTCAGCGTGGCTGGAAAAGCTGGGCAGTGTGCTGAATCTCGTCAGTTAAACTCACGTTCAACTCCATTTTTTCAACTCAGTGATCAATAATTTTTTCCTCCACTTAACCCCGGCTTGTGAGACAGTGTTGTGGTATATTGCAGAGTGCCTAACGATATTTTTTCCGTCAAAATAGGCGAATTTAAGTGAAAATTCGCGTCAGTCCCAGGTTCATATTCCCAGTAGTAATGTCAAGTTTGGGCGGGTCCGTGATTGGTGGAGGTTTGATCTGGCAATCTCAAGAATACTAATGCTTGGTGTAGAATCTAAAGACACAAAAACCGCAACAAAATATGATAAGATGAAACAATTTTAAGCAGTGAAAATAAAATGCTTGGTGGAGGCGGCGGGAATTTGTACTATTATATTGACCATATACAGACTGTGAGGCCCTGTATGGTTATTTGACGTTCGATATTTTGACCGAACCTCAGCCGATGTACCACTGATGTGCCAAGGGATGTACCACCAATATCTGATCCTATTTTCTCCAGAGGTCTATATGCAAGTGCAACCCGTCAGGTAATTTAGTGGTTGTTGTTCGAGGCATTAGCCTTACCAATCAACTTTGGGTTTGCTTGATATATAACCCCATCCCTCACGTTTATCGGACATCCACTTATTTGTATCGCCATTTTTTCCATAAATTTTATGATATGTTGCTAAACAATTTCTGCAATAATATTCCTTTCCCCCACTCTCTAATGAGCTGAAATGAGTTTTGATTAAGTGTTCCTCACCACATATTCTGCATTGTCGATAAGTAGTCAAAACAATCTCCCAATTTATTTTTCATACTTCTAAGAACTCGAAAAAATTTATCTAAAATTTGCCGAGTTCCCTCACACCATTCCTGGCAATACGTTCGGAAAACAACAGCAATTCCCTTTTTGGGCTAGAAGTCGAGTCGTGTTAGTGGACGTTGAATTATCTAACAAAAAAAGCGAGCTAATTTTTCAATTATTCGTTCGAAACACATTTTGCCAACTCGTTTGTACGTCGTCTCCGGCGAAAAAGAGCAATTTTGTAGTAATTTGGACATAATTGTCCATC